>OLNN01003183.1_pt1 | contig 10629 bp, 6 predicted proteins | sample 1672141 | NCBI WGS metagenome assembly OLNN01 (sample SAMEA3136652, study PRJEB25190) | human gut metagenome | biome: human gut; feature: human-associated habitat; material: faeces | place: Austria | collected 2013 | reverse complement strand
AACAAACAGTGGTACGGAATCTACGTTCCGGCGCTCGACACGCCCTACGATCTCAACGGCGACGGGACGAACGACGTCTGCTTCACGAAGGGCGAGGCCGGCAACGAACCGGGCGTAAGCTACATCCAGGTAGGCGGATCGTCGCTCTACTCGCTCGAGAACGACACCAGCGGACGCCTGCTCTACTCCGTCGGACGCAACTTCGAGGAAAAACGCTACCTGCGTCCCGTGCCGCAGACGGCGCTGAACATCAATCCCGACCTGGGACAAAACCATTACTGGAAATAACCCGCAAACACGCAACGTCACATGAAAAGCATCATAACACTTCTCGCCGCCGTCGCGCTGCTGGGGAAGGAGGACGCGATCCTCGACGTCATGCCGCTCTATCGGACCGACGCGGTCCTTCGTCGTGTCGAGACCGACCGCTACGACGATCGCCTCGTCTGCAGGAGCAACCTCGTCAGGGCGTACGACGAGCTCGTCGGCTTCTGCGAGAAGTGGCTACCGGATTCCTTCGTGCTCGACGGGGGGCAGCGCAAGAGCGCGCGCGACGTCATCGTCCGCGAGCTCGTGTGCAACTGCCTCATCCACCGGGAGTTCGTCAGCCCGCACATCGCCCGCATCACCATCGATGGGGAGGGCATCCGCACGAGCAACGCGAGCCGCGCGCTCTTCGCCGGTCCTGTGACGCTCGAGAGTCTCGACCCCACGCCCAAGAACCCCATCATCGCCAACTTCTTCACCCAGATGGGGCGCTCTGAGGAGCTGGGGAGCGGGACGAGGAGCCTCTACAAGTTCTCGAGGCTCTACACGGGGAGGGATCCCGTTCTGGAGGACGGCGATCGGTTTACCGCGTTCGTGCCGGTACCTCCTGTCATGGCGGACGCGGCGGGGAGCAAGGATGATCATGACGCCGCGACGGGCGCGGAGGGAAACGGGGCCGTCGGCGGGTCCAGAGGGAATCGTACGCGCGCGGAGGTCGAGCGCGTGGCCGATGACCTTCTCGCGCGTTCCGGCTCTTTTGCCGCAACGGAGGTCAGCGAGCGGATCACCAGGGTTGGCGAGAGGACGGTGAGGCGCTATCTTTCCGACATGGTGAAGGAGGGCAAGCTTGTTTCCGCCCCGCGTGGCAGGTCGACAACCTATCGAGCCGGCAACCTCGACGGTGGTTGTTGAGCTGGAATAACACTAGGTCAAATAGGGATAATCATCTAAAATGACTCCCTGTGCTATACAGGCTATTACTGTATTGAAGGGCGTTGCAGGCCGCCGAATACAACCAAGAGTGACAACGTGAGCTAAGCCTCGGAACCGTTCGAGTCTTAGGGTTTTTCATGCCTTTGAGATAGCTTTTCTTACGAACTTGAAGCTGTACCGACAAACCTGGTCCGGCGTTTGATCTCGCTGTCGCATAGAATCAGCCCAGACGACTGGTTTTGCTTTCTATGATGGCATGTGCTACCTGCTCAGTTTAAGAGCCAGAAAGTAAACTGGAAAATCGTATCCGTCGCGACACAGGATGGTCGAGGCGATGCGAGTGACTGCATTTGGATCAGCCTCCACCGAAAGCATCTTCTTGACCTCGAGGCCAAAGTCGTAACTCCTTAAGTGTGCCATATACCTATCCCAAAAGCCTTCGAAATCGGAAACACTGACATAGGCGACGATGAACGTTGCTGTTCCCAATGCGTTGTAATTGCATACCGCCTTGCCAATGTGGCTATCGATATAGGACGAATGAACGCTGTTGAGCTTAAAACCTTCTATGAGCGCGACTTCTTTCCCGGATTTGCTGACGAGAATGTCTACCTCACCAGCGTTTTCGCCCTTACTGGATAAGCCATGCCGAGTCTGATCCTTAACTTCGGTATATCCCATGAGCGATAACGCATCGCGCAAGAAGTCGTTCATACTGTCTTCAGATCGTTCATACGAGTATGTCGAGTTCAAGCATAGGCGCTCCCCAATTGCAACAAGATCAGCAAGTACAGAGCGAGCTGATTCAATATCGGATTTTAATCGTGCTTCGTTTGTCGAAGGTAGCTCGCCGACGTCATCTACAGCCAAAAGAATTATCTTACGTACCTGAAATCCAGATACCCTAGGTTTTAACCCTTTTGAGATAGCATCTTTTAGGGCGTCTTTATGTTTCTCGATGATCTCGATGCATCCCTCAGGACCTTCGATAGTGAAGTCAAGGGCTTTCATATTCCAATTGTCGCCCCTGATTCCGGCGTAGTATGCGTTGCCCAAATCCTCATACTCATAAGTGCAGCTCTCAAATGCTTCCGCTAGTCCCGAATTCCGGAATAGCTGCCGCAGTATTTGCCTCACGCGCCGCTCGAAGTCGTTGGGAATCGAATAGCTATAGTCATATTGGCCCATACAAAGCCCCCTTGTTTCTTATCAACCAGGACGGGCGACCAGCACAAACACCCTCATAGCCAACATGGCATAATCGCTGGAATCCAGTTGCCCGACCTTTAGCGAAGCCGACTTACGCAGGCAATGAAGCGAGATGGATATTAGCCTGCCCGAATGGCGAAGAGCCTCAACGCAGCTCGCTACTCACACAGCTTCCTGTATGCAGCTCGCACCGTTTCGGCCATAAGCAAACGGCGCTGCCTCAGGAAATCCTGGTACTCCATCTCCTCAAAACCTAAGGGGAGCGCATTCTGCTTGCAGGTCAGCGCGTAGCCCGCCTCGCCGAGCTTCTGCCGGTATTCGCCGACGTATTCCGCGGGCGCCTTGTCCCCGATGTCGATGTTCGTGTTGTAGTCGAGGTAGGTGAAGTTCGCAATCTGGTTGCGGTCCCTGTCGTTATCGTAGCCGATCTGGGCGAGGTAGTTCTTGGGGAAGATATGGTGCTTGTCGATGGAGCTCTTGCCTCCGCTCGAACCGACGATGAAGTGCTGCGACAGGGGTGCCGTGCTGAACAGCATAGGCGTCCCGAGGACGATGAGGGACGCGACGTACCCGAACCAGGCCGGCGAGTTCGCGGACGACCCCTCCAGGCTGCTGGGCAGCGTGTAGGCGAAATAGTCGTCGGTGAACCTCGTCTCGATGACCGACTCAAGATAGGAGACGAAGCTTTCTGCATCCTTGATGTCGCGCAGGTCGGCGAACTGCTTCTCGACCTCGGACTCGGTGGAGCCGGTGTAGAAGAGGGTGACGGTCGCCATGAAGATCCACTTGGTGATTACCTGGTTGAGCTTCATCGGGGGCACCTTGTACGAGTACTTCCCGATGAGGTAGAGCACGTAGCTGAACACGACGGCGTTCGTCGAGGCGACGATGGAGCCCTTCAGGTACCCGGCGCGAGAGAAGAGGTTCAGGAACGCGTGCCAGTTGTTGAGGTCGGTGGCCAAGGCGAGCCCGTCCTTGAACTTGGCGAGGTTGTCCTCCCTGGTCTTCGTCGAGGTGACGCCAGACTTCAAATCCTTGCCCCTGAGGAGCATGTACGCGTACTTCAGGCGCGCACGGCGGAAGGCGACGCCCACGGCGATGCGGATGAGGTGGGACGGGTCGACCGCGATGATGTGGTTGTAGGACGTGCGCTCCGCAGGAATCCTCGACTCCGCACAGAACGCGCCGATCTTGTCGTGGACCTCGTTGTCGAATACGGCGAGCAGCGTTTCGATGAAGTTCTTCTCGGTGAGCTTTGTGCCGCCGGAGTTCACGCGCACGAATATCTCGGCGACGTCCTCCTCGTCGGCCTTGGAGTTGATCTTCAGGGTGGGGAGCGTGTAGATGCCGAGGTTGAGCAGGTCGTTGATGTTCTGCTCTACGATATCTTCTTCCTCGTCGGTCAAGGGGTCCTTCCCGTTTCTTTCCCTGCTCTCGTTCGCCTGGCGTATGTATGCCTTCCTGAACTTGGAGGTGGAGTGCTCCCTGTCGGCTTCGAAAACAGAGCTTATGGCGCTGATCCACTCGGGATTGCGCTCGTACGCCTGCGTCCATACCGCGAACTCCCTGGTCAGAGGGTTAAACGCTATCCTTATCCGCCTCGCGGAGTAGTTCTTGTCCCTGATCTCAACCCCGTGCATAGCCGCGAGAAGTGCGGTCAGGCGCTGCTGGCCGTCGATCACCAGGTCGTCGGGCTGCTTGTAGATCTTCTCGTTCCTGCCGATCTGGCCCGTGTTTTCGTAGTCCTCAGGCGAGGACCACAGCATGATGTAGCCGATGGGATAGCCCTTCATCATCGAGTCGAGGAGGTTGCGCACCTTGCTGTCGGGCCAGACGAAAGGCCTCTGGAGGTCCGGAAGGCCGATTTTGCCTATCTCGACATCGCGCAGAAGGTCCTCCACCTTGCTCGGGATGTTGTTGAATAACTCTTTCCCCATTGGTCAACCGTCCTATCTGAACTTCTCGACAAGGAGCTTCCCTATCGTTTTCATCATGGCACAGTATTTCTCCGCGTCCTCGAAGAGCGTGGTGAACGCTTCGGTATTTTCAACATACGCCTGTCGGGCGGTCTCGTCGAATACCTTCGGGAGCAGGCTCTTCTCGAACACCTGGCTGCCGTCGCGCCTGATCGTCTCACCTACCTCGGGCATCTCGGAGATGCGCTGCCAGAGGTCCGTGATGACCACACGGTCGCCGTCTGTGAAATCGCCCGCCCAGGCCTCGTTGAATCTGTCGATGAGGGTCTGGAGGGGATCCTTCTTCTTGTCGAGCGTGACGTCCGTGCCGCCCTTGGACGGTTTCAGCACGCCGCCGTTCTCTTCCAAGGTGAGGCTCCCCTCGAACTCCTTCTTCAGCTTGTAGAAGCGCATCTCCACCTTGTCGTCGATGCCTTCGACGACGATTTTCTCGACCTTGAGCAGATGGCGCAGGTAGCTGAGGTAGACGTACTCCTTGTGAAGATTCCTATCGAACATGCGCACGATCTGCGTGATATAGGAGTACCACCTGCAGAAGCTGCGGACTTTCCGTCGCACCTGGTACTGGCGCTCCTGGTCGAGCTCTCCGTAGCGGACGAGCGCAGGCTTCAGCGTGGAGGCGAGCTGGCCCTGGACGTCCTTCTCGGACTTGCCATCTGTGAAGACGATCTCTGCGGCTTTCTCGATGTCCGACTCGTCGTAAAGCTTGTATCCCCTGATTTCTTTCTGCACCCTGTAGAGGAGGTCGGTGTTGATCTGCTCGGACAGCGAGGTCTCGGTATAGAAGCGGCTGAACGCTTTGCGGATCACCTCGGGGTCGTTCACGAAGTCGAGGACGTAGGTATCCTCCTTGTCCGGATGGATGCGGTTCACGCGGCAGATGGTCTGGACGGCCTTCACGTCCTTGAGCTTCTTGTCTATCACCAGGGTATGCAGCAGGGGTTCGTCGAAGCCCGTTTGGTACTTCTCAGCGACGATGAGCACGTCGCCGTAGTCGTGGAACTCCTGCTTCGTCTGGTTCTCGGCGACGCGTGAGCCGTCGTGGCCCACGTTCAAGGAGGGCTCGGTGTACTCGCGCTCCTCGGGGTCGTCGGGATCGACGATCGAGCCGGAGAACGCCACGAGGATCTCCATGTCGTCGTAGCCCTTCTTCTGCATGTAGCGCTTTACCTCGTGGTAATAGCGTACGGCGGCGAGGCGCGACGCGGTGACGACCATCATCTTGCCCTTGCCTTTTATCTTGGTGCGGGTGACCGTACGGAAGGTCTCGACGATGATCTCGGCCTTCTGTCCCAGCGCGTACGGGTGCAGCTCCTTGTAGCGCCTCAGCAGCTTGAGCGTCGGGCTCGACGGGACGTCGGGGTTCTCGGGGACGGTCTTGGCGAGTTCGAGGGCCTCGGAGTAGGAGACGTAGTAAGCTAGCGGGTCCATGATGAACCCCTCCTCGATCGCCTGACGCATCGAGTAGATGTGGAACGGGTGGAACGACCCGTCGGGAAGCTCCTCGCCGAATATCTCGAGCGTCTGCTCCTTGGGGGTTGCCGTGAACGCGCAGAACGTGAGATTCTGATGTCTCCCGTGGGATGCCAGCTCATCAGCGAGCTCGTCTTCCCAGTCGGAGGCGCTCTCCTCAGCCTCCGCCTCGATCTCGGCGTACTCCTCCAGCGCGTCCCTTTTGTCCGATAGCGCCGTCTTGAGCTTGAGGGCGCTCGTTCCCGTCTGGCTGGAATGGGCCTCGTCGACGATGACGGCGAACCGCTTGCCCTCGTTCTCCACCTGGTCGTATATGACGGGGAACTTCTGCAGGGTCGAGACCACGAGGCGAGCCCCGTCGTTCAGGGCGTCGCGCAGATCCGCCGAGGTCTTGTTCTTACCTATCGTCACCACGCTGCCTATGGCATGGTCGAAACCCGAGATCGTGTCCTGCAGCTGGCTGTCGAGTACGCGCCGGTCGGTGACGACGACCACCGAGTCGAACAGGGGCTTGTCGTCGACGAAGAGCGACGCGAGCCTGTACGCCGTCCAGGCGATGCTGTTCGACTTACCCGAGCCGGCCGAGTGCTGTATGAGGTAGTTCTTGCCGGTGCCGTTCGCGCGGACGTCGGCGACGATCCTCCTCACGGCATCGAGCTGGTGGTAGCGGGGGAAGATAATGCGCTTCTTCTTGCGCTTCACCTCCCTGCCGAGCTGGTCCTTCTCGGTCTCCTCTTTGACCTCCAGGTGGAGGAACTTGTGGATGATGTCGAGCAGGCTGTCCTTCTGCAGGGCGACTTCCCAGAGGTGGGAGACGGGATAGCCGTCCGGGTTGGGCGGGTTGCCCGCGCCGCCGTCGTTTCCCGCCCCAGCGGAACCCTGGTTGAACGGCAGGAAGCGGGTCGACTCGCCTTCGAGCTTGGTGGTCATGTAGGCGGAGTCGAGGTCGACCGCGAAGAACGCTACCATCCTGCTGTTGAACTTGAAGCAGGTCTCGCGCGGATCGCGGCGATGGCTCCATTGGTATATCGCATCGTCGACGTCCTGGCCGGTGAACTGGTCCTTGAGCTCTATGCCCACGACGGGGATGCCGTTGACGTCGAGGACCATGTCCACCGTCTGGTTGCCGCTCGCCGCGAAGTGGAACTGGCGGATGCAGCGGCATGCGTTCATGGCGTAGCGCTCGCGAGCAGTCTCGTTGAGGCCAGATTCCGGCTTGAAGTACACGACCTTGAACGGGATGCCGCGGTGCTTGAACCCGTGCTTCAGGATGTGCACGATGCCGTGCGTGTCGACGTTATCCTGGAACACCTTCGCGAACTTGAGGGAGGGGTCGGAGTTGCACGTGCGCTCGAACCGCTCCCAGCTCTTCGGCTGGGAGACTTGGATGAAGCTCACGAGCGTGGCAATGTCGACGCCGCGCCCGGGCAGGGTCGCGTATCCCCCGTCGACCAGCTGCCAGTTCTCGCCGTCGATGTAGAGTAGCGACTGCTTGTCGGTGCTCTTGAGATAGCCACCTTCGGGCGAGCAGAGGAAGGACTCGATGTCTTCCTCGAGGATTCGCTCTTTCGCATTCATGACCATAGCTAGACCTCCCTCTTGCCGGTGACAACCTCGTAGATGAGGGATTGCTTGTAAGCTTTGAGATCGTCGATGATGGATTTCTTGGCGGAAATGGCGCGATCGATTTGTGCGCACCTCTCGTCGAGATAGTTCGCTATTCTGCGCTGCTCGTCTAATGGAGGCACGGGAGCTTGCATATTTCTAAAAGCGTCGGCGGGCAAACGCCATCTTCCTTTGCTCGATATACCTTTGCAAAAGCCATAAAAAATACGCCCAAAATAGTAGTACTGAAACACGCGAAGGTAATACCGCTTGTCAATATTCTCTCTGCGAGCTTTAAACACACGGTAATCTGGGCTTGTCACACCACTTCGGTCGGATACGTCTATCCATCCAGTCAATAAATCCATGTGATTCATCGCGAAATCGCCAGGTTCTACTATCTGGTAATTCGAATAATCCGCAGCTAACTGGCCTTCGCCACTCGTAATGTCCTTTACCTTCAAACCTCTTTGTGTAATTGATAGGACATCAAATCCCGTCTTTCCTGCTATGGTCTTGGAAATATAAAACATGCGCTTAATTGGAGTTTTAGACCAGTGCGCAGGGATCCATCCAAGCCATTCAACCCCACTGTCTTTCATTTCTACATGTTTATCTAAACCTTTGGTTACGGCACGAGAAACGATCGATCCCTTGTATGCCTTGTACTCCTCGATCGACCCCTCGGCAGCTTCGATGGCGCGGTCAACCTGCGCACACTTCTCGTCGAGATAGCTAGCGATGCGCAGTTGTTCCCCAGGCGAGGGAAGCGCTATTGGGAGAGAGCCGATTTTCTTCCAGCTTAGATTACAAGATCGAACCCTAATACCATCTGCCAAGGCAAGGTAGACCTCTCGGTATGCTAGCGCCCTAAGGTAGTACATCAGGAACTTTTTGTTTTGGGTCGAATCTAGAACGTTAAGAACGGGGGATGCCTTTCCTCGCGAATCGCTAATGCCGATGGATCCCGCAAAACCGTCCATTCCGTGAACCACCAAGTCTCCTGGCTCGATGCCTTGATACCCGATTTCCTTGAGCGCAACGGTAAAACCCTCCGTTCTCCTGTTCGATCGAAGGGTAACCTCACCGTCACGAAAGCAAGTGATGACACCATCACTGTCCCTGACCGGACGCTGCAGGAGAGCGAAAACATGCTTTCCCTTGACGATGCTCCACTCAGCGGGGATTTCACCCAACCATTCGAGGCCGCTGTCCCTCATTGCGCGCATCGCTATCGCCCCTCTCCAAACAGAGCTTCGAGGCTCCCCTCGAGTTCCTTTTCGTGCTCGAGGATGCGTTTGGCAATGTCGTCGGCAGGCTCGAGCTCGCGATACCTGTAGAACACCCTTGTGAACGGGATGGTGTAACCCACCTTGGTCTTCTTGGGGTCAACCCAGGCATCCGGGTTGTATGGCTTCACCTCGCGCTCGATGTACGCGTCGATATCCTGATTGAGGGGGATGTCCTCGGTGTCCTCTTTCGCCTTGTCCGCAACGGGCCTGCCCTTCTTGAGGACGGGCTTGCCGTCCTCGTCGTACAGCGGAGTCTCTACCGCCACACGGTTGAACCCGAACTCCACCGTCTCTATCACGCGCGTCTCGCATACGATCTCGCTGCCGTTCGACGCTGTATCTGAGAACACGCCATCGGTGTACGCGCCATATGCCTTTACGATGAGGTCGCGGCAAACCTTGGTGATGTCGTTCTTCTTGTCGCCGATGCCCTTGCGTCGCTTCTCGAAACATCTCGAGGCGTCCACCAGTAGAACCTTGTCTTTTCGCTCGTCCGGCTTGCCCTTGGACAGCAGCCAGATATAGGTCGCGATTCCCGTGTTGTAGAAGGAGTCCGTCGGCAGTTGGACGATGGCGTCGAGCCAGTCGTTCTCCAGGATGTAGCGGCGCACGCAGTCCTCGCCGCTTTCCGGCTTTCCCTTATAGAGCGGGGAGGCGTCCTGAACGATCGCCATCACGCCGCCGTCCTTGAGCTTCGAGAGTCCGTTCAGGGTGAAGAGCATCTGCCCGTCGCCCTTCGCGGGAAGCTTCTTCACAGGGAAGCGCCCGCCGCCGGCGCTCTTGTGTTCCTTCTCCACGGCTTGCGCCTGAGGGTTCCACGGGTCACCGAACGGGGGGTTTGAGATGCAGTAGTCGAATCGGAACCCGCCGAACTTGTCGGCGGATAGGGTATCTCCGAACTGCATGTTCTGGTCGTCCTCGCCGCGGATGAGGGCGGATGCCTTGGCAATGCCGAAGGTGAAGGGGTTGAACTCCTGCCCGAAGCAGGTCACGCGCGCGTCGGCATCGAGCTGTCTCAGGCGCTCTTCGGTGCAGCCGAGCATCTGCGAGGTACCCATAGTCTGGTCGTAGACGGTCTTCACGATATGGTCGCCATCGAACACGTGAGGGTCCGCCGTGATGAGCAGGTCCGTCATGAGGTACACGATGTCGCGCGAGGTGAAGTGCGCGCCGGCATCCTCGTCGTAGGACTCGGAGAACCGCTGGATGAGGTTCTCGAAGATGTAGCCCATGTCGACCGCCTTGATCTTGTCGGGCGACATGTCCGCCTTCGGGGAACAGAAGTCCTTTATCACCTGGTACAGCAAGGGAGCATCTGGGTCAGACAGGCGCTCCACTTGGTCTGCGAACTTCATGCGCGCGAGGATGTCCTGCACGTTGTCGGAAAAACCGTTGAGGTAATCCTTGAAGTTCTCCTCGATGTTCTCGGGATCTGCCTTCAATGTCTCGAAAGTGAACCTTGAAGTGTTGTAGAAGGGATAGCCGGACGCCTCCCTAAGGAAGCCGTCTTTGACCGCGAAGTTTTGATATTTCTTCGCCGCCTCCTGCACCGCATCGTGCGTGGGAAGAAGACAGTCGTGGAAACGTTTGATGACCGTCATCGGCAGGATGACGAGACCGTACTCGTGGGGCTTGAACGGCCCCCGCAGCATATCGGCCACATTCCAGATCATGGCGGCTTTTTCGGCAATGTTGGCGCCTACGGCGGTGATCTTATCGTTTGGCATACGTTGCTCCTTGTTTTTTGTGATAGGTGGACATCCTGATTTTACAACAATGGGTGTCCTATAAATTGGATGGCAGGACGTTTTTTCCCCCAAAAAAAAATGATGCTTGCATCTATTGTACCACGATAAAAGTGGAAACACCATATT
>OLNN01003181.1_pt1 | contig 10633 bp, 14 predicted proteins | sample 1672141 | NCBI WGS metagenome assembly OLNN01 (sample SAMEA3136652, study PRJEB25190) | human gut metagenome | biome: human gut; feature: human-associated habitat; material: faeces | place: Austria | collected 2013 | reverse complement strand
CCGGGCCCGGGAGAAGTTTTTTGCAAAAACGGAAAAAAATAACCCCCCGGGGGGCTTCCCCAGGACACTTTGTTACGGTAATATGCTATTGAACCATTCTGCACCGGCCGAAGCAGAGCACCTGAAAGAAGAAGGAGAAACTGGATATGATGTGGAAAAGAGTAGCCGCCGCTTTGCTGTGCGGCGCCATGACCCTGGGTCTGCTGACCAGCTGCGGTGGAGAGAACGCTGCCAGCTCCGGCTCTGTTTCGGCGGCGGAAAATCTGGATCAGAGCGACACCTTGATCTACGGGGCGGAGTTCATGGACGACACCTTAAATCCCATGCTGGACTCCCTGTACTGCGGCAGTATGCTGTACCGTGGCCTGATGAAAACCGACGAGAACTGCAAGCCCCAGTACGACATCGCCACCGACTGCAAGATCAGCGACGACCTGCTGGAGTACACCTTCACCATTCGGGATGACGTGACCTTCCACGACGGCACCAGGCTGACGGTGGAGGACGTGGTGTTCACCCTCAACACCATTATGGACGAAAAGACCAACTCCGCCCTGCGGGAGGACTTCTCCGAGGTGGAAACGGTGGAGAAGGTGGACGATACCACCCTGAAAATCACCCTGAAAACGCCCTTCCCGGCCTTGCTGGATAAGCTGACCGTGGGCATCGTACCCGCCCACTGCTTCGCCGAGGGCGAGGACGTGAACACCGCCGGCTTCAACCAGAATCCGGTGGGCTGCGGACCCTATCGCTTCGTCAGCTACGAGGAGGACTCCAAGCTGGTGATGACCCGGTTTGACGGCTACTACGGCGACCAGGCGAAGATCAAGAACATCGTCTTTACCTACCTGCCCGACTACAACGTCCGTGCCCTTCAGCTGTCCACCGGCGAGATCGACCTGGCCTACGTGGAGCCCAGCCAGGCGGAGGAGCTGGACCAGGGCGAGAACACCACGGTGTACAAGATTGACACTGCCGACTACCGGTGTGTTATGTTCAACTTCGCGGCCACCGACCTCTTTGACGACGTGAAAGTGCGTCAGGCCCTGTGCTATAACACCGACCGGGAATCTGTGGTGCGCTCCATTCTCCACGGCTACGGAGAGGCCGCCTACACCCCGCTCCAGCGCAACGAATTCAAGAATGAAAACGTGGCGCGGTACGACTACGACGCCGAACAGGCTGCGGCTCTGCTGGATGAGGCGGGCTGGACCGACCATGATGGCGACGGGATCCGGGACAAGGACGGCAGGAAGCTGAGCTTTACCCTGACCGCGCCGGTCACCGACGAGGTGCGGGTGAACATCGCCACCTACCTGGTGGAGGAGTGGAAGAAGCTGGGCGTGGATTGCAAGGTGGACGCGCTGGACTGGAACGCCATCGACATCTCCCAGTGCGAGGCCTTCATTCTGGGCTGGGGCAGTCCCTTTGACGCGGACAACGACACCTACCGGCTCTTCGCCACCGACGGATCGGTGAACTACGGCTCCTACAGCAATGGGACTGTGGACGAGACCCTGCGACAGGCCCGGACCACCTCAAATCAGGACGAGCGCGGCGCAGCCTACCGGGACTTCCAGCAGGCCCTGGCGGAGGATCCGGCCTACGACTTTATCTGCTACCTGACCGCCCTCTACGGGGCGAACAACCGGGTCTCCGGCATCAGCACGGAGAAAACCCTGGGCCATCACGGCGCGGGTATCTTCTGGAACATCGAGACCTGGGAACTGACATAGGGATGGAATGAGAAACTACGTTATCAAGAGAATCCTACAGAGCGTGATCGTTCTGCTGATTATGAGCGGCTTTGCCTTTGCCCTCATCAACGCGGCCCCCGGTGACCCGGCCGCCGCTATCTACGGAGGACAGATGGATCAGCTCACCCCGGCGGAGCGGGAGCGCATCAATACCAACCTGGGGCTGGACCGGCCGCTGCTGGTCCGCTACGGGAACTGGCTTCGGGAGGTGGCCGCAGGACATCTGGGCAACTCCTACGCCAATGGAAAAAGCGTCAACGCCATTTTGGCGCAGCGCCTGCCCAACACCCTGCTGCTGTTTGCGTTATCCTTTACGATCACGGTCCTACTTGCCTTGGCAATCGGGTTGTGGGCGGGCATTCACCCGGGATCCCGGCTGGACAGGGGGATCACCGTGGCCAGTATCGTTGTGAATGGGATTCCCAGCGTGCTGGTGGCCATCGGACTGATCTTCCTCTTCTCCGTCCAGCTGGGGATCCTGCCCTCCACGGGCACCGCCTCGCTGTTTTCCGGCGGGGCGGCGGACCGGCTGCGCCATCTGGTGCTGCCGGTGACCACCATCGTCCTCAGCCATGTGGGCTCCTTCGCCCGCTTTATTCAGGAGGGGATGAAGGAGGAGCTGAACAGCTACTACGTGACTGTGGCCCGGGCCAACCGGGTCTCCAAACGGCATATCTACCTGGGCGCCATGAAAAATGCCCTGGTTCCCTTCGTCAACTACGCCGGCACCCACGTACCCTCCTTTTTCTCCGGCTTCGTGGTGGTGGAGACCGTGTTCGCCTACCCGGGACTGGGCAATATGATTGTCAATGCGATTCCGGTGAAGGACTACCCGGTGCTCATGGGCGGCATTCTGGTCACCGGTCTGGTGGTGATCCTCTCCATGCTGGCGGTGGACCTGATCGACCTGGCCCTGAACCCCAAGCTGAGAAAGTCGGTGACAGGATGAAGAAGCGGACGCACAGCAACCGGTTCTGGGTGATCCTGTTTCTGGTCATTGCGGCCCTGTGCCTGCTCTCGCCACTGTTCACCGTATACGGTCCCACCGAGGTGGATCTGAACCAGGTGCTCCAGGCGCCCGGCAGGACCCACTGGTTTGGCACCGACAGCCTGGGCCGGGACGTGTTCTCCCGGGTCCTCTACGGCGGCATGGTGTCCCTGGGCGTGGCGGCAGTGACCACTGCGGTGGCCCTGCTCATCGGACTGGTCTACGGCGGTATCAGCGGCTATATCGGCGGCCAGGTGGACAACGTGATGATGCGGGCGGTGGATGTGGTGTACAGCATCCCGTCCACCATTATCGTGCTGGCCTTTCAGATGGTGTTCCCCAACCAGATTCTGGGCCTGATTATCATTATGAGCCTGACCAGCTGGATGACCACTGCCCGGGTGATTCGGGGACGGTTCATGGAGCTGAAAAAGACCAACTTCGTCCTGCTGGCCCACGGGCTGAACATCCCCAAACGGGTGATCCTGTTCCGCCACATGGCCCGGAACAGCCTGTCCAGCCTGATCGTGATCGCCACCTTCACCTTCGCCAACGCCATCATCACCGAGACCGCCCTGAGCTACCTGGGGGTGGGCATCCCCATCGACGTGCCCTCCTGGGGCAACATGATCAACAACGCCCAGAGCTACATCCTCACCGGACGGTGGTGGGTGGTGCTCTTCCCAGGCCTGCTGATTATCCTCAGCTCCCTGTGCGTCAACTTCACCGGGGAGTACCTGAAACAGCAATCACTATCGTGAGAGAATCGAAAAGGAAATCTATGGACGACAAGAACATTAAACGGGAAATCGCGGAGAACTGGAACCGGGCCTCCGGGACCTACGACGACTGCTACGCCCACGGCATCAAAAGTGAGGCGGAGACCCGGGAGTGGCTGGCGCTGCTGGACCGGCTCATCGACGGCGAAAAGCCCGCCGACGTGCTGGATGTGGGCGCGGGCACCGGGATCATCAGCCTGCTGCTGGCCCGGCTGGGACACCAGTGCAAGGGAATCGACCTGTCGGAACAGATGCTGGCGGTGGCCCGGAGCAAGGCGGACGCGGCCGGATATGACAACGTGACCTTTGCCCTCGGCGACGCTGAACATACCGGCGAGGACAGTGACCGCTACGACGTGGTGATTAACCGGCACCTGGTCTGGACGCTGCCCCACCCGGAGCAGGCTATCGCCGAGTGGAAGCGGGTGCTGAAGCCCGGCGGGAAGCTGATTGTTCTGGAGGGCAACTGGCACTACAACCGGCTGCCCGACCGGATCAGTGTGTTCATCGGCCGGTGCCTGCTGAGCCTCCAGGAAAAGCGCAACGCCTTTTCCCACCAGGGAGACTATGGCGCGGAGCTGAAGGCGTCGCTGCCTATGCTCCAGAGCCAGAACGCCAGGCGACTGGCCCAGATGGTGGAGGCGGCGGGCTTCGCGTCCGTCACCGTACAGCCGCTGACGGCGGTGGACCGGGCGGAGAAGGCCGCCATGCCCTTGGGCTACCGTCTGCTGAATCCCCACAAGCGGATGGCCTTTGTGGCGGTCAAGGGACAGCCGTGAGAGAACCGATTTTAGAGGTGAAAGGGCTCACTCTGTCCATCGACAGCGTGGAGCTGCTCCACAACCTGACCTTTTCCGCGCCGGCGGGACAGATCACCTGTCTGGTGGGGGAGAGCGGCAGTGGTAAGAGCCTCACCGTGTCCGCCCTTCTGGGACTGCTGCCCGAAGGGGCGGTGCTGGCGCCGGAGAGCCGGATCACCTTTCGGGGTGAGGGCATTTTCTCCATCTATCAGGACCCCATCAACGCCTTCAATCCGTCTATCCGGGTGGGCAGGCAGCTGTACCGGATGGCGAGCGGGTACCGGAAGGTGGAGCGGCGCACGTTTCAACGGGACATCGCGGCGGTGATGGCCCGGCTGCGGCTGGACCGGCCGGAGACGGTGCTGAAAAAGTACCCCTTTGAGCTGTCCGGCGGGATGCTCCAGCGTCTGATGATCGCCTGCGCCATCTACGTGGCGCCGTCGCTGATCATCGCCGACGAGCCCACCACCGCCCTGGATGTGAGCATTCAGAAGGAAATTCTGCGGGAATTCCGCGCCATCAACCATGAGCTGGGCATTTCCATACTGGCGGTGACCCACGACTTCGGGGTGGTGGCAGAGCTGGCAGATCAGGTGATCGTCCTGCGGCAGGGCGCCCTGGTGGAGGCCGGCGAGGCAAGTGTGATTTTTGATCGCCCTCGGGAGGACTATACGAAAGCCCTCCTGGCGGCCAGTGTACAGGAGGGACAGCTGTGATACTGCGAGGAGAACGGTTGTGTAAAAGCTACCGCCGGGAAGAGGTGCTCCGGGATGTGACCCTGGAGCTGCGGCCCGGCGAGATTCTGGGCCTGGTGGGGGAGAGCGGCTGCGGCAAGTCCACGCTGGCCCGGCTGCTGTGCTGCTACGAGCGGCCCACCGCCGGACAGGTGCTCTTCCAGGGCCGGGACGCCAACCGGGCCGGCCGGAAGGAACGGCGTCAGTTCCACCGGGCCTGCCAGCTGATTTTGCAGGACAATCTCACCTCGCTGGACCCGACCATGACCGTGGGAGCAACCCTGGCCGAGGCGGTGCGCTACAACCGGGACTGGGACGCCGCTCAGAGCCGCAAGGAGATCGCCAAGATGCTGGAGCGGCTGTTGCTGGAGCCGGACGTGCTGGAAAAGCGGCCCGCTCAGCTCAGCGGCGGTCAGCGGCAGCGGGTCAATATCGCCCGGGCCCTGCTGGTGGACCCGAAGGTGCTCATCTGCGACGAGATCACCTCCAGTCTGGACGTGATCACCCAGTACCACCTGCTCAAGCTGCTCAAGGAGCTCAACCGGGACACCGGTCTGCCCATGCTCTTCATCTCCCACGACATTCAGGGCGTGAAGCGGATCAGTGACCGGATTCTGGTCATGCATCAGGGCCAGATCACCGAGGAACTGCACCGGGAGAGCGGCTTTGCCTGTTCCGGTATCGCCGCCCGGCGGCTGATGGACGCCCTGCCCATCCGCCACCCCAGTCAGAGACCGGCCCTGCCACGGCATTTTGCCGACCCATTGTATTCCCGGGGGACCGAACCGGTCCCGTTGGCCCAATAAGAAAAGCGAAAACCCATTGAGAATCAAGATTAAGGAGGAACATTTTATGGCATGTTTTTTGGTACCCGGAGCGGAAGCGGTTGTCGTGACGGCAGCGGCACAGGTGGTAAAAGCAAGGGAACAGAAAAAGAAGGCTGGCTCTGACAGCGCTAAGGAGACAACGGCAATTCCCCTCTCTCAGAAGCTGCGCTGGCTGTACAGCCTGCTCTGGGGCGGCGTATTGCTGCTGGCCTTCGAGCACCTGTGGCACGGAGAGGTGACCCCCTGGTTCCCCTTCCTGACGGCGGCGAAAGACCCGGCGGAGACCGCAGTGATGCTCTCTGAAATGTCCACCGTGGGCGTCACCATGGCGGTGGTGGTCACAGTGGTCTGGATTGGTATGGTGGCGGTGGCCAGCCTGCTGGCCAAGCGCACGTCCAGCGGACGGATTGTGGCCCGGTAAGGAGGAAATACAATGACATTGCTGACAACGGTATTTGCCGCGGTGATCGCCACCGTAGTGTGGTATAAGAAAGCACCTCAGGATGAGATGAAGGTGGGCGTGCTCTGCCTGATGTACTGGGGCGCATCCCTGATGTGGCTGGTGGACGCCATCTTCGAGTACGCGGAGCTGCAGGCCGACTACTTCCTGCCCGCGCCGGTAGATATGCTCAACGACTTCTTCCTGGGGCTGGCGGTAGTGGCTCTGGGCCTGGTCGCCTGGCTGGTGATCCTGATGATTAAGGATCCCAAAGGGATTGTGCGTGCGGCCATCTTTCAGAAAAAGAGCTGAACGGAATCCATAAGACAAAAATGGCTTCGCCTTTTCTGGGCGGAGTCGTTTTTTACGGCTGTGAGAACAGGCGAAACGCCGCCGGCGGGATGCCAGCGGCGTTTCTAAGTTATAGTGGAATAAGGATGAAAGGAAAATAGGAAGCGTTTTTACTGGTCGGACAGCCGTCCGTGGGCCTCATAGTGACTGACCCGGCTGATCCGGTTGTGGTCGTCCACAAAGATCACGTTGGGCCGGTGGGTCTGGGCCTCCTCCGGGGTCAGCTGGGCGTAGGCCATGATGATGATGGCGTCTCCCACGCTGACACAGCGGGCGGCCGCGCCATTGAGGCAGATCACACCGGAATCCGGTTCTCCGGCGATGGTATAGGTCTCAAAACGGCTGCCGTTGTTTACGTCCACGATCTGGACCTTTTCATACTCCAGGATGCCGGACTGCTCCAGCAGGGTCCGGTCAATGGTGATGGAGCCCACGTAGTCCAGCTCCGCCTGGGTGACGATGGCCCGATGGATTTTGCCCTTGAGCAGTTCAATTTGCATGGGGTCAGCCCTCCCAGATGAAGTTGTCGATGAGCCGGGTCTTGCCGATGTACACCGCAAGGGCCACCAGCACCGGTCCGGACAGGGAGTCCACCGGAGCCAGGGTGTTGGCGTCCACCGCGGATACGTAGTCGATTTTGGCCAGCGGCTCCGCTTGGATCAGGGCGGTCATGGCGTCAGTGATCTTCCGGGCGTCCCGCTCACCGGCGGCAGCCTGTTCCTGGCCCAGCTTCACCGCACGGGACAGGCAGAGGGCGGCAGTGCGCTCCTCGGGGCTCAGGTAGACGTTCCGGGAGGACTTCGCAAGACCGTCCGGCTCCCGGATGATGGGACAGCCCACGATCTCCACGTCCATGGACAGGTCCAGCACCATGCGCTTGATGATGGACAGCTGCTGGGCGTCCTTCTGACCGAAGTAGGCCCGGTCGGGGGTGACGATGTTCAGCAGCTTGGCCACCACGGTGCACACGCCCCGGAAGTGAATGGGACGGGTCTTGCCGCAGAGGGCCTTGGACATGCCGGACTGGTTCTCCACGTAGGTGACGAACCCTTCCGGGTACAGCTCTTCCGGCTCCGGGTGGAACACCATGGCACAGCCACCCTGCTCCAGCAGGGCGCAGTCCCGGTCAAAATCCCGGGGGTAGGCGTCAAAGTCCTCATTGGGACCGAACTGGGTGGGGTTGACGAACACCGAGGCCACGGCGCGGTCACACTGGGAGGTGGCGGCCTGGAGCAGGCTGAGATGTCCCTCGTGGAGGAAGCCCATGGTGGGAACCAGTCCCACAGTGAGCCCCTGGGCCCGCCATTCCCTGACCTGGGCCCGGACCTGGGCGATGGTGGTTGCGATGATCATACCGGCGTGCCCTCCTTACAGCTCTGCGTCCAGCTGAGCCAGGTACTCGTCAGAACAGTCGGACTTGGCGAAGGTGTGGACGGGCTCGGGGAAGGAGCCGTCCTGGACTGCTGCCATGTAGTCGGTGAAGGCCTGGGTCATGACCTGGCCCACGTTGGCGAACTGACGGACGAACTTGGGGACGTAGTCGGTGAACATGCCCAGCATGTCCTGATACACCAGAATCTGGCCGTCACAGCCGGCACCAGCACCGATGCCGATGGTGGGAATGACCAGCTTCTTGGAGATCAGTGCTGCCAGCTTGGGCGGTACGCATTCCATAACCACCGAGAAAGCGCCGGCTTCCTGGACGGCATAGGCGTCCTTCAGCAGCTGACGGGCTGCTTCCTCGCCCTTGCCCTGGACCTTGAAGCCGCCGAAGGCGTTGACGGACTGGGGCGTCATACCGATGTGGGCCTGAACCGGGATGCCGGCGTCCACGATGGCGCGGATCTGCTCGACCACGGCTGCGCCGCCTTCCAGCTTCACCGCATTGCCGCGGCCTTCCTTCATCAGCCGGCCGGCATTGGTGACGGCGTCATAGATGGACGCCTGATAAGACATAAAGGGCATGTCGATGACCACCATGGTGTTGCTGCACGCCTGAGCGACAGCGTGGCCGTGATGGATCATGTCCTCCATGGTCACGGACAGGGTATCCTGCTGGCCCAGCATGGTGTTGCCCAGAGAGTCGCCCACCAGGATACCGTTGACGCCGGCCTGCTCCATCAGCTTGGCGGTGGAGTAATCGTAGCAGGTCAGCATGGAGATTTTTTCACCCTTTTGTTTCATTTCCAAAAAGGTAGCTGCTGTGTTTTTCATAGTCTGCTCCTTTCAGTCCCGCAGGACTTCTTTCATGGTCAGATAGTCTTGTTTCGGATGCCGCTCCTGGGCCACGGACACCAGCTTTCGGGACAGGCGCCGGTACAGCTCCCGTTCCTCCAGGCTGGGGAAGCAGTCCAGATGCTTGGCCACTGTGGTCACATCGCACCGCTCCACCGGACCGGTGAGGGCCGCCACCGGCCCCACCTCGCACAGGTGGTTCAGATTGCTGCGCATCAGCGGCGTCAGGGCCTCCAGGGCCCCCTGCCGGGAGAAGCCGCAGCTTGTCAGCAGGTCGATGCTCTCCTGGGCCAGGGCGCACATGAGATTGGAGCCGAAGACACAGGCCGCGTGGTAGCGCACCTTGTTCTCCGCCGAGATCTCCTGCACCTGGCATCCCAGTCCCCGCAGAAGCTGACTGACCGATTCCAGCTCCTCGGGGTCCCCCTCGACGCAAAAAAACGCATCCGCCAGTTCCTTGTAAGCCTCATACTTGCTGCTGACAGGGAAGAGCGGATGCACAGAAAAGCCACGGGCGCCGGTCTCCTCAATGCCTGGGAAAGCTTCCCGGGCGGAGAGTGCGCCGCTGCAGTGACAGATCCATTTGCCGTGGAGCATATCGCGGGGCAGCTGCCGGTAAACATCGGTGATGCTGCCATCCGGAACCGTTAAAAAGAGCGCGTCACAGTTTGCAATCAATGAGGGAATGTCATGGAAAGCGAGTGTGCTGGTAAAATGGGCCGCTTCTTCCGCCGAATCTCGATGCCTGCTGTAGTAGCCGGTCACCGGAACGCCGCCCTGGACGAAGAACTTGCCCAGGGAGAAGCCAACTTTTCCCGCGCCAATAAAGCCAATTTTCATGTTAGATCACCCTACCTTTTCTCTGTGTGGGGTGACGGCTCTTGGTTCCCATATGCTCTTGAGGGGTGTCGGTATTGTTTCCTGTTTGGAATACGATCCGCAGGCCAACTATAGCACTTCGGATGAAAAAAGTAAAGGTGTTTCGGCGAGAAAAAAAGGAAGTTTTTTGGGATGCGGGCGAATTTTTCCGGAAAAAAAGATGAAAAAGAGGGTTGACAAAGACGGTTAGCGGATGTAAACTGCATATGGGTTAGGAAAGACTAACCGCTTCTTTTTGAGAAACCGTTAGCCATGACTAACGAAGAATACACAGAAAGAGGGAGAAGTCCATGATGCCGTTGACGCTGGCCAATATCGGCGAGGAAAACGTGATCCGTAAGGTGGGCGGTAAGCCTGAAGTGAGAAAACACCTGGAGAATCTGGGCTTTGTGGCCGGAGGCAATGTGACCGTGATCACCATGCTGGGCGGCAACGTGATTGTCAACGTGAAAGAGGCCCGGGTGGCCATCAGCAAAGAGATGGCCCAGAAGATCATGATCTGAGCGGAGCCGGTCCATTGGAAGAGGAGGAATCAAGCCATGAAAACCCTGCGAGAGACGAAAATCGGTGATACGGTCCGGGTCGTCAAGCTCCACGGAACGGGAGCGGTCAGACGCCGGATTATGGATATGGGCATCACCCGGGGCGTGGAGGTCCACGTGCGCAAGGTGGCGCCCCTGGGCGACCCGGTAGAGGTCACCGTCCGCGGTTACCAGCTGTCCATCCGGAAGGCGGACGCGGAGATGATCGAAGTCGAATAACGGAACCGCTTTCGCCAGAAGAAAGTTTTCGGTCAAGCCTTTTACAAAAGGCTTGCAGAGTCCAGAGACAGAGTCTCTGGTCG
>OLNN01003177.1_pt1 | contig 10646 bp, 13 predicted proteins | sample 1672141 | NCBI WGS metagenome assembly OLNN01 (sample SAMEA3136652, study PRJEB25190) | human gut metagenome | biome: human gut; feature: human-associated habitat; material: faeces | place: Austria | collected 2013 | reverse complement strand
GGGAGGGATTCCGCCGTAGTCGGCATTGTAGGAAAATCCAAAAGTTTAGATTTTCTCAAAATGCTTATCTTTTGGTCTTTGGTTCGGAATAGTGTAGTGCTGGCGGTCTATCTATTGTTTTCGGTTGCTTGCTTCTTTACCGTACATGAGCATTGTCGCCGGTCATGTTGTTCTGGGCGTGGCCTTGGTGCGTTGCGGACCAGTTGGTCTGGAGCATCGAGATGGCCATGAGGTTGATGGACACCTGGATGGGGTCGAGGCCCGCCTGCTTGCGCAGCTCGTTGCAGCGCGAGATGATCTCAAGCGACGCCTTGACATTGTCGAGGTCGGTGGCGTCGCCCTTAGTTCCGACATGGGTGTAGTCGGAGAGCATCGAGCCATCCGCGAGGTCGAACTCAAACAACGGGCCACCTGTGCCGGTGAGGATGTGATAGGCGACGTTCAGGTACGATACGGGGCTCGTGATATCACCGGAGCCTGCGAACTTGCCGTCATACCACTTGAGGAAGTCGACGAAGTCGTCGACGGCCTGCTCGGTGCCCTGGTCGATCTGGGACTGGAGCTCGTCGATCTGCTTCTGGAGATCGGCAATCTGGGTGTTGAGGTCGTCGACCGTCTTCTGCGCAGCCTCGAGCTCACCCTTGGCGGTCTTTTCGGCACTCTGGGCGGCGGTGAGCTCGCCGCTCAGGCGGTCGTGCTCCTTCTGCCATGCGATCTGGGCGTCTCCGAGGTCGGCGAGCGCGTCCTCGGCGGCCTTGAGCTCGCCGTTGGCGGCGGTGAGGGCCTCATTCGCCTCGGTCTGGTTGGCCTTGGCCTCGGTCACGGCGTTCTCGTAGCCGCGGAGCTCGGTCTCGAGCGCGTCGATCTCGCCGGGGATGGCCTCGATGCGGGCGTTGGCGGCGTCGAGCTTATCCTGGGCGGCGGTCACGGCGGCCTCGGCGTCGGCGATGGCCTGGTCGGCCTCGGCCTTGGCCTCATCGCCTGCGTTCGCGACGGCGTCGTCGTAGGCGGCCTGCTCGGTCGCGAGCGCGGCCTCAGCGTCCGTCGCAGCCTGCTTACCTGCGGCGAGGTTGGCCTCGGCGGTTCCGACGGCGTTCTCAGCGTCGGCGAGCTTGCCTTGGGCGGCGCTGACGGCGCCCTTGGCGGAGCTGAGCGCGGCCTGCGCGGAGTTGTTCTGGTCCTGCGCGGTTGCGAGTGCGGACTCGGCGGCGTCGAGCGCGGAGCGGTCGACCGTGGAGGGGTCCTCGGCCTCGGCGCATGCGGCGTCGTAGGCGGCCTTAGCACTGTCGTAGGTGGCCTGCGCGGACGCGAGGTTCGCCGCGGCGTTGTCGGCCGCGGACTGCGCGCCCGGAAGGGCGGCGTTGGCAGCGTCGAGCTCGCCCTGGGCGGAGGTCACAAGGGCGTTGGCGTTAGCCACGGCCTGCTCGAGGCCGGCGATGGCGCCCTGCTTGGTCGCGAGGTCGGACTCAGCGGCGTTGAGCTTGTCCTTGGCGGTGGCGAGGATGTCGCCCTTGATGGCCTCGACGGCGGAGGTGTAGTTGGCGCGGGCGTCCTCGAGCTCGGCGTTGGCCGCGTCGACGGCGCTCTCGAGTCCGGGCAGGGACTCTTCGAGGCTCGTCTTCTCGCCGGTCTTGTCGGCGATCTCGCCGGAGATGCGGTCGACCTTATCCTGGGCGGCGTCCACGGCGTTCTCAGCGTCCTGCTGCGTCTTGAGTGCGTCGTCGTAGGCCTGCTTGGCCGTCTCGTAGTCACCCTGGAGCTCGTCGATGTTCGAGGAGTCCAGGAACTTGTCGAGGGCGGCCTGCGCCTCCTCGAGCTTCTCGTTGGCCTTATCAAGGGCGGTCTGCTTGTCGGCGGCGTCCTGCTCTGCGTCCTCGAGGTCGCCGGTGAGGCCGTCGAGCTCGTCCTGGGCGGCGTCGCGGTCGGCCTGCGCCTTCTCGGCAGCCTCTTGGGCGGCCGTGAGCTGGTCGACGAGGAGCTTTGCCTGGGTCTCGAGCGCGAAGATGGCGTCGGAGTCGGCGGTGTTATAGGTGTTCTCGGCGTTAGTAACGGCGTTGCCGGCGCTGGTCTTAGCGCCCTGCGCCTCGGTGTTGGTGGCGTCGGCGGCATTAGCTGCGGCCTGCACCTCGGCGAGGAGCGCCTTGGCCTCATCGAGGGTCATCTTGACCTCGCCGTTGGCGGCGGCGATGAGGCGTTGGGTAGCCTCGGAGTAGTTCGTCTCGGCGATGAGGCGGTGGATCTCGTCGGACGCGGCGGTGGTGCCGTCGGCGGCGCCTGCGGCGATGGCCGCAGCGGGCGCGAGCGCGCTCGGAGCGACCATGGCACCGACAAGGCCGGCAGTGATGACGGGCTTTGCAGAGAAAATAGGCAGCTTCATCTTCTCACGTTCTTTCATGTGCTTTGGTTGGTACTTGCGCTTCATGGCACTCCTTCGACGTCGGGCTCCCCCGTATTGTGTTCAGGTGGTTAACGATTAAGAACCATGGTTAATAATAACAAACCAAGGTCGCATTACAAGCAATTACGCTCGTGAAATGGACAAGACGGAGCGCCGAGAGCGGCTAGGAAACAACATCAAAAAGAGGCGAATCGCTGCGGGCCTCACCATGCGCCAGTTCGCGGACATGGCGGGGACCTCCCACACCTACCTTTGGCAGGTGGAGACGGGGCGCGTCGGCATCGGGTTCGACATGCTCTGCAAGTTCGCCGACGCCCTCGGCATCGAGGTTCGCGAGCTCATCGACTTTTAATTGCTTGACCCTTCGCGTGGCGAGCCCTAACCTCAACCGCATGGACAACAGCACGAGAAGACGACTCCTCGGCCGGAGGATCAGGGCCCTGCGCGTGGAGGCCGGGCTCACCCAGCGCGAGCTCGCACTCATGGCCGGGACGAGCCAGTCGCACCTGTGGAACATCGAGAGGGGCTCGGTGAACATCAGCTTCGACCTCATCTGCCGCATCGCGGAGGCGCTGGACGCCCCCGCGCGCGACCTCTTCGACTTCTAGGCCTCCTCCCCGGCATCGTCTCGAACGGCCTCATCGAGCTCCATGGCGATGCTCGCCGCGTTCGCTATCCCCGCCCATAGCCTTAACGTCATGGATGATATGGAGTTCCACCGCATACAGCTCGGCAGGCGGATCAAACAGAGGCGCGTCGAGGCCGGATACACACAGGTGGCGTTCGCCGCCATGATAGGCACCAGCCAGAGCTACCTGTGGAAGCTCGAGGCTGGCCGCATCAACGCGAGCGTAGAGGCGCTCTGCCGGATCGCCGACGCCCCCGGGACGAGCGTCGGCGACCTCACGAGTTCTGATCCTAACCTTCCGCTTTCCCTTCTGCCGGCAGATCGACTCGAAGGCTCATCGCGGTGCTCGCTGCCGCAGCGACGCCGGCTACGTATCCGCGCAGCCATGTCGGGTCGTGGGCGTCGCGTTCGTCGTTCGAGGCGACCGCTTCGAGCTCCCTCAGGAGCGCTTCGACGAGTTTGTCGACATCAACGGTTCCCATCTTTCCTCCTAACTATCTTTCGTGTGCCGGGCATGACATCGTTGATGCCCACCGCAAAGTCGACGGCACATGACGGGCGGTGGCTCCATCGCCTAGAGCGTGCATATCTCCCACGCCGCGGGCATCCGGTCGTGCACGCCGCACTCGGCGTTCTCGAGCGCCTGCACCATGCGCTCAACGCACTCGCAGAGCTCGTGTGCGACGTAGAGCGCGCGCAGGTCGACGCTCGCCTTCGTCCATGTCGGCAGGGAAATGCCGAGGTCGGCGTCGACGCAGGTCGCGTTCCACGAGGCGGCGTAGTCCTCGATGTTGATGTACGCATCCGACCAGTACCGCATGAGCAGGGCGAGCCGCAGGTCGTCGCGGTCGCCGTGCCGGTCGTAGCGGCGCTTCGCGATGCGGTAGGCGCGGTTCATGATCTGAACGCCGTGCTCGGATCGCTGCGAGCTGAGGTCATAGCCGCTGAAATCTAGCGTGCGGATGTCTGAGCTGGTGGTTTCATCACACATCAGGGTCGTCCTTCCTCATCGGTTTCCGTGTAGTAGGCGTACTCGGGCTCGAACCCCGGGTCGGCGTACGCGGCCTCGATCTGCTCGACGGACATGGCGCTCACCTGCGCGGATGTGTACTGACCGTTGTCTGCGAGCAGCCACGCGTGCATCCACCAGAGCGGATATGCCGCCCAGGTGTTGAGCCAGTCCTCTTCTGAGACGTACTCGCCGAAGTCGTTGATGCGGTACACCCCCTCGAACGGTGCGAACTGGTCGCGCACGCAGGAGCGCAGCTCGTCGGTCACGGCGAGAATCTGCTGCATCGTGGAGGCTCCTATCGCAGGCATAGCTACCACCATCCGTTCTCATCGCATTGGCAGAAGTACTCGCGGCGGGCGTCCTCGTAGGCGCGCAGCGTCTCCTGCGGAAAGCCGAGGTCGCGCAGGTAGGATAGCCCGCCCTTCTCGTCGTCGTACTCGACGGTGCCGAAGCACGAGACCACGTCCCAGTCGGCCTGACCGTTCAGGTGGTACTCGTGGTTCCCCATCTCGTAGAGGAACGCCGCGAACGCGAAGTCGTAGGTCGCCATGCGCTCTGTGAGCTCCTGAGTTTGGCGCTTAAGCATGTCTTTCAGCTCGCCCACGTCGGATCGGCGCATGTAGCCGCCCGGGGCGAAGCGCACGAGGTCGTCGGGCGTGCAGCCGAGGCGCCGCATGCCCTCCTCGAGCTGTTTGGTCGAGAACGCCCAGATGGTGTCGAGCTCCGAGAACTCGCGCTGGAAACGCTCTTTGAGCTGCACGTACGTGTTGGCGGTGACGGTTGCGGACATGGTTAAGCCTCCTTCGCGATGAGCTCCGGCGCGAGCTGCACGATGTAGGCTCGTTGCCCGAAGTTGCCGTAGGACGTGTCGCCGATGATGCTCGCGTAACCCTGCTCAACGAGGGCGTCGAGGTAGACGCGCCGGTCATAGGGCACGAACGCGCAGCCCTCGGGCAGGGCGTCGTCGAGGTTGACGGTCAGGTCGCTCCACAGCTCCTCCTCGGCGAGGTCGTAGAGCATCACGGCTGGTCGATTGCCTACCGCGTATCGGTCTAGCACGGGCGTAAGGGTCGGGACATCGGGTACGTTGATCTGGATTGAGGTGACGACAAGGGACATTGAAGGCTCCTCTCAATCGGGGACACGGGTCGCAAGGTCGCCCGTGGCCCCGCGCGTCCGCGCGGGGCCTGCCTCGAAAAAAGAAAGCCCGCGAGCCGGGTGTGGCTCGCGGGTGCAATGGTTGGATGGGACGCTGAGCTGCGCGTTCGCGTCGGGCTAGAAACGTCCCCGGCAGCGTACGGTCTCATCGAACAGGTAGTTGTTCACGTTGTCCGCCTACGGCTCAGATCCGTACATGTTGGTGTAGGGTACCCCGGAGATGTCATGTCCGTTGACCACGCGCCCGGGCTCTCCGAATCCCATGACGCGACAGAGAGCGTAGCGTCCGTTGAGCCCGAGACGCCAGACGTAATCGTCGACCTCTAGCTCAGAGGGCGGGATCTCCGCAGCGAGCAGGAACTCATCTCCGAGCTGCTGGTGCTCGGGCTGGGAGCGGTCTATGTCGAGGAGCATGTCGTCGAGGTCGTAGACGTCTTCTTCCTCGTAGTCGGGGTAGGCCAAGATGCGGTCTTGGATCTCCCATCCGCGGATGACGTAGATGCCGTTGTCCCCGGGCATCTCGGCGTCGTCGGTGGTGTAGGGGCTGATGCCGACGGAGAGACCGTCTGCTCCCATGTAGTTGGCGATGACCTGCGCGAGGCGCGCCCATCCGTAGGGGTCTTGGTCGGGTGCTCGGAACCCGCGCAGACGGCAGTAGGTGAGGAACGCCTCGACGGAGTCGCGTCCCCCGTTCCAATGCAGGTAGAGCGCGACTTCGCGCTTCTCAGTGGTGATGACGGCACGGTTTCCCATGGTGGTTCCTTTCTGGTTGTCGGCTCTGAGCTGCGGTTACGCCGTCTGGTCGGCCGTGCTGGTGCGCCAGTCAATCTCCTCGACGACGACCTCGACCTTGGAGCGGCGGACACCGTTGCGACCCTCGTAGGAGGACTGACGGAGGTGTCCCTGCACCGTGACGTAGGCGCCCTTCATGAGGTACTGGGCGAGGGCGTTCGCGCGGCGTCCGAAGAGCACGAGGTCGATGTAGTTTGGGCGGTCGGCGTAGGTGCCGTCTTCCTGACGGGCGCGCTCGTTGACGGCGACGGTGGCGCTGAGCACCGGGGTGCCGGACTTGGTTGCCCTGAGCTCGGCGTTTGCGGTGAGGTTGCCGGAGAGGGCGACGGTGTTGATCGACATGATGGGTTCCTTTCCTATCGAGAAGTGCTGACGTGAAAGAAACCGTGGCTCGGGACGATAGTCGCGGGCCTTGAATGAGGGCGCGTTGAACAAGAACGATCAAACCATGTACGTATAATGTCGCGATTATTTACCGTGTGCAGAACTCAAATAAACTATTTCTATAACCTTTACGGTATTTGCACATACTATATAGTCGATGTTAAGTAAAACGATAGAAAACTATATAGTGACTGTATAGTAGACCGGCTTTTTGGTAAAATGATACACAACAGGGAGATCTCTCGTGGAAGGGGTCGCCGAATGACCAAACACCCCAACAGCAAGCACGCGCCGACCGTGTCGGTCGTCAACCAGAAGGACAGCGTCGGCAAGTCGTTCATCGTCACGAACAGCCGCGCGGACGACCAGCAGAAGCTCGAGGGGCCGCAGAGCGAGTACGTGCCGTTCATGTTGTCCATCACGCCCGAGGACAAGGCGCGCGTCAAGGCGTGGGCGCGCGAGGATCGCGTGCGCATGGCTGCTGTCATCCGCAGGCTGATAGAGCAGGAGGCCGTCATGCGCGACATCGCGGAGCGCGACGGCATCACCTCGGCCGCCGTGTTCAAGCGCATGGTCGAGCGCGACGAGCGCGCGTGGAAGCGCCGGAAGAAGTAAGCAGCGTGCTGAGCAGCACAAACGAGCTATAACCGCGCCACATACGAGAGGAGCCACCATGAAGGACTACGTGCCCATGCTCGCGAAGTCGAAGGTCAAGGAGCTCGGGTTCTCCGATAAGCTCATCGACGAGCTTCTGCCCGAGCCCGTGCTGAGGCCCAACCCGCATCACGTCAGCGGCCCTCCGATGAGCCTGTGGAAGGAGGCCGACGTCGAGCAGGCTATGGAGACGGAGGTGTTCAAGGCGCACATCGCGAAGCGCAACGCGATGCGCGAGAAGCGCCAGGCCGCTGCGAAGAAGGCCGTCGAGACGAAGCGGAAGAACCTGCTCGAACATGTGCGTTCCATCATCCCCGAGATCGAGGTTGACGATGACTGGACGGAGGAGGAGCTTCTCGAGGCGGGGCGTCAAAGCAAACACGATTACGAGGTCTTCGTGCTCGGTCACTACGGTGATACGTCGTTCCTCTGCACCGACCCGCGCACGTTGCAGCGCTGGGCCGTGAACTTCGTGCGGCACAGGCTCACGCGCTACGAGGTCGAGTTGGACGACATGGCCGGCAAGACCGGGTGCTCCGAGGCACACAACCTCTATCACGACGCGGTGAACCAGAAGATCGCGGAGACCTACCCCTTCCTCAGGAAAGAGTGCCGCAGGCAGCGGTGCACCGTGTCAGATCCCGAGCTCATTCGGGAGTATTACATGAAGTGGGACGCGAAGAAGTAGCTTTAGCGACCACAGGCTGATGAAGAGCGCCCGCTTCCGGTACACGCCGGGGCGGGCGTTTTTTCGTCGCGACCCACACCCTTTCGGGCACACAGAAGAAAAAGCGAAGCCGCACCGCGCAGCCGGGGCCGCGCGCCCGGCCTGCTCTGCACACTTCAGTGTTCAAGGTGTGTAAAGTGTACACGGAAACGTTTTAGGCTATCTACCTGCGGAAACAGTGGGTTTAACATGGTTTATAAGCATGTCTCAAAAAAATAGGGTGTACCTAAAGGTGTACAGCTATTTCCGCAGGTAAAACTACATATAACAGATCTCAAGTACACTTTACACACCTTGTGAGATATATAAAGGGAAGTTTTTGTTCCCGAGGCGGGGCATTCGCTTCTTCTTGGTGGTCTCTAGGGGTTGGCGGGGTGAAGCGCCTATATTAAAGAATCGCCCGAAGGGTGTGCAAGGTGTACATAGACCTTGTTTGTGCTTGTTTACCTGCGGAAACAGCTACACATATAGGGTGTACACATAGGCATGCAGGGTGTGTGCCGTGTACACCGGGGCGTACACGGCACATCCTTCTACGTGTGTTTGAAAGTCGTAGTAAAAAACTCGCCCGCAGGGTGTGTAAGGTGTACACGACCGTTCTTTTCGGTGTTTTACCTGCAAAAATACCCAACACACCCGGGGTGTACACGGCGCTCTCAGGGTGTGCAGGGTGTACCGGAGGGTGTACACAGGTGTGCGAGCACACCCTCGCGTGCGCGTGTGTCAAGGTGCCCCGCTCCCGGGTACACACCTTGAATGCCCGCCTGCCGCGGAACGCGAAGACGGCGGCGGCTGCCCAGTCTGCGGACATGTCGCGCGTGACGCCGAAGCCGAGGCGTAAGGCCGCTCCCATGTGCGCCCGAACCGTTCAATCTGGATGTGCGAAAAACAGGGGTACCGAACGTGCGTTTGGTACCCCTGATGTACATACAAACGTACATACAACTTTGGTTTAAGAAGAAAAAAGCTCGGAGCTTTTAGGCTCCGAGCTGGACTTTTGGTCGTGGGGGCAGGATTTAAGCCTACGACCTCCGGGTTATGAGCCCGGCGAGCTACCAGACTGCTCCTACCGACGTAGGCGATAGCGCCGCTTGGGGCTGTTGGCCGTTCCAATCCCCTCAACAATTCCCTCTTCCATAAGCGCGGACAGATATCGGCGTACCGTTTTTATTGACATTCCCGACGCCTTCGCAAGTTCCGACGTGCTTACGCTCTCACGATCAGCAATGTAACCGAGGATGGCCGTCTTTACATTTTCCTTTGTGTATGACCGGCCTTCCTGGTCCGTCATACGTCGATGCCTCATGATCAAGACAAACTCATCGAGAGTACTCTTGGCAATCGGCGCGGGCATCAAGGCCTGCTCGAGCTCCCTATTAATCGTCGGATAGCCTGAGCCTCGATTTTCGACAACACGACCGACCCTGCCATCAACATCGGAATACGGCACATCCTCGAGAATTCGAGCCAAAAATTGGTTCCTCGACGCCGTCGCGCCTCGTTGTCCCAAACGTTCGACCGTCAACGAGCCGAACAAGCCGCCGGGATTGGACAGCTCCAGGCGATCGGGATAAAGGTCGACCATTACCGGGGTGCCCAACGCGTCGGGAGAATAATCCCTATGCATCAGCGCATTAGCAACAGCCTCGCGGACCGCAGCCAACGGGTAGTCCGGCACGTTTTCCCTCAATGCGCCTTTTACGATTGCGCCATGCTTCATGTTTCGCGATGCGGCCCGCACCGCATCGACCACCATGATGGGTATTGGCCCGTCAATATCAACCGAATCAGAAAAGCGTTCCCCGGCTCTCCCCACCTCGCCTTTTTTCGGTGTTGGATACGCCGTGAAAATAACATTGGCTCGAGGAAAAAACTGCTGCGGACAAAAACCCAATGCCATAATGCCGGCAACGGTCGGCCTCAAAATCCCTTCAGCATCGGGAGAAACCACACGCCGATTCGCCATGAGCTCCTCATCGCTTAAGGCGGCGGACCTGCCCAGCGTTGTCGCTCTCACACGCGAGAGCCATCCCGTGAGCAATTCTTGGTCAAAGTCATCCATCGTTGCGCCCTCAACAACAACGGCATCGTTGCGCGCGCTCCGGTATTGATTCTCGATGTATCGATCGATTTCATAAGAGGACATCTTATGATCGCCGTCACCAGTTCTTATGTATGAGCCAAGACGCTGTCCAAGTTTTTTGACATAGCACGGCTTTTCTCGAGACGACGCCTCGGGGACATTAACCACGACGACGGGCTTTGACTCAAACTCCAAGACTATGATGTCCACCATCTGAGGAGGCTCAATGAGCTCCCTCGCCGCTTGGGCACTATGCGCCTGGATTGTCTTTACATCAACATCCACCGAATGAAAGCCGTCTTTTTCGCTGATGCCAAATACGATCGTTCCGCCGGTTCCATTAGCAAAAGCGGAAATTGAGTCCGCCATCGTCTTGGGGAAACCGCCTGCCGCAGTTTTGAGTTCGTATTCGGCAAGGTCCGTCCCTGCGGTCCTCATATGCTCAACCGCAGCGGCCAGTTCAATATCATTCGTTATGAACATAGCTCGCCCTTCGACTGAATCAATAGCTCGCTCCTACTATACCTCAGTCATTCCCTAGTTCCCTAGTAGAGTTCCCTAGTTCCCTAGTAGAGTTCCCTAGTTCCCGCCTTACCGACATGTACATGTTCGGATGTACGGAGCGCCCCTTCGATATGACGGAGTACGTCCTGCCGAAACATCTCGATCTGTAACACCTAGCCGCCCAAATCGGGTCTAGATGTTACAGATCGAGATTTTGTTTGGGAGGCCGAGAATTGGACCGAAAACACGGTCCCGGAATAACAAAAAAGCTCGCCGGCTAGGCCGACGAGCTGCAAGTTCTTGGTC
>OLNN01003171.1_pt1 | contig 10653 bp, 9 predicted proteins | sample 1672141 | NCBI WGS metagenome assembly OLNN01 (sample SAMEA3136652, study PRJEB25190) | human gut metagenome | biome: human gut; feature: human-associated habitat; material: faeces | place: Austria | collected 2013 | reverse complement strand
TCAATATACGGCAGAAGAAGCTCGTCCTTGATGATCTTCCAGAGGATTCTGGTCATCTCATCTCCGTCCATCTCCACCATCGGTGTTGTCATCTGAATCTTTGACATATCTGTTTCCTCCTTGTTTTCTTCATGATTTTGTATGATTCCGGCTCTTTACGGAAAGCCGGACTGATTCACGGAAATGCCCGGGGACCGCATTCTGCGGCCCGGGCCTTTTTATCTTTTGTGTTTTACCGCAGGTCGCGCCGGGGCAGAAGGCGGGCGGCCAGGAGCCAGGAGGCGGCGTAGGCGGCGGCGCTGCAGCCGATGAGGACGAGCGCGGCGGGCAGCACTGCGTCGATGGCGAGCACCAGCGCCACGAACAGCGCGCTGGCCAGCGGATAGGAGAACATCATCACGAGCATGTTTTTATCCTCGCCCAGCAGGAAGGCGGCGGGCAGCCCCACCGCGCCGGAAAGCAGCGGCAGCGCCAGGCCGATGGCGAAAAAGATGCCGAACGTCTCGCCGCCCCAGCCCCGCAGCAGCGCCGAGCCCGCCACCGCCAGCAGCAGACCGAGCAGCACCCCGCCCAGCGAAAGCAGCAGGTAAAGCAGATATTTGCCGCCGATGGCCCGCGCCGGGCCGCAGGGCAGCGTGGCAGCCAGGCGGTTCCAGCCGTCATGGCGGTCGATGTTGACGGTGGTGAGCGCCACCAGGCCCAGCACGACCGGCGCAATGACCAGAAACACATTGGCCGAGACGAGAACACTCAGGCAGCCCCCGGCCACCAGCATCGCAAGGCAGGCCAGCGGCAGCGTGGCGCGGATCAGGTAAAAATCTTTGCGCAGCAGACCTTTCATGGCGTTTCCCCCTTCACATACATCAGCAGGATATCGTCGATGGACGCCGGACCAACGGCGGCGCCTTTGTACTTTTGCGCAGCGGCCGCGCGGTCGGGCACCAGCACCTGCCAGGCGTAGTCCAGCCTGCGCCAGGCGAGGATGTCTTTTTTGTTGAGCGCATGGAACTGCGTTTCGCCGCACTGCAGCAGGCCGTAGCCGTCGCGCAGTTCGTCGATCGGTTTGTGGAAGCGCACGCGGCCTTCATGCAGGAAGACGATGGAATCGGCCACCTTCTCAAGGTCGCTCGTGATGTGGGAGGAGATGAGCACGGCGTGCTGTTCGTCCTGCACGAATTCGAGCAACGCGTCGAGAATGTCGTCGCGCACGACCGGGTCAAGACCGCTGGTCGGTTCGTCCATCACCAGCAGGCGGGCTTCGCGGCTCATGGCTGCGGCCAGCGCCAGCTTGGCCCGCATGCCTTTGGAAAAGCTCTTGAGCTTTTTGCCGCCCGGCAGGCCGAGGCGCTCCAAAAGCGCGGCGTAGCGGTCGGGCCGCCAGCCGGGGTACAAATCGCCGAGCACACGGCCGAGCGCGTCCGGCGTGAGGGCGTCCGGGTAGCCGCCGCTGTCCAGCACCACGCCAAGGCCGGCGCGGTCGGCCCCGGTCCAGCTCTGCTGGCGGCGGCCGTAAAGGCGGATATCGCCCGCGTCGGGGTGGATGACGCCGAGCACGGCGTTCAGGGTGGTGCTTTTACCGGCGCCGTTTTCGCCGACCAGGCCGACGATGGAACCGGCCGGAACAGTGAAGGATACATCGCTGAGCGTGAAGCCCGGGTAGCGCTTGGTCAGCCCGCGGACCTCGAGCGCCGGGGGGTGTGGGTTCATTTTGGACATCGTTCAATCCTCCCTGTAAAACAGCTGCAGCAGCTCGCAGAGCTTTTCCGCCGGGATGCCCGCGGCGCGGCCGATATCGGCGGCCGCCTGCAGGTGTTCTTCGGCCTGGCGCTGCTGCTCTTCGCGGTAAAATTCTTTGTTGGGGGCGGCCACATAGCTCCCCCGCCCCACCGTTGTGACGATGAAACCGTCCCGCTGCAAATCCTCATAGGCTTTCTGCACCGTGATGACGCTGATGTGCAGCGAGCGCGCGAGCGCGCGCATGGACGGGATGGCCTGGCCGGGTTCCAGCGCGCCGCTCAGGATCTGGGCTTTGAACTGGGCTTCGATCTGTTCGTAGATCGGTTTGGGCGAACCGGCGCTGAGGATGATCTCCAACTGCATCGCCTCCGTTGCGTCGTGTGTATTGTGTGTACTTATCGTACAAGTACAGTATAGGCGTTCGGGTGGTTGTTGTCAAGGGGGGCCGCGGATTTTTTCTCTTTCGTTGCCGGTCAAAGTGTGCTATGCTGGGGAATATCAACGCGAGGAGGATACATGATGCCAAGCCTATACGATGACGAGACCTTTTTTGCCGCCTATGCAGCCATGCCGCGCAGCCGCGGCGGGCTGGCCGCCGCCGGTGAGTGGCACCAGCTGCGGCCGTTGCTGCCGCCGCTGACCGGCAAACGGGTACTGGACCTGGGGTGCGGTTATGGCTGGCATTGCCGCTATGCCGCCCAGCAGGGTGCCGCCAAGGTGCTGGGGCTGGATGCAAGCCGCCGGATGATCGCGCAGGCCCGGGCCTGCAACCCGGGCGAATGCATCAGCTACCGCGTATGCGGCATAGAAGAATATGAATACCCGGCCCGGCAGTGGGACTGTGTGATTTCCAACCTGGCGCTGCACTACCTGGCCGACCTGGACAGCGTATACGCCAACGTGTTCCGCACACTGACGCCGGGCGGGGTGTTCCTGTTCAACATTGAGCACCCCGTATACACCGCAGGCGTAGGGCAGGATTGGCTGTATGATGAAAACGGCCGCCCCGTCTGCTGGCCGGTGGACGATTACTATTATCCCGGCGCGCGGCGCACGCACTTTTTGGGGTGCGAGGTAACAAAGCAGCACCACACGCTGACACAGATCCTGATGGGCCTTTTGCGCCAGGGGTTTGTGCTGCAGGCCGTGGAAGAAGCCCAACCCCCGCAGGAAATGCTGAACGAGCCGGGCATGGCGGACGAAATGCGCCGCCCCATGATGCTGCTGGTCAAAGCAGCCAAACCGGGCGACTAGGGCGTATCTGATACATTGAAAGTGCCGGGAATTTTTCAGATACACCCCTGGAAAAAGAAAAAACCGGCGTCTCTTCCTTTTCACAAGCGGACGCGCAGAAAGCATGTTCCGCCGCCCCCGGAACAGAAGACAACGCATGTCCCCGGCGGGACGGAGAAGAGAAGGACACCTGCGAGGAGACAAACACGGAGCGGCGGCGCAAACTGCGCCGCCGCTCCCCAATGTATGGCAGGGTCCCGCTTTATCTCTTTTTGTACAGAACCAGTTCCGGGTCCCGGCCTTCACAGCCGTAGCGGCACACGAGCAGGAACGTCTCGTCTGCCACGATGCCGTAGCAGCGCTCGCTGCCGGGGACTTCGATCTGGTTGCCCCAGTAGACGCGGTTGTCTTGCAGGAATTGGGCCGCCTGCCCGCCGGGCAGCGGGTAGGCCAGGTTGACATAGCTGCCGTTGAGCAGGTTCAGGTCGTTCACCTGCAGGCCGGGCAGCGCCAACGCGTTGAACTCCGCGATCAGCGCCTGTTTCTGGCGCAAAAGTTCTTCCGGCCCGGCGCGCCGGACCGCCTCGGCCGCCGTGCAGCTGCCGCCGAACGGATGACCGTTCGTCTGTTCGCAGCCGCCGCAGGTCTTTCGCTGCGCGCAGTTTTCGCAGCAGTCTGTGCCGCAGATAGATGCCATTGCGGTGCCTCCTCATTCTTTAATGTATTCCTATCATATTACAGGCCGCGCCGGTTTGTAAAGGCGGACGCTTAGCCCGGGCCAGCATAGCTGGCGGAAAAGCCGCCGCTGTGGCCGTCGGCCTGCAGGGTCAGCGTGACCGGGCCGGGGTCGTCCAGCCGCCATGCGGCGTCGGCGGATGTTGTCTCTTCCAGCAGTATGCTGCCGCCGGCGCCGGTGACGGTGACAGCCAGCGTGCCGGACTGCGTCTGTACGGTCAGCTCCAGATCGCCTGTGCCCCGAAGGCTGCCGCTGCGCGTGCCTTCAAAAAATGCGTACTGCGCCCGCCAGGAGCCGGGCAGCTTTTGCTGCACCGCGCCGGTCCACACGCCATAACCGCCCGTGCCGCCCAGTGCCAGAACAGCCGCGAGCGCAACGACCAGCGCGACGGCGTACAGGACCGGCGCTTTGGCCGAAGCGGGCGGATCGGCATGGCGCACGGCGGCCGCGGTCATCGCGCCGAACAGCCCGCCCAACAGCGCCAGCAGCGACACCATCGAGTAGGCCAACGCAGGCAGCGACGGCAGCAGCGCCCGCAGCGCCAGTTCAAGCGGGTAGAGGCCGACGAGCAGCGCGAGCAAGGCCCGCAGGCCAGCCCGCTTGACATAGGGCCAGTTGCGGTTTGTGAACCGCACGCCGGGCAGGTGCAGGCGGACGGGGCCGTAGGAGAGGCCGTCCACCTCGTACTGGTCGTAGTAGGCGGGCAGCGTGTCCGGCAAAAAGCAGAGCAGCACCCCCATGCCCGCCGCCAGCAGCGGCATCCCGACGGCGGGGGCGGACGCGGGGTCTGCGAACAGCTGCGCGAACGTCCGGCCGGACAGCGCCGCGCCCGCCGCCCATTCGGCCAGCAGCACGAGCACCCCCGCCGCCAGCGCGCCCAGCCAGCGCAGCCGCCGGAGCGGGTCGCTGTGAAAGCCGCGCTGCCCGAGCTGCACCGCGCCGGTGACAAGCGCCTCCACCTGCTGCGGTTCCAGCGGCGCGGCCAGGCGCTCGCCATGCAGCAGTTCGGCCACCGTGACGCCGAGCGCCGCGGCCAGCGGCTCCAGCAGGCTGATGTCGGGCAGGCTCAGCGCCCGTTCCCATTTGCTGACGGCTTTATCGCTGACGCCAATGCGCGCGGCGAGCTGTTTCTGCGTCCATCCTTTTTCCTTGCGCAAGGCAGCCACGAACTGGCCAAAGCGCTGTTGGTCGATCGCCATGATCTTCCCCTCCCCTGGGCGTTTTGTCTGCTTTCAGCGTAGCACAAAGGACGGCCGCCTGGCAACCGACCGGCGGTAGAATGGCGGAGGGATGTTGATTTTTTTGTCTCTCATTGTATAATTATATGCTATAGTAATCGCAACAACTTGCCTTCAATAGAAGTTTCATGCTATCTGTCGTATACCTTTTAAGTTCTTTAACTTCTCCAACTCAATCATCGAGGTATTAAGCCATGAAAGATCCCAAAATCAAGGATATTATTTGTCAATTAAAAGCGCATAAAATTTCTCCTTTTGAAGTTCCCGAAGAGTATGAAAATAATAATCAAATCTTGGATTTCGAGAGAAAGCGAGGACTTCGTGTAACTGGAAGACGCGGATTCGACGTAATTTCTAATTCCTATTTTGTCGAAGAAGAATTGTTTCGTTCGATTGACTATCCATACAAGCGAAATATTGTTCAACGATTTGATTCTTTTGACGCATACTTTGACTATCTGAATGGCGACATCTATCAAAAAGCTTGCTATTCATTTTGCAACGTGTCGGATATAACTACATCTAAACAGAAAATTGACACAAATAGGCTAATGGAACCAAAGTCATTTGTCGAACACAATATTGATACCTATTCTCTCCCACTATCGTCTGAAGAACTTGATCAATACGAAAACGGAAAGGATACTCATGTCCAATGCAAACAATGGGTTGCCCGATTCAACACATGTGCAAGCCTTATAGACTTCAAAGAAATAGCATCTAAATATATGCGAACCGCCAGCATCACATCAACAGTTGGTATCAGCTTTTTCCTTTTCAATTATATTTTCCATTTTTCCGAAGACATACAGCGCCTTTCCGCTATTGCTGATTATATTTTTTCTACGCCGCGCTTGACTGGCGCATATGATTTAATTTGTGCTCTTTGCACAGTTTATAAAACTGATGAAATCCTCCAGTATGTAAAATGTTCAAAAGACAAAAACCCATCACTTTATGACCTAAGAAACGATATAAGGACATACATTCGTGCTCTAAAATCTGATCAACTTCGCTTTATAAAAGAGGCTTACTTTGATAAAAAGACTCATTATTTTGTTGAAAGAACTCAGATTCGCTTAAAAAGCGGTTATGGAAGAATACTTTCAACACTTTATCGCTATTTTGAATCGTTCGATTCTTTCGCTGCTTATCGGAACAGAGATTTGACCCTTTGCGATCTATCTTCATTCTACGAATCCAATATTGATTTTACAAGCTATATTGTTGATGAAACCACAAGATTTCCAGTTCAAACAAATATCCCCTTAAATTACTTCACTGACAAATTTTACCACAACGGATACTTTTTTGTTATTCAAACTTGGTCTAATCCTCTTGGTTATACAATTAAAACGTACAGGCATAAATTTCAATACTTTTTTGACTTTGTTGCATTTTTAAAGGGCGATTTGTCTAATGCCGACTTAATTCTTTGTGATGGATTAGAACACTTAAGTGAATGGGAATGTATCAATTTCTCTAATGCAAAATTAAAAAGTTCGTTAATGGAAAAATTCGGTCTAAAATATGTACCATACAAAATCAATGCAGAAACCATTCTGACTTTTAATCAAAGCGAAAGAAATGAAAGGCACACCCCCTTAGTTTCACGCTTCGACGAGGAATCAATAAGCACAAGCCCACGTTCAAATTCAGACTCTTTAATACCAAACCCCAATTTCAGTCATAAAAGTCAACGCATCCATTATATTTCAGATATTCATCTTATGCATCGCATCAATAACGCAGCCTGTAAATCACTGGAAGACATTCTCTATGTAATTCGTAAAATCGTTGACCAGATTTCTTCTGAATACGCAAACATACTATTGATTGATGGTGATATTGCATCTAGTTTTTCGGTATTTCGTTTGTTTGTAAGCTCTCTTGCAAAATCCATTTCTCATAAGACAATAGTTGTTTTTACTCTGGGAAACCATGAATTGTGGGATTTTCCTTCTGAGTCTTTAGATAATATCGCTGCAAAATACCGTACCCTTTTAAACTCGTATGGCATGTATTTTCTTCACAACGATCTTCTTTATAAAGTTGATTGTGACCCATCAGTCCCGAAAGACAATGGCGTTAGAGTTTTACATTATCAGACTCTTTGCGGAATGAGCAGAGAGCAAATATCTAAGAATCTTAAAAATGCACGCTTTGTTATCCTTGGTGGTTTAGGTCTTTCAGGTTACAATTCGAAATTCAACGCTGATAACGGTATCTATCGAGGCACATTAAATAGAGATGAAGAGATAAAAGAGACAAAAAAGTTTGAGGCGCTATATAACGCACTTCTACCCATTTTAAGTAGAAAAAACACAATCATTTTAACGCACACGCCAAAATCCGACTGGTGTCAGAATTCCAGGCCAGACAAGAATTTTGTTTATATAAGTGGACACACCCACAAAAATTTCTTTCACGATGATGGCGAACATAGAGTATACTCAGACAACCAGATTGGTTATCACAATGAAAGTGTACATTTAAAAAGTTTTCTTATTGACAATGATTACGACCTCTTTGAAGATTATAAAGACGGGATATATAAAATCACAAATGTTCAGTATAACGACTTTTACCGCGGGAAAAGACTCCAAATGACATTCACTCGCAGCACTCATCATCTCTACATGCTAAAAAGAAGCGGTTATTATTGTTTTATCGCCGAATTCCAAAATGGCAATTTAAGTATATTGAATGGTGGTGCACTAAAAAGTCTTTCGATACCAGATATAACCTACTATTATGATAACATGGAAAGTATGATCCGTAAAATAAACGAACCTCTTAGCAAGTTTACTGCCTTTCAAGACAATATTGCATCCTTCATCAAGAAAATCGGCGGCAGTGGCGAAATCCATGGGTGCATAATAGACATCAATTTCTATAATCACATATATGTAAATCCATCTGATTTGACCATTACAGCCTATTATGCAACGGATATAATTTATAAAGTTGTTTACCCTTCTGTGCCCGCCTTGCTAGAGGCAAATTGTCCTTCGATGTTTGAACAGTATACAAAGCTAATTGGAACTAACCCAAGTAACCCTATTGCGCCAAAACACGATACACACCTTTCTATTCCAATTCAGGAATATCTCGAAACTGACATTTACAAAGCATCTCGCGAAATCAAAAAAATGCAAAAACTGCATTCCAATATACTAACTTCTTGGTATGAAAATATATCAACCTCCGCTTATCCGCTTTATCTCCCATAACCCTTCTCTGTTATAACCCGACCGTTTTGCATTTTTTACCCCGTTACCTGCACTTCGCAGCCGGGGAAATAGTATTCCAGAATCTCGCGCCAGGAGGCGCCGCCGGCGGCCATGGCGCGCGCGCCGTGCTGGCTCAGGCCCACGCCGTGGCCGTAGCCGCGCGTGGTGATGACAAACTGCCCGCCGCGCCAGGCGATGGCAAAGCAGGCGCTGCGCAGCGCAAGCGCCGTGCGCACGGCCGTGCCGGGCAGGTTTTGGCCGCAGAGGGTGATGCTCTGGATATAGCCGGCCTTGTCCCAGCGGCTGTCCCCCACCCAGGTCGCGGGGTCGCCTTCGGCCTCCACGCCCAGGCTGCGCAGGGCTTCGGCAAGCTGGGTTGAGGTATATTCGATCGTCACCTCAAACTCTTCGCTCTGGCGGTCCCAGGCAGAGTCGACGCCCTGCAGGTAGGGCAGCGCTTCGGTCCAGACGTTCTGGCTGGCCTCGGTGTGGCCGCTGCTGACGGCGTGGTAGCAGGCCATGGCGGGCTGCCCGCCGTAGAGCAGCAGCGCCCCGGCAACCTCACCGGCCAGGGCAGCCAGGCGGGCGTGGTTTTCTTCAAACGCATCGCCCCAGCGGGCCTGCAGGGCGGCGGTATCGGTCCAGCCGCTGCCCAGCGCGCTGTTGACGGTCAGCCAGCCCTGCCCCGCCCCGCCCGCCTGACCGCGGCAGTACAGCGCATAGCTGTGGCTGGCGACCATCTGCGCGCGGAAGGCGTCGTCCGGCCAGTCCGGCGGCAGCTCGCAGGCCGCCGCGCCGATGAGATAATCCTGCACGCTGACCGTGCGCACTTCACCAACGGCTTCGTCGTACAGTTCGACCGGCAGCGCCGCCAGCGCCGCGGCGGGGTCCGGCGTTTTTTCCGGCGCGGGCGACGGGGCCGGGGCGCTTTCCGCAGCCGCCGGGGATGGCAGCGGCGCGGGCCCGGTTTGCGCCACGGCCGGGGCCGCCGGGAACAAAAGGCATACAAACGGGGCCGCCGCGGCCAGTACCAGCAGCAGCGCCGTGCAAAGCGACGTGCGTTTCACAACCAACCTCCGCACAGGCGGCTTGCATTTTGCGGCATGACAAGATACAATAGGAATGCCTGCCGCAAGGGCCTGTCCCCCGTGCAGTGTTATTCTATTCGTCGGCAGCGCCGGTTATGCCTGCCGGGAAAGGTCGCCTTATGGCCGCACATCCTGTTACTGACCCTGCCGCGCCGCAGACCGGGCGGCGGCGGTTTTTCCTGTCTCTGGCGCTGTGCCTGGCGCTGCTTTTGCTGCGCGTGGCCGACCTGGCGCTGTGCACCGACCCCGCCACCGGCTTTGTGCGGGACAGCGGGTTCGCGCTGCGCCTGGCCGCGCCGCTGGCCGCCGCGCTGGTCAACTGGCTGCTTGCGCGCAAAGCTGCGCCGCGCCCGGCCGCCCTGCTGGGGGCCTGCCCGCCGCTGGGCTACTGCCTGCTGGCCACCGGCGTGGCGCTGGGGGCGGCGGCCTTCCTGTACTGGGGCGACCCGCTGGCCGCGCGGCGCTACGGCGTTGTGCTGGTGGTGCTGTTCTGCGCGTGCGGCGCGCTTTCGGCCGTGTGGTTCCTGCGGTTCGGCGTGCGGGCCTTCGCCCCGCTGGCCGACCCGACCGCCCCGCTGCCCGGCACGCTGAACACGCTGGCCGGGGCGGCGTTTTTCCTGTGCGCGCTGGTGCTGCGTTTCACGGTGGAGGCGGCTTCGGTGCAGCGGCTTGGCTGCACGCTGCGGGTGTTGAGCGCGGTGATGGCGCTGGTGTTCCTGCTTTCGCTGTTCCGCGTGTTTTTGACCCCGGGGCTGCCGGTGGGCAAAAAGCTGTATGCCGCCGGGTTCAACGCCTTTTTGTTCTGTACCTGCCACGAACTGCCGCAGGCCGCGTTTGAATGGGCGTGGGGGGCGCTGCCCTTGAGCGGGCTGGCCGCGGCGCTTGTGTTCGGCCTGCTGGGCGCGGCCGGGCTGGTGTGCGCCTTTTATGCCAGCGGCCCCGCCGCGGCGCTGCCGCGCGAGGAACACGGCGGGGCGCAAACCGCGCACAAGGCGGATTGACGGGCGCGGGCGCGCGCCCAAAACTGCGCCGTTTCCTGTTTTTGTATATCCTGTTTTTTCGCCCCGGCTGTATGGCCGGGGCTTTTGTTTTGCCGTTTAGGCTTCCCTCTTTTGTTCCGGCGGAAAAAATTACCGGGCGCAAAGCGGCGCGGCGGCGGGCAGACTACAAAGCGTCCGGAAAGCGTCCGGAAAGCGTCCGGTTCCGCAAAGACCGCAGCCAACGCAAGGGAGGGAGCGCCGTGCGCATACCGTGTGAAGACCCCGTCCGCCGCCGCCTGGCCGAGACCGCGGCCCGCCGTGCCGCAGCCGGGCAGGACAGCGCGCCCGTGCTGGCCGGGCTGCGGCGGCTGAACCTGCGGCTGCTGCTGGCCCCCGCCCCGCCGCCCC
>OLNN01003166.1_pt1 | contig 10668 bp, 10 predicted proteins | sample 1672141 | NCBI WGS metagenome assembly OLNN01 (sample SAMEA3136652, study PRJEB25190) | human gut metagenome | biome: human gut; feature: human-associated habitat; material: faeces | place: Austria | collected 2013 | reverse complement strand
GCGGCGGCCGCGTGATCCTCTCGATCATGATCGTGGGCGGCATGGCGCACGACATCGAGGACTCCGAGCTGCGCGCCATCTGCGACAAGCTCGACGGGCTCAAGCGCGACTACAACGAGATCGTGGACACCATGCTCAACGACATCACGGTGAAGAACCGCCTGTGCGGCGTGGGCTACATCTCGTTCGAGGACGCGCTCGAGCTCTCCATGGTGGGGCCGTTCGCGAAGGGCTCCGGCGTGGAGCACGACATGCGCACGACGGGGTACAGCGCCTACGGCGACCTCGAGCACTTCGAGCCCATCATCTCCAACGAGTGCGACTGCTACGCGCGCTGCAAGGTGCGCTGTGCGGAAATCCCGCAGGCCATCGACATCATCAAGGAGCTCGTCGCCAAGATCCCCAACGACGGTATCGGCGGGAAGCCCAAGGCGAAGGTCGTGCCCGAGGGGCAGAGCCACGTGCTCATCGAGCAGCCGCGCGGCGAGGCGTTCTACTACGTGCGCGGCAACGGCACGAAGTACCTCGACCGCTTCCGCCTGCGCACGCCGACCTCGCAGAACCTCGGCGGCCTGGTGAGGGCACTGCAGGGCGTGGACCTCGCGGACGTGCCCATGATCATCCTCACCATCGACCCGTGCATCAGCTGCACGGAAAGGTAGGCGGGAATGGGAACCTTCAAGCTGGGAAAGATGACGCTGCGCTCGCTCGTGCACAAGCCGGCGACGGTGCGCTACCCGTACGAGAAGCGCGACGTGGAGCAGCTCTTCCCGCAGATGCGCGGGCACGTGGTGAACGACATCGACACGTGCATCCTGTGCGGGATGTGCCAGCGGGTGTGCCCGGTGGGCGCCATCGCCGTGGTCAACGCCTGCGGCGACGTCTATGACATCCGAAACGGCCGGCCGCTGGGCTTCGGCCGCATGCCGGACGGCACCCCCGTGCTGTGCGAAAGCCTGCTGCACGGCGCGGCCCCCGCACCCGGCACCCCGCGCATCACCACGGGGCAGAATACCACCATTGCCGTGGTGGCTACTGATGCGGTCATCACCAAGGCGCAGGCGAAGCGGCTGGCCACCTGCGCGCATGATGGGCTGGCGCGGGCCATCCGCCCTGTGCACACCCAGATGGACGGCGATACCATCTTTGCGCTGGGCACGGGCCGTGTGGACGCGGACGTGAACCAGATTCAGCTGTGCGCGGCGGCAGCGGAGGTCATGGCACGGGCCGTGGTCAACGCGGTCGCCATGGGCCGGGACGCATGAGGGGCCTGGGCATCGACCTGTGCGGGGTGGAGCGTATCGAACGGGAGCTGAAGCGCAGCGACGCCTTTCTGCGCCGCTTCTTCACGAACAGCGAGCGGGCGTACATCGCCTCGCGCGGGCAGATGGGCGCGCAGAGTGCGGCGGCGATGTTCGCGGCCAAGGAGGCATTTCTCAAGGCGGTGGGCGCGGGCATTGGCGGTGGCATCGCCCTGGATGAGATCGGCGTGGAGCACCTGCCGGGCGGCGCGCCCGCCTACCGCCTGACCGGGACGGCGCAGGCGCGGCTGGGAGAGCTGGGCGCGGAGCGCGCGTTTTTGAGCCTGACGCATGAGGCAGGCATGGCCGCCGCCGTATGCGTGATCGAATAGCAAAAGGGGGAAGGCGCATGCTGCGCACCATCACACCGTCGGAGATGAAGCGGGTGGAAACCCGCGTGATGCAGGAGACGATCCTCACGGGCGAAGCGCTCATGCAAAACGCCGCGGCGCATGTGGCGCGGGCGGTATGCCGACAGGCGGCCGGGCGCGCGGGGCAGGTGGTCTGCCTGTGCGGCACGGGCAACAATGGAGGCGACGGCCTGGCGGCCATGCGCATCCTGATGGAGGAGAGCCCGGCCTTTCGGGGCGAATGCTGGCTGTTGCCCGGCCGCCTGAGCGCGGACGCACAGCGCGAGCTGGACCGCCTGACGGAGGCGGCGGGAAGCCCGCCGCACGTTGCCGTGCACCGCGTGGAGGGAGATTTTGCCATGCCGGAAAAGGTCGCCTGCGCAATCGACGCGCTGTTCGGCACAGGCCTGTCGCGCCCGCTGGAGGGCGCGGCGCGCACGGCCTGCGAGGCGCTCCAAGCGCTGGCGGAGGCGGGCGTGCCCGTGGTGGCGGTGGACATTCCGTCGGGGCTGAACGGCGAGACGGGGCAGGTCATGGGCGCGGCGGTCCGCGCGTGCGAGACGGTCACCTTCCACCGGCCCAAGCCGGGGCTGTATCTGGGACAGGGGCCGGATTACGCCGGGGAGATCACCGTGGCGGATATCGGTCTCACCGCTCCGGAGGCCGCGCCGCTGGACGACGCGGACGGCATGCGCATACTGGAAAGATGCGATCGCCTGCTGCCTCCGCGTGCGCGCACTGCGCACAAGGGAAAGCTGGGCCGTGTGGTGCTCTGGGCCGGAAGCCGGGGTATGGCAGGGGCCGCGGCCATCGCCGCGACGGCGGCCCTGCGCGCGGGCGCGGGGCTGGTAACGGTGGCCTGCCCGGACGATGTGGTGGACGTGGTGCAGACGCTCTGCCCCTGCGCCACCTGCGCCCCGCTGTCCACACAGGATGAGGACGCCGCCTGGGAGTCCCTCTCGGCGGCGCTGGAGCGCGCGGACGCGCTGGGCGCGGGCTGCGGGCTGGGGCAGGGGCCGATGGCCGCCGCGCTGATGGAGCGGCTGCTTCGATTTCTGCACGGGCGTGCGCTGCCCTGCGTGCTGGACGCGGATGCGCTCAACCTGCTGGCCCGGCGGCCCGCCTGGCTGGCGGACGGGGCGGCGCATGTGCTGACCCCCCACCCGGGGGAGGCCGCCCGGCTGCTGGGCGTATCCACGGCGGAGATTCTCGCGGATATGCCGGGCGCGGCGGCGCGCATCCGGCATAGATATGGCGCGGCGGTGGTGCTCAAAGGCGCGCGCAGCGTGCTGTGCGCACAGGAGGGCCTGGCCCTCAACCCCTTCGGCACGCCCGCCATGGCCAAGGGCGGCAGCGGTGACGCGCTCACCGGCGTGATGGCGGCGCTTCTGGCCGGGCGCGCGGCGGGCGCATACGCGATGGACGATCTGTTTCTGATGCAGGCGGCGTGCGCCCTGCACGGGCTGGCGGGCGAGCGGGCCGCGCGGCGCTGCGGCGAGCGGGGCATGCTGGCCACAGACCTGTGCGCGTGCTTGGGCTTCGATTTTTGGGAAGAAACGCCGCGGAGAAACGTGCAGCCCAGCGGCGCGCCTACGCCGCTGGGTCGCGCCGTCCACGTGACGGTGGAGCACCGGCGCGGCACGCGCGACGCACAGGGCCGCGTGTACGAGCTGCCCTGCGGCTATGTGGCCGAGTGCCTCGAAGGGGAAAACCGCTGGCAGGACGCCTGCCTGCTGGGGGTGAGCGGCTCGCCGGAGTGGTTCGAGGGCGAGGTGGCGGCTCGGGTCATGCTGGCCGGGGGCGAAATGTGGGTGGTCGCGCCAAAGGGAACGCGCCCGACCCCGGAGGAGGTCAGGCGCGCAACGGCGTTTTTGGGCCCGGCGGAGGGCGTTGAGGTGGCGCGGTGAGGACAGCTTCAGACCTGCCGGCGCTGAGACAGCACCAGCCCTACCAGCGTGAGCGCCGCACCCAGCAGCGCCATGGGCAGTACGGGATCGCCCAGCAGCAGCCAGGATGCCACGATCGTCACCACGGGGGAAAGGTAGATGTAGACGCTGGTGCGCACCGCGCCCAGCTGGCTGACTGCCACATTCCATGTGACGAAGCACAGGGCGCTGGCGCACAGGCCCAGATAGAGGAGGTTTAGCAGGTTGATGGGTTTGAGCAGCGCCCCCACGTCAAAGCGGACCGGCGTAAAGGGCAGCGCCGGCAGCAGGAACACAAGGCCGTAGAGGAAGATGCGGCGCGTGACCAGAAGCGTGTCGTAACCGTAGGTTTCAATCTTTTTGAGGAACACGCTGTATGCGCCCCAGCACATGGCGGCCAGCAGGCACAGAAGGTCACCCAGGGGGTTGAGGTTGAGTGCCTGCCCGCTGAAGGACAAAAGCGCGATGCCCGCGATGGCCACCGCAAAGCCCGCGTAAAAGTTGCGGCCCATCGGTGCGCCGCCCAGAAACAGGCGCACCGCAATGGCCACGAAAAACGGCGCGGTGGAGATGATCACGCTGCAGTTGGCCGAATAGGTGAAGGTCAGCGCGTAGTTTTCCAGAAGAAAGTACATCGACACGCCCGTCAGCCCCGCGCCGGCAAAGAGCCATTCATGGCGGCGGCTTTTCAGGCGCAGACGCCGGGGCTGCGCCACAGTCAGCGCCGCAATGCCCAGCGCCATGCGGATGATGAGGATTTCCAGCGGCGTAAAATCACGCAGCAGCACCGATGTGGATAAAAACGTGGTGCCCCACACCACGATGGTAAACAGCGCCAGCAGATGGCCCCGGCGTTCCCCGGCGGACATGGAACGGCCTCCTTGCTTCAGGCACGGCGCGCATGCGTACGGCCTTCTTTCGAATGGGACCATGATACCACAGGCCCGGCAGTGGGGCAAGCAGATTCAAAAAATCTAACGTTTTTTACTATAAAAATGAAAACGTTCGGAAATGCTGTTGACAATGCGTTCATTTTCAGATAAAATAGCCGCATCGTTCGGAAAGGAGGGACCCGTGTCACCATGCGTCCGCTGCGCTGTACCTCTGCCTGTCGCCGGCTTTGCGGTTCCCCCTGGAAAAACGCCATCCTTATGCCCTGAATGCAGCCCCGCACGCACATCGCGTGGGGAGGCTGCTTCTTTCTTGCATGGGAATGGAGCATTTGGCGAAAAGGGAGGCTTCTTCTGGTGAAAAAAGTAGCGGTCATCATGGGGTCGGACAGTGACCTTCCCGTTCTGGAAAGCTGCTTTCAAACCCTTCGAAAACTGAACATTCCCTATGAGGCGCACGTGTATTCCGCCCACCGTACCCCCGATGCCGCGGGGACCTTTGCCGCCTCGGCTCGTGAAAACGGCTTCGGCGTGATCATCGCGGCGGCGGGCAAGGCGGCGCACCCGGTGCTTCCGGTGATCGGTATCCCCGTGAAGGCCAGCGCGCTGGAGGGGCTGGACGCTCTGCTCTCCACCGTGCAGATGCCCGGCGGCATTCCCGTGGCGACGGTCGCCATCAACGGCTCGGAAAACGCGGCCCTGCTGGCCGCGCAGATTCTGGCCACCGGCGACGAGGCCCTTGCCAGGACCCTCGAGACAATGCGCAAGGACATGGAAGCGGCGGTCCTTGCCAAGGACGCGGTCCTCAACGTTTGACGGAATCCGATGTTTGATTTTTAAGGAGGCAATTCCCGTGAAAAAGATGGAACAGCTTTACGAAGGCAAGGCAAAGAAGGTATTTAAGACGGATGATCCCGACGTGCTGATCGTGGATTACAAGGATGATGCGACAGCGTTCAACGGTCTCAAGAAGGGAACGATCGTCGGCAAGGGCGTGGTGAACAACGAGATGTCCAACTTCATGTTCCGCAAGCTGGAGGAGCAGGGCATCCCTACCCACTACATCGAAGAGCTTAACGAGCGGGAAACCGCTGTGAAGAAAGTGACCATCGTACCCCTGGAGGTCATCATCCGCAACACCGCCGCCGGCAGCCTGTCCAAGCGGCTGGGCCTGCCCGAGGGCACTCCTCTGAAGACCCCCGTGCTGGAGTTCAGCTACAAGAACGATGACCTGGGCGACCCCATGGTCAACGATTACCACATCCTGGCAATGGGCTTGGCCACCCGGGAAGAGCTGGATCAGATCGCTGAAATGAGCTTTGCCATCAACAAGATGATGGTGGAGTTCTTCAAGTCCGTCAACGTGGACCTGATCGACTTCAAGATTGAGTTCGGCAAGACCTCCGATGGCAAGATCATCCTGGCCGACGAGATCTCCCCCGACACCTGCCGCCTGTGGGACGAGGTCACCCACGAAAAGCTGGACAAGGACCGTTTCCGCCGGGATATGGGCGGCGTCGAGGACGCATACCAGGAGGTTATGCGCCGTCTGATGGGTGACAAATGAGCAGCCAGCGTCAGTTGAATCAACAGGCTTACAGCCATGTGAAAGAGGAATGCGGCGTCTTTGGGCTCATCAACTGTGCCGGCACCGGTCCCCGGAACCCGGCCTTTGACGCCTACCACGCCATGTACGCCCTTCAGCACCGGGGGCAGGACTCCTGCGGCATCGCCGCCTGTATCAACGGCCGCCTGGTGCTCCACAAAAACCAAGGACTGGTTCCCGAGGTCTTTTCTCCCGCCGAGCTGGAGCGGCTCTCCGGCGCCTGTGGCGCCATCGGTCACGTCCGCCACGCCACCAACGCCAGCGAGGTCAATCCGGCCAATGCCCAGCCCATCGTGGTCCGCCACGCCTCCGGCTCCATGGCCCTGTGCTACAACGGCAAGCTGGTCAACAGCCTGGCCCTGCGCCGGGAGATGGAAAACCGTGGCGGCATCTTCCAGACCACCAACGATGCGGAAGTGATCACCTATCTGGTGGTCCGGGAGCACCTGCGCACCAACACCCTGGCCGACGCCATCCTCAACGCCATGGACTATATGATCGGCGCATTCTCGCTGGTGGTCATGAACGACAGAGAGCTCATCGCCGCCCGGGATCCCAACGGCTTCCGGCCTCTCTGTGTGGGACAGGTGGACGGCTGCTACTGCTTCGCCTCGGAATCCTGCGCCATTGAGGCGCTGGGCGGCACCTTCCTCCGGGATGTGGAGCCCGGTGAGGTGCTGGTGGCCAGCGGCAGTGAGCTGAAAAGCTATCACTCCCGGATCCGGGTGGCCCGGCGCTCCTTCTGCATGTTTGAGCTGGTCTACTTCGCCCGGCAGGACTCGGTGATCGACGGCATCTCCATCGGCAAAGCCCGGGAGGAGGCCGGACGCTGTCTCGCCCGGCGCAACACTGTGGACGCCGACGTGGTCATCGGCGTGCCCGACTCGGGAATCCCCGCCGCCATGGGCTTTGCCCGTGAGTCCGGCCTGCCCTACGCCATGGGCCTGATGAAAAACCGGTATATTCAGCGCACCTTTATCCAGTCCCAGAAGCTGGAGCGGGAGGAGTCCCTGCGCATCAAGCTCAACGCCATCCAGTCGGTGGTCCGGGACAAGCGGATCATCATGGTGGACGACTCCATCGTCCGGGGCGGTACCAGCGCCCGGATTGTCCGGCTTCTCCGGGAGGCCGGCGCCAAGGAGGTCCACGTGAAGGTCACCGCGCCGCCCTTCCTCTACCCCTGCGATTACGGCACCGCCATCCCCAACAAGGAACAGCTGGCGGCCTACGGCAGGACCCAGGAGGAAATCTGTCAGCTGATCGGCTCAGACTCCCTCCAATACCTCTCCCTGGAGGATGTGCGGCATCTGGCCGGCGATGTGGGCATCTGTGACGCCTGCTTTACCGGCGACTACGTGCTGCCCCACGCCAACAGCGATGAGTCCCAGCAAACTACGTGATTTTTGAGGAGGTTATTCCTTTGCATAAGAACAGTAAATCTGACTCCTACGCCGCCGCCGGCGTAGACGTAACCGCCGGTTACCAGGTCGTTGACCGGATCAAGCCTCTGGTCAAGTCCACCTATATTGACGGCGTACTGGGCGGCATTGGCGACTTTGGCGGCCAGTTCGCTCCCAACCTCACCGGTATGACCCGCCCCATCCTGGTCTCGGGCACCGATGGCGTGGGCACCAAGCTGAAAATCGCCTTCCTGATGGACAAGCACGACACCGTGGGCATCGACTGCGTGGCCATGTGCGTCAACGACATCATCTGCTGCGGCGCGAAGCCCCAGTTCTTCCTGGACTATATCGCCTGCGGCAAGAATATCCCCAGCCGCATTGAACAGATCGTCACCGGTATCGCCGACGGCTGCCGCCAGTCCGCCTGCGCCCTCATCGGCGGCGAGACCGCGGAGATGCCCGGCTTCTACCCGGAGGACGAGTACGATCTGGCCGGCTTCACCGTGGGCATCGTGGACGAAAAGGACCGCATTGACGGCTCCAAGCTGGCGGTAGGCGACGTGCTCATCGGCCTGGCCTCCTCCGGCGTCCACTCCAACGGCTACTCTCTGGTCCGCAAGACCCTGAATATCAACGAGACCTTCGATCAGCACAGTGACGAACTGGGCTGCACCCTGGGTGAGGCCCTGCTGGTGCCCACCCGCATCTACGTCCGGGCCATTCAGGCGCTGATCGCCTCCGGCACCGACGTCCACGCCATCAGCCACATCACCGGCGGCGGCTTCTACGAGAACGTTCCCCGCATGATGCGGCCCGGCCTGACCGCTCAGATCGACGTGTCCACCTTCCCCATGCCCCGGATCTTTGACATCATCCGCAAGACCGGTGACATCCCCGTCCGGGACATGTACAACACCTTCAACATGGGCATCGGTATGATGGCCGCCGTTCCCGCCGCCGACGCAGACAAGGCCATTGCCGCCCTTCAGGCCGCCGGTGAACAGGCCTACGTGATCGGCGCCGTGGTCGCCGGTGACGACGGCGTGGAGGTACAGCTGTAATGGTGCGCATTGCCGTTCTGGTCTCCGGCGGCGGCACCAATCTCCAAGCCCTCATCGACGCCCAAAACCGGGGCAAGATCCAGGGCGGTGAGATTGCCGCCGTGCTCTCCTCCTCTCCCAGCGCCTTTGCCCTGGAACGGGCCAGGAAAGCGGGCATTCCCGGCTATGTCATCAACCGCCGGGACTATGCCTCCAATCAGGAGATGACCCTGGCTCTGACCCGGCAGCTCCAGGAACTGGACATTGGCCTGGTGGTCCTGGCCGGCTTTATGTATATTCTGACTCAGGAGCTCATTGACGCCTATCCCAACGCCATTCTCAACGTCCATCCGGCCCTGATCCCCTCCTTCTGCGGTGAGGGCTTCTACGGGCTCCACGTCCATGAGGCGGCTCTGGCCTACGGCGTCAAGGTCACCGGCGCCACCGTCCACTTTGTCAGCGCTGACTGCGACGGCGGCCCCATCGTCCTGCAAAAGGCCGTCCCCATCGAGGAGGGCGACACCCCGGAACTGCTGCAGCGCCGGGTCATGGAGCAGGCGGAGTGGAAGATTTTGCCCCAGGCGGTGAGCCTGTTCTGTCAGGGACGTCTCCGCGTAGACGGGCGCACGGTACACATCGCTCCAGCGTGATTTTCGGAGGTTTTTTCTATGAAGATTTTGAATATTGCAGAGGAACTGCGCAGCAATTCCTATCCCGGCCGCGGCATCATTTTGGGCCGCAGCGCGGACAATACCAAAGCGGTCATCGCCTACTTTATCATGGGCCGCAGCGTCAACAGCCGCAACCGCATCTTCGCCGTCACCGAGGACGGCATCCGCACCGAGGCCTATGACGCCTCCAAGATGCAGGACCCCAGCCTGATTATCTATCACCCGGTCCGCTGCTTTGACGGCAAGACCATCGTCACCAACGGCGACCAGACCGACAGCGTCCGGGACGCCATGTACGAGGGCCACTGCTATCGTCACGGCCTGCTGCCCCGGACCTTTGAGCCGGACGCTCCCAACTATACCCCCCGGATCTCCGGCGTGGTGAAGCCGGACGGCAGCTACAACCTGTCCATCCTCAAGAGCTTTAACGGTGATCCCGCCTGCTGCTGCCGCTACTTCTTCGAGTACGACGCGCCGGTGGCGGGCTACGGCCACTTTATCCACACCTATCAGGGCGACGGCGATCCCCTGCCCTCCTTCGAAGGCGAGCCGGAAGTGATCACCATCGACTGCGCCACTGCCGCAGAATTCGCCGACCTGCTGTGGACCAACCTGAACGAGGACAACAAGGTCTCCCTCTTTGTCCGGTACATTGACATCGCCTCCGGCAACACCGACGATGTGATTAAAAACGCCAACGTTTAATTTGATTGGAGGTAGAAACGATGAAGGAACTGGAACTGAAATACGGCTGTAACCCCAACCAGAAACCCAGCCGCATCTATATGCTGGACGGCGATCTGCCCGTCACGGTGCTCAACGGTAAGCCCGGCTATATCAACTTCATGGACGCCTTCAACTCCTGGCAGCTGGTGAAAGAGCTGCGGGCCGCCACCGGTCTGCCCGCCGCAGCCTCTTTTAAGCATGTCTCTCCTGCCGGCGCCGCCGTGGGACTGCCCCTCAGCGACACCGACAAGGCCATCTACTTCGTGGATCCCGATGCGGAGATCACTCCCATCGCCGCCGCCTATATCCGTGCCCGTGGCGCGGACCGGCTGTGCTCCTACGGCGACTGGGCGGCCCTGTCCGACGTGTGTGACGCCGCCACCGCCACCTACCTGAAGGACGAGGTCTCTGACGGCATCATCGCCCCCGGCTATACGGACGAGGCCCTGGCCATCCTGAAAACCAAGAAGAAGGGCAACTACAACGTGGTGCAGATTGACCCGGACTACGTGCCTCCCGTGCCGGAACGCCGTGAGATCTTCGGCGTGGTCTTTGAGCAGGGCCACAACTTCCTGAACATCGACCAGGACATGCTCCAGAACATCGTCACCGAGAACAAGGACCTGCCTGAGAGCGCCAAAATTGACCTGATCGTCAGCCTGATTACCCTGAAGTACACCCAGTCCAACTCGGTCTGCTACGTGAAGGACGGCCAGGCCATCGGCGTGGGCGCCGGCCAGCAGAGCCGCATCCACT
>OLNN01003164.1_pt1 | contig 10680 bp, 10 predicted proteins | sample 1672141 | NCBI WGS metagenome assembly OLNN01 (sample SAMEA3136652, study PRJEB25190) | human gut metagenome | biome: human gut; feature: human-associated habitat; material: faeces | place: Austria | collected 2013 | reverse complement strand
TCCTCGCGGGATATCTGCCAGAAACCGTGGACAATCTCTATCAGGGGAAACACTATCATGGGTTACTGACTCTGAATGCCTATCAAGTGGATACAGATGAAGGTGGGAATCCAGATGAAGGCGGCGATAGTTCTACTCCTGCGGCAGATCCCTATACGGTAACCATTCATTTTTCCGATCCACAGGACGCAGAAGCTACGTTTACGCCAATTGAATATGAGCTCGGTACAGAGCAGAAGGTATATGATGTTTCTACGGGAGATTTGACTGCTCCGGAAGGTTATCAGTTTGTAGAGGGACAGAAGGCCCAGCAGGTTACTGTTAACAGCGAAGGTGTAAATCCCGAAAGTATTACATTCTTGGTGGAAAAAATAAACACGGATTTTGCAGGAGGCGATGGTTCCGAGGAGAATCCTTTCCTGATTATGAATGCGGAGCAGTTCAATAAAATCCGAAACTACAGCGACAAGCACTTCGTTCTGGGCGCAGACATCGCCTTGGGTGAGTATACGCCGATTGAATCCTTCAGCGGCAGCTTGAATGGGGAATATCAGGGGGTTAAGCATTCCGTAAGTTACACGATCCACGGCGGAGATCATTTAGGCCTGTTGGCCACAAATACAGGCACTTTGAAAAACCTCACCATTGCGTCAGATAGCGTGATTTATACCACAGGAAACAATTGCGGTACGATTGCAGCAATCAATGGCGGTACAATTGAGGATTGTATTTCTTACGGCACGATCAACGGTGTGTTGGAGGCAAACGAGCAAAATAAAGGGAAGAATATCGATTTTGGCGGAATTGTTTTCCAAAATACCGCAGGAGCGGCTATTCGGAATACAACCTTCCAGGGGAAAATCAATCCGGATTTAAGTGACGAAGATATTATTTTAGCGCTTTATGATGATATTAACATGTTCTTCAACAATGGAGGCTTGGCTTGCTTCAACGCGGGATTGATTGAAAACTGTCAGGTATCTGCTCCAGAAAGCGGCGCCAATGTAAGAGGCAGTACATATAATGCGGGCTTGGTTACCATGAATACAGGAACCATTCGAAATACAAAAACTGTTGGAGGGACACAGGAAACGCCCATTGTTTCAGCTCCAGTGGGGGAAGACTACAAAAATGGTTTGGACGTTTGCCTGAATATAGGTACGATCGAATAAGGAAAAGGAGCTGGATGGTATGAAAAAGAGGCTGTTCGCCCTTCTTTTGGCGGCATGTATGTTGTTTTGTATTTCGTCGGTGGCTTCCGCGTATGATTATTCGATCGACGGGAAATATCAGGTGGAATATCGAATTAATGACGGCGGGTTTAAGACGGTGGGATATTTGTGGGTTCCCTGCGGTCAAACGGTCACAGTGGAATATAAGTGGACGACGGATCCCGCCTATCCATATGATTATGCCTGGGTCCTCCATGTGAACGGGCAAAAAATCCCATCGATTGGCCTCAGCTATGGCTGGCAATATGACTCCTTAGAGGACGCCACGGGCATCGAGGGCTTATCCGGATTTGATCGTGTTCCACAGTATGCGGTTATCCGGAATGGACGGCCGAGTCCTTTGTGCATAGAATACACGGCGCCTGCTACAGGAAATGCTTCCGTATCCAAATATTTTTCACTCAATAAAGTCACTCCTACGTTCTACGCATATTTTGAGGACAAGGATGGAAACCGTGTAGAAGGGTTATCTTACTCGTACCGTCCCTCTTCCTACGGAGAGTTTACCATTGACGAGGCGGATGTACAGGCATACTTGGCGGAAAATGGTTACGTTCTTGATCCGCAGGGGCAGTCCCATACAGTAAATTATACGGTGGACTCCTCTGGCAAGGATGTGTTTGAGCCTTCTGAGGTGGTATTTACGGTGAAGCCCTTACAGACGGGACCACAGGAATTATCCATCTATTTTACCGACAATGGAACCCGCGTGGAGGAATTGACCCTCCCTTACACGGCAGACTCCGAGGGAGAACTTACAATTGGTACGGATGATGTGCGGGGTTATTTAGCGGAAAACGGATATATCCTGGAGCCGCAGGAGCAGTCCCACACTGTGAATTACTCGAAACAAAATGGATTTGATCCCTCTGAAGTGACATTTAAGGTAAAGCCAGTGTCTATCGGCGGATTTTTCTGATAACATTTTTTTTCTTGGGTTCGTAACATTGGATTGATCGAGATACCCTCCTCTGAAAAACTTAGAGGAGGGTATTTTTTATTCTCGATCTTTTGTCCGGCCAGTTGTTTCCGTTTCTGTGATATGTTATAATGAAAATGCATAAATTTTATTGTAGAGTATTTAAAAACATTGTGAATCATGAAACGGGAGGAACGTTCTATGAAGGTACGCGACGTAGTACAGATTTTAAAGGCGGATGTCCTGGTAGAGGGAGACCTCGATACAGAGGTTCGTACGGCGTGCGGAAGCGATATGATGAGCGACGTGCTGGCCTTTGTCAAGGACCAATCCGTGCTGCTCACGGGCCTGACGAACCCACAGGTTGTGCGGACGGCGGAGATGATGGACATGCACTGCATCATTTTTGTCCGGGGAAAGGAGATTGATGATACTGTATTAGAACTGGCTCAAGAAAAGGGGATTACCGTGCTGAAAACCCCCTACCGCATGTTTACTGCCTGCGGACTGCTCTACACCAACGGCTTGTCAGGGGGAAGTGAAGTGCAATGAGCGCCCTGTCGTTTGATTATGTAGTACCGGGGGACGATTTTACCCAGGCTGGCGCGGCTTCCAGCGATGTAAAACGGAAGCTAAAACAGATTGGCTGCAATGCGGATGTCATCCGCCGTGTAGCTATCGCCATGTACGAAGGGGAAATCAATATGGTCATCCATGCAGGCGGTGGCACGGCGCATGTGGAGATCGACTCGGACAAAATCTATGTGATTTTAGAGGATCATGGCCCTGGGATCAAAGATCTGAGTAAAGCCATGCAGGAGGGATGGTCCACAGCGCCGGATAATGTGCGCTCCTTAGGATTTGGCGCAGGGATGGGTCTCCCGAATATCAAAAAATACTCCGATATCCTAGACATAGATACCAAGGTTGGGGAGGGGACGACCCTTTACATGACTGTATTTACCGATAGGAACCGGGCAGGCGGTGATTAAAAGATGGAAAAGTTTTTCCATTCTGTGATTTTGGACAAGGATAAGTGTATGGGGTGCACGAACTGTATTAAACGCTGCCCAACCGAGGCAATCCGTGTACGCGATGGAAAGGCATTAATCCTGTCGGAACGGTGTATTGACTGTGGCGAATGTATTCGTGTATGCCCACACCATGCCAAGCGGGCTCGGTTTGACCATTTTTCTATGTTGGACAACTACTCCTACAAGATTGCACTGCCAGCGCCAGCCTTATTCGGTCAATTTAATAATCTGGACGACATCGACATTGTCCTCACCGGCTTGAAGGGGATGGGGTTTGACGAGGTGTACGAGGTTTCGCGCAGTGCGGAGCTGGTTTCGGACGCTACACGCAAACTGATGCAGCAAGGATTGTTGCAACGGCCTGTGATCAGTTCCGCTTGTCCGGCGGTGGTGCGTTTAATTCGTGTGCGGTTTCCCGAACTTTGTTCCCATGTGCTACCGTTGAATTCTCCCATGGAGACGGCCGCACGATTTGTAAAAAAAGAAGCCAGAAAGAAAACCGGTCTGCCGATGGAAAAGATCGGCGCATTTTTTATAACGCCGTGTCCTGCAAAGGTGACGGATACGAAATGCCCAATCAGCACAAAAACATCCTATGTGGACGGAGCCATTGCAATCAGTGAAATCTTTCCTGCATTGGTGGATAAAATGGAAAAGGCGGAAGCAGTGGAACCCTTGATGCAATGCGGTGTCATCGGCGTAGGGTGGGCATCCAGCGGCGGAGAATCAGCCGCATTGCTTAATGACAAATATCTGGCGGCAGATGGTGTGGATAACGTGATCCGCGTGTTGGAGGAGTTGGAAGATGAGCGGATTAAGGAGCTGGATTTCATCGAATTGAACGCTTGTGCTGGCGGATGCGTTGGCGGCGTCCTCTGTGTGGAGAACGCCTATGTTGCAAAGGCACGGCTACAGCGGCTGCGCCGGTATTTGCCGGTTGCACAGAACCATTTGGAAGGCGGCATTCCACCCTGCATGCAATGGGAGGATAACCTAGAATTTGCGCCAGTGCTCAAGCTTTCCGATGATATGGGAGAAGCGTTGCGGATGATGGCAGACATCGACAAAATTTGTGGGAAACTTCCGGGACTGGACTGCGGTTCCTGTGGGGCGCCCACATGCCGTGCGTTTGCTGAGGATGTAGTGCGTGGCTCTGCAAAGGAAAACGAATGTATCTTTATCTTGCGTGAGGAGATCAAACACGTTGCCCAAGCTCTTTCCTCTATGGGAGGTTTTGTGCTGGGGCATAACAAGGAGGTTGATTCCAATGACCGTTGAGGAATTGCGCGACCAATTGGGGTTGCAGGTACTGGTGGGAGGAGATCTCACCCGTGAGGTGACCGGAGGCTATACGGGAGATCTGCTCAGTTGGGTGATGGCCCGGCTTCCTGCCGATGCAGCTTGGTTTACCGTGATGGGCAATGTGAACGCAATCGCGGTGGCATCGTTGGCGGACGCTGCTTGTATTGTCCTGACAGACCGCGCATCGCTGGATGAAGAGGCACGCAACAAGGCAGAGCAACAGGACATTCTGGTGCTCTGTAGCGAGCAAAACAGTTACGAACTCGGAGCGCGCCTGGCGGAGTTATTGAAAGGATGAAATTTTTTTACGATTTTCATTTGCACTCCTGTCTTTCGCCATGCGGAGACGACGATATGACTCCTTACAACTTGGTCAACATGGCAAAGCTGCTCGGATATGACATCATTGCACTGACAGACCATAACTCTTGCCGGAACGCCGCCTCTGCGGTCAGAGCGGGGGAACAGGCGGGCCTCGTGGTGATTCCGGGCATGGAACTCTGTACCCAGGAGGAGGCACATGTTGTGTGTCTGTTCCCGGATATTCCCGCGGCGGAAGCATTTGAAGACTTTGTGCGGTCGCGTAGTATGGAAATTCCCAATCGGCCGGAGATTTTTGGCCGCCAATTGGTCATGGATGAGCAAGACCATATTCTGGATGAAGAAAAACGGCTGTTGATTCATGCAACACAGGTCGGTGTGGACCATGTACTGTACGAGGCAAGGAGGTTTGGAGGCACCGCATTCCCAGCGCACGTGGATAAACCGGCTTACAGTGTGATTTCTGTCCTGGGCGCCATCCCTCCGGAGGCTGGTTTCCATACAGCGGAGATCAGTTTTACCGGTTCCCCGGAGGCCCTTTTGCAAACCAATCCGGAGTTGTCCGGTATGCTGCTCCTGCGCAACTCAGACGCCCACTATCTGGAGCATATGCGGGACCCCGGCCCAACGTTGGAATTGCCGGAAGCATCTGTACAGGCGGTCATTCGATTCTTGGATGAACAAAATCTCTAAAAATACTTATCCTTATGAAAAATTATTAAACATGATTGTTTCGAGTATATTTTAAGGCAAATTTCTAGAAAAATTGTAGATTTTCTACAAACAATGTGCTATAATAAATCACAATGCATATGTGACGAAATGTTCGAAAAATTACGAAACATTATGCCACATATTGGAATTCACAGGGAGGAACAAGAATGCAAAAAAAAATCAGCAATTTGCCTTTTCAAGGGACTCCGGAGCAGGAGCAAAAACTGCACGAAGTGATTGAAAAGCACAAAGATGACAAAGGCGCGATTATGCCAGTCCTGCAAGAAGCGCAGGAAATTTATGGGTATCTGCCGGTAGAAGTGCAGACCATGGTGGCGGAAGGCCTGAACAAGCCGCTGGAAGAAGTCTTCGGCGTGGCGACCTTTTATTCCCAGTTTTCCCTTACACCGAAGGGGCGGTACAATATCTCTATTTGTTTGGGAACCGCTTGCTATGTAAAGGGTGCGGCGGCAGTCCTGGACAAGGTGAGCGCTGCGCTCGGCATCCAGCCAGAGGAGTGCACTGCAGACGGGAAATTCTCTCTCACCGCTTGCCGCTGTATTGGCGCTTGCGGTTTGGCTCCGGTCATGACCATCAATGACGATGTATATGGCCGTTTGGTGCCGGAGGAAATCGACGGAATCTTGGCAAAGTACAACGACTAAGATGCGGGAGCTATCTTTAAATGTGATGGACATCGCGCAGAATTCCATTTCAGCGGGAGCGACTTGTATTGAGGTGGAGGTCTGTGAGGATACCACTCAGGATCGTTTGACGATCCAGATTGTGGACAATGGCCGTGGGATGTCCGCGGATCAGGTTGCCCATGTGACAGATCCTTTTTTCACTACGCGTACAACGCGCAAAGTAGGCCTGGGTATCCCGCTCTTCAAAATGGAAGCGGAAATGACGGGCGGTGAGCTGCGGATCGTATCTGAGCCGGGGAAAGGAACAGCGGTGACAGCAGAATTTGTGCCCTCTCACGTGGACTTTATCCCGTTGGGAGACATCAATGCCACGGTTCTCCTGTTAATCACTTGCAACACAGACCGGGATTTTGTGTTCCATCGCAGAATAGATGACCGCGAATTTACACTGGATACCCGTGAACTGCGCGGGATCTTGGGCGAGGAAGTGGAGCTGAATATGCCCGATGTAGTGGCATGGATGCGGGATTTCCTCAATGAACAAACACAAAGCATCAAAGGGGAGAAAATATAGTATGAAGTCGTTAGCGGAACTTCAGGCAATCCGAGATAAAGCTCGCGGCAAAGTCACGCTGCGGGAAGGACAGGATGATGCGATCCGCGTATTGGTCGGTATGGCCACGTGCGGTATCGCTGCGGGCGCACGCCCAGTTCTCACCACCATCGTGGATGAGGTGGCAAAAAGAGGCCTCCAGAATGTCATGGTTACCCAGACGGGATGCATCGGCATCTGCCAGTTTGAACCAGTTGTCGAGGTTGTAGAACCCGGCAAGGAGAAGATCACTTATGTGAAGATGACCCCAGAAAAAGCGGTCCGCATGGTGAACGATCATCTGGTCAACGGCAATGTCGTCACAGAGTTTACCATTGGCGCTAATTCAAAATAAGGAGGCTGCAAAATGTATCGTTCGAATGTACTGGTTTGCGGCGGTACGGGATGTACCTCCTCGAACAGTGAGCTGATTATCCAGCGTCTGAAAGAGGAAATTGCCGCGAAAGGCCTCGATCAAGAGGTCAATGTCATCCGTACGGGCTGCTTCGGCCTCTGTGCCTTGGGCCCGATTATGATTGTATATCCAGAGGGCGCGTTCTACAGCATGGTCAAGCCGGACGATGTACCGGAGATCGTGGAAGAGCATCTGCTCAAGGGCAGAATCGTCAAACGCCTTCTTTATCAAGAGACTGTAGTGGAGGATTCCAACTCCGTCAAGTCTCTGAATCAAACACCTTTCTATGAAAAACAGCACCGTGTTGCCCTGCGCAACTGCGGCGTTATCAATCCTGAGGACATCGATGAGTACATAGCGGTTGACGGTTATCAGGCGTTGGGCAAGGCCCTCACCGAGATGACCCCACAGGATGTCATTGATGTAATCACCAAATCCGGCCTGCGCGGACGCGGCGGAGCTGGCTTCCCGACGGGCAGAAAATGGCTCTTTGCCGCGCAGAACCAGGCGGATCAGAAGTATGTGTGCTGCAATGCGGACGAAGGCGATCCGGGCGCTTTTATGGACCGTTCCATTTTGGAGGGTGATCCGCATGCGGTTCTGGAAGCAATGGCTATTGCCGGATATGCAATCGGTGCTTCTCAGGGATATATTTATGTTCGTGCAGAATACCCAATCGCTGTAAAGCGTTTGCAAATTGCAATTGATCAGGCTAGGGAGTACGGCCTGCTCGGTAAAAATATTTTCGATACAGATTTTAATTTTGATATTGAGCTTCGTCTGGGCGCCGGCGCGTTTGTCTGCGGCGAAGAGACGGCTCTGATGACCTCCATCGAGGGCAAACGTGGCGAGCCTCGCCCGCGTCCGCCGTTCCCGGCGCTCAAGGGCCTGTTTGGCAAGCCAACCATCTTGAATAACGTAGAAACGTATGCCAATGTTGCCCAGATTATCCTCAAGGGTGCGGACTGGTTTGCATCCATGGGTACGGAGAAGAGCAAGGGCACGAAAGTGTTCGCCCTGGGCGGCAAGATCAAGCACACCGGCCTTGTGGAAGTCCCGATGGGGACCACTCTGCGCGAGATCGTCGAGGAGATTGGCGGCGGTGTGCCGGATGGCCATTCCTTTAAGGCGGCTCAGACTGGAGGTCCTTCCGGCGGCTGTATCCCGGCTTCCCAGATGGATGTTCCGATCGATTATGACAACCTGATTGCCATCGGCTCCATGATGGGTTCCGGCGGCTTGATTGTCATGGATGATACCACCTGTATGGTGGACATTGCGAAGTTCTTCTTGGAATTTACTGTGGATGAGTCCTGCGGTAAGTGCACCCCGTGCCGTGTTGGCACGCGCCGCCTGCTGGAGATCCTCAATAAGATTACGAGCGGCAATGGCACATTGGAGGACATTGACCGTCTGGAAGAACTGTGCAACTATCTGAAGGAGAATTCGCTCTGCGCTTTGGGGCAGACTGCGCCGAATCCGGTGCTCTCCACCCTGCATTATTTCCGCGACGAGTACATTGCACACGTTACGGAGAAACGCTGCCCGGCGGGCGCATGTAAGGCGTTGACGAATTACTACATCTTGGAAGACAAGTGCAAAGGTTGTACGCTTTGTGCGCGCAACTGCCCGGTCGGCGCCATCAGCGGTACCGTGAAGAAGCCGCATGTGATCGATACGAGCAAATGCATCAAGTGCGGCGCTTGCATGGAAAAGTGCAAGTTCAGCGCGATTGTGAAGAGATAAGAAAGGAGTGTGCCATCAATGGATATGGTCAATATAAAAATCAACGGCATGCCCCTCTCGGTGCCGAAGGATTCTACGATTTTAGAGGCTGCACGGTATGCGGGGATCAATATCCCCACCCTGTGCTTCCTGAAGGATATCAACGAAATTGGCGCTTGCCGTATGTGCGTTGTAGAAGTGAAGGGCGCCCGTTCTTTGGTTGCGGCCTGCGTTTATCCGGTCAACGAGGGGATGGAAGTATTCACCAATACACCGAAGGTACAGGAATCCCGCAAGCTCACATTGGAGCTGCTGCTCTCGGTGCATGACCGGAAGTGCCTCACCTGCAAGCGCAGCGGGAGCTGCGAGTTGCAGTCGCTCTGTTATGAACTGGGTGTGGATGACGCTGAGCACTTCGACGGCGCAAAACCCGAATCTCTCAAAGATGAGTCCACCGAGTATTTGGTCCGCGACAATGGAAAATGTATCCTCTGCCGCCGCTGTGTTGCCGCTTGTGCCCACCAGCATGTGGCTGTCATCGGCCCGAACAGCCGCGGCTTTGATACGCACATCGGCTGCATGTTTGAACGTCCCTTGAACGAAGTGGCCTGCGTTTCCTGCGGCCAGTGCATTGTGAGTTGCCCGACAGGTGCTCTTACCGAGCGCGATCAATGCGATGAAGTTCTTGCGGCGATCAATGACCCGGAAAAGTATGTTGTGGTACAGACCGCTCCCGCCATTCGTGCGACTTTGGGCGAATGCTTTGGAATGCCGGTTGGTACGAATGTAAAAGGCAAGATGGTTGCCGCCCTGCGCCGCCTCGGCTTTGACAAGGTGTTTGACACCGACTTCGGCGCCGACCTCACCATCATGGAAGAGGCGACCGAATTCCTGGATCGCGTAAAGAATGGCGGCGTATTGCCGATGATTACCTCTTGCTCGCCAGGGTGGATTAAGTTCTGCGAGCACTATTTCCCGGATCTGCTGCCAAACGTATCGTCCTGTAAGTCCCCACAGCAGATGACCGGTGCAATGATTAAGACCTGGTTTGCCGAAAAGAATGGACTCGACCCGAAGAATATTGTGGTGGTCAGTGTAATGCCCTGCACAGCGAAGAAATTTGAGATCAAACGCGACGATGAGGCTGCAGCAGGAGAGGACATTCCAGACACCGATATTGCAATTACCACCCGTGAACTGTCCCGCCTTATCAACCGTGCTCACCTGGACTTCGTCAATCTGCCCGATGAGGACTTTGACGATGCTATGGGCGTTTCCACCGGCGCAGCGGCCATCTTTGGCGCGACGGGCGGCGTAATGGAAGCGGCGCTCCGCACGGCGGCGGATGTTCTGGAAGGAAAGAGCCTTGACAGCGTAGATTATACAGAAGTGCGCGGCACAGAGGGCATTAAAGAGGCGGTCTATCACATCGGCGGCATGGATGTCAAGGTTGCTGCTGTCAGCGGCCTGAACAATGCGAATGAGGTGCTAGAGAAGGTCCGCAAGGGCGAAGCGGATTATCATTTCATTGAGATCATGTGCTGCCCGGGCGGATGCGTCAACGGCGGCGGTATGCCTATTCAGCCCTCTTCTGTGAGAAACTTTGTGGACATTCGCAAGGAGCGTGCCAAGGTGCTTTATGAGGAGGATAAGAACCTGCCGCTGAGAAAGTCTCACGACAATCCGGTTGTGAAGAAGTGCTACGCCGAGTATCTGGGCGAGCCGGGAAGCCATAAGGCTCACGAGATTCTCCACACCACCTATACTCCCAGACCGAAA
>OLNN01003144.1_pt1 | contig 10735 bp, 10 predicted proteins | sample 1672141 | NCBI WGS metagenome assembly OLNN01 (sample SAMEA3136652, study PRJEB25190) | human gut metagenome | biome: human gut; feature: human-associated habitat; material: faeces | place: Austria | collected 2013 | reverse complement strand
TTGAGCTGAATGGTATATCTGCTGCATCAAGATGTATGGTTGTTACCAGAGATACGTTGAGTGTTGAAACAGAGGAATATACACCTCAAACCTTTAGTGAAAAATATGGGTTTACCCATTACACTGTTTATCTTGTCCTTAAAGATGGCACCTACACTGCGCACGATGTTCTGAATGCAGTCAAGTTTGCTAATGACACAATCGGTGTAAAACTTGTTATTGCGGGATATGTTTTTGAAGACGATGGATATTCGAAATGTGTTTCTGAGATTCAGTCAACCCCGGATATCAGTATTACTATGATTGAAGCAATTTCTCCGATTTCCTCCTTTGATGTGAATGTTGAACAGGGTATGTGTTCAATTACTGAGGATGAGTTATCAGAGAAACTCGGGAGGTCTTGATTATGGCTTATTCAGATCTCCAATTATAGGACAACATAAGTAGTACTATATAATCAGAAAGAAACAAATAACCTTGATAATTCTTGATTACAGGAGGTATGGCAATGAGAAATTGGATGGATTTAAATGGCGATGGAGAAATAGATAGCTCAGAAATGATGTTTGCAGGAGAAATGCTTTGCACCAGCAGGGAAGAACATGAAGCATTATTTGGAGATGCCGGAGACTTCGAGGATGACGCAAAGGATGATTTTGAGATTGATGCAATGGCAGCAGGACTTGATGTTGATGAATTAGAACGTATGAATCCAGATGACAGGACAGAGGCATTGGAAGAAGCAGGGTTAGACCCGGATGATTATGATTTTGACTGAGTTTTTTGCAAGGGAGGCTGATTTGTATGAGAAAGAATTCATTTGGACAGGGACTGGCAATATTCCTTGTAATAATAGGCGTTCTGTTTGTAATAGGTTCCATAGGTGAAGCAAGTGAGCCTAAGTGCATTAAGGCAGGATGTGATAATAAGCAGGCAAGTGGAAGCAGCTATTGTTATTTGCATAAACCATATACGGGAAGCAGTACATCCCATAGCAGTTCATCATATAGCAATAAATCGTCTGGCAGTACTTCTAAGAGCAGTACAAGTAACTCTGGTTCAAGTAGCAGTTACAATAATAAATCAAATTCTACAAACAAGTCATCATATAGCAGTGGTACAAAGAAAAGTACAACGACAAAGAAGAGTACATATGACTCTTATGATGATGGCTATGATGATATCTATATGGATGACGATTATGACTATGACAGATATGACAGAGACAGCGATTATGCAGATGGTGTAGATGATGCAATGGATGAGTATGGAGAAGATTGGTAATGCTGACAAAGTTTTACGGAAAGGAGACCACTATGGAAGAACTTTATTTTACCATCAGGAGTTTTCAGTTAAGAACCAATACTTGAATCACCACACCATACTTCATTTATGTGAGGTCTTTCATAGCGGCGCATATCCTGATTGCTGGTTGTTTTGAGCTTAAGAGCCAGGAGATTAATATATCTGTTAACCGTGGATTCAGATACATCCCCTTTTTTGATGCTTCCGTTTTTCTCAAGGATCTGCATAATGGAATATGCGGTAACACTTTTTCCGGAACCGGACTCTCCTACGATTCCCAGGATTTTGCCTCTGTCCAGATTAAAGGAAACACCGTTTACCGCCATAACCTCTCCTCTGTCAGTATGAAAAGAGGTATTTAAGTCTACGACTGAAAGTATATTCTCACTCATCTTAATCCCTCCTCAGTTTCGGGTCAAAGGCATCACGAAGGCCGTCGCCCAGTAAGTTAAATGCAAGTGTGATCAGGCAGATCATGATAGCCGGGAAGATCAGCTTATAAGGATAAGCAGTCAGACCCGCACGTCCTGCATTTGCCAGAGATCCAAGAGAAGGCATTGGAGCCTGTACGCCAAGTCCGATAAAGCTCAGGAAACTCTCTGTAAAGATCGCTGACGGAATCTGAAGAGCGCCTGATACAATAATTACACTGATACAGTTTGGAAGAATATGCTTGCGGATGATTCTTCCTGATTTTGCACCGCTGATCTTGGCTGCCAGCACGTATTCGTTCTGTTTGATAGTAAGGATCTGTCCACGGACCATACGCGCCATACCTGTCCAGTACAGAAGACCGAATACAATAAACAAAGAGATCATGTTCGGTCCCAGCTTCTGAAGGAATGGAATCGCGTCTACATTCAGCGTCTCACGGAGCACCACGGAAAGCAGGATTACCATGAGCATGTCAGGAAGGGAATATATGATATCCACAATACGCATCATGATCAGATCGACCTTTCCTCCAAAGTATCCCGAAATACTTCCGTACAGAACGCCGATGATAAGGACAATGATGCTGGCAAAAAGACCGACTGCCAGAGATACTCTTGTTCCGTAAATAACACGGACAAAGTAATCACGTCCCATTTCGTCTGTTCCCATAATATGAGGGAATACCTTACCGCCTTCCTCTATGTACTTCTGTTCCAGCTCTGAATACTGGAACGGCGCCATATTGGAAGCTGTTTTATCTCTTCTGCCATTTACAGCAATGATCTGAGAGTAGGAATAGGGCACTACATGAGGTACGATAAAGATCATTCCAACGATCAGAATCAGAACTATCAGGCTGCCCATAGCCAGCGGATTTCTTCTCAGCTTGCGGAATCCGTCTTTCCAGAAGGAAGTGGACTCGCTCATAACATCCTGCTGTTTTTTCTCTTCATCAGTTGCTTTTTCAAATTTTTTCAAATCAATCTGGAAGCTCAATGGCGACTTCTTCGGCATCTCATCCAGATTTTTACCGGTGTTATCCACTTAGTTTCCTCCTTAATCCAGTTTAATTCTCGGGTCGATCATCTTATATACGATATCAGTGATCAGGTTCATCGTTACCATCAGTACTGCCAGGAAAATTGTAGTTCCCATGATCAGAGGATAATCTCTGTTTGTAATGGCCTCTACAAATTTTGCGCCCAGACCGCCAATGGTAAAGATTTTTTCCACAACAAGGCTTCCTGTAAGGATGGATGCTGTCATGGGGCCTACATAAGTAATAACCGGAATCAGAGAATTCCTGAGTGTGTGTTTAAAGATCGTCTTCAGCTGGGATACACCCTTGGCTCTTGCGGTACGCACATAATCCTGTCCCAGAACATCCAGCATACTGCTTTTGGTAAGACGTGTGATATACGCCATAGGATAGGCTGCCAGCGCAATAACCGGAAGCACATAGTTCTGGTTCTCAGGACTCCACACCGGAACCCACTTCAGGGTAACGCAGAATACCAGAAGCAGCAGCGATGCGAACACAAAGCTGGGCAGCGACGTAAACAGTGTGGAAAAGAAAATGATCAGTCGGTCAGGAAGATGATTTCTTGTAAGCGCCGCAAGACTTCCGAAGATCAGACCAAGCACCAGGGCAGTAAGTATCGCCATACCGCCAAGCTTTGCAGAAACCTTAAAGGATTCAAAAATTGTTGTCTTGATGTCTCGGCCTGTTTTTGCGGAAACGCCGAAATCTCCACGAGCCAGGTTCTTCATATAAAGAACAAACTGCTCGCCTACCGGTTTATCCAGATTAAATCTCTTCTCCAGTGCTTCTTTTACTTCCGGAGAAAGTGCTTTTTCACCGTCAAAAGGTCCGCCCGGAATGGCATTCATGGCAAAGAATGTGATACCACAGACAATAAAAACGGTGACAATAGCGAGAAGAACTCGCTTTGTAACGTATTTTCCCACGTAAATACACTCCTTTTTGTTTTTTCTGACAATATCGAAGGGATGCGCTTTCATTTGTATAATTTAGGATTTCCTTATAAAAAAGTTCCTCTGTTTTCATTTTTTACCACTTTAATGTAAACATCTGTCCTCAGTTAGCGGACATTCATGGTAAAAAAAATAGAGCTCTTTCAGGTTCCTCTCTATCCCTTTATTGCATTTACACATTATATCTGATTTTACAGGATTATTCAACTGTTTTTTTGATGTTAGAATAAAAAATACGCAAAAAAATTACAGTTTTTCCCTCCATTCTATATATTTCCCACAAAAAACAACAGCCTGATACCTGTTATTATGCAGGATATCAGACTGTTACTCTGTTTCAAGCTGCTTCTTCAGATACCTTCCGACGATTCTGGAGAAATTGTGGATGTCCCGGATATAGGCAAAATCCTTGCCAAAGATCTTCTTTTCCGTAGGAAGATCCTTTTCTTCCCCGGCAAACACTCCCAGCACACTGACGTCAAGATTCCTCAGTCTGCGGACTTCTGTGGCTGTATCTGAAATCGCGGTGTTTCCCCGGTAGGGCTGAGGATTTTTGGCATTGGGCCTGTTGACGATCACATCATAGGGCCGCCCGTCGCTGAGTACAATAAGAATCTTCTTTTCTTCCTGCCTCTGAAGAAGACTATGGCCCGCTGTTTTTATGGCAAGGCCGTCCCTGTTATTGGAAGAGGTCACGTAATTAAAAATATTCTCGTTTTCTGTTCTGGGATCATCATACTTACGGAATCTGTGCAGGATCGTATAATCCCAGAAGGTACAGAAACTCATAACTCTGTGAGGAATTTCCACATTGCTCAGAGCCTCGCTGATAATGTATGCCTGGATCGCCACCTCTCCCTGCCGGCTCATCTGGGAACCGCTGGCATCGATCAGCACGTCCACCACAAAATCAGCGGCATCTGCTTTCAGTTCCCGCTGAAAGATTTTTGCATTGCTGCTTCTCCCGACCCGCCACAGTCTGGAGGGAACGATCATTCCTCTGTCCGAAAGCACGGTCTGAGTTTCTCCTCTCAGGGTAAGAGATTTACGGAGAGTATCTGTCAGCTCTGCGATATTATGTTTTACAATTCTGTGTTTGTCATGATACAGCCAGATATTTTTATTTCGCAGACGGACCGCATATTCATACTGGTAATTTCTTTTTACCGGATTTTTCAGGATTCCTTCTGTAAAATAAAGGCTGCAGTCTCCATGGATCCCCCTGCACATCAGATGGTTGATCCGCCTTTCTTCTGTATCAGTCAGATAGGTTCTTCCGTAATTCAGTTCCACATACGTATGAGCCTTTTCCAGCGCCTCCGGAGGAAGAACCGTTATTTTATGCTTTTTCCTGCGCTCTTCTTCCATGTTCTCTGTAACGGACCGGTCTTCAAGTCCGGTCATGGTTTCTGTCAGCTGCTCCATATAGCTTTCCAGAGCTTCTTCATACAGCTCTTCCGTAAGATAATCCTCCCAGGGATACTCTGTCAGTTCCTTCACACTGACAGCCAGAACCTTTTCCAGACTTCCGTGAACCGCTTCAAAGGACGGATCCACCAGGCGATTATAGAGCTTATCCACAATCCGGATCAGTTCCATGGTGTTCTCTGCCCCGGCTGCGCCTGCCACTGCGTCTGTCAGCTCCTGAAGCTTTTTTTCCGCCCGGAAGGAGCTTCCGTCCAGTCTTCTTCTCAGCACTGCCGCTCTCAGCCTCCCAAGCACATTACCCGGGGCGCACATCTGTTCAAATTCCTGTTCCAGAATATCCTCACAGGCCTTTCGCTGAATAGAACAAATCCCCGGTCTCTCCTGACAGATCTTTTCTCCCACAGCTTCTTCAATACAAAGCTGGGCAAGCTGCGTCAGACACTGTTCATCCGCCTGAAGAAATACTTTTTTTACCAGGTACATTCCCATCATGTCCCTGTCGTAAAATCTGGCAAAAGCCCCCTGTTTGATGCCGTCATAAAGGGCAATGGCCTCTGATCTTAAAAACAGGGCCACATCCGGTTTCATTTCCAGTCCGTAATCTCCGCTGACAGTCCAGAGAAGATTTTTCAGTCTGTTTTCCAGTTCAAACCGGCTGTCATCCAGTTCCGTGGGAAGTTCCTTATTCATAGACATCCTCTTTTGTCCATTCGCGGGGAATACGGGTTCTCACTACATCCTCCACGATTTCTTTTTCAAAAACATCAAAGGTCTTATTGATCACACCCATCTGCACAGCCTGCCAGGGGGAAAGTCCCGTGTCCACGATCTTCATGGCTGCCAGAAGTCCTCTGAGATCCAGAGGCTTTGTGGAAATCTCACTGTTCAGAGCTTTTTTCTGAAGATCCAGAAATACACCGACAAACTGTTCTACGGCTGTCATTTTTGCATTTGGAAACATCTGATGAAAAATGAAATTCAGAGATTCCTCTGTCTGAGCCGGCATGTCAATTACCAGGAAACGGGAAACAAGGGCTTCGTTCAGTTCCTTTGTCCCAGCATATCCGTAGTTCATGGTTCCGATAAATCTGGCTGCCGGATGAAGTTCGATCCGGTCATAGCCCGGAACATCAATGGAACGGCGGTAATCAAGAGTCGCATGAAGTACGGATACCGCGTCATTTTTCGCCATATTGATCTCGTCCAGAATTCCGAAGCCGCCATATTCCGCGCACTGATAAATACTTCCTTTGCGAAGCTTTACCTCATTGTCGATAAATGTATCTGTTCCGATCAGATCACCGCTGTTGGTATTTACGTGAAAGGATACATTATAAGAAGGTCTGCCGAAAATATAGGCAAGATTTTCTGCCAGGATATTTTTTCCTGTTGCCTTCGGCCCTGTCAGAAGCAGGTTTTCGCCCCGGAGAAGGCCTGCAACAGCCATCTCCAGGATATCCTTTCCATAAAAGGGGATCGAGGGCTTCACGATTCTGTGAACAGCAGCCTCATCTGTAGTATATGTATTCCGAAACTCCTCTGCCTGACGGATCAGTTCCGGAGAAACCTGCTGCTCCTCCAGAAATCTCAGTTCTTCCATATTACACCTCAAAAATCAGATCACCGTAGGAAGGCATCGGCCACATTTCCTTGTCCACCAGCATTTCCAGTTCGTCTACTGGTCTGCGAAGCTCCTCCATGGCTGTCACTACTTTTTCTCTGCAGTATACAGCGCGTTCTCTTCCCTCCGGATACTCTCCGATATGAGATACCACCTCTGCCAGAGTCTCCATTGCCTGGTTTGTCTTTGCAAGACGTTCGGAGCATTTGGTGAGAAGTCCAAGCTGCACGCTGACGTCCACTGCCGCAGCTGCGCGGACTGCATTTACAGACTGAGCAAGCACTGTGGTATATTTGATCACTGCCGGAATGATCTGTTTGGTAACAATATCCAGCATGGTCTTTGCCTCAATGTTAATGGCTTTTGCATAAATCTCATACTGGATCTCCGCGCGGGATTCCAGCTCTGCCTTTGTAAATACATGGAAAGTTTCAAAAAGCTCTACAGCTTTGTCTGTAGTAAGAGCCGGAATGGCATCAACCATGGACGGAAGAATCGGAAGTCCCCGGCGTTTTGCCTCTTCCTCCCATTCCGGAGCGTAGCCGTTTCCGTTAAATACGATCCTCTGATGCTCTGTTGCATATTCCTTGATCAGATCATGGACAGCCAGATCAAAATCAGGAGCCGCCTCCAGACGGTCGCAGGCCTCTTTAAATGCCTGAGCTGCAATGGTATTTAAAACCACATTACATTCAGAAATAGAATCTCTGGAACCAACCATACGGAACTCAAATTTATTTCCTGTAAAGGCAAACGGTGAAGTTCTGTTTCTGTCAGTGGCGTCTTTCATAAAATCAGGAAGAGTTTTTACACCTGTGTGAAGCTTGCTTCCTTTTTTGCTGTGGGTTGCCATTCCTGTGCTGATCAGCTGATCCAGCACATCCTCCAGCTGCTCTCCCAGAAATACAGAGATAACAGCAGGCGGCGCCTCGTTTCCTCCCAGGCGGTGATCATTTCCCACATCTGCCGCAGATTCACGAAGAAGATCCGCATGAATATCCACAGCCTTCAGAATACAGGTGAGAACAAGAAGGAACTGGATATTCTCATGAGGTGTTTTGCCCGGCTCCAGAAGATTGATGCCGTCGTCTGTAGTCAGAGACCAGTTATTATGCTTACCGGAACCATTGACGCCTGCAAAGGGCTTCTCATGAAGCAGACAGCGCATACCATGACGGCTTGCCACTTTTTTAAGGATACGCATCATCATCTGATTGTGGTCAGCCGCAATATTGGCCGGGGCATAGATAGGAGCAAGCTCGTGCTGAGCCGGAGCCACTTCATTATGCTGGGTTTTTGCTGTGATTCCAAGCTTCCAGCACTCTTCATTGACTTCTTTCATATATGCGGAAACTCTCTGACGGATAGTTCCCAGATAATGATCGTCCATCTCCTGGCCCTTTGGCGGCATCGCGCCGAACAGCGTTCTGCCGGTGTAGGTCAGATCCTTTCTCTGAAGCCACTTTTCTTTATCTATAAGGAAATATTCCTGCTCTGCTCCTACAGACGGAGTTACTTTTTTGGATGTGGTATTTCCAAAAAGACGGATCAGTCTCAGAGCCTGTTTGTTTACTGCCTCCATGGAGCGGAGAAGAGGAGTTTTCTGATCCAGCGCCTCTCCGGTATAGGAACAGAAAGCGGTTGGGATGCACAGGGTACCGCCGGCTGCATCATGGCGCACAAAAGCAGGTGAGGTGCAGTCCCATGCCGTATAGCCTCTTGCCTCAAAAGTAGCTCTCAGACCGCCGGAAGGAAAAGAAGATGCATCCGGCTCTCCTTTGATCAGCTCCTTTCCGGAAAAGCTTAAAAGAACCTTTCCGTTTTCCATGGGAGCAGTGATAAAAGCATCATGCTTTTCTGCAGTTACGCCTGTCAGAGGCTGAAACCAGTGACTGTAGTGAGTGGCTCCTTTTTCGATGGCCCACTCCTTCATTTCATGAGCAACTACATCCGCGATTTCCATAGAAAGCTCTTTTCCTTCTTCTATGGTTTTTTTCAGCTCTTTATAGACTTTTTTCGGAAGTCTCTCCTGCATAACGGAATCATTGAACACATCGCATCCAAAGAGTTCTTTTACGTTAGTATAGTCTGACATTAGCTTTCTCCTTTATGTTTTCTGTTTTATTGGCTTAATTCTTTTTTGTGCTTTTTAAATACAGATTCAGTGCTTTATGCATATTTTCTATTTCTACGGACATGTGATTTCCTCCGAATTCACCGTCCAGCGTCCACGGAACTGCTTCCTCTGCCTCTATGGTGATCTTTCCTGTTTTAAATGAATGAACAAGATCCGTATTATCCTCAGCCATAACAAGAGCTGTCATGATCTCCTGAAGCTCCAGAGGGTTCTTGGGCTTTACGATCAGGGTCACTTCAAAAAGGCCGTCATTCATATCCACATTCTTGCCTGTAAGATTTTTAAAGCCTCCCACAGATCTGGAATTTGTGATCATTCCTACCATAAAATCATCTTCTACTTCAATTTCCTCTGATTTTACTTTCATATGATAGGATTTGATATCAAAAAGTCTTTTGACTCCTTCCAGAATATAAGCCACATGACCCAGAACGTTTTTCAGATCCTGATCCGTTTCATAGGATACGTCTGTAAAAAGTCCGAAGGCTGCCACATATGCAAAGGTCTGGCTGTTAAACCTTCCGATATCGCAGTGATACAGTTCTTCCTCCATGATCATGGAAGCGGCCTCTGTCATATTCTTCGGCATAAACAGGCTGTTGGCAAAATCATTGGTACTGCCGGCAGGGATATACCCGATGGGGACATCACTTTTTTTCTCCATGATCCCGGTCACAACCTCATCCAGCGTTCCGTCTCCTCCGCTGCATACGATGAGATCCACCTCATCAGCGTACTCCCTGGCCTGCTCGTAGGCGTCCTTTGCCTTCTGAGTGGAACGGATGATCACCTCATAATCATTCTTATTAAAAATATCAATAATATCCAGCAGATGGGTTTTGATCTTTCCCTTGCCTGCCTTGGGGTTAAAAACAAAGAGCATTTTCTTTCCCACAGTCCCATTCCCCTTTCGATTATTGTACTTGCCTGTAAAATCAGGCATATTCGTTTATTATGATACAACAAAATGGAAAAAATGCCTAGAGGAAATTTTATGCGGACGCCCTGTGACGGCTTCCCCGCCATCGCCGGAAGCCATACCTGTCCCTTTGTTTTCAGCCTTTCTGATGGCCGGAAAAATAATCCCTCAGAACACGGATGCTTTCTTCCCGCATAACGCCGGCGGTTACTTCCGGTTTCCAGTGTGATCGTTCAAATACCAGTTCTGCACAGTCGTTCCCCTGCTCACCCAGGATTTCGCAGAAATCTCTGTCGCTTGCCCCATATACCAGTTTTCCAAGCTTTACCCATACCATGGCTCCGCAGCACATAAAACAGGGCTCGCAGCTTGAGTACAGAGTATAATCGCTTAAATCCGTAATCCCTGTTTCTTTACAAAAACGACGGATCAGACCTGCCTCCGCATGAAAAGTAGGATCTGTGGCTGTATAGATCTGATTTTCATTGGTGTATACAACTTCTCCGTCCTTTACAAGAACTGCGCCAAAAGGTTCGTTGCCGTGTTCCACTGCAAGCGCTGCAAGCTCAATGGCCTTTTTCATAAATACTTCATCTGTTGTCATAATGTCTCCCCTTCTCTGTTCTCATTCTAACCATCAGTATTTTACCATAGCAGGAAAAAAGTTACTATAAAAAAACTTTTTTAGCATCTCTAAAAACCTTTGTATATCACATAAATTTCCGAAAAAAATAAAAATAAATTTTTTTAAAAAAAGTGTTGACATTTGGATATGTGTGTTATATACTAACGAAGTCGGTTGAGGGAAACGAAAAAAACTTCCACTGAACAGGCATCAGATATGGGGTCTTAGCTCAGCTGGGAGAGCATCTGCCTTACAAGCAGAGGGTCATAG
>OLNN01003138.1_pt1 | contig 10752 bp, 9 predicted proteins | sample 1672141 | NCBI WGS metagenome assembly OLNN01 (sample SAMEA3136652, study PRJEB25190) | human gut metagenome | biome: human gut; feature: human-associated habitat; material: faeces | place: Austria | collected 2013 | reverse complement strand
GGGACCGTAATTTGCCGCAATTTGGCCAACGGGAGTTTTGTGCTTTCGAGTACCGATGATATCATTTTATGAAGGAGGGAAGATCATGCCAAGAAGAGGCAATGTGGCAAAGCGCGACGTTTTGCCCGATCCTATGTATAATTCCAAGCTCGTTACCCGCCTGATCAACAGCATCATGCTCGACGGCAAGAAGGGCGTGGCCCAGAAGGTTGTTTATGGCGCTTTCGACATCATCCAGGAGAAAACCGGTAAGGATGCCCTGGAAGTGTTCCGGGATGCCCTGGAGAACATCATGCCCACCCTGGAATGTAAGACCCGCCGTGTTGGCGGCGCCAACTACCAGGTCCCCATGGAAGTTCGTCCCACCCGCCGTCAGACCCTGGGTCTGCGCTGGCTGACGAACTACTCCCGCGCACGCAGCGAACGCACCATGAAGGAGCGGCTGGCAGGCGAAATTATGGACGCCTACAACAACGCCGGTAACGCTGTGAAGAAGCGTGAAGACACCCACAAGATGGCGGAGGCAAACAAGGCATTCGCCCACTTCCGCTGGTGATAAAAGCCCGTCTTATTTGCAAATTTTAAGGAGCAAACATTCATGCCAAGAAAAACCTCTCTTGAGAAGACAAGAAACATCGGTATTATGGCCCATATCGATGCTGGTAAGACAACTACGACTGAACGCATCCTCTACTACACCGGTGTCAACTACAAACTTGGCGAGGTCCATGAGGGCACGGCCACCATGGACTGGATGGTTCAGGAGCAGGAGCGGGGCATTACCATTACCAGTGCTGCCACCACCTGTTTCTGGCGGGATCACCGTATCAATATTATCGACACTCCGGGCCACGTGGACTTTACCGTCGAAGTGGAACGGTCCCTGCGCGTACTGGACGGCAGCGTAACCGTCCTGTGCGCCAAGGGCGGTGTGGAACCTCAGTCTGAGACTGTGTGGCGTCAGGCCGATCATTATCGGGTTCCCCGCATGATCTATGTCAACAAAATGGACATCATGGGCGCGGACTTCTTCCACGTTCTGGACATGGTCCATGAGCGTCTGAAGGCCAACGCCGTGCCCATCCAGCTGCCCATCGGCGCCGAGGATACCTTCCGCGGCATCATCGACCTGGTGGAGATGAAGGCTGACGTCTACTATGACGACATGGGCAAGGACATGCGGGTGGAAGAAATTCCCGAGGACATGCTGGAACAGGCACAGCAGTACAGAGAGCAGATGCTGGAATGTATTGCCGACGTGGACGAAGAGATCATGATGATGGTCCTGGAGGAACAGGAGATTCCTCCTGAGAAGATCCGCGCGGCAATCCGTAAGGGCACTATCTCCAATCAGATGGTACCGGTTGTCTGTGGCACTTCCTACCGCAACAAGGGCGTGCAGAAGCTGCTGGACGCCATTGTGGACTACATGCCCGCACCCACTGACGTTCCCGCGATCAGGGGCATCAACCCCAAGACCGATGAGGAAGAGGAACGGCCTTCTGACGACAATGCACCGTTCTCCGCACTGGCATTCAAGATTATGACCGACCCCTATGTGGGACGTCTGTCCTTCTTCCGCGTTTATTCCGGCAGTGTCAAAACCGGTTCCTCCGTACTCAACAGTACCAAGGGGAAGAAAGAGCGGCTGGGCCGGATTCTCCAGATGCACGCCAACCACCGTGAGGACATCGAACAGGTCTATTCCGGCGATATTGTCGCGGCAGTCGGCCTGAAGAACACCACCACAGGCGACACTCTGTGCAGTGAAGATGCCCCCATCATTCTGGAATCCATGGAGTTCCCGGAACCAGTGATCCGGGTTGCGATTGAACCCAAGACCAAGGCTGGACAGGAGAAAATGTCCATCGCCCTGATCAAGCTGGCCGAGGAAGACCCCACCTTTAAGACCTATACGGACGAGGAGACGGGCCAGACCATTATCGCCGGCATGGGTGAGCTGCATCTGCAGATCATCGTCGACCGTCTGCTCCGGGAATTCAAGGTGGAGGCAAACGTAGGTGCACCGCAGGTGGCCTACAAGGAAACCATCCGCAAGAAAGTCGATCAGGACACTAAGTATGCCCGTCAGTCCGGCGGTAAGGGCCAGTACGGCCACTGCAAGATCACCATTGAGCCCAACGAATCCGGCAAGGGGTATGAATTTACCAGTTCCATCGTTGGCGGCGCGATTCCCAAGGAGTATATCCCCGCGATCGACGCCGGTATTCAGGGTGCGATGCAGGCCGGTGTTCTGGCTGGCTATCCCGTCGTGGATGTGAAGGTTAACCTGTACGACGGCTCTTACCATGAGGTGGACTCCTCCGAAATGGCCTTTAAGATTGCCGGTTCTATGGCATTCAAGGAGGCAATGCGGAAGGCAGATCCCGTGCTCCAGGAGCCCATTATGAAGGTCTCCGTCATCGTCCCGGATGACTATATGGGCGACGTAATCGGCGACCTGAACAGCCGCCGGGGACAGATTCAGGGGATGGAGCCCCGCAATGGCGCCACTCAGATCGATGCCTTTGTTCCCCTTAGCTCCATGTTCGGCTATGCCACCGACCTCCGTTCCCGGACCCAGGGACGCGGTCAGTACACCATGGAGCCCAGCCATTATGAGGAAATTCCCAAGTCGCTGGCCGAAAAAATCATCGCCAGCCGCGGCAGCGGGAACTAAATCTCAGGGACAGGCTGGAAGTCACTATTGCAATTCCCGTTGGGATAGGATACAATAGCGTTATGTAACGATTTATTTACTTTGTAGACTAAAATTTTGATTTCTTACATTTGAGGAGGAAATTATTATGGCAAAGCAAAAGTTTGACCGTAGCAAACCCCATGTAAATATCGGCACCATCGGCCATGTTGACCATGGTAAGACCACCCTGACTGCCGCTATTACCAAGTATCTGGCATTCTCCGGCAAGGCCAGCTATACTGACTACGCTTCCATCGATAAGGCTCCCGAAGAAAAGGAACGTGGTATCACCATCAACACCGCCCACGTGGAATATGAGACCGACAAGCGTCATTACGCTCACGTCGACTGCCCGGGCCATGCTGACTATATCAAGAACATGATCACCGGCGCTGCTCAGATGGACGGCGCAATCCTGGTTATCGCTGCTACCGACGGCGTTATGGCACAGACTCGTGAACATCTGCTGCTGGCCCGTCAGGTTGGCGTTCCCTATATCATTGTCTTCCTGAACAAGTGCGACCAGGTCGACGACGAAGAGCTGCTGGAACTGGTTGAAATGGAAGTTCGCGAAACCCTGGACTTCTATGAATTCCCCGGCGACGACACCCCCATCATCAAGGGCTCCGCTCTGAACGCTCTGATCTCCGAGTCCACCGATCCTGATGCTCCCGAGTATGCCTGCATCAAGGAATTGATGGACGCTGTTGACGATTATATCCCCACTCCCGACCGTAAGGCTGACATGCCCTTCCTGATGCCCGTCGAAGACGTCTTCACCATCACCGGCCGTGGCACCGTGGCAACTGGTCGTGTGGAACGTGGCACCATCAAGATGGGCGAGCCCGTTGACATCGTCGGTCTGGAAGAAGAGAAGAAGTCCTCCGTCGTTACCGGTCTGGAAATGTTCCGCAAGCTGCTGGACTTCGCAGAAGCTGGCGACAACGTGGGCGTTCTGCTGCGTGGTATCGCTCGTACCGACATCGAGCGTGGCCAGGTCCTGTGCAAGCCCGGTTCCATCCATCCTCACACCAAGTTCAAGGGCCAGGTTTACGTTCTGAAGAAGGACGAAGGCGGCCGTCATACCCCGTTCTTCAACAACTATCGTCCGCAGTTCTATTTCCGTACCACTGACGTTACCGGCATCATCTCCCTGCCCGAAGGCACTGAAATGTGCATGCCCGGCGACAACGTCGATATGGACGTCGAACTGATCACCCCCATCGCTATCGAGAATGGTCTGCGTTTCGCTATCCGTGAAGGCGGCCGTACCGTCGGTTCCGGTGTTGTTATCGGCATCAACGAGTAATCGTTAAATCAGCTTTTTGAAAGGGATCGGCTTGCCGATCCCTTTTTCTTTCCGATTCGTTGACAAAGCAGATGATAGGAGTATAGTATAGTATTATCATGCCGCATTGCGGCGCAGAAATGAGGGATGAAGGATGCCTTCTCAGATGGAGCTGGAAGTGAGCGGAATTGTGCAGAGCCTGCTGCAAGGCTCAGGTGAGCTACAGCAGGAGAGCAGCGGTCACTTGCAGCCGAACAAAAAAGTAATCATCGGAATGATCGAGCAGTTGCAGATGGTGCTGTTTCCCGAGTATTTTGTGAAGAAACGGGTCAGCCAGCATGCAGCGGAGTATTACATTGGCTCGATTCTGGATGAGATCTATATCAATCTGGTGGATCAGATCACCTTGGCATTGCTGCAGCGGGAGGAATTCCAGGATGCGGACGAGCGTCGCCGCAGAGCGGAAGCGATCTCCATCGCCGGGCAGTTTCTGACCACGCTGCCGAAAATCCAATCCTATCTGTACATGGACGTTGACGCGGCCTTTGACGGTGACCCGGCTGCGTTCAATAAGGATGAGATTATCTTTTCCTATCCCGGCCTGTATGCCATCATGGTCAACCGTCTGGCCCATGAACTGCACCTGCTGAAGGTGCCGCTCATTCCCAGAATTATGACAGAGCATGCCCACGGCCTTACAGGAATCGACATCCACCCGGGCGCCACCATTGGCAAGTACTTTTTCATTGACCATGGCACCGGCGTGGTAATCGGTGAGACGACGGAGATCGGCGATTGGGTCAAAATCTATCAGGGCGTCACGTTGGGCGGTCTGTCCACCCGCGCCGGCCAGGGCCTGCGCGATCATAAGCGTCATCCCACCATTGAGGACCGGGTCACCATTTACTCCGGCGCCTCCATCCTGGGTGGCGAAACACGGATCGGGGAAGGCTCCATCATCGGTGGTAACGCCTTTATCACGCAGTCGGTTCCGCCGCATACCAGAGTCAGTCAGCGCAATCCGGATCTGGAATTTCAGAGTGATGAGATGGCAGAGACGGATCAGTGCGAATACTGGAATTAAATCCACAAAAAGGTCAGGTTCCCGGTGGACCTGGCCTCTTTTTTTCAGGATTGCACTTGCGCTGAGGGAGCAGTGAGAAAATAATTTCGTGTCACTGGATTTCAGGCAGAATCCGCCGCGTTTTCCCTCATATTAGGGATTTATTCCACTTTTTCGTGCGGTTTTTTGTTAAAAATGTGACAAAGAAAAGGGCAGAATCGGAAATTTATGCTTGAATTCTGTTGGACACTGGGGTACAATACAAGCGACAATTTAATAATGAGAGATGTTAATTTTGTTGTAACGCCGTTTTCAGAACGGCGGAAGGAGAATCTGCAAATGAAACGCATTCTTGCACTGCTCCTGGCAGCCGCTATGATGGTGGGTACACTCTGCGCCTGCGGAGGTACCACTTCCGGAAGCACTTCTACTGCCAGCGACGAAACTAGCTCTTTCGAAGCCGATGCCCATGATAATTCCATCAACGTTGGCATCGCTCAGGACCTGGATGAAAGTCTTGACCCCTACACGATTACGGCGGCAGGAACAAGAGAGGTCTTATTTAACGTTTACGAAGGTCTGGTCAAGGCCGACTCGGACGGCAACTTCAACGCGGCCGTCGCCGAGAGCTACGAGCTTTCCGAGGATCAGCTCACCTACACGTTCAAACTGCGTGACGGTGTGAAGTTCCACAATGGAGAGACCGTAACCGTAGACGATGTTCTCTATTCCTTCGAAACCTGCGCCGATACCTCTGTGGAGACTTCCCTGGTAGAGGCGCTTTCTAATATCGACAGCATTGAGGCGACCGATGATTCCACCATCGTCATCAAGCTGAAGAAAGCCTCCGCTGAGTTCATCAGCTACGTCGCCTATGTCTACATTACGCCCAAGGATTATGCAGACAATAAGACGCAGCCCATCGGCACTGGCCCGTTTAAGTTCGAGTCCCGCTCCGTCCAGGAGAACGTCATTCTGGTGAAGAATGAGGACTACTACGGCACGCCCGCTTACCTGGACAAGGTCACCTACAAGATTTACGAGGATGCAACCGCTCTGGTGGCTGCGCTGGACGCCGGCTCTGTTGACGTGTGCGCACACCTGTCCGTGGAGAACGTCGCAAATCTGGGTGAGAACTACAACGTCCTGGAAGGCACTATGAACCTGGTGCAGGCGCTGTACCTGAACAACAGCAAGGAGCCCTTTAACAATGAAAAGGTGCGTCAGGCTCTGAGCTATGCCGTCGATGCGGACGCCATCATGGAGCTGACTGCCGACGGACACGGCACCAAGGTTGGCTCTGCCATGTACCCGGCCTTCACCAAGTACTTCGATGAGACCCTCAGCGATTACTACGGCTGTGACACCGAGAAGGCCAAGTCCCTGCTGGCGGACGCCGGCTATGGCGATGGCTTTACCTTCACCATCAAGGTTCCCTCCAACTACACGCCCCACGTAAAGACCGCCGAGGTCATCGTGGAGCAGTTGGCAGCAGTGGGCGTTACCGCCAAGATCCAGGAAGTGGACTGGTCCACCTGGCTCAGCGACGTGTACACCAACCGGGACTATGAGGCAACGGTAGTGGGCTTTGACGCCGCCACGCTGACCGCAGCTGCCATGCTGCAGCGCTACACCAGCACCTCCGACAAGAATATGTTCAACTATTCCAACGAGGAGTTCGACAAGGTCTACGCACAGGCAGAGGCTGAGACCGATGACGCTGAGGCAACCAAGCTGTACAAGCAGTGTGAAAAGATTCTGACCGAGACCGCAGCCAACGTCTACATTCAGGACCTGGCAGAATTTGTGGCCATCAATAAGAATCTGGACGGCTATCAGTTCTATCCCATGTACGTCATGGACATGTCCACCATTCACTACGTGGACTGATGTAACCGCATCAACATTCAACTTGTGAACCAATAGGAGGGAGGCGAGAAGATGAAATACCTACTGAAAAGAATTTTCACTCTCATTATTACATTGTTTATCGTTTCACTTCTCGCCTTTCTCGCCTTTCAGGTGATCTCCGACCCGGCAAGCGCCATGTTGGGGACCAGCGCCACACCGGAATCTCTGGCGGCGCTGCGGGAGGAGCTGGGGTTAAACCAGCCCATCCCGGTGCAGTATGTCCGCTGGCTGGGTTCCTTTTTGCAGGGGGATTTTGGTACCTCTTATAGCTACAGCATGCCGGTGGCCAGCATGATCGGGCAGAAGCTGCCCATCACCGCGCTGCTCACCTTTTTCTCTTTTCTCATCATGATCGTGATCTCCATCCCGCTGGGCATTTTCTCCGCCCGCAAGGAGGGAAGTCTGCTGGACCGCAGTCTCACGATCCTCAATCAGGTCTGTATGTCCATCCCGCCCTTCCTGCTGGGCGTCGCCTTTACCTATTGCTTCGGCATCGGCCTGCGATTCTTTGTGCCGGGCAGCTTTGTCTCGTATACCGAGTCCTGGCCCGGATTCCTGAAGTATCTGATCTTTCCGGCCCTTGCCATTGCCATCCCGCGCATTGCCATGACGGTGAAAATGCTGCGCTCTTCCATCCTGAACCAGATGGGTCAGGAGTACGTGCGCACCGCCCGCAGCCGGGGCAGTACAAGGGATCGGACCCTGATCCACCATGTGCTGCGCAACGCGATCATTCCCGTGATTACGTTTATCGCGACCTCCATGGCGGAAATCGTGGCAAGCAGCATCATCATCGAGCAGGTGTTTGCCATTCCGGGCATCGGTGTTCTTCTGCTCTCCTCCATCAACAACCGCGACTTCCCCGTGGTCCAGGCAATCGTCATGATTCTGGTGCTCTGGGTCGTAGTGGTCAACTTCATCGCGGATCTGCTCTATCAGTATATGGATCCCCGCATCCGCCTTGACTGAGGAGGGCTGAGCATGAAAGGGAAGAACATGAAGCGGTCTGCCCGTACGTTAAAACAGAACAATACACTGTTGAAGATCGGCGGCGGTATCTCGGGATTTATGGTGCTGCTGATCCTCATCAGTTTCTTTTGGACACCCTATAACACCACGGCGATGGACTCGGCGAATAAGTTTTCACCGCCCTCACTGGCCCATATCATGGGATGCGACAGCTACGGGCGGGACATCTTCTCCCGTATTCTGGAGGGCGCCGGTACCAGCTTCCTGATCGCCGTGTGCGTCGTCCTGATCGGCACTATAGCCGGGATTCTCATCGGCGCGCTGACCGGCTATTTCGGCGGCTGGGCGGATGAGGTGCTGATGCGCATCTGCGACTCCATCACTGCGTTTCCGGCCATTCTGCTGGCGCTGGTGGTCGTCGCCGTCGTAGGTGGCAGCAAGGTGACCATCACCTGGATTCTGGGCATTCTGTTCATTCCCAGCTTTGCCCGCATTGTGCGGGGGGAATACGCCAAAGCCCGGGAGTTAAACTATGTCAAAAGCGCCCGTCTGATGGGCGCCGGCCCGTTCCGGATTATGTTCCGGCATATTCTGCCCAACACCATTCCGGTGCTGTTGCCGGCGGTCACCATCGGGTTTAACAACGCCGTGCTGGCCGAGGCCAGTATGAGCTACCTGGGCATCGGTGTGCAGCCGCCGGACGCCAGTTTGGGCCGTATGCTGGCCGAAGCCCAGATGTATTTGAAAAACGCGCCGTGGTACGTGCTCTTTGTGGGCCTGACCATTGTACTGCTGATTCTGGGCTTTTCCATGCTGGGGGAGGGCCTCCAGCAGAGAAAACGCTGACAGGGAGGAATCTGCCGTGTTGGAAGTGAAAGACCTGCGGATTCATTTCCGCAGCGCGCCGGAGGGCCATGATGCGGTAAAGGGCATCAGCTTTTCCGTGGGCGATGGCGAGATCATCGGCATGGTAGGGGAGTCCGGCTCCGGTAAGACGGTCACCGCCATGGCGGTCAGCGGCCTGTTGCCGGAGGGTGCGGCGGAGTGCTCCGGCAGCATCTGTCTGGACGGGCTTGATCTGCTGAACTGCACGCCGGAGGAGCTGCGCCAGCGGCAGGGTACGGACCTGGCGGTGGTGTTCCAGGAGCCCATGACCAGCCTGGACCCGGTGATGAAAATCGGCCCTCAGGTGGAGGAATCCCTCCGCATCCATACGAAGAAAACCGCGAAAGAGCGGAAAGAAGCGGCTCTGGCGGCCATGGCGGAGGCAGAGCTGCCGGACCCGGAGGTGCTGTACGAAAAGTATCCCCATGAGCTCTCCGGCGGTATGCTCCAGCGGGTCATGATCGCAGCGGCGATTATCTCACGGCCCCGTCTATTGCTGGCAGATGAGCCCACCACTGCGCTGGATGTGACCATCCAGGCGCAGATTTTGCAGCTGCTGAAGAAGATCAATCGGGAGTTCGGAACCTCGATTCTGTTTATCTCCCACAACCTGAACGTAGTGCGCAAGCTCTGCTCTCAGATCGTGGTGATGAACAAGGGCGCTATTGTGGAGCGGGGCAGTACGGATCAGATTTTCTACCACCCCCAGGAGGAGTACACCCGCCGCCTGATCGCCGCAATCCCCACCCGTACCCATCGGCTGTACTGAGCCCGGAAAGGACCGCTTGCTATGACTGATCAGCCTGTTCTGGAAGTAAAACATCTGAATACCTGGTATCGGGAGGGCAGTTCCCTGTTCTCCCGCCGCAACCGGCGGCAGGTGCTCAAGGACGTGAGCCTGACCATCCATGAGGGCGAGGTACTGGGCGTAGTGGGCGAGAGCGGCAGCGGAAAATCCACCTTGGCCAAGGCCATTCTGGGGATGCTGGACGATTATCAGGGGGAAATTATCCACCACACCAAGCGGCCGCAGATGGTGTTTCAGGATCCCTACAGCGCCCTGAATCCCGTGCGCACCATTCGCTGGATACTGGAGGAGCCGCTGAAGATCTACGGCAAGTACAACGCCGCAGAACGCCGTCAACGTGTCATTGAGGCGCTGGAGAAGGTGGGACTGGGTGAGGAGTACCTGGAACGAAAGCCGCCGCAGCTCTCCGGCGGACAGCGGCAGCGTATCTGCATTGCCCTGGCGCTGATCGTCCGGCCCAAGCTGGTGATTGCGGACGAGGCAGTCTCGGCGTTGGATGTGACCATTCAGGCCCAGATTTTACAGCTGCTGATTGCGCTGAAAAAGGAATTCAACCTGAGCTATCTGTTTATCTCCCACGACCTGAATGTGGTCTATCAGCTCTGTGACCGGGTGCTGGTGATGAAGAAGGGCCGCATCGTGGAGCAGGGCAACCACGACGAACTGCTGGCCGCAGGCGGCTTCTACGCCAAGCTGTACAACAGCCAGTTCGACCACAGCTGAATCTTGCTGCCATGAGAACGGCCCCCAGGAGAGCATCCCGGGGGCTTTTTTATATTGAAAATAGAACAACTCCTCTTCTGGACTGGCACCGATTCGGCCTGTCCGCATATCCTAGCAGTGGAGGGTTTTCGCCCTCCGGAAAAGCATAAAGGAGAGGAGAACCGCTTATGAATATTTACCGGCCCAATGATGGCCATGGCGATCCCGGCTGCCGTCCCTCCTGCCCTTGCCCCTGCCCCACCTATTGCCCCGTGCCCGGTCCCCAAGGACCTCAGGGCCCCCAAGGCGTTCCCGGTGAGACCGGGCCCACCGGGCCCACAGGTCCCCAGGGCGTGCAGGGGCTGCAAGGCCCCCAAGGTCCCCAAGGCCCCATGGGTCCCCAGGGCTGGCCTGGAAAAACCGGG
>OLNN01003135.1_pt1 | contig 10757 bp, 8 predicted proteins | sample 1672141 | NCBI WGS metagenome assembly OLNN01 (sample SAMEA3136652, study PRJEB25190) | human gut metagenome | biome: human gut; feature: human-associated habitat; material: faeces | place: Austria | collected 2013 | reverse complement strand
AGAACAAGGGCAAGACCATTGTGGCCCTGCTGCCCGACACCGGCGACCGCTATCTCTCCACTCCGCTGTTTGAAGATTAAAAAATTGGGATTTTTACCGATTGACAGTAAGTGCAGCGAGGTTGTATTTTTAATAGGAATATCAGCCTCGCTGCTGCATTTTAGAGATAACAGGAGTAACGAAAATGGAAAAAAGCAGATATGAGTTAAATAAGGAACTGGCTCAGATGCTCAAGGGCGGCGTCATCATGGACGTCACCACTCCGGAGCAGGCCAAAATCGCCGAGGCCGCCGGCGCCTGTGCGGTCATGGCGCTGGAGCGCATCCCCGCTGACATCCGCGCGGCAGGCGGCGTGTCCCGGATGAGCGACCCCAAGATGATCCGCGGCATTCAGGAAGCCGTATCCATCCCGGTCATGGCCAAGTGTCGTATCGGCCACTTCGTGGAGGCCCAGGTGCTGGAGGCCATCGAGATCGACTATATCGACGAGAGCGAGGTCCTCTCTCCCGCCGACGACATCTACCACATCGACAAGACCCAGTTCAAGGTGCCCTTCGTCTGCGGCGCCCGGGATTTGGGCGAGGCCCTGCGCCGGATCGCCGAGGGCGCTTCCATGATCCGCACCAAGGGCGAGCCGGGCACCGGTGACGTAGTCCAGGCCGTGCGCCACATGCGGGCCATGAACGCGGAGATCCGCCGGGTCCAGAACCTGCGGGCGGACGAGCTCTTTGAGGCCGCCAAGCAGCTGCAGGTACCCCTGGATCTGCTGCGCTACGTCCACGAAAACGGACGGCTCCCGGTGGTCAACTTCGCCGCCGGCGGCGTGGCCACTCCCGCTGACGCAGCCCTGATGATGCAGCTGGGCGCTGAGGGCGTATTCGTGGGCTCCGGTATCTTCAAGTCCGGCAACCCCGCCAAGCGCGCCGCCGCCATCGTCCAGGCCGTCACCAACTACACCGACGCCAAGCTGATCGCTGAGCTGTCCACCGACCTGGGTGAGGCCATGGTGGGCATCAACGAGGATGAGATCGCCCTGCTGATGGCAGAGCGGGGCAAGTAAGATGGCAATCGGCATCTTGGCCCTCCAGGGCGCCTTCGTGGAGCACGCCGCCATGCTGGACCGGCTGGGCGCGGACCACTTCGAGATTCGCCAGCTGAAAGATCTGGACCGTCCCCTGGACGGGCTGATCCTGCCCGGCGGTGAGAGCACGGTGATGCGCAAGCTGCTCCACGACCTGAACCTGTTCGATCCGCTGCTGGAGCGGATTCAGAGCGGACTGCCGGTGTTCGGCACCTGCGCGGGCCTGATTCTGCTGGCAAAATCGGTGGAGGGCGGCGTGCCCTGCTTCGAGACCATGGATATTGCGGTCAAGCGCAACGCCTACGGCCGGCAGCTGGGCAGCTTTTACGCCGAAGCGGACTGCGGTGACATCGGCACCGTCCCCATGACCTTCATCCGGGCGCCCTATATCACTGCGGTGTCTGGCGACGCCCAGGTACTGGCCCAGGTGGATGGCCACATTGTGGCGGCCCGTCAGGGCCACCAGCTGGTGACCGCCTTCCACCCAGAGCTGTCCGAGGATCTGTCCGTCCACCGCTACTTCCTGGCCATGGCCGGACTGGCAGACGCCGCGGCTCCGGCGCTGTAATCCCTTCGTTTTTCCCATTTGCAAATATCCGCCCCGGTACTGATGGTATCGGGGCGGTTGTTTTATGTTACGGTTCTCCTCTGCAAAAAGAGCTGGCCGAAGCCAGCTCTTCCCTGCGATTTTGTCAAAGACTTACTTTGCCAGCAGCTCCTCAGCCAGCTCGATGCACTCGAAGATCATGCCGTCGCAGTGGACCTTCTTGTCCAGACGCACCTGCTCCTGATTGCGCTTGAGCAGAGCGGGACAGTCCAGGCAGCCGCCATGGCGCTCCTGGAGGGTTTTCAGGTACTCTGCCACGGTCTCCTCGGAGGCGTCGGACAGGCCCAGCACCATCAGGCCGCCGGTGACAGCGCCGCAGGTGGAGCCGATCTTCATGCCGGTGCCAAAATACTTGGCCAGCTTGGCCGCATCCTCCTGCGTCAGGCCCTTTTCCTCAGCGGTGGGGATCAGAACTGCCTGAGCACAGTTATAGTTACCACAGGTACCGCTGCGCAGTTCCTTTGCGCGCTCGACTTTTTTACTCATAACACGTGTCTCCTATCTTTTTAATTAAAACTGTCCGCGTTTTCCCGGAACAACTTCTTAATATGCCTTAGAATACCGCGATTCTCCCGCTTTTGCAACCCCGGATCCCCTTTCAGCACCCATTCAACCGCCTGCCGGGCCTCCTGGAGCACCCGCAGGTCCCCGGCCAGGTCGGCCACCTGCAGCTGAGGCAGGCCGTGCTGCCGGGCGCCGAAGAAGTCGCCGGGCCCCCGGAGCTTCAGATCCTCCTCGGCGATGCGGAAGCCGTCGTTTGTGGCGCAGAGCACCTTCAGCCGGCGGCGGGTCTCCTCACCCCGGTGGGCGGAGACCAGTACGCAGTAGGACTTGGCGGGACCCCGGCCCACCCGTCCCCGGAGCTGGTGGAGCTGGGACAGGCCGAACCGCTCCGCGTTCTCCACCACCATCAGGGTGGCGTTGGGCACGTCCACCCCCACCTCAATCACCGTGGTGGCCACCAGAATATCGATCTCTCCGGCGGCAAAGGCGGACATCACCCGCTCCTTCTCCGGACCCTTCATCCGGCCGTGGAGCAGTCCCACCCGCAGGTCGGGAAATACCTCCCGGGCCAGCTGGCGGGCGTAGGCGGACGCCGCCTTGAGGGGTGGCTGCCCGGCGGCATCGCCCTCCTGGCCCTCCTCCACCGCCGGGCAGACCATGTAGACCTGATGGCCCTCCTGGACCTGCCGGCGGACAAAGCCGTACATCCGCTGGCGCTTGTCCTCTCCGATCAGGAAGGTGTCCACGTTCTGACGGCCCGGCGGCCGCTCATCAATGACGGACACATCCAGCTCGCCGTAGAGAATCAGGGCCAGCGTGCGCGGAATGGGCGTGGCGGACATGACCAGCACATGGGGCACCTGGGCCTCCTGCCGTCCCTTCTGGATGAGAGCCGCCCGCTGTTGGACGCCAAACCGGTGCTGTTCGTCGGTGATCACCAGTCCCAGGTTGGCGAAGGCCACCGGGTCGGAGAGCAGGGCGTGGGTGCCCACCACCAGGTCTAGCTGGCCCTGCTGCAGGGCCTTATATACCCGGCGTTTCTCCGCCTGAGGCAGGGATCCGGTGAGCAGTTCCACCCGTACTCCGCTCTGTCCCAGCAGGTCCCGCAGGGTTTTCACGTGCTGTTCCGCCAGAATCTCGGTGGGTGCCATCATGGCGGACTGGTAACCGTTCCGGGTCATCAGCCAGATACAGGCTGCCCCCACTACGGTTTTCCCGCTGCCCACGTCGCCCTGGAGCAGCCGGTTCATGGGCGCACCACTGGTCAGATCCCGGGCCGCCTCCTCCGCAGACCGACGCTGGGCGCCGGTGAGCTGGAAGGGCAGGGTTTTGTAAAAACCGATGAGATCACCGCTCCGGCAGACCACCCCGGTCCCTCTGGACCGCCGTTTCCGCATCAGCTCCAGCCCGGCGGAGAAGTAGAACAGCTCCTCAAAGACCAGCCGCCGCCGGGCGATCTCCAACTCCTCCCAGGAGGTGGGAAAGTGGATGGTGCGCAGGGCCCAGCCCGCCTGGGCCAGCTGGTACCGCTCCCGGATCGCCGCGGGCAGGTCATCGGGAATCTGCTCCACGCAGTCCGCCAGAATCCGCTCCAGCGCTCCGGTCAGAAGGTTGTTGGTAATCCCCTCGGTGCGCCGGTAGACCGGCACAATGCGCCCGGTCTGCCGGCCGGCGCCCTCCCGGTCAAAGAGCGGATTGACCATGGTTTTCCGGCGGCCGCTTCCCTCCACTGCGCCGTAAAAAATGTAGCGCTGGCCCGGGCGCAGGGCCTGCCGCACGTAGCTCTGGTGGAAGAAGGTCAGGGCCAGGGTGCCGGTGTCGTCCGCCGCCTGGAGCCGGGTCACCTCTACGCCGGTGCGGGCCCGGTAGGTCTGTGGCGGCTGGGTCACCACCCCGGCCACACAGCACTTCTCGCCCGGCGGCGCGTCAGCCACGGTGTACGTCCGCTGCCGGTCCTCGTAGTCCCTGGGAAGCCAGTACAGCAGATCCTCCGCCCGGCGCAGTCCCAGCTTCTCCAGCCGGGCCGCCCGTGCCGGTCCGATCCCCGGCAGCGCCTGCACCGGATCCTGTAATGCGATGGTCATGGCTTCCCCGTCCTTTCCCTGTCGATTGTTTCATTCTAGCACAGTTTTTGCAGGACTTCCAGGAGAAACTGGTCATATTTCCCAAACTTTTGGCCGTTTCCCCTTGATTTTTGCAGGATATGTGGTAAAATAAGTGAGAATGACTCTGGTTATGGTATGATGGAAGAAATTTCGGTTGATCCGCCAATGGGACGGACAATCTGTGGTCATTCAAGGAGTTGAGCTGTTTATGAGCCCCTATAGCACTGCCGAGCTGCGCAGACAGAATCGAAGCCGTGTTTTTCGCTATATTTTCGCCTCTCAGACCCCGGTCACCAAGCAGGACATCGCCCATGCCCTCTCCCTCAGTCTCCCCACCGTGGGACAGAACCTGAAGGAACTGCAGCAGTCCGGCCTGCTGGAGACCCAGGGCACCTTCAATTCTACCGGCGGCCGGAAGCCCCGGGCCATCGGGATTGCCGCCGGGGTCCGCTGCGCTGTGGGCATCATGATCTCCGCCTACCACATCCATATGGTCTGCATTGACCTGCGGGCCAACCTGCTCTGCCAGACCTCTATCATCTGCGACTTCACCGACTCGGATGACTACTTCCGCAACATGGCCACCGAGCTGGAGCGCTTCCTGGACGCAAACCACGTGGACCGCTCCCACCTGCTGGGCGTGGGCGTGGCCCTGCCCGGCATCGTGGACGAGGAACGGGGCGTAGTGGTGCTCTCCCGCATTATGGATGTCCGGGAGTTCCCGGTCCAGCAGCTGACCCAGTACATCCCCTATCCCTGCTTCATTGAGAACGACGCCAACGCCGGCGGTATCGCCGAGTGGTGGAACCACAACGCCCATGAGAACATGGTCTACCTCTCGGTTCAGCGGGGCGTGGGCGGCGCAGTGCTCCTGGACGGGGTGCGCTACATGGGACACCACCACCACAGCGGTGAGTTCGGCCACATGTGCATCGTCCCCAATGGAAAGCCCTGCCTGTGCGGAATGCGGGGCTGTCTGGAGGCCTACTGCTCCACCGCCCGGATCAGCACCGATCTGGGCATCACCCGGGAGGAATTCTTCGCCGGCCTGGAGGCGGGCAATGAAGAGTACCTGGCCATCTGGAAGGACTATCTCGACTACTTGGCCATCGGTATCAACAACATCCGTATGGTGCTCGACTGCGACATCGTCCTGGGCGGCGTGCTGGCCCAGTTTATGGAGCCCTATCTGGGTGAGCTCCGGGCCCGGCTGTCCGCCCTCAACCCCTTCAGGAGCTCCGGCAGCTACCTCCATCTGGCCCACTACCGTACCTGGTCCACCTGCGTCGGCGTGGCCCTCCACTTCATCTCCCAGTTTATCGACAGCGTGTGACCGCGCTGGATTTCCTGATTGGTAACAGTCGTCCATATTATTGGGCGGCTGTTTTTCATTTCGAGAAAGCGCAAGCGCTTTCTCGAGCGAGTTGCGGCTGTTTTTTCAGAATCTTCCCTGCGCGAAGGCTCGGACCATGTCCTGGGTGATGGAGACCCGGTCGCTGTGCTGGATAGGCACCTCGTGCCGGGCAAACCAGCGGGCCTCCGCCAGCTCAGACCGGTCCACCCGAAGTTGGCTGTCTCCGTCCAACTCGGCGGTGTAAGCCAGGGTCAGGTTTCCGGACATGCCCCAGGGCTGGGAGCCGTAGTAGCGGATATTTTTCACCGCAATCCCCACCTCTTCCCGGACCTCCCGGGCCACGCACTGTTCCGCCGTCTCGCCCACCTCCACAAAACCGGCCAGCAGGACAAACCACGGGATGGGACGCTTGGCGTACCGGGCCATCAGCAGCCGGTCTCCGTCGTGGACCGCCACGATCACCGCCGGGTTGATGCGCGGGTACACCTGGTAGCCGCAGGCGGGACAGAGCACCTTTCGCTCGTCCTGTCCCGGCTCCATGGGCCCGCCGCAGCGTCCGCAGAACCGGTTGTCCCGGTACCAGTGCTCCAGATGGCGGGCGGTGTAGCCGGCAAAAGCCATGGAGAGGGGTTCCAAATTCCGCAGGACCTTCCGGTGCATCCACTCCAGGCCGGGCGCCCGGATGGGACCGTCCGGCTCGCCCAGGTAGAACTCCTCCCGGTCGATGGCGAAGAGGTAGCGGCAGCGAATGGGACACCCGCAGAGCTGTGCCCAGGTGGGCACCTGCCGGTTCCGGGTCAGCAGTACCTTCCCCTCCCGGAAGCAGAACACCCGCCCCGCCCCATCCGGCGCCTTCACCCGGTAGTCCAGATGGTACACCCGGGGTGCAATCTCCTGTATCACGTCGATCACCCTTTCTGCTTCCATTATACTGTCTTTTTCGGAAAACTGCACCCTTCTTTCGCTTTTCTTCCAAATGTGCTATACTGTATTGTAATTTTGTGCTCAAATCATTCCAAAGGAGACCATTCCATGGATTCTATCGTAAAAACACTGGCGCAGGAACTGAATCTCGAACCCCTTCACGTGGAGCAGGTGGTCCGGCTGCTGGACGAGGGAAACACCATCCCCTTTATCGCCCGCTACCGCAAGGAGCTCCACGGCGGCATGGAGGACACCACCCTGCGCACGCTGGAGAGCCGGCTGACCTATCTGCGGAATCTGGAGGCCCGGCGTGCAGAGATCAAGAAGGCCATCCGCGCCCAGGACAAACTGACTCCGGCCCTGTCCGCCAAGCTGACCCGGGCGAATACCCTGGCCCAGCTGGAGGATCTGTACCGGCCCTACCGACCTAAGCGCCGGACCCGTGCCACCATGGCCAAAGAGCGGGGTCTGGAACCGCTGGCGGAGGTCCTGCTGGCTCAGCAGGGCGGCGGTACGCCGGAGACGCTGGCGGAGCCCTTTGTGAATCCGGACAAGGGCGTGGATTCGGTCCGTGCGGCCCTCACCGGCGCCAGCGACATCATCGCCGAGACCATCTCGGACGACGCGGACACTCGCAGTCTGCTCCGGGAGCTGATGGCCCGGCAGGGTACCCTCACCGCCCGGGCCGCCAGCGAGGCGGATTCGGTCTACCGCACCTATTATGATTTCAGCCAGCCTCTCTCCCGGGTTCAGGGCCATCAGATTCTGGCCATCAACCGGGGTGAGAAGGAGGGTTTTCTGAAAGTGACCGTGGAACTGGACCCGGAGCCAGCCCTGGCCCTCATCCGCCGGAAGTGGGTCCGGAAGGACTGTCCCTGGGCGGCGCGGATTCAGGCCGCCGGTGAGGACGCCTATCAGCGGCTGATCTTCCCGGCCCTGTGCCGGGAGGCCCGGAGCCAGCTCACGGACAGCGCCAGTGAGGGCGCCATTCAGACCTTCGCCGCCAATCTGAAGCCGCTGCTGCTCCAGCCGCCGGTCCGCGGCTACGTGACCCTGGGCCTGGACCCGGGCTACGTCAACGGCTGCAAGGCCGCGGTGGTGGACCCCACCGGCAAGGTGCTGGACACCGCCGTCCTCTACCTGGGCTTCACCAAACGCAAGCATGAAAGGGCCCTTCAAATCCTGAAAGAGCTGGTGGAAAAGCACCACGTGGAGCGGGCCGCCATCGGCAACGGCACCGGCGGCCGTGAGGCGGAGGAGCTGGTGGCCGAGCTGATCCGGGAGACCGGCGTCCCACTGTCCTACATGGTGGTCAGCGAGGCCGGTGCGTCGGTGTACTCTGTCTCCAAGCTGGCCTCGGAAGAGCTGGGCCAGTACGACGTGAATCTGCGCTCTGCCGTCTCCATCGCCCGCCGGCTCCAGGACCCGCTGGCGGAGCTGGTGAAAATCGACCCCAAGTCCATCGGCGTGGGCCAGTACCAGCACGATATGCCCGCCGCCCGGCTGGATGAGGCCCTGGCCGGCGTGGTGGAGGACTGCGTCAATGGCGTGGGCGTGGACGTGAACACCGCCTCCCCTGCCCTGCTGACCCGGGTGGCCGGCCTCAACGCCACCACCGCCAAAAATATCGTCCAGTACCGGGAGGAGCACGGTCCCTTCACCTCCCGCAAGGAACTGCGCAAAGTGCCCAAGCTGGGCCCCAAGGCCTTCCAGCAGTGCGCGGGCTTCCTGCGGGTGCCCGAGAGCAGCCTGATTCTGGACAACACCGGCGTCCATCCCGAGTCCTATGACGCGGCATCTCAGCTGCTGAACCGGTGCGGCTACACCCTCCATGATCTGGCGGGCGGCGCAGTCACCGCTCTGCCCTTGAAGCTGCGGACCCTGGATCTGGCCCAGGTGGGCGCTGAGACCGGCGTCGGTGAGGCCACCCTCCGGGACATTGCCGCAGAGCTGTTAAAGCCCGGCCGGGATCCCCGGGAGGAACTGCCGCCTCCCATGCTGCGCCGGGACGTGCTGGAGCTGAAGGACCTGAAAACCGGCATGGAGCTGATGGGAACGGTGCGCAACGTGGTGGATTTCGGCGCCTTTGTGGACATCGGCGTCCACCACGACGGTCTGGTCCACATCTCCGCCCTGTCGGAGCGCTACATCAAGCATCCCAGTGAGGCCGTGTCGGTGGGCGACGTGGTCCGGGTAGTGGTCACCGGTGTGGATGTGGAGAAAAAACGCATCTCCCTGTCTATGAAGGACGTGGGAAAGCAGTCGCCGGCGAAACCCGCCAACTGAGGAGGGTCCGCTGTGAACGCTGCTCCGCGACGCTGTCAGGTGGTGAACAGCTTCTGGCTGAAACTCATCGCCCTAGTCACTATGACCATCGATCACACCGCAGCCGCCCTCACCTGCGGCAGCTGGTATCTGCCCATGCGCTGTATCGGCCGCATTGCCTTCCCTATCTACTGTTTTCTGCTACTGGAGGGCTTCTTTCACACCAGGAACCGGAAACAGTACCTGCTGCGGTTGCTGCTCTTGTTCCTGATTTCGGAGCTGGTCTACGACCGGGCCCTCCACGGCGTCTGGCTCTACGGTGCGAATCAGAATATTCTGCTCACCCTGGCCATCGGCCTGGGGACCGTCTGGCTGGCGGACGGGATGGAGCAATTCCTCGCCCGGGTCGGCGGTCATCTGACCGGAACCCGCCGTGCTGTCGCCCTCTGGGCCCTGAAGCTGGCCGCCTGTTTTCTGGGCATGGCCCTGGCGGAGCTCACCATGGCGGACTATGGATACGGCGGCATCGCACTGATCCTCGCCTTTTACTTCTTTCGTGGAAAGCCGGTTCGGCTGTGTGTGGCGGTTCTGCTCTGTCTGGTCCTGCTCATCGGTCCCATTGAGATTTTCGGACTGCTGGCTCTGGTTCCCATCCTGCTCTACAGCGGGAGACGCGGGGCTCTGCTGCAGGGCCACGGAATGCAGTACGCTTTTTATCTGTACTACCCCGCTCACATCGCGGTTTTACGATTCATTCAACTTGTCTGCTGAACAGAAAACCGGTTCCCAAATGGGAACCGGTTTCATTTGTCAAAAATCAGAAATCCGCTCAGTGTAAGGCTGTGCCCGTCTTAACGGGCACAGTGAACGCATCAAAAACAGGGAAATCGTAGTAATCAGGGAACCCCTTACGTGGGTTCCCTGCGCCCAAACAGTCCGCGACTGTTTGGGCTACCCTCCTGCGTTTTAAAATCATAGAGTATTTCGCGCTCTGCGGAGCGCGACAATGGGCTTTGCCCCTTGACCCCACGAGCCTTTGAAAAGGCTCGACCGAAACTTTCTTCTGGCGCTCTGGGTAACGATCGCCAGTTTAGATGGCGTCCAGCGCCTGGCTCAGGTCAGCGATCAGGTCCTCTGCGTCCTCGATGCCGCAGGACAGCCGGATCAGCTCTGCCGGGACACCGGCCTCGATGAGCTGCTGATCGGTGAGCTGCCGGTGGGTGGAGGTAGCGGGGTTGAGGCAGCAGGTCCGGGCATCGGCCACATGGGTCTCAATGGCGGCCAGCTTCAGGCTCTTCATAAAGGTGGAAGCCGCCTCACGACCGCCCTTCAGGCCGAAGGAGACCACGCCGCAGCCGCCGTTGGGCAGGTACTTCTGGGCCAGCTCGTAATATTTGTCCCCGGGCAGACCGGAATAGACCACGTAGGCCACCTTGGGATGCTGCTGGAGGAATTCGGCCACTGCCTGACCGTTTTCACAGTGGCGCTTCATGCGGACGTGGAGGGATTCCAGGCCCAGGTTGAGCAGGAACGCGTTCTGGGGAGACTGGATGGAGCCGAAGTCCCGCATGAGCTGGGCGGTACACTTGGTGATAAAGGCGCCCTCCTTGCCGAACTTCTCGGCGTAGGTGATGCCGTGATAGCTCTCGTCGGGGGTGCACAGGCCGGGGAACTTGTCCGCGTGGGCCATCCAGTCAAACTTGCCGGAGTCCACGATGCAGCCGCCGACACCGGCGCCGTGACCGTCCATGTACTTGGTGGTGGAGTGGGTGACGATGTCCGCGCCCCACTCGAAGGGCCGGCAGTTCACCGGGGTGGCGAAGGTGTTGTCCACGATGAGGGGCACCCCGTGGGCGTGGGCCGCCTTGGCGAACTTCTCAATGTCCAGGATGGTGAGGGCAGGATTGGCGATGGTCT
>OLNN01003130.1_pt1 | contig 10766 bp, 11 predicted proteins | sample 1672141 | NCBI WGS metagenome assembly OLNN01 (sample SAMEA3136652, study PRJEB25190) | human gut metagenome | biome: human gut; feature: human-associated habitat; material: faeces | place: Austria | collected 2013 | reverse complement strand
AAAGGAACACGTCCCCAACCAACCCATTCAAGCAGCCTAAAACAAAGCAGGCCAGAGCGGATAACCACTCTGGCCTGCGTCTTTGCTATGGTCGGGTTGACTGGATTTGAACCAGCGACCCCCGCGTCCCGAATACATGTACTTATACGTTATCTGGTCTTTTCTGATTTTGACCGGTTTTATATATCAGCACGTAATTATGCTTATTTTTGATTATCAGTCCTCATGATTAGTTTTTCTCTTCACCCCTAATTCACCCCAGAACTAGTTGCAGGGGTGAAAAGTTTGCAGTAGGCTCAGGGGGCAGAGCCCGCAAAGCTCTGACCTCTGAGCCTACTGCAATTCACCCGTACCCGTGAGGCGCCAAACATGGAAGATCGCATCAAGAAGACTGCCAAGGGATACGCTGAGCCCCTCAAGGGCAAACCGGGCACCTATCGCCTCTATTTCTCTCTCGGCAAGGATCCTGATACCAAAAAATACAGGCGTTCGCCGAAGCGCACCTATCACTGTCGAAGCAAGAACCCTAAGAACTGGCCGAGAGAGCTTGAAAACGCCCTCTCCTCTTATCGCAATGAGCTTGAGGGGGCTGTCCCCGATGCTGCCAGATCCCCGCAAACCGTCTCCGCCTACGCAGAAGAGTTTCATCGAATGCGCGAGGGCACCATGCAATCACCCCTAGCTTACGAACGTGAGGGCTATGACGTCAGACACATTCGCGAGCTGTTTGGAGACGTGCGCCTCACATCACTTATGCCGGACGATATACGGCGTGCATATGCAAAAGCCCGGAAAACCGGAAGGTTCACCGAAAGCGAGCTTCGTCGCATTCACTCAAAACTCAAGCAGATTATGCAGGTTGCACTTGAAAACGAGCTGATTCATCGCAATCCCTGCGTCAGCATAAAGCTCCCGAAACGTGATGGAGAAACAAGACAAGCGCTCACGTTGCCAGAAGCTCAACGGCTCTTGTTATGCCTAGAATCCGAAAACCCTTCCTCGAATATCGTTTGCACCATGCTCTTACTGCGCTGTGGCCTTAGAAAAGGCGAGGCTCTTGGCCTCACATGGGATGATTTCAACGCAGAAACCAAAACGCTTCGGATCTCTAAGCAGTACACGAACGACAAAACCCTTCGAGCGCCGAAATCAAAAATGAGCCGCCGCGTCGTTTCAATCACAGATGAGTTCTGCGAGTATCTTTTGACATGGAAACTCGCCCAGAAGGAGCAGTTGGCGAAATGCGCCGTAAAGCAGACCGACGCAACCCCTATCGTCCATGCCGTTCATATCGAGGAAACCAGCCGAGGAAAGCGCGCATCCGCCGCTCATGTCGATGGTCACAATTTTTCTCGGTGGTTCAGAGATTTCTGCGTTGATCACGGCTTTGGGCAGTATGTGACCGTAACAAAAACCTTTACCGACAAAGACGGAAAGAAACATGTTCGCGGCACTGGCTACTCTGGCCTTGTGCCGCATGCACTGCGCCACACGCAAGCAACCCTAATGGTAGGCAATGGCATTGACATTCGAACGGTGCAGGCGCGACTTGGGCATGCTTCTCCGGATATTTCTCTTGAGGTCTACACTCATCCCATCAGCGACAATGAGAGAAAAGCTGCTGAACATTTTGAAGCCCTATTGAAGTAAAAAAGTCCTTGCAAACATTTACTTCTGGTCGTATACTGGTGTCACCAGATATCAACCAGAGGAGCATTTATGGGCTTTAGTCCGACAGGAAGCAACAAGAAACCCCGTTCAACTCTCATCTTTGGAAGCACCACGCGCCTCCACATGTTTAAGAATGGAATTGGTGATCTTGCTTCGGTTTATGGCCTTTCTCCGAGTGATGCCGTCCTTCACCTTGTTACGAACGAGCTCGCAAAAACTGACAAGGGCAAGGCGCTCGCTCAGTCATTGTACGGGTGCGACACACCATCATGCCAAAATGCCTACTGCGCTTTATTTGAGGAGCTGGCAGCTCTCATATCCCCGAGCACTCAGGACGCAAAGCGTCTGGTAAAGCACTTCTTTAGGCATTCTCTTGATTTCGGCATTTCTATCAATACGGAGGATAATCGAACAATACATCTCCGCAATCAATGGGACTCTCTTTGCACAGTTCTCGAAGAGACAGGCGAAGCGGGCGAAATCCAAGACGTACTTGCAGCGAAAAATGCGCGAAGTCTCGCTATGGTCCTAAATGATCAGATTGCCATGCAGGCAATATCCCCCTTCATCTCCCAAATGCTGGAAAGCTGGGAACTCATCAAAAACTTCTCCTGCACCTACAGGGTATTGGTTGATTTTGCAAACATGGGATTCCCGACGAATCTCGGACGCACCGAGACTGCGGAAACACGGCTCTCTCTCTTGAAAGCCGTCGACGAATACTACTCCGGCGGAAGGGAGGAACGCGCCTAGCCGGGTCATATCGGCCGCCCGCCCCTCCCCTCTCCGCGACCAAACTTTGAGAAGGAGGAGCGAGCAAGCACAGATTGGATTCTACCATGGTAGATACCTCTACCCCTAACGCGGGGGTCATCACCCCTGTAACGCAAGTTCTCCTTGGCAGTGAGCGCTTGTTGGGCATTCCAGACGTCTGCAAGATTACGGGGCTGGCGGAAGCCACGGCCTCCAAGCTCATGAAAGAATCGGGACGCGCTATCCGCGTTCACAGCCGCCTCTACATTCTCGAACAGAGCTTTTTCGCCTATCTCCGCGAATTGGAGGTGAGCGAACCGTGCACGCATTAACCAGCAGCAATCATCTCGTTTTCGAAGACGCCAAGCTTGACGAGCACATTTGCACGATTACGCAGGACAAGCCCATCGCGCATTTCCTGCTAACCCCGCTTGACTCGCTCCTCGGAGGAATCTATCCCGGGCAGATGATCGGCATTGGAGCGACACCGGGATGCGGCAAAACATCCCTCATGATACAGGCCGCTGACGAGCTGGCGCAGCAGGGGCAAGTAATCATCTTCGTATCTGCCGAACTCCCCCAGCACAAACTTGTGACGAAAAGCCTCGTTCGCTTCAGCAGCGGATCTATCTGCCTCACGGATGTACCCCACGCGTCCGATGATGCCATTGTCGCCGAGCGTCTGAATAGAGCGATATGCGCCTACCGCGAGACCGTCGCGCCAAACCTCTGCATCACGGGAAGTTGCACGGTCGCAGATCTTGGACGCCTTGTCGCCGAGTGCATTTCTCAACGCGACTTAGCGCCAATCATCTTCATTGATTATCTGCAACTGTTAGCCACCAGCGGGCCTGACCCTTTCATTGATGAACGGCTTGCAATCGCCGCATACGTCAAGCAGCTGCGTGATCTCGCAAACACGTATATGACACCCATCTTTCTCATCAGCACGATTAATCGCGGATCCTATTCAAAGAAAAAGCCCGATCTCTCGGCGTTCGGTGGCTCGGCTGTAATTGAATACAGCCTCGATGCAGCCCTTTTCCTCAGCGCTGACGAAGAGCATGCATCCGCGCGGGGCGTGCCCGTCACGCTTACCGCCCTCAAAAACAGGTACGGCACTCAGGGCCATGCTTCTCTCCTCTTTGATGCCGCTCACGCCACGTTCCTAGCCGGTGAATAATCATGCGCGGTCAACCAAAGACCGCGCATATCAACGTCAGGATGTCCCCAAAGGAGCGCGCAAGCATCGTCGCGCGCTCCTCACAATTTGGTATGACACCCTCGGCGTTCATGCGCGAATCGGCGCTTCTGCGCGATGAGAAGCCCGTAAGGGTTGCCCACGCAGACGAATTGAAGGCTATGCGAACCGACCTCAAGCGGATCGGAAACCTGCTTAATCAGGCCGTCCGTCTCGGCCACACCTACGGACTAGACGAACCGACCACCAAGACACTCAGAGGCGCAGTGAGCAACGTTTCAGACACGGCAAGCCGTATATCCGAGCTACTACGCAAAGAAGGCGAGCGATAACCCATGAAACACATCTACAGTACGGCCCTTATTGCATCAGTTGCGATAACAGTCCTCGTTGCGCCGTTCCTCGCGCAACCCTTGTCGCTGATACTACATGGTGAAACACTGGATTTCATCAGCATCCTCGGTAGCGCCGATATCTCCGATGTTCCAGCTTGGTGGCTCTCAGGCAACTTCATTTCCTGTCTCGGCGGATTGCTTGTCACCTGGACGCTCTGTTTTCTCATTTTCCTGCTTCTCGTATTTTCATCCGCGTCGACACAGCGCGCAGACGATGGCGGGGTACTCGGCAGCGCCTGCATCAAGAAGGGCGCAAAGGCGATAAACGGCTCCGCAACATGGGATGGCAAACAGAGCCCAAAAACCCGAGGTTTTGTCTACGGCTTCGCTAAGGGCAGATACCTCTTCGAGCCCGATCGCTTCGTACTTGTTGACGGCTCCACCGGGTCGGGAAAAACGCGCTTCTGTCTCATCCCAACCCTCGATCTGCTCACATACAGCGATAAATCAAGCGACTCCAAACCCCACAGCATCCTTGTTTCAGACGTAAAGAACGAACTTATCGAACTGACGGGGGACGAGCTCGAACGGCGGGGCTATAAAGTCCTGCTGCTGGATACACGACATCCCATGCGCGGCAACCGGTACAATCCCCTTCGGCTCCTCGTTGACTGTGCAGAAAACGGGCTTACGGAAGAGGCCGAGCAGGAAGCCGATACCATAGCATCCGTCATCATAGCAGGCGAAAAGAGCGGGAATGCCGCTCACTGGACGGAATCCGCACGCGCCCTGCTTTCCGCCACCATTCTGCTCGTGGCTTTCTCTGCCGAGTGCCCGAACGAGGCAAAGAATCTTGCAACGGTAAACGAGGTTATCTGCCGGGGAACAGAGGGCGAGGGACAAGACCCAACGGCCCCGCTCAAAAGCGCCTTCCGCGCCCTACCTCGAAATCACCCTGCACGTTCCCGCGCATCGCAGTTCCTATCAAGCGGTGGAAACGAGCTGCGTAGCATCGTCTCTACTACCAAGGCGCAAATCAGGATATTCGGCTCATCTTCCGTTGCATGGATGACCTCGGCAAGCGACATCGATCCACACCGAGTGCTTACAGAGAAAACAGCTTTGTTCCTGCATGTTATGGATGAGGGCAGTCCCTATAACAAAGTCTGCACCATTTTGCTTGACCAGCTCTGGTCGGCGGCGCAATCCATAGCGAGCATGCACGGGGGCACGCTCCAGAGGCCGTTTACCATCGTAGGAGATGAGTGGGGCAACCTGCCCGAGGTCAAGAGTTTACCTGCCATTCTGAGCCTCGGTCGAAGCTACAACGTGTTTTGGATTGGCGCTGTTCAAAACATTGCTCAGCTCAATAAGTACGGAGAACGCGACGGTCGCAGGAAAATCCTCGCGAACTGCAACGTCAAGGTCGCACTTAAGCTTGGAGAAGCAGAAGACCGCCAGTACTTTACCGAGCTTATTGGCAAAACCACCCGTCATACACAGGGAACGAGCACCAGCAGGGGCGCTTCTGGCGGCAGTGGGACTACGAGCTACAGCGAGCACGCCGACGATTTGATACACGCGTGGGAATGGACGGAGATGAGCCCTGATAAGGATGGGGCGCTGGCCGTTAAGATGGCAATGAACGGCATTCCTGTAAGCCATGCGGGATCCTTCCAAACGCCGCTCGTTGACTGCACCAAAACCCCAACCAAAGCGCACTTCGGTCTCGGCACGCGCGAACACGAGCGCGCCAAGCGTCAAGCTTGCCAAGGCAGGCTCGACGCACGCGCCGAGTCTCATAAAGGGGAAGAAGCGCCCGTCTGGTGCCCCATATGGCCTGAGAACGAAAACGATGACGATGCTGCAGGCTGGGATGGCCTCGCACTCGACTAGGAGAGCTAGATTTTGACGGCAATTAAGCAGACGAGCGTCACAAGTAGAAATCATCTTGCCAGCCTCAAGGCATATCTTGACTGGAATAGAGAGAAGGCGCTCGCCCATGACACATTGAATATCATCGATGAGAACCGGTGGTTCGAGGAAATGGACGAAACGCGCGAAGCGGCAGGCCACAATAAGCCGGGAAAATCGGGGGCCAGATGCACGTTCATACAGCACCAGATAATAGGCTTCAACCCAGACGAATGCAGCTGCAACGGAGGAAAGATGACTCCCGCCCTGTGCATGAAATACGCCCGGCAGTACGTTCTCACGCGTTACCCAAACCAAGAAGCGGTAATCGTCCTGCACGAGGAGCATTGCAAGGGCGACGGCACCACGCGGTACGCTGCCCACCTTGGCATCAACCGCACGAATATCGAAACTGGCCACAGGCTCGACGAAGGTCCGGCACGGCAAGCCGCCAAGGCACGTGTCGCGACAATACGTGAACTTGACGCGCGCTACGGGTTGAAACAAATGGAGCGGGGGAAATCAAACTCGCTGCTCCATGGCAGACAGCCCGGACGCGCAGAGCGCGACATGGCTAGGAAAGGACAAGCATCTCGCTCAGAAAACGCCCGAATCCGCGCAACAGTAGCCCGGCGCATCGATGAAGTTGGAAGGATTCCGGGATGCCGCGACCGCATGAAAGAGCTCGCACGACGTCTGGCAAAGGACGGCATAACGCTCTCCCGCTCGAAAAACGGCAGTCTGCAATACTGCTTCTACTCGAAATCCCTTGGCGGCACGAGAAAAGTTAACGGAGCACGGCTCGGATTCGCCCGCAACGCGCGCACTGGCGCGATAACTAGATTCACCGTTCGAGGAATAAAGGTGGCTTTGAATAGCCTTGCGAGGGAAATGGTGAACGAAATGGGGAGGGAGGATGATCGTAGGTAGAGTCAACTACCGTACGAAGCGATTCCGTGTAACGGAATCCATATCTTGCCTCCCCATATATACAGCAATGACACCCAACCTTACTGAATTGCCCTACGCCAGATTCCACTCTCGGCAGTACTGGACGTTATGCGATTGAGAAACGCAGCCTGTTGGTCACCGGCAAGGACGTACGTTGAACAACCAGATAGCATGTGATCCGTTTCTGAGATTGCTGAAACATCCCATCCAGCAATGCTTACAGCTCGAAGAGCAAGACAATTGAGGAACATATACGAGGTGTTGACAACCTTTTCGGTATTCAACCGGTCAAGGTCAAATAACTGAGCGACAGAGGAGCATCCACGAAACATCCCCTCAAAGCTATCGCACAGAGAGGTGTCAAGCTTTAGCAAGTCAAACTCGCGACAATTGTTTAGCCCATCAAAGAGGTACTTTCCATTTCTGGGGGTCCATACATCAAGGACTCTGACCGCACCAATCCTATTCCGATAGGGATACCACGGCTGCGAGCCAAACGACGTTATATCGGCTTCATCAAACCACGCAGACGCAAGCGTGGCCTGATCTTTGCCCGAAGGACGTCGCGGCATATTCTCTGTACCATCTTTACGCAAGCCGCGCTCGGTGTACTCAATATAGAGAGTGCTATCGCCAGCAGCCTCCATATCGCCCTCTTTGCCCGCTGGGCAAACGATGATCCATCCATTAGCTAAACTCATGGCTAATCATTCTCCCATCCTGCCATTGAAGCGAATTGAGCCTCATCGACAACAACGATTGGTATACCTTTTGCCTGATACTCCTCAGCTTTTTTGAGTTTGGATTTACCAGCGCCTTTACCCATGACCAGCAAATCAGTCTTCTTGGTTATATTGTCCTGAGGATGGCCGCCGCAATCGCACACGGCTTGCATGCAAGTATCGAAGCCTCTTCCCGCGATATCATCGCCGCTTATCACAACAAACTTATCGAACAAGGGATGGCTTGGATCAAACGTACTTACTTGCGGAACAAACTCTTTCGCTTTCTTCCGCTGCCATTTTCCAGACCACTTAACACCAGAACGCGATGGAGTTTTTTTAGGCGGTTCTACCGAAACCTTACCCTCTGCCGCCTCTTTGCGAAGCGTCATATACAGCTCGTACTCGTCATAGCAGTCTTTGAGGGCACGATGGCTCCCGTCCATGTCCAAATCAAGCTTGACGCGCAAATCATCCATCTTATAACTCGGCAAACCGGGCCAAGCACGTTTTGCAAGTGTACAGGTATCGATTGCTTCTCGATATAGAAAATCGAGTCCGCAGTCCTCAGCCACCTTTTTTAAGAACGGTAAATCGAACGTCTTAATGTTGTGGCCCACAAGTACCGCATCATTACCGATGAACCCGATAAGGCCTTTAAGTGCTTTAGTCATATGCGGCGCATCTTCCAGCATGTCTTTCGAGATGTGATTCTTCCTAGCAGCACCCGGCGATATTTCGCGGTCGATGAAGACAAGCGACTCAAATCGGTCGACAACTTCTCCGTCCGCAACCTTCAGGGCCGCGATCTCACAAATCTCGGAAGTCTTATAGCTCATATCGGTCGATTCGAGATCAACGACGACGAAATCAAGGGGCATTCCTTTGACCTTCTCCGCCCTCTTGCTCGATACTTCCTTTTTTCGACCTTGTCTCTTTCGAGCGGAAGTGGGATCACCATCCACAATGCCAGAATTCATCTCCGCGAAGTGCATGGAGTGAATCCTCGTTTGAGGAATAACACCGGTGCCAAGCTTTACTACAAGGTTGCACCATCCATCCCAAACGTCGGATATTTTTATGTCTGCTACCGTTTCAGAGACACCGCTTAGATCCTTGTAGACAATCCCCTTTTTGACCGGAAGACCAAGCTCTTTGAGAAAAGGCTTCTTCAGCTCCTCTGGGAGTTCAGACAGCCACTTGTTCGTAACGTTATACGCTCTTCCATCAACCTCTAGCCACGCGTCTACGTTGTAGATTCTTGGCTCACCCGGTAAAGGATTCTCAGGCAATGATCCTCCGCGTTTTGCGGCTGTTATCCAAGGACAAATCTCATTTGAGCCCGATACTGAATACTTCATGGCAGCCACCCAACAGTTCGATCAATCTTTCAACCGCGTCAGCCATCGTCTGCCCACATCGAGCGGCCAAACAACGGGTTGGGTTAATTGTAGCTTGAAAGGACTTTCTAGCTCGATAGCGGTTTTCAACGCTTTCCATAGCCGAAGAGCCCGCAGGCTAAAGCTCGTAGGCTGTGGGAAGGGTTGAAAACCGCCTCTCGTGGGGTGAAAGGAACTCTCTTCATAGAATTTCCTTTCACCCCTTTTTCACCCTTTTTCTGCTTCAGGAACTGCACTTGAAACGCAAACAGGCCAGAGCGGATAACCACTCTGGCCTGCTCAAATGCGATGGTCGGGTTGACTGGATTTGAACCAGCGACCCCCGCGTCCCGAACGCGGTGCTCTACCAAACTGAGCCACAACCCGAAGGCGGAAGCTATCCTAACACACTCTTCGGCCGAATGCTAGCCGACAGCCACAACCGGTCCCGACTTCTCCATTTTTGCCGCCTGTGCCCACCAACCGCGCTCCTCGAGCGCGGAGCGGACGATCGCCTCGGCGGCCATCTGGGTGTCGCAGACCGCGAACACGGCCGACCCCGAGCCGGAGACCTCCGCGGCGCGGACGCCGGGCTGCTCGCGCAGCCATGCGCGGACCTCGGCGATCTGGGGCACGAGCTCGCAGGCGACCGGGGCCAGGTTGTTGGACACGCTCGCGAAGAGCGCCTCCTCGTCGTGCGCGCGCAGGGCGGCGAGCACCGGCTCCAGATCGCCCGCCGCGGGCGGCGCGGCGTCGAAGCGCTCGTAGGCCTCGCGCGTGGACACCCCGTCGGAGAGCGGCTTCACGAGGGCGACGGGCGTCCCGGTGAGCGGGCGGAAGATCTCGTCCATGACGTCCCCGGCGCCGGAGAAGTACGCCGGCGGCCCGTAGAGGAAGAACGGCACGTCGGCGCCGACGGAGCGCGCCACCTGGTCGATGCGCGGGTCGGTCGGGTCGACGCCCCAGTGGCGGCAGATTCCCATGATCACGGCGGCGGCATCGGAGGACGCGCCGCCCAGGCCGCTCTTGACGGGGATGTGCTTGTCGATGAGGATCGCGAAGGCGGGCTCGCGGCCGAAGGCCTCGCCCATCGCCACGGCCGCGCGGTAGGCGGTGTTCTCCTCCATGGGGAAGTCCGCCTCGGGGACCGTGCGCACCATGAGGTGCTCGGCGGGCGCGATGGCCAGGGTGTCCGTGAGGTCGATGGCGGTCATGACCGAATCGACGCGATGGTAGCCGCGCCCGTCCTTCTCCGGATGCACGCCCAGGTAGAGGTTGATCTTCGCGGGCGCGGTCACCAGGAGGAACGCGGACCCGGACATGATCAGTGCTCCTCGAGCTGGTTGCCGAGAGGCGTGAACAGGCGCTCGCCCGACTCCGGGTCGAACAGCTCGACGGTGCCGGTGAGCACGTCGACGTACTGGTAGGACTGGCGGGACTTGCGCCCGCGGCGCTCCTCCACCTCGACGATGAACACGGACGGGTGGACGGTCTTGATGCAGCCCATGCGCTCGACGACGCGCGTGCGGCCCATGTTGGCCTTCACCTTGACGCGCTGGCCGATCATGCCGTTCAGCTTCTCATGGATCTCGTCAACGTGGTTGACTTCCATCTCCCCCATTGCGCCTCCTATGGATGATGGGGCTAAAAAGCGCTTCCGCGGTGCACGGCCGCGATGCACAGAGTGCCCCCAACGTAGCGATAAAGCTTACAGAGTATAGCAAGCGGCGGAAGGAAATGCACGTCACTGCGGTAGAGTGCGCGAGAGGACGGGTGGGCGACACGGGCAAGACCCGCAGGCGCCCGGCCGCTGGGTGCGGCGGGGCACGGGCGCGCCGCC
>OLNN01003125.1_pt1 | contig 10798 bp, 7 predicted proteins | sample 1672141 | NCBI WGS metagenome assembly OLNN01 (sample SAMEA3136652, study PRJEB25190) | human gut metagenome | biome: human gut; feature: human-associated habitat; material: faeces | place: Austria | collected 2013 | reverse complement strand
AGCAAGATTTCTTTTTTTGCAGTCATTTATCTGATTACGCATTTGTTCAAAAGTTGGCAGAAAACTACAGATCCTTACGATAGTTCTGTTGTGCTGCTGATGATCATTCCCGTCACATCGATATTCATCATGCTTACTTTTGTGGGAATGGGTGATCAGTATACATTGACTCCCGGGACGAACCGGATGATCTCTCTCAGTGCCTTTTTCCTGTTACTTATGAATCTGCTGGTATTTGGAATCAATCAGTACAATCGGGAAAAAAATCGGAAATATACAGAGGTGCAGCTGTTACTGCAGAAGGAAACAGATTTTACGGAATATTATAAGATGCTGCTTTCGCAGAGCGAAAACCAGGCAATTCTCATTCATGATATTAAGAAGCATTTGCAATCCATTGCATCTCTGAACGAGCAGAATGCCCCGGACAAAGTCAACGCCTATATTAACGAACTGCTTCTCTCTTCGGATTTCAAAGAGTCCGCCCGCATCTGCGACAACGAACTTCTGAACGCCATTATGGCAAGGTACAGGCGGCAGTGTACTGAACAGGGAATCAGTTTTACCGCTGACATCCGCAGTGGTGTACTGCATTTTCTGCCGGACAGTGACCTTACTTCTCTTTTTTGCAATTTGCTGGATAATGCCATGGAAGCTGCCGGGAAAGTTCCCGACGCTTATATCGAAGTTAATGGCAGCAAGCGGGAAAATACACCTTTTGTTCTGATCACAGTGGTCAATTCCTGCCGCGTAAACCCTTTTAAAAATGATGTGGCAGATCCAGCCACTACCAAAGCGGATAAGCGTTCTCACGGCTTCGGGCTGAAAAGCATCCGCAAGATCTGCGAAAAATACCACGGGGATATCCAAATGTACTATAACGATGCTACTCTGACCTTCCACACGGTGATAACGCTCCGGGGATAGGTTCCCTTATTCCCACATTCCCGTCACGAAGCACATCAGTGCCGCCCAGGTATATAAGGGATAGAAAAGCGCCTGATCATCCACGCCGTCTTTTAGGATTTTCTGTGCTTCTTCTCTGGTCAACAATAAAAAACCGTCAAAGCATTCCGTGCCAACGGCACCATCCTGGCTTACCTTCGGCATTTCTTCCCGGTTCAGCGTGATCTGCACCAGTGCATTGCTCTCGTCCGTCATACCCGGGGTACTGAATACCAGGGGATTCACCAGACGGATGCTGTCACTTTCTTCCAGTGTGATGCCGGTCTCTTCCTGCAATTCCCGGATGGCTGCATGAAACACCGGATTTTCCTGTGCCGCATCCTCCGGATCTAACAGTCCTGCCGGAACGCTTAGCAGGAACTGTCCCGCCGGATAACGATACTCACGGCTCAGGCAAAGTCTCGGTTCCTGATCCTTAACGTTCAGGATCACGACACAGCTTACCGCATCCGGCAGCATCTGTTTAAATTCTTCGTCATTCTTTACTGCCGCCAGATTCTCAACGCTTCTTCTGGTGGCATCAAAATAATGTTTTCCCGGCTCATATTGCAGATCAAATACCTTGATGAATCTGCTGTCATAGACGGTCTCTACCTGTTCTTTTTTTATGATCGGTCTGTTCTCCATTTTCATTTCCTCTTTCCAGTCTGCAGAGGACCTGTTCATAACGTCTCTCCGCTTTTTTCCAGTGGATCAGCTTATGCCACCCTTGCACATAATCCGGTCTGCGGTTCCGGTACTGTAAATAATAGGCATGTTCCCACACATCTATCAGCAATATCGGTGTATATAATCTCAGATCCGGCACATCCTGGTTCGCTGTGGTCAGGATCATAAGGGTACCGTCCTGATCACTTACAAGCCACGCCCCTCCGGAACCGAATACTCCTATGGCAGCCTGCGACATCTGCTCTTTCCATTGTCTCACCGATCCGAAATCCCGGATCAGTGCCTCTTCCAATGTTCCGCAGGGTTCCTGCCCCACAGGGCTTCGCATGCTGTCAAAATACAGCTGATGGTTGTATACGCCGCCTCCGTTATTGTGAATGCTTTCCCGGGCTTCCTCCTGCAAGGATGCAAGTTTATTATCCTCCGAAGTGAGCAGTTCCGTCAAGGTCATTTGCTGTAACTGAGGATAATCCGCGAGAATTGCATTCAGCTTGTCCACATAGGTCTGATAATGCTTATCATGGTGAAAATGCAGTGTCTCCTCATCCAGTACCGGAAGCAGGGCATCATATTCGTAGGGCAGGGGCTGTGCGACAAAAGGATAATGTTCTTCTAACATGAGACTCCAATCCGCCTGCGGGATACAGGCTTGCGATCATACAATATTTACCATACGCCTATTATATGCCGCACTTACGGATTTTATTTTCGGATTTGCACTTTTGCAGTCAGCGTTCTTCTCTTTTTGACATAAATCAAGCAGGAGAGAAGATTTATTAAATATTCCCTCCTGCTCAATTCCATTTTTTATATTTTTACAGCTGTGCAATATCCACCAGTGTCAGTTCCTTACAATCGTTCATATGCTCCATGCTGGTCACGAGAGCATTGGCGGTGTCCATTGCAGTGATGCAGTAGATACCGGTCTCGATAGCGGTACGGCGGATCAGGAAACCGTCTCTGGTCTTGTCGCGGCCCTGGGTAGGGGTATCGATGACAAGGTCGATCTTGTGTCCCAGGATCAGGTCCATAACGGTCGGGGATTCCTGAGAGATCTTGTTGACCTTTCTTGCTTTCACACCTGCTTCATTCAGAGCAGCTGCGGTACTTCTGGTAGCATAAATGGTGTATCCCAGCTTTTCGAAGCGTCTTCCGACTTCAATGGCTTCACCCTTATCCGCATCCTTCACGGTGATGATCATGTTCTTGTACTTGGGCAGTTCTACGCCTGCTCCCAGGAATGCCTTGTACAGAGCCTCATTGAAGGTCTTGGCGATACCCAGACACTCACCGGTAGACTTCATCTCCGGTCCTAAGCTGATCTCGGCACCGCGGATCTTCTCGAAGGAGAACACGGGCATCTTGATGGCAAAATACTCTGCCTCAGGCTGTAAGCCGGGCTCGTAGCCAAGCTCACGGATGGTCTTGCCGATGATCACTTCGGTCGCCAGATCCACGATAGGAATACCGGTTACCTTACTGATATAAGGTACGGTACGGGAAGAGCGGGGGTTAACCTCAATGACATATACTTCCTCACCGATGGCAATGAACTGGATATTGATCAGTCCCTTGACATGCAGTGCCTTTGCCAGTCTTCTGGTGTACTCTGCAATCTTCTCTTTTACTACTTTATCAATGGTCGGAGCCGGGTATACAGAGATACTGTCTCCGGAGTGGATACCGGTTCTCTCGATATGCTCCATGATACCGGGGATCAGGATATCGGTACCGTCGCATACGGCATCGACCTCGATCTCCTTACCCTGTAAATACTTATCTACCAGGATCGGGTGATCCTGTGCGATACGGTTGATGATCTCCATGAATTCTTCAATCTCTTCATCGGAGATAGCGATCTGCATGCCCTGTCCGCCCAATACATAGGAAGGACGCACCAGTACGGGATAGCCCAGTCTGTTAGCAACCGCCTTAGCTTCCTCTGCGGTGTATACAGTACCGCCGGCTGCACGGGGGATCCCGGTCTCTTCCAGAATCTTGTCGAACAGTTCTCTGTCCTCAGCGGCATCTACATCCTCCGCCTTGGTACCTAAGATAGGCACGCCCATCTTCATCAGGCTCTCAGTCAGCTTGATAGCGGTCTGTCCGCCGAACTGTACCACAGCACCATCGGGATGCTCAATATTTACGATAGATTCCACATCTTCCGGAGTCAAAGGCTCGAAATACAGCTTGTCCGCAATATCGAAGTCGGTACTTACGGTCTCCGGGTTATTATTGATGATAATGGTCTCATAGCCTGCCTTGGAGAATGCCCAGGTAGCATGTACGGAACAATAGTCGAACTCGATACCCTGTCCGATACGGATAGGACCGGAACCCAGTACCAGGACTTTCTTGCGTCCGGTGGTCTCCTTGGCTTCGCACTCGCCGCCGAATACGGAGTAATAATAAGGAGTGGAAGCTGCGAACTCTGCGGCACAGGTGTCTACCATCTTGTAAACAGCCTTAATGCCGTTGTCATAACGCATCTTCTTGATCTCTTCCTCGGTCTTGCCGGTCAGTCTTGCGATGACGTTATCCGGGAACTCGATTCTCTTGGCTTCCTTCAACAGATCAACCGTCAGCGGCTGTGTCTCCAGCGCATGCTCCATCTCGGTCAGAATGGCAATCTTGTCGATGAACCACAGGTCGATCTTGGTAATGTCGTGGATCTGCTCGTAGCTGATGCCCTTACGGATAGCTTCAGCGATCACATAGATTCTCTGGTCATCCACGATCTTCAGACGCTCTAACAGTTCCTCCACAGACAAAGTGCTGAAATCATAGCTGCGCAGGCAGTCCACATGCTGCTCCAGGGAACGGATGGCCTTCATCAGTGCTCCCTCGAAGTTATTGCAGATACTCATAACCTCACCGGTTGCCTTCATCTGTGTGGTCAGAGTACGTTTTGCAGTGATAAATTTATCGAAAGGCAGTCTGGGGATCTTTACTACACAGTAATCCAGTGTCGGCTCGAAGCTGGCATAGGTCTTGTGGGTAATGGCATTTTTGATCTCATCCAGAGTAAAGCCCAGTGCGATCTTCGCTGCTACCTTCGCAATGGGGTAACCGGTCGCCTTACTTGCCAGTGCGGAAGAACGGCTGACACGAGGATTCACCTCGATAACACAATATTCAAAGCTGGTGGGATGCAGTGCAAACTGTACGTTACATCCACCGGTGATCTGCAGTTCGTTGATGATCTTCAGAGCGGAAGTACGTAACATCTGGTACTCCTTGTCGCTCAGGGTCTGGGAAGGCGCTACTACGATACTGTCTCCGGTATGCACGCCGACGGGATCGATGTTCTCCATATTACATACGGTGATGCAGTTGCCTACGCTGTCACGCATTACTTCGTACTCGATCTCTTTCCAGCCAGCGATACAACGCTCTACCAGTACCTGTCCTACACGGGACAGACGTAAACCGTTCTCCAGGATCTCTTCCAGTTCTACCTGATTGTGGGCGATACCGCCACCGGAACCTCCCAGGGTATAAGCGGGACGCAGTACGACCGGATAGCCGATGGTATTGGTGAATTCCACACCGTCTTCCACATTTTCAACGACCCTGGATGCTGCACAGGGCTCACCGATGCGCTCCATCAGGTCTTTGAACTCCTGACGTCCTTCGGCGTTACGAATGGTAGCTGCGGTAGTACCTAACAGCTTTACATTGTGAGCTGCCAGGAAACCGGACTCCTCCAGCTCCATGCCAAGGTTCAGACCAGCCTGTCCTCCCAGGGTGGGAAGGATGCTGTCGGGCTTTTCCTTTTCAATGATCTGCTCCAGAACCTTTACATTCAGGGGCTCAATATATACCTTATCTGCGATATCTTTATCGGTCATGATGGTCGCAGGATTGGAGTTCACCAGGATTACCTCTACTCCCTCTTCCTTCAGGGAACGGCAGGCCTGGGTACCTGCATAGTCGAATTCCGCTGCCTGTCCGATGACAATAGGACCGGAGCCGATTACCATTACTCGTTTTACATTAGGATTCTTGGGCATCTTAGTTCTCTCCTCTCATCATATGAATGAACCGGTCAAACAGGTAACCGGAGTCCTGGGGTCCCGGACATGCTTCCGGATGGAACTGTACGGTAAAAATATTCTTGCCGGTGTAGGACAGACCCTCGTTGGTACCGTCGTTGACATTGATGAATGCGGGAACCGCTACGGACGGATCCAGCTTATCGGTATCTACCACATAGCCGTGGTTCTGAGAGGAAATATATACTCTTCCGGTCATCAGATCCTTTACCGGATGGTTGCCTCCTCTGTGTCCGTATTTCATTTTATGGGTATCTGCGCCGGTAGCCAGAGCCATCAGCTGATGTCCCAGACAGATTGCGAAAATAGGGATCTCGGTATCGTATAACTTTTTGATCTCGGCGATCACACCGGTACACTCCTTGGGGTCTCCCGGTCCGTTACTTAACATGATACCGTCAGGATTATCATCAATGATCTCCTGTGCGGGAGTTCCAGCGGGGTATACGGTCACCTCACAGCCTCTCTCTGCCAGGGATCTGGCGATATTTCTCTTGGCTCCCAGGTCTAACAGAGCTACCTTTAGTCCCTGTCCGGACAGCTCCGTTACCAGTGCTGGCTTGGGCTCTCTGACACCCTTTTCATAAGCTTCTTTATCAAAACGCGCTGCACCGGAGAGAGGTCCGTTCTGTGCCAGCTCCGTGGTGGGCGCTACCACATATTTTTCCCTGCAGGTCACCTTTTCCACGACCTTGCCTGTGGTATACTCTTTCAGCTTCGGAAGTACTTCGTTCAGGTCATAGGCTTCGTTGGTGGTGATCATGCCGTTCATGGTACCCTTCTCACGCAGGATCTTGGTCAGCGCACGGGTATCGATTCCGGCGATACCGGGCACACCGTTCTCCTCTAAGTATTCCTGTATTGTGCAGTCACAGCGGAAGTTGCTGGGAATACGTGAAAGCTCTCTGACGATGAATCCATCCGGCCAGGGTCTCTCCGACTCGCAGTCATCCCTGCATATGCCATAGTTACCGATCAGAGGGTAAGTCATGCATACAGCCTGTCCTGCATAGGACGGATCCGTCAGGACCTCCAGATATCCGGCCATGGATGTGTTAAATACGATTTCACTGATGATCTCTTTGTCTGCACCGATGTGCGTTCCTTCGAACACCGTTCCATCTTCCAAAATCAAAAATGCCTTCATTCTTTCCTCACATTCTGCCGCTTTTTGCGACGTTTGTATTTCTCTCAGTCTCCTACAATACCTGCGAATTGCTCCGCTGGGTATCTGCATTGTCTACGATACCCACGAATTGCTCCGCTGCTTCGCAACTCCCGCACTTCTGAAAACATTCGGATTCCACTGCATCCTCATGTTTTGGCGATTTAAATCGGCACCTGCCTCCCCGTGCAAGCACGGTCGGCCTCTGCCGTTTAAATCTGGTATCTGCATAATCGATTTATTATATCACAAAAAAAAATGCGTCGCAATAGACCCTGTCTGCGTAAAAACCTACAAAAAACAATTACGCAATCCCGATACTCCTTGGAGAATCTGACAAAGCTGTGTAAAAGCTTACATTTTCCATTGCTTTTTCCCCTGGGTCTGATATAGAATAGATATGTATTTTCTATTTTTCAATTATCACAAAACGTTGTTTTCATACAGCAGATTGGACAGGCATCTATGGATCGTATCGAAAATGCTCAAATGAACTCCCTGGGAACCCGCAAACTCTATTATGAAAATGTGCACCAGACGGATTTTACCGCTGTGGTGATGGAATGTGTTCCCGACAAGGAAGAGGGATATTACAGGATCGTTCTGGACGCTTCCGCTTTTTTCCCGGAAGAAGGTGGTCAGTCCGCCGACAAAGGCACCTTAAACGGTCAGGAAGTACTGGATGTCAGCATCAAACAGGGCATCCTGTATCATAAAACGGCCTGTGAGTTTCCCGTCGGCACCCGGATCACCGGTCATGTGGACTGGAACCGCCGGTTTGATTTCATGCAGCAGCACTCCGGTGAGCATATGATCTCCGGCTTACTGCACTCTCATTTCGGACTGGAAAACGTAGGCTTCCATTTAAGCGACAGAGAAGTGACACTGGATATGAACGGAGAAGTCTCTCTGGAGCAGCTGCGTCTCATCGAACAGGAGGCCAACGCTTATGTCTGGAAAAATCTTCCGGTCAACATCAGCTGGCCCACCGCCGAAGAACTGGCGAGCTTAAATTACCGTAGCAAGCTGGCTCTCACGGAAAATGTACGTATCGTCGAGATCCCCGGCGTGGATCTGTGTGCCTGCTGTGCTCCGCATGTAGATACCACCGGACAGATCGGTCTCATCAAAGTTGTAAATGTGCAGAGCCACAGAGGCGGTGTCCGCATCAATATTCTCTGCGGAAACCGTGCTCTGGCAGATTATACTGAAAAACAGGATTCTGTCTGGGCAATTTCTTCTCTGCTCTCAGCGAAACAGCCGGAAGTAGCAGGTGCTGTTGCTCGCGCAAAAGAGGATGCACGGCTGCAAAAAGAACGCGCCAATGCTTTACAGGCAGAACTTCTGAAGGTACAGATGAACGCACTCCCCTCCCCGGAAGAAGTACACCACGTGCTTCTCTTCGTCGGTGAACTGGATGCCATTGCCCTACGTAACGCTGTGAATACCCTGACCGGAAAATATTCCGGTTACTGTGGTATCTTTGCCGGAGATGATACAAACGGTTATCGATTTATTGTAGGCAGTGCTTCCTGTAACTGTCAGGAACTGGCAGACCGCATGCGCCGGGAGCTTTCCGCAAAAGGTGGCGGATCCGCTCCCATGATCCAGGGGAATGTTGCTGCCACGGCAGATATCCTACAGACAATGTGGGCGTCGCTGTAATGACCATCCTTTCTGCCTATATATGCATTTCGGCACATGAATTCCGTATTCAAAATTTCCACATGGAAAACCCCCGGCATGACCATCTGTCATACTCCGGGGGTCTGTTTGTATATTTTATATATTCTTCGTTTCGGGAAATCTGATTATTTCTCTTCTGTTGCTGCATTCTTCTTCAGTGCTACGCTGACTGCCTTCGCAACGCCACCACCTACTACACAGCTCATAGGCATCTCCAGTGCTCCGTTGATACCACAGAATGCTACGGCGAACATAAACAGATTCGCTCCGGTTGCATTCATGCTCTGCAGATACTCGGTATGACCGAAGCAGATCATCAGAGTAGACATGAAGAACAGGGTGTTCATAAATGCTCCCAGCAGACCGGTCACGAAGTAAGTTACGGTCTTCGTCTTGTCAATCTTCCACAGTGCCTTGAAGATCACGCCGGACAGCCATCCCATCAGAGTTCTGGTAGGGATGCATACCAGGAAAGTGAAAAACGGATTCATTGCTACCAAAGCTGCTCCAAAAGGATCTCCTGCAAAGCACTGGTAAAAGCTGGTCAGTCCGAATACCAGTCCCAAAACGGCTCCGCCTGCGGGTCCCAGGATCATTGCACCGATGACTACGGGAATGGTCATCAGGGAGATTGCTAACGGTCCGATGCGCAGATACCCAAGCGGGGTAAATGCCAGAATCAGCATGATCGCGATGAGTACGGCCAATTGTACCATCTCAAGTGTCTTGTTTTTTTTCATATGAAATTTCCTTTCCGCGCTTTTTGCGCCTTTGCTACTATTCCTCCATCTGGCGTCCTTTGGACTGCCGGAGGATATAATTACAAGTCATTCAAGAAAATAACATAAATGTATACAAAACACAAGAACATTTTTTAATACAATCAACGTACGGTACGATACCACTTCAACGCCGATGTATAGGCTTCATATACTGTATTCATATCAATATTCTTTAATAGCATCAGGCGGGATACCTCCGCCCAGTTGGCTGTCTCATACTGCAGCATAAAATCGTACACCGGTGCCAATACGCCGATGCGGTAGATCAGTGCATTGCTGATCTCGCCAGCCACATGGACCACCTTCAAAGCCTCTGCCATGGGTTTCTCGAGGATCACATCCAGCACGGAGAACAATCCCATCAGGAACAATTCATCCTTCTGCGCCTTCAGGCCAAACGCTTCCGCCAGATTCTCGGCAAATTTCGCACGAAGCAGAGATAATCTGGTGACCTCATTCGGCTTATCCGCATACAAAGCATTGGCTACTGCCGTGTTGATCCACTTTTTCAGTTCCCGCTGTCCCAGCATGGCAGCCGCATGACGGATAGACGTAATCTCCGAATTTACAGCCAGTGGCTGAACCATTTTCAGCAGATCGATCGTGAGTGCGGTATCACGGCTGATGATATCCGCCGCTGTCGTGAGTTCAAAATCCGGGCTGTTCACAATATTCAGCAGGTCAATATAGTTACCCTTCAAGGGTGCCACATCTGTCTGTCCCTTCGTAATGGGAACACGATAGAACTTACCCTCATAGAAACGATATCCGCCGGTCTCCTTCAGTCTCTCGAAGTCCTCCATGGTATCAATATTACCGGCACACAGACTGATATTCGGGAATAATTTTCCGAAATAAATCTTGGCTTTGTCAATGGCGATTTTACGATTATTCAGAAGAACATAATCCATCAGCTTCAGGACTTCTCTGTAATTTTCAAAATCACTGACCGCAAGCTTGCGAATGGCAAGTTTATAGCCTTGCTGTTTCAATTCCTTCAGACGATTGACATACATTTCAATCGGCGGAATGGTATTATCGATCAAAAGTACGATTTTTTCATGAGGTGCATCGCACTGCTCCGTAATATCCGCAAAAATAGAAATATTGGTGATCGGTACAAAAATCTCTTTTCCCTGAGACAATGTATCGATTCCCATCTTTTGGATCAATTCCAATCCGGTGATCTGTGATGCTCCATCAAATTGTGCTGTCCCAAGCAGCAGCGGATTCAACAGGTAATTTTCTCTCTGGGTAAAAAAGGAATAGGCACATACGGCCATTTTTTCATCAAAAAGCGGTACTAATGTAAGCAGCATATTTTTACCTCCCAATTACCTATATTATACCGATTCCGACAGGACTTTACAAGTGGTACTATCAGCACAGAGATGTTGTAACTTGAGAGTTTACGAACCATGCAAAAATAGAACGGAATACCTCGGTGGGAGCTTGCTCACACAAGAGGTTAT
>OLNN01003122.1_pt1 | contig 10800 bp, 11 predicted proteins | sample 1672141 | NCBI WGS metagenome assembly OLNN01 (sample SAMEA3136652, study PRJEB25190) | human gut metagenome | biome: human gut; feature: human-associated habitat; material: faeces | place: Austria | collected 2013 | reverse complement strand
TATGCGCCTGGAGAAACGAATTTGCCATGAGGCCCCGTTCTATGTGCTGGGCCCCATTGTCACCGACATCGCCCCGGGATACGACCACATCACCTCTGCCATCGGCGGCGCGATCGCGGCGTCCGCAGGCGCGGCCTTCCTCTGCTACGTCACGCCGGCGGAGCATCTGGCGCTGCCCAACGTGGACGATGTCAAGCAGGGCATCATCGCCTCCCGAATCGCGGCTCACGCGGCCGATATCGCGAAGAAAATCCCCCATGCGCGGGATATTGACGACGCGATGGCGGACGCAAGACGTACCTTTGACTGGGAAAAACAGTGGGAGTGCGCCATTGACCCTGAGACCGCAAAGCAGATTCGGGAGGACCGGAAGCCGGAGCAGGAGGACAGCTGTTCCATGTGCGGTAAATTCTGCGCGGTCAGAAGCATGAACAAAGCCCTGAACGGCGAATACATCGATATTCTGTAATCCATAGACAGAAAGACCACGATCCGGGTGGAAATGGGGATCGTGGTCTTTTTCTCTGAAACGATAGGGAAGTGCCCGGGCGTTGCGATCAGTCGAATACGCCGTCCCGGCTCAGGGCCTCATAGTCCAGTCCCAGCTCTTCCACCACTTCCCGGGTGTGGTAGCCCAGGGGATAGCCGCCCTTGTCATAGGTGACCGGGCACTCGGACAGCTTCATGGGAGAGCCCAGCTGTTTGACCCGCTTTCCGCCGGAACAGGGAACCTCCACTTCTACGACCAGTTCCCGTTCCCGGATGTGTTCGTCCTCCAGCAGGGCCTCTTTCAGGGAGAGCACCGGCTCCACGCAGCAGTCTAGGTCCCGGAAGACCGTCATCCACTGGTCCCGGGTCTTGCTTTTGATCACCTTCCGGATGCGCTCCCGGACTTCCTCCACGTTGGCGGGCTCTACGGTGCCCTCGATCAGGTCCGGACAGCCGATTCCCTCACAGAAGACCGCCCAGAACTTCGGCTCCAGCGAGCCCACGCTGAGGTACTCGCCGTCGCTGGTCTCGTAGTAGCCGTAGAGAGAGCCGCCGTTGAGCCGCCGGGACTCCCGGCCGCACTCCTCGCCGGTGGCCAGAAACCGGGTGCCGTCCATGGCGGTAAAGGGCACCAGGCCATCCAGCATGGCCACGTCGATGTACTGGCCCTTGCCGGTCTGCTGCCGGTAGTTGACGGCGGCCAGAATCCCCACCACAGAGTTCATGGAGCCCACACAGACGTCCGCGATCTGGATGTTCATGGGCGCGGGACCGGCGTCCCGGTAGCCCGCCATGGCCAGGTTGCCGCTGCGGGCCAGATAGTTGCAGTCGTGGCCGGCGGCACGGGCCATGGGACCGGTCTGTCCGTATCCCGTGAGGGAACAGTAGATCAGCGCCGGATTGATCTTCTTCAGCTCCTGGTAGCCCAGTCCCAGCTTCTCCATGACGCCGGGCCGGAACTGCTCGATCACAATGTCGTACTCCAGGATCAGCCGCTTGACAATGTCCACTGCGGCGGGGTGTTTCAGGTTCAGAAAGAGGTTGCGCTTGTTGCGCCCCAGCCACGCCTCATTGGCGGCGATGTCCGTGCCCTCTACAAAGGGCTCATATTCCAGCACAATGTCCTTTTTGCTGGGCGAACTCACCTTGAGCACCTCCGCGCCCAGATCCGCCAGCACCAACGTGGCATAGGGCCCCGGTAACAGGGTGGTAAAATCCAAAACTTTCAGGTTTTCCAGTGCTTTTCTCATGATAAAACCTCCTACAAAACAGAATGGCAGCCTGTCTCCGGTGGGGAGACGCAGTCAGAAGACAGAAGTTTACAAAATATTCTTGCATCCCCGTGTTGGATATTGTATCATAAAACCGAGGTGAAGTGGCGATGAGAGTGGTCAGTTTAATGGAAAACACCGGAAAACGGGACGATTTGCACACGGAACATGGGCTGAGCCTGTATATCGAGACGGAACATCACCGGATTCTCTTCGACACCGGCGCATCCGAGCGCTTTCTGGACAACGCCGACCGGCTGGGCGTCGATCTGGCGGCGGTGGACACGCTGGTGATCTCCCACGGCCACTACGACCACACCGGAGGAATCCCCGGATTTCTGCGCCGCAATCAGCAGGCCAAAGTCTACATCCGGGAAAACGCCTTCGCGCCCTTTTACCACTGTTCCGAGACCGAAACCCGGTTCATCGGAATTGACAGCATCCGGCGGGAGCATCCGCGCCTGACGCTGACCGGCGGCAACGTGACCATTGACCCGGAGCTGACCCTGTTCACCCAGGTGCGCGGGCGCCGGTGCTATCCGGAGACCAACCGGAAGCTGAAATACTTTGACGGACAGGACTACTGCCAGGATGACTTCCGGCACGAGCAGAATCTGGCCATCACCGAGCGGAGAAAGCGGGTGGTGATCTCCGGTTGCTCTCACAACGGAATCGTCAACATCCTGGACAGCTACCACGCCCTGTTTCACCAGATGCCCCACGTGGCCATCGGCGGCTTCCACACCGCCGGAAAGGACGAGTTCGACCCCAACTCTGTAGTGCAGCTGCGGGAGATGGCTCAGGCGCTCCGGGAGACCGGCACGGTGTGCTACACCTGTCACTGCACCGGGCAGGAGCCCTATGCGATTTTGAAGGAGCAGATGGGCAATCAGATCCATTATCTGGCCACCGGCGAGGAAATCTGCCTCTGAACGGGGCAGATCCTCTTGACAGAGTGTGCATTCTGTATTATTATTGCTAACCATGTTAAATATTACGACAGTTAGGGAAGGGAATCAGCTATGGACAGTGAATTACTGGCGGAACGATTGGTAGATCAGACGGAGTTGCTCTTTCGCTACGGCCCCCACAAACAGATCGGAAAATCCGCCCGGGGAGAGTGTTTTTTATTGCGCTGTCTCGCCCGGTCAAAGACGCCTCTGCTGCCCAGCGACCTCAGCCGGCAGCTTCACGCCAGTACCGCGCGGGTAGCCGTTGTGCTCAACGCCCTGGAGAAAAAGGGCATGATCTCCCGCTCTATCGATCCGGTGGACCGGCGGCGCATCCAGGTGTCGCTGACAGACGCGGGACGGGAGTACGCAGCGGCAGTCCGCGTCCAGCTGTGCGAGGGCATGAAGCGCCTTCTGGAGGAACTGGGCGAACAGGACGCCCGGGAATATCTGCGCATTACCAAGCGCATGCTAAAGATTGCGCAGGAAGATTGCAAAGGCGGGACCCGCTCTGCCAGTTAGCCAGGGTATTTTTGATTGGAAATTAGCTAACGGAATAAATTATTTGTCGTATTGTGACGATGGAATCCTTTCCCAACGCGCCCAACCAGAATGGAGGCATGGATATGAATCAAAAGTTAGATCACAGCACCGAACAGCAGGACGCTCCGGTGATCGTCAACCGCGGCGAAAAACCCATCCCATTTGAAGGAAACCTACGGGCGGAGGCCCTGCGGATTCCGCCGGTGATCCGCAAGTGCACCGGCATCTTCGTCTTCGGAAAGCGCATCAAATCCCTGGTCTTTTCCACGGACCTGGCCATCATCAAAAACGTAGACGCGGACGCCGTGTTTGCCGTCCACCCGTTTACCCCGCAGCCCACCATTACCAACGCCATTCTGGCCTCCGCTGATGTCCCCGTATTCGCCGGTGTTGGCGGCGGAACCACCCTGGGCAGCAGAATGGTCCAGATGGCCATCTCCGCAGAGGCTCAGGGCGCAGTGGGCGTGGTGGTCAACACCAAGGGGAAAAATGAGACCATCGCCAAACTCCACGAGCTGCTGGAGATCCCGGTGGTAATCACAGTCATCATGAAAGGGGAGGACATCCAGAGCAGAATTGAGAGCGGCGCCTCCATCATCAATGTATCCGCCGCCGCTCAGACGCCGGAAGTGGTGGCGGAAATCCGGGCTCAGTACCCCAAGATCCCCATCATTGCCACCGGCGGTCCCACCGATGAGACCATTCTGGCCACCATCGCCGCCGGCGCCAACGCCATCACCTGGACGCCGCCCTCCACCGCGGAGCTGTTCAAGGAGATCATGGACGAGTACCGGGTGGACAATGGCAACTGATCGAAAAACCGCACAATTTCAGTGAGCGCATGACTTTTCCGTAGCCATGCGCTCTTTTTGCGCAAACCCTATTGACAAGATAGGAATTGTGTGCTACGTTATGCCTAGAAATAAAGTAGGAATTAGGTGAAAGCCATGTATGTATATGCGGACAACGCAGCCACCACCCAGGTCAGCCCTGAGGCCGTCCAGGCGATGGTGCCCTGCTTCACAGAAATTTACGGAAATCCCTCCTCCTTCCACTCCATCGGCCAGAAAGCGGCAGAGTATTTGCAGAGAGCCCGGGAGACCGTCGCAAAGGCCATCCACGCCGACGCCAAGGAGATCTACTTTACCTCCGGCGGCAGTGAGGCGGACAATCAGGCCATTCGCTCTGCCGCGTTTCTGGGCGCGAAGAAGGGCAAAAAGCACATTATCTCCACCCGGTTTGAGCACCACGCGGTACTCCACACCCTGGATAAGCTGAAGCGGGAAGGGTTTGAGGTGACCCTGCTGGAGGTCCACGAAAACGGCATCGTCACGTTGGAGGATGTGGCCCAGGCCATCCGTGAGGACACCTGCCTGGTGACCATCATGTTCGCCAACAACGAGATCGGCACCATTCAGCCCATCACGGAGATCGGCGCACTGTGCCATGAGCGGGGCGTTTTGTTCCACACCGACGCCGTCCAGGCGGTGGGACACATTCCGGTGGACGTGCAGGAGATGAACATCGACATGCTCTCTCTCTCCGGCCACAAGTTCCACGGCCCCAAGGGCGTGGGCGCCCTCTACGTCCGGAAGGGCGTGCCGCTGCTTACCCTCATCGAAGGAGGACAGCAGGAGCGGGGCAAGCGGGCCGGAACGGAAAATATCCCTGGCATCGTGGGTATGGCCACCGCGCTGGAGGAGTCCGTCACGCATTTGAAAGAAAATCAGGATAAGGTCACCGCTCTGCGGGAAAAACTCATTGCAGGGCTGGAGACCATTCCCCACAGCCGTCTCAACGGCGACCGGACCCGCCGGGTGCCCGGCACGGTGAACTTCTGCTTTGAGGGCATCGAGGGCGAGAGCCTGCTGCTCCTGCTGGACGCCAAGGGCGTGGGCGCCTCTTCCGGCAGCGCCTGCACCTCGGGCTCGCTGGACCCCAGCCACGTGCTGCTGTCTCTGGGCCTGCCCCATGAGGTGGCCCACGGCAGCCTGCGGCTCTCCATCGGCGAGTACAACACGGAAGAAGAAATCGATCACATCATTCAGGTGGTGCCGGGCGTGGTCGCGTACCTGCGCGAGATGTCCCCGGTCTGGGATGAGCTGGAAAAGGGCCAGAGGAAACACCTGATTTAAGGAGGATACAACCATGTTATACAGTGAAAAGGTAATGGATCATTTTCAGAATCCCCGCAACGTAGGCAAGATGGAAGACGCCGACGGAATCGGCGAAGTGGGCAATGCCCGCTGCGGCGACATCATGCGCATGTATATTAAGGTGGACAACGACATCATCACCGACGTGAAGTTCGAGACCTTCGGCTGCGGCAGCGCCATCGCCACCTCCTCCATGGCCACCGAGATGATCAAGGGCAAGCCCATTCAGGAGGCGCTGGAGCTGTCCAATCAGGCGGTGGTAGAGGCCCTGGACGGACTGCCTGCCCAGAAAATCCACTGTTCCGTGCTGGCCGAGGAGGCCGTCAAGGCCGCCGTCAAGGATTACTACGACAAAAACGGCATTTCCTACGATCCCAAACAGTTCTGTAGCGGAAATTGTGCCGCATGTCATGGGTAAAGTGCACAGAATTCCCATTCCCCTCTGGACAGAATGGTTTTCATTCGCTATGATAGAACCAAAACATCCTGAAACCTGACGTTTTGGCGTAATAGCAACCTCCGGAGGCCGGTATGAAGCGAGTTGTAACCATACAAGACATTTCCTGCGTGGGAAAGTGCTCCCTGACCGTGGCGCTGCCCGTTATCTCCGCCTGCGGCGTGGAGACGGCAGTCATCCCCACGGCGGTGCTCTCCGCCCACACCGCCTTCCAGGGATTTACCTTCCACGATCTGACCGGGGAAATCGCGCCCATCGCGGCTCACTGGAAACAGGAAAAACTGGGCTTCGACGCGATCTACACCGGCTATCTGGGCTCCTTTGAGCAGCTGGAGCTGGTCTCCCACTTCATTGACCAGTTCAAAACAGCGGACAATTTGGTCATTGTGGATCCGGTCATGGCGGACAACGGAGCGCTGTACCCCGGCTTTACCGAGGCGTTTGTGGGCGAGATGGCGCGGCTGTGCGGCAAGGCGGACGTGATCGTCCCCAATCTCACCGAGGCGGCCTATCTGCTCCAGGTGCCCTACCCGGGCGAGGACTATGACCGGCCGTATATCGAGGAGATGCTAGTCGCCCTCAGTAAGCTGGGCGCGAGACAGGTCGTGCTCACAGGGGTCAGCTTTGCGCCGGATCGGCTGGGTGTGATGGCCTATGATGCGGAGCGAAACCGCTTTTTCCAGTACTGCAACGAAAAAATGCCCGCCAGCTTCCACGGCACCGGCGACATCTTCGCCTCGGCCATGACCGGAGCGCTGATGCGGGGCTGTTCCCTGGAACAGGCGCTGGAGATTGCGGTGGACTATACGGTCGAGAGTATTCGCAAGACCATGGAGGATGCGGAACACCGTTGGTACGGCGTGAATTTTGAGCAGGCCATTCCCATGCTGGTGGAACGGCTGAGCCAGAACGAACCGGTCCAACGGTGACAAAGGAGAGGTGGTTCCAATGAGAAAGCGGAAATGGGAAAAGCTCGTATTCACTTCCATGTTTACCGCTCTGACCTGCATCGCCACGCTGGTGATCCAGATCCCGTCCCCCATGAACGGATATCTGAATCTGGGCGACGCCCTGGTCCTGCTGGGCGCCTGGTTCCTGGGGCCCGCTTACGGCGCCTTTGCCGGCGGCGTGGGCTCCATGCTGGCAGATCTCCTGTCCGGCTACGCCTACTACGCGCCCGGCACTCTGGTGATCAAGGCACTGGTCGCGCTGGTGGCCGCGCTGGTCTTTCAGGCCCTGCGGAACAAGGTGGGCGAAAAGGGACCGGCACAGATTATTTCGGGGATTTTGGGCGAGTGCATTATGGTCGCCGGCTACTTCGGCTACGCCTGTCTGCTCTTGCAGAAGGGACTGGCTGCGGCCGCAAGCATCCCCGGAAATTTGGTCCAGGGCGGTGTCGGCATCGTTGCGGCAACTGTGGTCTATCTGGCCCTGCGCCAGGTCGCCCATCTGCCCGAACTATTGAGGGGGAATTAACGTGAACGATCAAATTGCCCAGGCGTGCAAAAGCGCCATTGAGGAGCTGTGTGAGACAGCCAAGCTTAAGGCCGGCGACATTGTGGTAGTCGGCTGCTCCACCAGCGAGGTGCTGGGCAGTAAGGTGGGGACCAACTCGGACCCCGACACCGCAAAGGTGATTTTCCAGAGCATCCACGATTTTCTGGACAGCCGGGGAATCTACCTGGCCGCCCAGTGCTGTGAGCACCTGAACCGCGCCATCGTCGTGGAGGCGGATGCGGTCAAGGGTGCGGAGATTGTCAATGTGGTGCCCCAGCCCAAGGCGGGCGGTTCATTTGCCACAGCGGCCTATCACGGCTTCCGGGAGCCGGTCGTGGTGGAGGAGATCCGGGCTGACGCCGGACTGGACATCGGCGCCACCCTGATCGGTATGCACCTGAAGCGGGTAGCCGTTCCCGTGCGGCTCAAAACCACCCACATCGGCGAGGCAATCCTCATCGCGGCCCGGACCCGTCCCAAGTTTATCGGCGGTGTGCGTGCGGTGTACGATCAGTCCCGCCTGTAATAAGTATGAATCACAAAACGCCTGCCCGAATTTTCATTCGGGCAGGCGTTTTTACGTTTTTCTCTTACTTCTGGTTGGCCAGCACTTTTTTCAGCTTGGCGAAGCGGGGCAGGCCGTTCTCCTTGACCATGCCGGTCTCGCCCTGGATCAAAGGCAGGGCGTAGCGGATAAACTCGTCGGAGACCTGATTGCCCCGGGCGTTGATCCACTCCACTGGGACCTTCTTCTCGTAATTGGCCACGGAGCTCAGGTCCAGCAGCTTGGTGTCACAGCGATAGCCGCCGTCCTCGGTGCGGGTGCAGTCGAAGGCCACCATCTTGTCGGTCACGCCGGAGACAGCCGCCTCCACAGCGGTCTTGCCGGCCAGGTAGGACTCCTCAATGTCGGTGGCGGAGGCCACGTGGGCGCCGCAGCGCTGGAGCAGGGACAGCTCGATGCCGCGGACCTTGGCGCCGGTCTTTTCCTTGACCACGTTGGCCAGCAGAGCCGCCAGACCGCCCAGCTGCGCGTGGCCGAAGCCGTCGGTGGCGGAAGTTTTTGCCTCGGAGACAAAGGTGCCGTCGGCGTAATGAATGCCCTCGGAAACGGCAACAATACAGTTGTGATTCTTGGCGTAGATCTCACTGACGTCCGCCAGGAATTCCTCCATGTTAAAGTCCACCTCGGGCAGATAGATCAGGTCGGGACCGCAGCCGGTGATGTTGGCCAGAGAGGCGGCGCCGGCCAGCCAGCCCGCGTGACGGCCCATGATCTCGATGATGGTGATCTGACCCTTGTCGTAGACGTGGGAGTCCAGAAAGACCTCTGCCACAGAGGTGGCGATATACTTTGCGGCGGAGGGGTAGCCGGGACAGTGGTCGGTGCCGAACAGGTCGTTGTCGATGGTCTTGGGAATGCCCATGATGCGGCAGGGGTATCCCACCTTCTGCATATACTTGGAGATCTTGTTGCAGGTATCCATGGAGTCGTTGCCGCCGTTGTAGAAGAAGTAGCGGACGTCATATTTCTGGAAAATAGCCAGGATCTTCTTGTAGTCTGTGTCATCCACATCCGGGTCCGCGATCTTGTAGCGGCAGCTGCCCAGCGCGGAGGACGGGGTGTATTTCAGCAGCTCCAGCTCTGCCGGATCCTCTTCGTCCATCACGTACAGGTTGTCGTTCAGAACCCCTACGATGCCGTGGGCGGCGCCGTACACTTTTGTAATGCAGTCAGAGTCCAAACCGGCTTTGATCGCGCCGTATGCGCTGGCGTTGATCACAGCGGTGGGGCCGCCGGACTGGCCAATAATCATTGCACCTTTCAGTTCACTCATATCGATCCTCCTATTCACATACCAAGGACAAAATTGTGTGATTAGCTTGCCCCGAAATTCAGGTAAATTATAACACACGACCTTGCAATTTTCAATGAGCTCTGCTAAACTGAACTTGTAAATCTGATAAGGAGTTGACAGCTATGCCATTAGTCACTACTACGGAAATGTTCAAAAAAGCTTACGACGGCGGTTATGCCATCGGTGCGTTCAACGTGAACAACATGGAAATTGTCCAGGGCATCACCGAAGCTTGCAGTGAACAGAAGTCTCCTGTGATTCTCCAGGTGTCCAAGGGCGCCCGCGCATACGCAAACCACACCTATCTGGTCAAACTGGTGGAGGCCGCGATCATCGAGAATCCCGAGCTGCCCATCGCACTCCATCTGGATCACGGCCCGGATTTCGAAACCTGCAAGTCCTGCATCGACGGCGGCTTTACCTCCGTTATGATCGACGGCTCTTCGCTCTCCTTTGAGGAGAACATCGCCGTGTCCAAAAAGGTTGTCGAGTACGCTCACGACCACGGCGTCGTGGTGGAAGCGGAACTGGGCACCCTGGCCGGCATCGAGGACGACGTCAACGTCTCCGCTGCTGACTCCTCTTACACCCGTCCCGAAGACGTCCAGGAATTCGTCGAGCGCACCGGTTGCGACTCCCTGGCCATCGCCATCGGCACCTCTCATGGCGCCTATAAATTCAAACCCGGCACCAAGCCTCAGCTGCGCTTCGACATCCTGGAAGAGGTCTCCAAGCGCCTGCCCGGGTTCCCCATCGTGCTCCACGGCTCCTCCTCGGTGCCCCAGGAGTTTGTCCAGATCGTCAACCAGTACGGCGGCAACATGCCCGGCGCCATCGGCGTCCCCGAGGATCAGCTGCGCAAGGCAGCCAGCATGTCCGTGTGCAAGATCAACATCGACTCTGACATCCGCCTGGCCATCACCGCCACCATCCGCAAGTATATGGCGGAACACCCGGACCACTTCGATCCCCGTCAGTATCTGAAGCCCGCCCGTCAGGCGGTCAAGGATATGGTGTCCCGCAAGCTGGTCAACGTGCTGGGCTCCAACAACAAAATCTGAGCAAACGTCAACGGATTCCGGCGAGGTACGCCCCGCCGGAATTTTTTCACCCGGACCGCAAGGAGGGAACAGGATGAAGGATCGAAAAGAGAACCTGCACTCAGAGGTGTGCGAGGCCAACGTGATTCACGACGACGCCGTGGCGAAGGTGCGCGCGAATATGCAGGATGAGGACCCGATCTATGAGGTGGCTGAGCTCTTCAAGGTGTTCGGGGACTCCACCAGAGCGCGGATTATCTGCGCGCTGACGCTGTCCGAGCTCTGTGTCTGCGACCTGAGCTGCCTGCTCAACATGTCTCAGTCCGCCATCTCCCATCAGCTGCGCATTTTGAAGCAGGCCAGAATGGTGAAAAATCGCCGGGCAGGGAAGGTGGTCTACTATTCTCTGGCGGATGACCACATCAAAACCCTGTTTGAAATCGCCTTCGAGCACGTGATGGAGGATTGACCGCCGGCGGTATCCGGTACCTCGGAAAGAAAATTGTCGAAAAGCCCGAAAAAATGCTTGACTTTCCCT
>OLNN01003120.1_pt1 | contig 10807 bp, 9 predicted proteins | sample 1672141 | NCBI WGS metagenome assembly OLNN01 (sample SAMEA3136652, study PRJEB25190) | human gut metagenome | biome: human gut; feature: human-associated habitat; material: faeces | place: Austria | collected 2013 | reverse complement strand
CCGATGCCGTCCGCGGGGAGACCTTACTATCCTCCGTGCAAAAGGCAGCGAACTTCGTAGGTCTGTGCATCACCGGAAGTGAAAAGGCGGGAACGCCCGTGCAGGAGGGCGTGGTGTTTGAGAAGTATCTGGCGGCGCTGTTGTAAAAAAGGCGACGGCTTTTTCTTTTACCGTCGCCCGACAGAGCGGATTATTTAGTCATTCCAATTGGGTTCACCAACATTATAACTCTGATCTGCAACAGGTTCGTTAGGGTTATCGTAGCAGCTTTCAATAGTCAGGTGAAACTCCGGTAAGCTATCACAAGTGTTCGACTTATTTTCCAGTTTACTTGATGCATCGTTTCCGGTTACATTCTCTGTTGTTCCGCGCCCCGTGTTAGTTCTATAACCGAGAAGCGTTCCCATGTTATCCCGATAGTAGGTATAAATGTTCTGAACTCGTTCCCAAACCTGCTCGTCAAAATAAACGTCGCTCCTTTGGCTAACCATGCTTTCCACATACTGACGAAGATCGGAATAGAACAAATCGCTGACATCATAGCAGACATACTGTTCGTCCTCATAGATCTTGTACTGCTCCATCTGTTCAAAGGTCAAAAGTTGACCGCGGATAAAGGCATAGTCCTGCGTGGTATGAATTTCATTTTTTTCGTATATGAAAACATAAATCAAGGGAATATCCACACCGCCGTCGATTTCACCTTTGTGCTGCGGGATGTAGGCGCTTAAAACCATCGCACATTCTTCCGCGGAGGCGCCAATGATTTTGTCATACCCATCCGTTGATCGGCGATGCAGACCAGTTAGCTGCAATTGCATATCCGCAGGCACAGCAGGGTCAAAAAGGACTCTTTCGGCGCTGTCAATCAAAGTTAACTCATTTGGTGACACGGAGGGCACGATGTTTATATCCATTTGTTCCAACACCCTCTGGCAATGTTCCAGATATTCGCCAGCGAGCCGATTTCTTTCATTAATATCCAAAGTGTAGCTTTCAAAGTATGGTCTGAATTCTTCCATAATTTCTGATATCAGTTCCGGATCAGCGTCAACCGGAGTAATCGGCGCCACGTCAACTTTTTCGGTTGGGACAGATTCTGCAAATTCAACCGTACACATCCAATCCTGTCCAAATAAGAAGTTGTTATTTGTCAACACCAAGTAGTACCAATCATCATCCGAAATCGGTGTCTCCAACAGTGATATATCATAGGCATCTGAAAGATCAATTACCATCGTACCGCTTGAGTTAGCCGGTATCCCGGTGTTGCTGAAAGACACCTTTCCCGAAAGCGGTTTAACTTCCTCGCTGGTAGACCAGCGCATTAGTTTAAGTTTCGATTGAAAATTAAGCTCTTTGTCAGACCTATTTTCTACTTGAACAGAAATTACACCATTTCCCTCATATGTGGCAGACAGAGAAAGTTCATCTCCGGATAGGGAGGAAAACAAACTGTTTGCAAAAACAGTCATAGAAAAGAAACAAAAAACTGCTGCAACTACTCCCCATTTCACCCATACCGTCTTTTTCTTCACCCGTATGTTGGGAGCTGCTTCCTGAATATACTTTGTGCTGATGTTACCAACCGCCTCGGAAATATCTTCACGTTTCATACTGTAAATCCCTCCCCCTTCAAATAATCCCGCAGTTTGTCCCTAATACGGGAAAGTCGCACTGACACGGTATTACTCTTCAGACCAAACTGTTTTGCAAGTTCCGAAATAGAATAGGCATACCAATATCGACGAACAAAGAGTATTCGACTCTCTGCATCCAGTGTATCAAGAAAATAGTCAATCTGCCGGGTAAGCTCCTTTGCGGAAATCTCCTCCTCTACACTTTCAGAGGAGGATACACATTCCCCCAGTTCGTCTAAAGCTGCATCGTAAAAGCTGTTGCGCTTGACAGATGTATTCGCATGATACTTTTTTATGGAGAGGTTACGAACAATTCGACAGATATAGGTAAGCAACGGGTTTGGATTTTGAGGCGGTATTGTATTCCATGCTCCTAAATAAGCGTCGTTAACACATTCCTCTGCATCGAGGATATTGTTCAAAATATTTTTTGCGACCTTGTTACAGACATTTCCGTACTTCGCCGCCAACTCCATGATTGCCCGTTCAGAGCGCATATAGAACAAATCAATAATTTCACTATCGTTCAAATCATCACTTCCTTTCTGCCTCACTTATATACTACGAATTAAGAGAAAGATATTACAAGAAAAACAAATATTTTCAAATTTAACAGACAGTGTCTGGGATATTGAGTATCCATTCCTGATGATCGAAAAAAGCCAGATTTCTACTTTTCTCTATGAAAGCTAATTACCTTTTGTGCCTTTTCATTTATAACAATTTTAGAGTCTTCCGTATTCACTTTTACCTCCCATGGTATCATAAGTTCAATTTTAGCTTTGAATATACTCCAAGCGGTATTATTTTTATCAAATCATAGATAGAACTTTCAAAAATACCGCCTGATGGATAGTAACTCCATTCAGGCGGTATTATAACAATAATTTTTCAAATGAAAGAAGCTTTTTTACTGCTGCGATATAAAAGTAACGCTGTCCGGCAGTATTTTATTCAAACTCCACCACAACGCTGCCCATAGCACATTCCAGCTCCATATTTTTAGAAGCGTTGTTGTTGATCTGTTTCTCCTGTGCCAGGCCGTTGTAACTGTCATCACCGACTTTCAGTTCACCCATACCGCAGCTTAAATCGTAGTTGAAATCCGTCTGCGTTCCTGCCAGTGTCAGTTTCAGTTCTCCCATGGAGCACTCTCCGTCCAATCGTTCGGTCACATCTCCGTTCAGACGGACGGATCCCATTCCTACTGACACCTCTGCCACGCGGCTGCTCAGTTCTTCTACTGTCATCTGACCGGCACCACAGTCTAACTCTACCTGGTCAGCCTCCAGTTTCTCAAACGTCATCTTGCCGGCACCCACATTGGCTTCCAGCGCCCCCGTCTGCAATTCCTCTACACTGAGGCTTCCGGCGCCCAGATCCAAAGAGGTATTTTCAAAATAATATCCCTCCGGCACATACAGGCAGATGGAACCGCCCAGATTACCTTCACTGTTGCTGCTTACTTTTGAGGTTCCGCGGATCTCCATCGTACCGCCTTCCACATATCCCTGGAACTTCCGCATTCCGTCGGCTTCTACCCGGAAGCAGTTGTCCTCCGACACCTGAATCTTCATGACACAGCCACCGACCTGCACTTGTAGATCCGTGATGCCCTGGCTGTCATCCCCCAGAACATAAAGCTCTATCTTTCCCGACTTTACTTCATAATCTGAGTCATAATCCACCTTGTCCTCCAGATCATAGTGCACATCGCCCATATTTTCCCGGATTTGCTCCGTCACACCGTCACTCCAGTCATCTACCTTTTCTTCGGAAATTCTTCCCAGGGTAACCGCTGACAGGATCTCCCCCGGCGAAAAATGCGTGGAGCCATTCCCCAGGCTTCCGCTCACCCCCAGGATCAGTCCCAATAATATAAATATCAACGCTGTGATGGCACAGCCCTTCATAAATTTTCTCATGCTTCTGCTTTACCTCTTTTCTGGAATAATCCTCCGATCCAACAACAGATCGCCGGTGTGGCGATTCCCGCCATGGCCACGGTCAGCATCAGGAACAGCAGTCCGATACCTCCGCAGATCAGTCCGGCACCGATCAGGCACATTCCCACAAAGGGATGCGTAAACATACTGATGATCCCTGCTGCCACCAGTGCGATCAGAACCAGTATCAGTGCTGCTGCCGTTGCCCCGAAACCGATGATCAGTCCGAACCATGCGGCGATCAGCCCTGCTGCCACGCCGATACCGGCGGAAGCTGCTCCCAGGATCACCGGGGATGCCAAAATACATAAAATTACGATCAGCACGATCATACCGGTAGACATTCCTTCATTTTTCTGTGGAGATACCACCTGTGCCTGTGCAGTTTGTGACGCATCGCTCTGCCAGCTGCGCTGTTCTGTGCCGCCGTCTTCCTCATTGGAATATGCCGGGTAGAGAATCATTGCTTTGGTTTCGGCATTGATCTTCTGGCAGCTATTCTCTCCATAACCATTCCCGAAAATGTCTTTTTTGATATTCTCCGCTACTTTCATCGGATTCCCCAGTGCCTCAATAACATTCTGTTCATTCTCCGGTCCCGCATCGTTAAAATATTCATTATAATATTGTAGCGCTTCTTCCCGCTCCGTAGCAGAAATATTTTGCAGCAGACTCTCCAGCTGCCTCATATACTCCGTTCTGTTCATCCTACTTTTTCTCCCATCTGTGCATTTTTATGCCTCTGACCGCTTCACCGGTCTTCCCTCAAACAGTCCTGTGATCTTCCCGCTGTAGCTTCGCCACTCGCTTTCATATAAATGAAGCTGTGCCCAGCCCCTGCTGGTGACCTTGTAATAGCGTCTCGTCCTGCCGCTGCATTCCCGGTCATAGACCTCCAGACATTCGTCCTTCTGTAATCTCCGAAGCACGGGATACAGGGTGGATTCCGACAGCTCGATCACCTGCCGGACCTCCTGGGTGATCTTGTACCCACAGGTTCCTTCCGGTTCCCGGGCGACCACCGCCAGCACGATAGCATCCAGCAGGGCTGCTCCTGTATTAAAAAGCATCCTATCGCTCCTCTCTGAAATTTGCGGCTATCCGGCTTTCCTTACAATATTATATGCCGTATAGTATTGCTCTGTGGCTATACTATACGGCATATAATATCATGCGTCAATATAGAGAAACCGTAAGAAATTCTAAAGACTTTCCAAAGATTCCGTCGACTCCTCCAGAAACTCCTGACGGATACTGTTTTTATGGATCACAATGGCAGAGATCAGAAGCGCTCCCCCAAATACCTGCCGTGGTATTCTCTGTATCATCATAAGGACCGCTGCTCCCACGGCAAAACAGATGTAAGTGATACGGGTTCTTTTGGTGTGCGGTCTGATCAGAAGGGCAGACCCCGACAAATACAATATGATCAGCAACAGCAGCAGTTCCGGCTGTACCGGTGCCAGTCCGATCAACACGCCGAAGGATACCGCAATGGCTTTGCCTCCGTTCCCATGATAAAACAGGGAATAGGCATGCCCCAGCACTGGTGCCACCATGATAAGCGGGAACCAGCTGTCTGTCACAAGCCCCATGCCAACTGCCACGTATACGGGCAGTGCTCCCTTTAATAAATCTCCCAACAGGCACAGGATCCCGACAGGCACTCCTGCGTATTTCATGGCATTGGCAGTCCCCGGATTATGATCGTTGCTGACCTCAGTGACATCAATTCCTTTGATCCACTTCGGTAATGCCCTGCCGAACAATATACTTCCGCATAACAATCCGAAGACTGTCATTCCCAGTTCACGTATGATCATCTGTCTCTCCTGTCTGCCGTTTTCCTCTGTGCCTAAGCTTCCTTCTGTGCTGCTTCCGCCGCTTCCTTTTGTCCGCAGATAAATTCACAGACTGCGTCTGCAGCATAAGGCTTTCCGTATTTTTCCTGACACTTCCGCATTTCGGCCTGTGCCTCCGGATCCCGCAGAAGCTTTAGTCCTTTTTGTATCACGGCATCTTCCGTATCTCCTGATACAGACATCCCATGTTGTGTGAAAAAAGCAACATTACGATCCTCACATCCGGGGATCGGCTTAGTGTGTACCAATGCAACCTTCGCTGCCACCGCTTCCGTAGAAGTCAGTCCACCCGGTTTGGTGAACAGAATATCCGCCGCTGCCATGTAGAGATGCGCTTCCGTGGTAAAATCCAGCACATGCACCCGCTCTGTATCGGCATATCTATCACGGAGTGTCTTCTTCAGCTCTTCATTGGTTCCCCCAAGGATATACAGATGGGTATCCTCGCCGGTCTGCTCCACCAGCTTTGCCGTCATGTTTTCCACACGGCCGTACCCCATACTGCCCGTCATCATAAGGATACAGGATTTATCTGCCGGAATCCCCAGCTGCCCTCGCGCTTCTCTTTTTTCCGGAAGCTTCAGGAACCTCTCCGATACCGGAATTCCCGTGGGAACCAGTTTTTCCGCAGGGATGCCGCGTTTGATGAACTCCGTTGCCAGTTCCTCATGCGGGATAAAATAGTAATCCACCTTTGTCTCCTCGGTAAAAGGAATACAGGTATAATCCGTGGCAATAAAATAAGTCTGTACATCCAGCTTATGCTGTCGCAGCAGCCAGGTCATTGCCTCCGCTGGGAACAGATGTGGCATTACCACCGTATCATATCCGTTCTCTGTGATATAGCTGCACAGCTTATCCGCATACAAAGCGTTGGCAAAATACACCGGTGACTTTAATCTGGCAGACGAAATGGCCCTGCCTACCCGGTACGCTCCGGCGAACACCTTTTTCGCCCGGACCGTACTCCAGATGTAGATCCGGCGTCCGTAAGCGCTGGCCTTGTCCGAAGCAAAATTAAGTACATCCGCCAACTCACAGGGAATGCCCCGTTTTTCAAACTGTTCTTTCACCGCTTTTGCAGCAGAATTATGTCCCTCACCGGTTCCGGTGGATAAGATCAGTACCTTCATAAATAAATTCTCCGTTAGTTTTCCATCAGCCAGAAATATGCACTGTACGCAGGCAGAAGACTGCCGCCGCCAAAGTCATGTTTCTCTCCGGTGATCAGATCCACCGCCGTTCCGCAGCCGGCATCAAAATGTGCCATGAAGTCTTCTCCGTCTGCATTGATAGCCACCAGTACTCTCTCGTGCTCCGACTTTCTCTCGAAAATACACTGCTTATTGGTCAACAGTACCGAACGAAAGGCTCCGTAATTCAGTGCCTCGGAATGCTTCTTGGCCTCTGCCAGTCTGCTGATCCAGTCACACAGACCGTTCCACTCCGGCTTGTCAAAGCAGGGACGCAGTGCAGGGTCACCATCTTCTTTTCTGGCTTTGAAGCCCCATTCGCTTCCATAGTAGACACAGGGGATCCCCGGCATACCGAATGCCATGGCATAGATCAGCGGCAGATGATTTTCATTATTCAAAATACTTGCCACCCGGGTCACATCATGGTTATCCACGAAGGACAACAGGTGCTTTCCCTTATATAATGTCCAATTCTCCGGTCCGAACTGTCGCAGCAGAGAATGCACGATTTCAAACATATTCATGCTGTTGAAGCTGCTGTAAAGTCCCTTATAACACTCGTAGTTCGTTGCGGAATGCAACATCTGATCATTCATCAGGCGATTATAATCTCCGTGAAGCATCTCGCCTAATAAGAAGAAATCCTGCTTGTAGGCACCGGTCACTTCCCGCAGTCTTCTGACAAAGTTCTCATCCAGGCTGTACGCCACATCCAGGCGCAGACCGTCAATACCGAATTCATCGATCCAGCCCTTCACGCTGTCTAACAGGTAATTCACTACCTCCGGGTTCTGCAGGTTCAGCTTTACCAGATCAAAGCAGCCTTCCCAGCCCTCATACCACAATCCGTCGTTGTAGTTGGAATTGCCGCCGAAATCAATACGGTAGAACCAGTTCACATAAGGAGAGTTCTCGCGGTTTTTAATCACATCCTGAAACTGTGCAAAACCTCTGCCCACATGATTGAACACACCGTCTAGCACAACCCGGATTCCTGCCGCATGCAGTGCGTCACATACTTCCTTAAAATCTTCATTGGTTCCCAGCCTTACATCAATTTTGCGGTAATCCCTGGTATTGTAACCATGGGTATCCGATTCAAATACCGGAGAGAAATAAACGGCATTCACTCCCAGCTTCTGCATATGGGGGATCCACTCCTCCACACGCTTGATCTCATGTCTCTGTATTCCATCATTTTCAAAAGGAACTCCACAGAATCCCATAGGATAGATCTGATAAAAAACACTTTCATAAGCCCACATATTAGTCACCATTCCTTTCTGCCTTAATTTCATGTTGTCTTAATTTCATACTTTGTACTCGTAAGACTTTTCCATTGACTGGTTCAGTACTGCTTGTATTTATTTGTCCACATCCATTCTTTTGCTATTATACATCATTTTTGATCCATCTGTCGTTTTTTTTATGAAAAATCTCAAATAATCCACAAAATCCACAGAGTTATCCACATATACACACGTGTCATATGTGGTTATGTGGATTGTCATTTCGGATATCAACTCGTGTATCACATTGAAAATCATCCCTTTTGCCACAACCAGGCATCCCAGAAGCGCTCCACCTTTTTGGCTACCGTATCCACGGTCACAGGCTGCACCTGTTCCCACTCTCTGGGGAATAATCTCCGGTAGGAATACTGCTGAAACCGATCATCCAGCAGAACAATGATACCCACATCCTCCGCCGTCCGGATCACGCGGCCTGCCGCCTGCAATACTTTATTCATTCCCGGATAGCGGTAGGAATAATCGAAGCCGTTCTCTCCGTCCTCATCAAAATAGCCCTTGAGGATCTCCCGCTCACAGCCTACCTGGGGCAGTCCGGTTCCTACTACAATGACTCCGATCAGACTGTCCCTCTTCAGATCGATGCCCTCTCCGAAGATTCCCCCCAGCACGCAGAAGCCGATCAGCGTCTGCTCCTCTTCCTCCTCGATCTCCATTCCGATAAGGCTCTGCAGATCGCAGTCCTCATTGCCCCGGAAGCGGTTCAGGAAGTATTCCCTCTCTTCCTCATTCATGGATTCCTGCTGTACCAGACATTCCTCTTCTTCTGTCATAAAATACTGCTTATAAATCTCATAAATATGCTCCATAAAGGAATAAGACGGGAAAAACACCATGTAATTGCCATGCCGGTTCTTCACGACTTCATGAATATAGCGGGCAATATTGTAGTACTCCTCCCGGGATCTGCGGGTGAACTTGCTGGTCACATCCCCAGCGATCAGTATTGTGCGCTTCTCGGGATCGAAGACTGAGTGCGCATATACCTCATAGTCTTCCTTCTCGCCACCCAGCAGATTCTTGTAATACTGGATCGGCAGAAATGTAGCGGAAAACAGGATCGTACTGCGTCCCCTGAGCATGCATTCCTTCAGATTTTCCCTGGGATTCACACAAAACAGCTTCAGTTCAAAGCTTCCGTCCTCACACATCCTGGTATATTTCACATAGTTTTCATCTTGTCTCTCGTAAATATCCAGAAAATGACTGAGCTTGAAATAGAAGTCCAGCAGATTCTCCCGTACTTCCAGGCTGATCTTCTCCTGCTCCTCCAGATAATCACTGATCACAGCGTGCAGTCTGGTCAAGGGCTGCACCAGCATGTCAATATCATCCACCAGCCGGTACCCGTCACAGTCCCGCTTCATGGACAGCAGCTGTGCGTTGCATTTCTCCAACAGCTGGCTGATCCGTTCCGCATAGCCTTCCCGCACAAAGGTACTCTTTCCGTCAGACTTTTTCCCTTTGTGTCCCCTTACATAGAGAGAATCGGTACCGTCTGTTTCCTCCAGGGTAATCTCCTGTGGCAGTTGTTTTGACATGCCTGTCATTTCTAATGTCATCTGCCCGGAAATCCCGTCTTTATCACGCTTTTTCTGGGCTGCTTCTTCCATTTCCGACGTGATTGTCTGTTTGATCTCCCGCTTGAGTTCCAACAGATCTTCCTTCCGTAGCGGTGCACTGTACATCTCCCGGCCCCGCTCTAAGAGGTTATGTGCCTCATCGATCAGAAATACATAATTACCCTGACTGCCATCTCCAAAGAAACGTTTCAGATACACATGGGGATCAAAGAGGTAATTGTAGTCTCCGATGATGCCGTCAGCGAACAGGCTCAGATCCAGTCCGAATTCAAAAGGGCATACCCGATATTTCAGGGCATATTCTTCTATTTTGCTTCTGGTAAAGCTCTCTTCGTGGGTCAGAAGATCATAGATAGCCTCATTGACACGGTCAAAATGACCTTTGGCATATGGGCACTGCTCTGGATTACATTCAGTACGTTCCTGAAAACAGATCTTCTCTTTCGCTGTCAGAATAATACTTTTGAATCGCAGTCCCTTCTCCCGCAACAGAGAAAAAGTGTCCTCCGCCACCGTCCGGGTGATGGTCTTGGCGGTGAGATAGAACAGCTTGTCTCCCATATCCTTTCCCATGGCCTTTACCGTGGGAAAGATCGTGGATATGGTCTTACCGACTCCCGTAGGAGCTTCAATAAATAATTTTCTCTTATGATAAATGGTCTGGTACACATAGCTGACCAGCTCTTTCTGTCCATCCCGATAGTCGAAGGGAAACTGCAGCTCAGCAATGGACTGCTGCCGCAATTCTCTCCACTGCCAGGTATAGTCCGCCCATTTGCGGTAATCACTGATCAGCTGCTGGAACCAGACTTCCAGTCTGACGAATTCATAATCTTCATAAAAATAGCGGATATCTTCCGTCTCTATATTGCAATAGGTCAGCCGCACCCGGATATAGGGCAGCTCCTTTTGCAGGCTGTACATATAGGCGTAGCATTTCGCCTGGGCAATATGTAAAGGCAAGGGTGCCTTCAGCTTCGACAGATCTCTATAGGTTCCCTTGATCTCATCGATGGTGGTCTCTCCATTCTGCTCGATGATGCCGTCGGCCCGGCCTTCCACGATGATGACATAGTCCTCCGTGGGATGGGTGTATTTTAATGCCACTTCTGCCTGATACTCCGCACCCATACGGCGCTGGATCATACGGTGGATCCGGCTGCCCTCCTGCATGGCATTCTCCGGGGATCCCTGCCTCCTGTCGTCGATGTCGCCACTGCGCAGGATGAACTCTACAAGATTACGTACCGATATTCTGACTTCTCCTGCC
>OLNN01003118.1_pt1 | contig 10810 bp, 5 predicted proteins | sample 1672141 | NCBI WGS metagenome assembly OLNN01 (sample SAMEA3136652, study PRJEB25190) | human gut metagenome | biome: human gut; feature: human-associated habitat; material: faeces | place: Austria | collected 2013 | reverse complement strand
TTCTGCGCTCCAAAGGCGACACCAAACGCCCGCTGTTCTTCCTGTTTGTCAGCGGCATGACCAATGTGGTCCTGAACCTGGTCTTTGTCATCGTCTTTCAGATGAGCGTTGCCGGTGTTGCACTTGCCACCGTCATTTCGCAGGCTCTGGCTGCCCTTCTGGTGTGCATCACCCTGATGAAGGAGCCAGACGCCACCCATCTTGACCTGCACAAACTGCGCATCGACCGCGCAATGGCACTGGAAATTATCCGAATCGGTGTACCTGCCGGTTTGCAGGGCATGGCATTCTCCTTGAGCAACGTAGTCGTTCAGTCGAGCATCAACTCCTTTGGCTCTTCGGTCATTGTTGCCGGCAACAGTGCAAGCAACAACATCGAGAACTTTGTCTACATCGGAATGTCCGCCTTCACACAGGCTTGCATCACCTTCACAAGCCAGAACGTTGGTGCACAAAATCTCAAGCGTGTCAAGAGCATCTTCAATCATTCGATGGTGCTGACCACTTTAAGCGCCATGCTGATGGGCTTTTTGGTCTGGTTCTTCGGCGAATCGCTGCTTGCTTTCTACACCAGCGACCCTGCTGTCGTAGAAGCCGGTATGCTTCGCCTGTTCTGGGTGTCCATGTTCCTTTTCCTCAACGGCATACTCGATGTCTTTGTTTCTTCCCTGCGCGGCATGGGCTACTCCTCTTTACCCACCATCGTCATGCTTGTCGGAATCTGTGGCGTGCGCCTGTTGTGGCTGCTGCTCATTTTCCCAATGCATCGCACACTGACCACCATCTATCTGTGCTTCCCACTGAGCTGGACGGTCACCAGCATCGTCCTCGGATTCATCTGGCTGTACTGTTATCGCCATATGCTCCGCACCAACGGACAACAGGCACAAAATGCTTAAAGTAGCTTTTCCTGTTGAACCTTCGGCAGTCCCGTTTCAGGGACTGCCTTTTTTATTGATTCAAAAAGGTGGAATTTGTCATTCTTAACGATCATTCTTAGGAGATAAGCTGATTTCCCTTCAAAATCCATCATATTTGTTGTACAAATATGATAATAACCCTCTTAATACTTAAGCGAAGTCACGATTTTGATTGTATGCCGGTTTTTTCATTGAAAAGGGAAAATATCTATGTTAAGATTATAACATAACAATCTTGACCGAATCATTTTCACACTAGGAGGATTACTAAAAATGAAACCATTATCTGAAAAAGTTGCTATTGTAACCGGCGCCGGACAAGGAATCGGAAAAGGAATTGCGCTTTGTTTAGCCAAACGCGGTGTCAAAGTCGTTGCCACCGGTCGCCGTCTGGAGCCAATCGAACAGACCATCAAGGAAATCAAAGAATTCGGCGGCGAAGGCTTTGCTATGAGCTGTGACTCCGCCGACCGTGCAAGAGTAGAAGAGGTCGTAAAAGCCACCGTAGAAGCCTATGGAACTGTCGACGTTGTTGTCAACAATGGACAGGCAATCGTTCCTTCCGCACCGGTCGAAGAAACCAGCTACGACAATATGCTCAAGGCATGGCAGAGCGGTGTGATTGGCTCTTTGAACTATATGCAGGCAGCCTTCCCATACATGAAAGAGCAGCACGAAGGCAGAATCATCAACTTCGCCTCCGCTACCGGTATGTTCGGCATTGCTGGTCAGCTGGCTTATGGCTCCAACAAGGAAGCGCTGCGCGGCTTGACCAAGATTGCAGCCAAAGAGTGGGGACAGTACGGCATCTGTGTCAACGTTGTTCTGCCAGGCGCTGAATCTCCTGCTGCAAAAGCTTGGGCAGAAAAATTCCCGGAGGAATATGCAAAACAGGTGGAATTGAACCCAATGAAACGCTTTGGCGATTCCGAAACCGACATCGCTCCTGTCGTTGCTTTCCTTGCTGGACCGGATTCCTGCTACTTCTCCGGTCAGAGCGTAATCGTAGACGGCGCAAACTCCATCATGCCGTAACCAAAATGCCCGATTCTCCGCAAAAGATTTCACCTTACAAAATTTTTGCAATACCAAAAGGACGATATGACCAAAGTCATATCGTCCTTTTTTGATTTTATATCCTCTTACTGTGCTTACATGAAAGGTCGCTCATCTCCCAAAAGGAGACTCAATACAAGGACAATATCGTCCTCGTGTGTATCATAGGTTTATCTGAAAAGTTTTTAGAAAGCGGACCACCGCCTACCATGATTTTAAACTGATCGCGGATTCCCTCCGAAACCAGCTGATCAATAACACACTTCATATTCTGCATTGTGGTTGTCATCAAAGTAGACATACAGATAATCCCGCTCTTGACTTCCTTTGCCTTCTGAACAAAGTCCGAAATCTGAACATCTCTGCCCAAATCGTATACTTCAAATCCGGCAGTATCCATCATGATCTTGACCAGGTTTTTTCCAATATCGTGGGTGTCGCCTTCTACTACACCGATGATGACCGGAATTTTGTGGTCTGTTCCCTCTCTCTTGAGATGTGGTTTGAGAATCACTGCACTGGCATTGAACACTCCGATCTTCTTTGCGCCTGCCGTATTCGGATGCAGACCATCAATCAGGTAGCGGCCATTGGCATTCTTTTTCTCGTAGATGTCACAGATACCACAGCAGAAAGTATCAATGACTTCCAGAGACATCCTGCCGGCAAGAAGTTTCAGATAATCGCCTTTCGCCTTGGACTGTGCATAGCTCCGGGTCGTGATATAGCCCTGAATCGGCGTACAGATATAAATCTTCGCCGCCGGGTATAGCTGCTGAAGTTTTTCGATGCTGTACCGGAATGCTGATGCAAACACCCTGCGGTCCAGCTCTTCGATGGCGACCATTTCATTCTCTGAAGTGAAAGAGCCTTCCATATCACCGGAAGGAACACCATCATTCGTACCACAGGCGATCAGGATCATATCAAAGTCGGCGTAGGCAGTCACTTCCTTGTAGTGAGGGCTGGTCTTGTCCTTGCCTCGGATGAGTTTTTCCACCTGATTGCCCATGACATTGTTGTGGTTCTGATCCGGTCCGGAAAAGACCGGGTTGCCATCGTAAACGCTGTCCTCATAATCGCACCATCTGGCACTGGATACCGACAGGTTTACAAACCGCTCCGGCTGGATGATCTCATTGAAGTATCTTACCCAGCCACGCTCCGATGTGTTCAGTGCCGTGATGCTGTCTCCCAAAAACAGGATCTTCTTTCCGGTGAACGCAGATTTCTGCTTCATGACCACCTGCATATCCGTAGACACGGAACTGATCGTTTTGGAAAGGTTCTGCATATTCGCATCTGCTGTTTTGATCGCATCCACATTTACACGGACCTTTTCCGACAAGGCAGCAAGCTCCTTTGTATTGGTGTCAGCCTGCTTATGAAGGAGGCTGTAATCTTCTCCAAAGTAGCTGCCCTTCACATTGAAGTAATGTGCCTTTACGTTGGACATGGTCATATCGTAGGTGCTGTTCTTCGTGAACACGATCTGGATATAGTCATCCTTATACCCTGCATCTTCAAGCTTTTTGGATGGGATTTCAAGCGTGATCCTCTTTGGTTTTCCATCTGTAGAAGCAATCGACCCAAGGTTTACCAGCTTTGAACCAACCACATAGTAGTGCATCAGCTGGTCGTTGCAGTAATCCATCTCGACATAGAGCTTATCAAACCGCTCCGCACGGGGAACTTTAATGCCGCCGCCATAATACCCGCTCTCATACTCCGTCAAAAAATGATGGATGGTGGCTCCTTCATCCACGATCTCCCATTTTCCTTTTGAAAAGACACAGGGCTGAAATGGAACTTCAAGGCTCTGTGACATCAGCGCATCCCGTGCAAGTTTTGCCGCGCTTACACAGGCATCTGCGAGTTTATCCTTTGTAACGGTAGCATCCAAGAGTTTCTGTCCATCCACCGATTTATCCCGAAGCATCGTGCCGGACAGCGTATGGTCGCCAAACGGCATCCTGCCATCCACCTTAAACGGAAAGTAGCCATAAGACCGTTCCGGATATTTACAGTCCACTACAAAAACGATGATATCATTCTCTTTTGGAGAATCCGACCAGTCCGCTGTCACCAACGTCCCTTCCACTGTATCGTAGGAGATATAGGTCAAAAGAGCATCCGGGTTATATGGAACCGGCTCTGGTTTCGTAAGCAGCTTATTCCCCTTCGCACCCAGATAGATAAAGTTCCCAGAAAACTCCAGCTGATGCTCTGTGGTATTCAGATTGACTGCTCCTGTATAAGAAAAAGGCATACCGTTGGCATAGAACTTATCGGCTCTGGACCGTAGGTGCGCACCAAACGAGTCATAGGTCTTTCCTGCCGAATCGACCCGCGCATCCAGGGTCTCTTTGTCCGTAGTCTTACCAGATGCAATGCTGTTCATCCTGGAATTCAGCGATACTGCACTCTGCTGCATGGCCGTCCGTCCATCCTCCAGCTGCTTCTGTGCATCTGTCACCTTCTTCGCCAGCGTTGTGGTCGTATCACTCAGGCTGTCATTCACGTTCTGCACCGTATCCGTGAGTTTCTGGGTGACCCTTTCTTCCGTTTCGGACACATTCTTGCTAATGCGGCTTTCTGTCTCTGTCAGTTCCGTATGAACGTCCTCTGCTGTCTGAGTCAGATGATCCTCTGCCAACTTAATCTGCTCACTAAACTCACTGCATACAGCCCAGTAGTGTTCATTGAAGATTTCCGTTCCAGCCGGGACCGGCAGCTTGGAGATATAACTGACACCAGTTTCCTGACACAGCACGATGATCAGTTCCTCGTACTCTTTTGTCTTGTCCCAGATGCCGCCATGCTTCGGGACGATGCGTCTGCCAACATACTTAGGCATAGAACACACCTCCCCTCAGCACAGAAGAGATCAGATTACTGCACAGGTCAGATAATCCGATACCCCCCCCCGAATTTTCAGACAATTATTACGGTTCATCATAGCTTTTCCTTTCTCCGGGATATTCCCGGCATCACTTCATATCCTGTAGTGCCAGTGTATACTTGACCAACGCATACAGCTGATAGCCCCATGCGCAGTGTGCGTAGTTGTTCGGATGCCAGTTGGGGCCTCCGTACTGACCCCGACCGTATGCCATGTGCAGTACCCTGCCACTCTGTCTGCCGACCGAATCCGCAGACACATAATCCAGTGTAGGGTAACTCTCCACGGCAGGCTGGATCAGATGCCCACTGCATACATAGACACCGTTTGCCTCATCCTGCAGTTCATCGCAGAAATACTGGTAGATGCTCACATTCTTGCTGTGAAGTCCTCCCAGCGTGATCTCAGAAGCCCGGTACTCCGGGTATTTTGCCGGGAAGTAAGTGCCGGTCTCATCAATAGACATGAGGATCACGATAATATCCGGATACTCACGCTTGATCGTTTTCACGATATCTGGGATATTGGCTTTGTACTCTGCAAGGGAACTGTTATGGTTCAGGTTGATCACCACATGGGTCGGCGTGCACAGGTCATAAGCGTTGGCATCTTTTACTTCCGTGCCTGCGGTTTCGCCGGGGATAAGCCGGGTCATGCCGTTATCCGCCAACGTCCTGTATTTATCCAGACAAGCCTTCAGTGAGAAGCCCTTCGTCTTTTCATCGTAGAACGGGTTAATATTAGATGCGCTCTCAAAAGTTGCAAGGTTCAGATCTTCTGCACTCCAGCCGCCCTTACCCATCGCATAGTTCACAACCGTCTTTCCATCCAGCTTGAACGAGGACGAGGAGCCGTAATGCTTCCCATTCACTGTTCCCGGCATGCCGACCATCAGACAGCGGTATTCGGTTTCTGCCGCTTTCGCGTCCTTGCGGTCCAGATCAAACAGGTAGCGCACCCACGACCAATAGTGGGTCGGAAGATCCGCATCTGTTTTCCCAACACCGGCCAGATACCCATCCGTCACACTGTCACCGATAACAAGGATCTTCGGGAACTGGTTCTTTCCCATACTGGCCAAGGTGCTGCGGTGCTTGAATTTGAGTTTCTGCGTCTTATAGACATCTGACACAAACGATTTCTCTACCGTCTGTTCCAGAACATCCTCCCCGCTGTTGACTGCCGTGTTGGTAAACGGTGAATACAAGTCAAAGCGCTCCTCCATCTCCGTACCAAAACCAGCCGCTCTATCCTTCCAGCCGGTCTCAGCGATCAGATGGTCCACCCAGACTGAAACATGATAGTTTCTGGCGGTCGAAAGGTTATTGCAGACCGTATACACCGGAGCCGCCGGGACAAGGCGAAGGTCTTTCTTTTCCGGCACGGCCACCAGCTGATCCAGCCGGGTCGTCAGATCTGTCAGCTGCTTTTTCTGGTTATCCGCCTCCGTCTGCAGGGAGTTCACTTCCTGTTTCAGATCATCCAGCGGCTTATAATCCGTGTATGCTTCGTATACATACTCCGTTCCCTCAACAACGCAGAGCTTCTGTCCGGAAGAGGCCATATAGAAGAACATCACATAGGCATCGCCTTCCTGATAGGTGTACTGGTCATTGGCATCTACATAACGGAGCACCTTCTTCGCCTTGTCAAACACGACCTGGCTGGTTACACCGTTCGTGCCGGAGCCTTTGGTCACAAGACCTTTCTCGCTGACCGGGATATAATCCGTGGAACCATATCGGAGATTGTCTGCATGATACTGAATAACGGACGAGTGTACATAGGCAAACCATCCCGGACGATACCTGGAAGGGTCGAGGAGGTTTCGGCTATGGACTGCATCCAGCTTGCCGGATGCCAGGGTATCCGTGTATTCCCGCTCATCCTTGAAAGCCTGTCCTACAACGGCGGCATCCGCAGCCATTCCGGAATAGGATAGCGTCGTATCCACCTTACCTGTACCAATCAGGATCTTGCCCATAAAGACGATCAGACGGTTTTTGTAATCATACTCCACATTCCCGGACGGTTCATTGCTGAAGAAATCGTTGCGGATTTCTTTTCCGGTATTCGGGCGCACCGGATAACAGAGCACCTTGTCTGTACTGCGCACACGCAGTTTGTATGCTCCTTCATCTATAAATCGGTGCAGAATCAGGGTGATCCTGTTATCTCCCTTCACTAGTTCTACCGACTGGCGGAACACCTCGCCTTCTTCCGATTCAAGCATGGCAGTCAGGGTCGTCTCCCCAATGGTTCGAAGTGTGAACTGGATTTCCTGTATAAACACACTTCGCAGAACAGTCAGCGGCACATAGTAGGTCTGGAGTACCGGGCTGCTGCCTTCCCAGATATTGCTGACACCGGGATATAAAAAGGGCAGATCCAGACTGGTCATCGTTTCCTTTGCCAGTGCATCATCCGCACTTCGCAGTGCTTCGATCTCGACTGCCATCTTTTTCTGATTCTGTCGCTCCCTCTGAACCTGATTCCACAGCTTTACAGACTCTCCGCACACCTTCAGGTTCAGGTCCTTCGCATAGGAGCTTGCCCTGATCTGGAATACCCCTTCCGGGATCTCCAATTCCTTTTCTTTGTACTCCTGCGGCTGTTCCGTATCCCTGGAATCCAGAATAGATGCCACAAACGTGCCATTGGCATCATAGCCTGCAACTCCGATCCAGTTGAACACCTGCCCAGTATAGTAAACTTTCTGGCAGGCGGTATCCACCGGGATCAGTGCTGTCGTCTGAACATGCTCAAACTTCTGCGTTTCTCCATTGATCGTGTTGACTGTAATGCCTTCTGTCAGTTCGCCGGTCGCATCATAGTTTGCATCCACCTTGGATTCCTGCAGTGCATCCAGCCCTTCTTTTGCTTTCGGATAGATGGAACGGATCGCTGCTCCAAGGTTGTCAAAGGTATTCCCCTCCGAATCCACTCTTGCATCAAGGACTTCTGTGTCAGAGGTTCTCCCTTTTGCAATCTGGTCCATCCGGGCATTCAGAGCCTTGTTTGTCTGTGCGACATTCTGGGCGTTCTGGTTCATCTGCTGCTCTGCCGCAGCGACTTTTGCAGTCAGATCCGATTTTGCATTCTCCACACGCGCAATCACACGGTTTTCTGTCTCGGACAGGCTGGTGTTTACCTTACTTTCTGTGCTGGAGAGACTTTCATTGATACGGCCTTCCGTGTCGGATACATTTTTGTTGATCCGGTTTTCTGTTTCCGAAAGCTCTGAGCGGATATCTTCGGCCGTCTGGGTCAGATGCTCCTCTGCCTCTGCGATCTGCTCACTATGCAGGCTGAACAGGCTCCAATACTTCTCATCACTCAGAGCCGTTCCTTTCGGCACTGGAAGATTGGAGATAAAACTGTTGCCGCTGTCTGCATCCAGTACGATCTGCAGCTCTTCATATTCTTTCCGGATGTCCCATTCGCCTGCATGTTTAGGAACGATCCGGCGGCCTGTGTATTTTGCCATATTACCCCTTTCTGTCAGCCTTACACTGACGCATCATCCTCGCCATATTCCACGACCAGATGTCCTTCTTCATCGGTTGTGAATATCAGCCCAAGGTCGCATTTTGTTTCAAATGCAAAATAGCCATCCTCCGTGATCGATCCTTCCACGATTTCACGGCACAGCTTTTCTACGGAACTGGACTCCGATCTATCACTCAGTCCCAGACCGTCATCCGACTCAAAGCCAAAGCAGCCTGCCTTGTCTATAAACAGATTTCGGATGCCATCCCGAACAGCTTTCAGGAATGCTACAAATGTGTAAGTGGCGATCTTGCCGTTATTGATGGCCGCCCTCTCCACCTTTAACGTAAGGGAGAATGAGCCAAGGACATCACCTTCTGTGCTGAGCATAACAACATCCAGCGGAAAACGTCCGGCCTGCGCCGTCATGAAGGTCGTGATCGTAAAGAGGACTGCCCCCTTCTCAACGAATACAAGGTCTGGCGCGGTTTCGCTCGTGTAGTGGAAGATCGTACCGTCCGGTCTGGTACCGGAACAGGCTACAATACAATTCTGCGGCACGGTATATTCCACAGAGTTGTTATACAAAACACAGCGAACTTTTCTCGCCTTGTTGTCATACTGCTTGACCGGAACCGTCACTGGGATGAGATTTTCCGTCAGCGACAATTCCACTTCCTGATAAATGCCTGTAAGCATTACGAACTTCCTCCTTCCTGATCCGTCTCCTTGTTATCTATTTCCTCTTTGTTTTCCGTATCCTTATCTTCACTGCCCGGCTTTTCGATATCCGGGGTCTCAGGATCGGTCGGTGTGGTCGGCTCAGTCGGTTCCGTTGGCTCTGGATCAGGTTCTTCCGGTTCATACCCAAGCATCTGCCACTGCTCTCCGTCCCACAGTTTCAACCGAAGGTTCTTCTTATCGACCCAGAAGGAATCCTCTGCCGGGTCTTCCGGCGCACTTTCGGACACAGGGATATACGGCTGATACTTCGCGTCCAGTTCCTTCTGCAAATCATCTGAGATTTCCGTGAGGGTGCTGTACCGCCTATCCAGTTCCTCATACAGTTCTTTGGACAGCTTCTTTGCCGTTTCATACCGCTGATCGAGTGTTTTCTGAAGTTCAACAGAAATAGCGGTCGCTGTTTTGTACCGCTCATCCAGTTCCTCCAGCAACTCCTCGGAAAGCTCGGCTGCTTTCTTGTAACGGTCGTCCAGTTCCTTGAGTGTCTGCTCCAGCAGGATTGCTGTTTTGACTGCGGAATCATCTGACTCCCAGCCATATCCCCATGTCTTCCCGCCATCTGTGGAAACAAAAAATCCGGCCGGACTATTCTTCCACGCAACCGTTGACTGTTTCAGAGTTGCTGCGTTGAATGCGTACCGAGTCGTATTCCCCTTACTGTCCGTCTCATTTTTATAATGAAGGCCGAACAGTGCAGCAAACAGCGCACCATCATAGATAATGGAGGCCGAAATGCCGCCCATCTGCTCTCCCACTGCTGTTTCCACACGGACTGCGGTATCGTATGCGGCGGTTGCTGTATTTCGGATACTGTTAAGGGAGCTTGTCAGGGAGGAATTTCGGCTGTTGACCGTGGAATTTGACAGTGTGATGCTGTTGTACCGTTCCAAAAGCGAGTCATATTCGGTTTCTGTAACCTTGGAACTGGCTTCAATGCCCAGCTTCGAGATATACACATGAACCGTATCACAGAGCGAGACCTGTTCTGCCTGTACAACATCCTCATATCCGGGTGTATTCCAAAGCTGAATGAAGTCGATTTTAATGTCTACCTCCGGCTCTGTCAGGCTGGTCGTATCAATATAGTCCTGTGCATACTCTCGCAGAGCCGCTTCCGATGGTTTTTTCTGAAAGGCACTGGTGCAGTCCAGCACCGTAATCTTCTGATACGGCACAGATTTTCGGCTGACCATGACCACTTTTTCCGGCAGTTCCATAACCGCCTGCGTTTCGTTGTCTACCCAGTACGGATGCACTCCCGTGATGGTGTTCTCGATGGATTTTTCCATCTTGAAATCCGTCAGGTTCTTGCCATAGATGATATGGACGTTATGGTCGGTGCCTCTCGCCTTATGAAGCTTCACGGTATACCGGTCCCACTCAAATTCACCGCCAAAAGTATCCAGCATCGACCCTTCCATGCCACCCAGACAGTTCCGAAAGGATGCCGGTACCGACACGGCAAAGGCTGCTTTGGACTCCATATCCGTCCAGACAGAGAACGGACAGTCCGAAGAAGCATGCTTTTTCAGGCCATTCATCGCACCCGCACATCCGCCTGTGGTAAACGGTGACACGGTGATAAAATTCAGCTGGTAGGAAATGTGCCGTGCCAGCACTTCCAGCTTTCCATCAATCGGTGTCGTGATCTTGTAAATGCGAAACGGCTGACTCTGCATGGTATCGGATGGTTTTGCAA
>OLNN01003115.1_pt1 | contig 10816 bp, 10 predicted proteins | sample 1672141 | NCBI WGS metagenome assembly OLNN01 (sample SAMEA3136652, study PRJEB25190) | human gut metagenome | biome: human gut; feature: human-associated habitat; material: faeces | place: Austria | collected 2013 | reverse complement strand
CGTTCATACCCAGGTTGAGGATGGTGTCCATCATGCCCGGCATGGAAGCGCGTGCACCCGAACGGACCGATACCAGCAGCGGCATCTCTTTGTCGCCGAACTTCATGCCGGTCAGTTTTTCGATGTTCTTCATCGCCTTCTCCACTTCGGGGCGAAGCAGCCCCACGACTTTCTCGCGTCCTTGTGCGTAGTATTCGCTGCATACTTCGGTGGTGATGGTGAATCCCGGGGGAACCGGAATACCGATCAGGTTCATTTCGGCCAGGTTCGCACCCTTACCGCCGAGCAGTTCCCTCATTTTGCCGTTACCTTCCGCTTCCTTGTTGCCGAAGGTATAGACTCGTTTAACGTCTGCCATAACTTGTCGTTGTTGATTATAATAGTGTTTTTCCCAATAAATGTGCTGTTTCAGAGTTGTTTCCGCCGGGCTGCGGGCGAGGCCTTCCATTGGGAAGGCAACGGTGAAAAAACCGTCTTTTCCGGAGGGGCAAAGATACGATGATTTTTCGGATAATCAAAAAACTTATTTAATATATAAAAATATTGGAAAATATCGGCCGATGCCACCCGTATAGCGTTGTCGCCGATAGGTCGGCAGGGGCGTTCCGCTGCGGGGATCGAGCAGGTCGCGCCGGGCGAAAACATCGGCCCGGATGACGGTCAGCGCCGTGTCTGTCAGGATTCGGTCGTGCAGCCACCAGCCGCCCCGTGCGTAGGCATTGCCCCGCCCTCGGCGCTCGGCCGGAGCCAATGCGTCTCTGAGCGAGAGCTTTTCCGCAGTTCCGGACGGGAGCTTGCCTGCACAGAGGATCCGGATGCCGGGTGTTCGTTCGCGCAGCTCCTCCAGCAGTTCAGCGGCATATCGGTCGCCGCGTGTCAGCAATACGGCTGTCGGCTTGCCGTCCAGCATACCCTCGACGCAGAGGTAGCCATAACCTGTTTCGATACGTTCCGTGAAGAACCGGTCGGCATAGTAGAGCAAGGCGAAATCCATCCCGTCCAGCGTATTGAGGGTGCGGTGCACATAACTGTACGGCAGGTCCGACGCCCGGACCAAGTCTTTGACAACCTCCTCGTTTTCGACTCCATACACTCCTGCGAGCGGCATCGCCATCCGGCCGATTACAGCGCCCGCCCGTTCGACTTTGGCGCGGTAACGCTCGCCGCTCCAGCGCAGCCGTCCTTCGGGTGTGTAGTCCGTGTCGTCGTAGAAGAGCGACGGGATCGTGTCGTAGAGGCGGTCGAGGTCGTAATAGGCGAAACCCGTGCGTTGTTGGGCGTGGATGGCACCGAGAGAAGCGATGACGAAGAATATCGCCAGAAAACTTATTCGTTTCATATTCGCTGCCGCTGCGGTTTTTCCTGCCGGATTTTACGTAGGAAACTGACCGTGTTATAATTTAATAGGGTAAATTTCAGTTCTTCGATATTCCGGTTGATTTGTTTGAATCCGTGATTTTTGAAAATTCGTACAGTCGCTTTTGCCATCAAAGAGTATCGAATTGCAACCCAAATTACGCAATATTTCCGATAATGCCAAATCCGATGCCGTAAAATGTCGGAATTATTTTGAGCTGCTGAGAAATTTTGAGCTTTGCCCGAACAATCTTTAACTAAGTTTTACCTGTAAATCGCTGTCAAGTCGCCGATATGGTAGCTTTTTTTCATCGTATCCGCTGTTGCAGGTTTCGTATCGTCTATAAAATCGTCGCCGGTCAAAAATGCTTCCGTAGTAACCGTGTAAACATACAGGCTGTCTTTAGTCAGCACGCTATATATTTTTTTTGAGCGGGGGCCATCTCCATATTCCGCCGCAATTTCGATATAGCGAACAATTTTACCGTGTTCGTCGTGCAATATTAAATATTCTCGCGGCCCCGGATCGTCGCCTCCGTCGAGGACCAATCTCATGGTACGATTCCCGTCGAAAGGAATTCGATAATATTGTTTCCAATTTCCGTATCCCGTCGTATCGTTACCTAAAAGCAGCGCTAACCGATAGATCGTATCCCGATCCGTAATCATGGAATTGCCTGCTCGGTCCAGGGTGTAGTCCGATAATTTTAACCGATTGTTGAGATTGTCCGATTGCCGATCGATGCAAAATACCGTGCCCTGCAAGCTACGACAACTCGAACAAATGAATAATGTCATAAATATTATCGTGTGTTTCGTCATGGAAGGTAGCCTTTGTCCGAGAGGATCAATATCACCAAATTAAGCAAAATCCGGCAAAAATCCAAATTCGGAGGTAGAAAACCGCTGTGGGGATCATTCGGTGCGAACGAATATGATAATTCCATCTATTTTCCGGGCTTTGCGGCTGGTCCGGACTGTTTATGCCGGAAGGTTTTGTATTCCGGTGCTCCCGAAGCATACGCTTACCTTTACCGGCCGAGGCGACGTTGCCTCGGTTAAAATCATTTGTATTATGATAATAGGTTATTTACGTGTCAGCATGGGAAAACAGCATCTTGCCAACCAGCAGGATGAGATCCGGCGTTTCGCCGAAAGCAGGAATCTCGTCGTGGATCATTTATTGCGGAAATAGATAGCTGGTGAAATTTTCTGTTTTTGTTTTTTTATAAAATAATTTTTATATTTAATCTTTTCTCTGTACCTTTATACGAATATATTATAAACAATACACCATAATCAACAAACGGTAATAACCATGACCAAAAATCAATATCTCTTGTTAAGCTTGTACGAAACTGTAAATGAGTAAAGAAATAGTATATTCCTCCTACTTGATTCATAATTTTAATAAACGCAACAAAACCTATAGCCCAAATTACAATTCCTATATATTTATATTTCTCTTGACCTCGAATATTAACTCTAGCTACATTTTCTTCTGAATATGTATTATATTTCTCAAAATTTCCAGATGATTTTCCTATTCTTAATTTTGTTCCAAATATAACTAAGTAGTAGCATATTGTTTGCAAAACCACATATTCACAAAATATTGAGTCGCTAGAAATTGCTTTTCTAATATAGGATTCTCTAATTGTGCTTGCACTATCAATATTTATATAAGTAAGTATTGGAAGCATTATATTTATTATATATAAAAATGTAAATAAATTATAAGGTGCTGCAATATCCTTATATCTTTTATGCGTTAATAACCATGTAATAAATGGCAATATAGCAAACAATCCTACTATCTCTCTCATTATCTTCTCTCCACTACTGCATTTTCGAAACCATTATAATATAATTCTTTCAATTCAGTTAAATTCAGTTTTTTTTCAATATAATTTAGTATATGCTTTTTGTATATTTTTTCCTGTTCACAGTTTGCATTCACAATAATTTGTATGGCTTCAACAAATTCTTTAGGATTTTCAAGTGCAATACTCCATCCGCCTTCGATATTATTAACATCCGTCCAAGGAGTCTGATCACTAATAATTACCGGACACCCCACCATTAAAGCTTCCGCAATAACATGTCCAAAATTTTCACTCAAAGTTGGAAACAAAAATGCATCATATCTTTTAAAAGTATCATGTACTTCGTCATGTGAAATTGATCCTTTATATTCCACTTTTATATTCTCAGGCAATCCAGCTATCTTTTTCCTGCATTCAGACCAGTATTGTTCATCTTCAAGAGAACCATAAATGTCAAACGTTACCTTCCCCTTTACATTCTGTAAATAATTTAACGCCATATGTAAATTTTTTTTTGGAACAATTCTCGATATAAAAATTAATCTTGCTTCTCCTTCTTTTTTGTCTACATATATATTTCTATCTTTAGGAATAGACGGAATGTTAGTCATAAAATGTACTCTTTCTTTATCAACAGCTAATATTTTTTGTATTGCTTCTGATTCTTCATCACTAGTAGATTGAAAATGTACATTTTTCAGCAAATTAAAAGTTCTCAAAAAAACAATATATGGTATTTTCTTATATTTCTTTTTAAAGGCCCCAGAACAAAGTTCTCCCCTAGGTGCAAGCATAACAGAGATATTATATTTCTTAGCCAATCTTAAACAAGGAATCACACAATATTGAAATAATCCCTGCAAATAAATAATATCTGGAGAAATTTCCTTTATAACTGCTTCAAATTTTTTATACCTATATTCTTTATCACTTAAATATAAAACCTTACAATTACCGCGATCATTCCAACCTGAATGAATGTTTGGATATACATTATTATTATCCATATCATGGTTGCTAGTAACTATAAAACAATCACACTCATCTTTAAGCAATGAGCAGAAATTATCTACACTCACCGGCGGTCCACCAAATTTTTGACCTGGGAAAAATCCTCCCATAATAATTAAAACTTTCATATTATCCCTCATTTACATTAAATTTTATTCATTATAAAAATCTTCTATTTTATCAGCATTCAATTCCACATCAAATTCTCTTTTTAAAAATTCAAATCCATTTAAACCTTTTTTCTTCTGATTTTCTTTATTTTCACAGATTGTTTTTATGATTTTTTCTGCATCACTCAAATTTCTTGCATCACACCACCAACCACAATCATTATCAAGTATCATACCTTTAATATCTGTTGCTGTATCTGTAATTGCAAAAATAGGTTTTTTCAATTTCATATAGCTTTGCATTCTTGAAGGAACATTTGGAATTGTAAATCGTGGATCTAAGCTAATTAATCCAACATCTGCTGTCTGTAACAACTTTTCATATTCCTCCTGTGGAAGACGCCTATTAAACTTTAAATTTGCAGGTTTTTCATTTGTTACATATTCTATTATTTTTCCCTGTTCTGTTCCTCCGCCAACTATGATAAATTCTGCCTTAGAATAACCTTTCAACCTACGAGAAAGATCAATCAAAAAAGAGATATTTTGTGGCTTTCCAAGATTACCTCCAAACATAAAAACTGTTTTATCTTCGTTAAATATCGTTTTCCCTGTAAAATCAATTTCAATGGAGTTCGGAAAAATATGTATTTTTTCTTTTTTGACCTCCGGATTATGCTTTAATACATATTCCAAATTCGCCTGAGACATACAACCAATATAATCAGAATATTTATAGTATTTCTTTTCTTGATTTCTAAAATACTTATATATTATACCGGTTTTGCTCATCATTCCTAAATCTACGGCATTTTGTGGAAAAATATCTTTTAACATCAAAAAGGTTTTTGCATGATATTTTTCTTTACAAAATTTAACTACTCCTGCTAAGGTAACAGGTGGCGTTGCATACAATATTAAGTCAAAATTTTCTTTTGATAAATATTCTTTTATCGCCCGCTTTAAATAAGTTCCAATCATTATCTGATTTAAACCTTTTTTAAATAAATTCTGACTGAACGGATCTCCTGTTTTTACATCTAATACACTAAGTCCTGATTCTTGTTGTTGAAAAGTTGTATTTGTAATATTGGGTAAACTTCGTACTACCGCTATTTTGTGATTTCTTTTTAAAAGGCTATCTATTAAATCACAATATAAATCTTTACATCCTAATTCCAAGGACATTGATATAAATAAAATATTCATAATTTTTCTCCGATATTGTTATTTAAGCTCTGTATTTTGGGAAATAATCACTATCTATTTTGTGATTCAACTCTCCTTCTCTCTTTGCAACTAATTCATCGTACTTTTCTCTATCCCATATTTTCTTTCCAACATAAAAATCAAATTCAGTATTTTTCCCGTATTTCTTTTTGTAAGTATATAAAGAATCATCTTCTGCACTTGTTCTTCCACCACCATGATGTATGTATCTGTATCCATGCTCATGTCCCCAGCGTGCAGCTGTTGCCTCAAGCAAGGCTCCTGCATCTAAATCTAACATCTTCTGAGAACTTCCCAGTAAATGTGCATGCATCAGATCGCCCTCTATAAAATACATTTCACTTGCAATAATTTTATTTTCATAAATCAATTGAATTTCAAGCACTGATTTTCCTAAATACTTAATTATATATTCGTAATAACTATCTGGGAAATAATAATATGCATCGGCTTCATTTCTATCCATCGTTTCTTCATATAATTTTTTAAAGACCGACAAATCCTTTGGCTCTAAAATTGTTCTTACAGTCACACCATTTTTTTCTGCTTTTCTAATCTCTCGTCTTAAAGATTTTGAAAATTCAGCCTGAACAGGATCATCATAATCCTTCAAATTAGTACCTACAGTATGTCTTGAATATACAACATCATAGATTCCTTTAAAATCTAACGCATTTTCAAAAATCGGATGAAAACGAATAAATTCAGACACAATATTATTTTCAGTACAATATTCCGTAAAGTTCTTTTCAAACTGTGCCAATAATTTTTCTTTATCGTTACATTCTGTGATAATAGGACCGCCATATCCATATGGAGTTACAATATCATAATATTTTCTTTCAGTATTCATTTCAATTTCTCTTTTAATAAAAATATGTTCAATTTTTCCATACTCAGAATCGACTTCAAATGTTTCAAGTTTCCCATGTTCGGTATTTTCATACAGTTTTCCGTAATATACATTGTAATAAATATCTTTCTTCATTTTTAACCTCAACTACTTTTTCATATATTCTTTAATTAAACAGCTTATTTTTTTCATATCTTCAGTTGAATATCGCTGATCGCACACAATGCTTAATTCTTTTTCATAAATTTCTCTTGTCCTATTCGTCAATATATGATGTTTTGATATTGGCCAATGCACTGGACAATAGACTCCTTTACTAATGAGCATTTTTTTCAGTTTATCCCGACATTCAATAATGATTGGAACAAACAAAGGACAATCATTATCAGAAATTTCAGGGAAAAGCGCAATATCTGATAATGATTTCAAGAGTTCTTTCGCATTTTCCCTTCTCTTTTTTTTGATTTTATCAATATCTAATGTTTGAGCTGCTAATATATCTGCCCTTTCCGCATTATATACACCTTTTAAGTTGCATTCATCTAATACATCTTCAGCTTCTTCATATATTTCTAAATACCCTTTTGATTTTGTCAGTCCTTCAATATAATCACGCTTTTGCTTCATGGCTTGACATCTCAAACTTACATACTTCTGATCAACTTCTCTGACAGGTATTTCATCTGTCCATTTTTCATTACTCCAAGCATATCCACCCGTATATATCCCCGTCCATTTTCTTAGACTTCCAAAATAATATGTTGCATCTTTATATTCTTTTATAAAAATAGAATGTGTCAAATCTCTTATAACAATGCCATTATAATTCGATAAATTATAACTTGATTCATAGCCAAAATAATCCATAGCCAAAATAACATCACATTCTTTGTCTATTTTTTGAACCAAATTTCCATTTTTCAGTTCTATGTCATAAAAAGATATGTCAAAATCATTTATAATGAAAGGGATAATCATGCTATCACAACACCACGATGGTAACGCAACAGAAGATACATCATGCTTACTTTTAATATCATCAATAATAAAATTAAGTGCATTTTGCCCCGAAAGGAACCATTTTGTATCACTTGGAAACAAGCGATTTTTTTTAGTCGAATTATCAACTTTCCAAAATTCACTACCGATTTCTAACACTATTTCAAATCCCCTTTACTTTAGAAAAAGACATCAAATTGATATACTTTCCCCCTTTATATATTCTCGAACATAATGTTCCTTCTTTTTTAAATCCACATTTTTCAAACAATTTTATTGATGGTTGATTATATTCTAAAATTTCTGCATATATACAGTTCAAGCGCATTTCATTAAAAGCATACTTAACAATAGTATTCACTGCATCAGTACCATATCCTTTGCCTCTGTTATTTGCTACCGCTAATTTAACATGAACTTCAGCAGTTCCATTTTTCATATCAATATTACTTAATATAATTGTTCCTATTCCTGTTTTCTTTTCATCGTTTAATGCAATAATTGTTCTAAACACTGTATCATCATTTTTTTGATTTTCTATCCATTCGCATTGCATATCATATGAAACAGGATAAGAACTGCCACCCAACATATTTTCAGTATCAGGATCATTTATAATATCAAGTAATAAATCTGCATCATTTTTTTCTAATGCCCTAAGAATTACTTTTTCACCCTGTATTATCATTTCTGCACCTCTATCTTCCAATTTCTTTATCATTCGATAACTTTCCACCTCAAAACCTTGTTTTAAGTGGTATCTATATGATTGTTTATTTTCTTTTTCACAATTGGTATCTATAATATATATCTCTCTTGATATAGCAATTTTTTCCAGCATTTTTTGGAGCTTAGTTCCAACAGACATATTCTGATAAGATTCATTGACAGCTATGAAATAACTGTGTATCCGTTTCTGCCCCCCCCCCCAATTTATTTCATAAGCCCAATGAAAACCTACTAATACATTTTTGCAAAAAGCACCTAATAATATCGCACTTCCATCTTTGCAAAATTTAGACATATTTTCATAATACATTTCAGATATTTTTTCTCTTTTTTTATCCTCTTCAAAAAGTAACTTAAATAATTCAAGTATTTCTTTTTTTTGAGTTAAAATATCCTCTTCTTTTATTTCTCTATATAATATTTCCATTCTATTGTTCTCCATGCTTTATCTGATTTTGCCTGTACTCATCAAAATCCTGCAATGTAAAGCTACCGCAGGCTTCAATTCCAGTTCTTTTTACGACCGCTTTCACAGTTAAAAATATAATTTTCAAATCATTCCAAAAGGTTATTTTATTTACATATTTAACATCATACGCAAATCTTTCATCCCAATTAACGAAATTTCTCCCACTAACTTGAGCCAATCCAGTTAATCCCGGTCTTACATCATGACGATGCATTTCATATTCATTGTAATAAGGTAAATACTTTACCGCCAAAGGTCTTGGTCCAATTAGACTCATAGTGCCAATCAGTATACAAAAAACTTCTGGCAATTCATCTAAACTCGTACTTCTTAGCCATCTTCCAAAAGGAGTTAAACGTTGAGCATCCGGCAGCAATTCACCTTTTTCATCTCTATCATCTGTCATAGTACGGAATTTGTACAAATTAAAAATTTCACCATTTTTTCCTGGTCTAGGTTGCTTAAAAATAATCGGACTCCCTAATTTGAATCTCACTAAAAATGCAACTATAATAAATAGCCATCCAAAAAGGATAATTACAATCAATGAACATATAATATCTAAAATTCTTTTGACATATTTTTCATATATTCCATATGGTTTGTGTTTCTTTTCCATAGTTTTCATTCCTCTTTTTTTACATAAAGCAAGCTCTTATCACTTTTATTATTCTCTCCTGCTGCTCTACTGTCATTTTATTGTCACTTGGTAAGCATAGTCCTCTTGTAAAAATATCCATTCCTACATCAGCTACACCACCAGCAATGTAAGCATTTGATCTGGCACGTCCGTTTCCATCTCTGACAACAAATGGATTTAAGCGATAAATCGGCTGCATATGCATCGGTTTCCAAATCGGACGTCCCTCTGCATTAATAGACGAGATAGCTTCCAGAATTTCTGTCGGGCAAGACTTTCCTGTTTCTTTTACATAGCACACGTCCTGCTCACCACGAACCTGTTTGCACATTGCTTCCTTATCAATAATCAGACAAGACAACCAGTAATTGGGTTCAGAATTTTCCAGATCCATTGGGTTCATAGATACTGGCAGTCCTTTTAAGCCCTCTTTATATCTCTCATAAATTGCTTTCTTCTGCGCAATATGCTCTTTCAGGTAAGGGAACTGTCCACGAACAACACCAGCAACCACATTACTCATACGATAGTTGTATCCCAGTTCTTCATGCTGATACCATGCAGCATTTTCTCTCGCCTGGGTAGACCACTTACGCACTTTATTTGCCGCTTCTTCATCATCAGTCAGAAAGCATCCACCTGAACTTCCTGTAATGATTTTGTTTCCATTAAAAGAAATTGTATTATATTTTCCAAATGTTCCTGTCTGAACACCTTTGTATGTAGCACCCATAGATTCTGCAGCATCCTCAACAAGAATTGCTCCATGTTTTTTTATGATCGCATTTAACTCATTAATCTTTCCAGGTGTACCATAAAGATGAGCTGTCACTACTACTTTTGTATCTGGATAAATTTCAAAAGCTCTTTCCAAAGCTACCGGGTCCATATTCCATGTATCGTATTCTGTATCAATGAATACCGGTTCTCCACCTTCGTATACAATCGGATTAACAGTCGCATCAAATGTCATATCAGAACAAAACACTTTTTTTCCTTCTAATGCGCCATGCCCTACTTTCGGCATTCCGTATGCTTCGATACCAGCTAATTTCATTGATAAATGTAAAGATGCTGTTCCGGCAGACAATGCAACCGCATGTTTACAGCCAATGTATTCACAGGCAAGTCTTTCAACTTCATTGATATTTTTTCCAACTGTTGACATCCAGTTTGTTTCATATGCTTCTTTTACATATTCAATCTCCGGACCATGCATAGTCGGACTGCTTAACCAAACCTTTGATTCAAATTTTTCAAAATTATTGTTCTCTTTAAACATATGTAGTTACCTCTTTTATATCGTTCTATGTTGTGGCTATTCTTTATGCAATCTCTTTATTTACCTCTTCCGGTGTCTTGAATGTTGGAACGACACTTCGGAGAGCTTCTTTTGCGATCAGATCATCACCCGTATCACAGGCGTTTCTAAGAGTCTGGATTTTTTTATTTATTTCTTCCTCACTTACTGGTGTATCTCTTTCTATAAAGATCATGCTGTTGTCTGTCTTATCCAGTTCTTCTGTCTTAACTAACAATTCCTCATATAACTTTTCTCCCGGTCTTAATCCCGTTTCAATAATTTCAATTCCC
>OLNN01003098.1_pt1 | contig 10876 bp, 8 predicted proteins | sample 1672141 | NCBI WGS metagenome assembly OLNN01 (sample SAMEA3136652, study PRJEB25190) | human gut metagenome | biome: human gut; feature: human-associated habitat; material: faeces | place: Austria | collected 2013 | reverse complement strand
GGTGACGGCGACGAGCTAAGAAGCCACCTTCCATGTTGCTGGTAAAGCCCATGCTCTGCTTGAGATGGTCGCGCAGGACATCGATGCCTTCACCGGTTCGTGCAGAGAGCCTAATAAGTGAGTAACCATTTACTTCGCTGAGCCCCAGAGCTTCTCCGGTCATATCGGCTTTGTTGCGAACAACGGTGATTGGCAACGTTTTTGGCAAACGAGCCAGATGCTGGCAGGTTCAATCGCGTCAGTTGTGGTGCCATCAACCATGAATAGTACGCGGTCGGCCTGTTCGATCTCATTCCATGCACGTTCGATACCGATGCGTTCAACTTCATCGCTGGCTTCGCGCAAGCCTGCGGTATCAATGATGTGTAGCGGCATGCCGTCAATATGAATGTGTTCACGTAGGACGTCACGCGTGGTACCCGCGATGTCGGTGACGATAGCAGCTTCGCGTCCCGCCAGTGCGTTTAGCAGGCTGGATTTACCGGCGTTTGGGCGGCCAGCGATCACCACCTTCATCCCTTCACGCAGCAAACTTCCCTGACGCGCTTCGGCACGCACGGCCTGCAGCTCTCCCATAACGCCGTTTAACTGCGCTTCAATTTTACCGTCTGAGAGAAAATCGATCTCTTCATCGGGGAAGTCGATAGCGGCTTCAACAAAGATACGCAGATGAGTTAGCGCTTCTACCAGCTGATTAACGCGATTGGAAAATGCGCCTTGAAGTGAATTTACCGCCGAGCGGGCAGCCTGTTCGGAGCTAGCATCGATGAGGTCGGCAATGGCTTCGGCCTGCGCTAAATCGAGTTTGTCATTGAGAAATGCGCGCTCAGAGAACTCTCCCGGGCGGGCAATGCGAACTTCTGGCATCTGTAGAATGCGTTTTAGTAGCAGATCGAGGATAACGGGGCCACCATGGCCTTGCAGTTCAAGAACGTCTTCACCGGTGAAAGAGTTTGGCCCGGGGAAGTACAACGCGATCCCCTGATCCAGCACGCTGCCATCGGTATCTTTAAACGGTAGATAATCTGCATAGCGTGGCTTAGGTAATTTACCCAGCAATGCCATAGCGACTTCTTTAGCCTGACGTCCTGATACGCGCAGAATGCCTACGCCGCCGCGTCCCGGAGGGGTTGCTTGGGCAACGATGGTGTCGGATTGGCTCATAGTCATACTCTCTCGTTACTAAATTGAAATACGTACCCACCATAGACCTTCATGCTGAGACGACGATAGGTCAATGAGGTCATAAAACAGGGCATAAAAAAAGGCGGTCAATTGACCGCCTTACTCAACTCATATCATCGCGTGGATTATGATTTTTTCTTGTCGCGGCTGTGTAGGCCACGTTTCTCAAGACCACGGTAGATCAGCTGTTGCTGGAGGATGGTCACCAGGTTGCTGACGATATAGTACAGCACCAGACCTGATGGGAACCACAAGAAGAACACCGTGAAGATGACCGGCATAAAGGTCATGATCTTCTGCTGCATCGGGTCAGTTACTGTGGTTGGCGACATCTTCTGAATGAAGAACATCGTGATACCCATCAGAATTGGCAAGATGTAGTACGGGTCTTGTGCGGCTAAGTCATGGATCCACAGTGCGAACGGCGCTTGACGCAGTTCCACCGAGCCCATCAGCATGTAATACAGTGCCAGGAAGATAGGCATCTGAATCACTAGCGGGAGACAACCACCCAGCGGGTTAACTTTCTCTGACTTGTACAGCGCCATCATTTCTTGGCTCATGCGCTGTTTGTCGTCACCAATACGCTCACGCATTGCGGCCAGTTTCGGCTGCAGCATGCGCATTTTCGCCATGGAGGTGTACTGCGCTTTAGTCAGCGGGTACATGATGCCACGAACGATGAAGGTGATAACGATAATCGAGAAGCCCCAGTTACCGATAAAGCTGTGGATGAACTGCAGTAGCTTAAACAGTGGCTGAGAAATGAACCACAACCATCCGTAGTCTACGGTCAAGTCCAAGTGTGGTGCCACGGCAGCCATATCACTCTGGATTTCAGGACCAACCCACAGGGTTGCGTTCAAGTTTTTCTCAGTACCCGGAGCAACAACGACAGGCTCGGCTTTAAAGCCAATCGTCGAGAGTCCGTTACCCAGATTAGCGGTATAGAACTGGTTGGTACCGTTTGTCTCTGGGATCCATGCGGTTGCAAAGTACTGTTGCAACATGGCAACCCAACCGCCTTTAGTGGTGATATTCAGCGGGTCTTTATCAAACGCGTACTTGATATTTATCATCGCTTGAAGAGTATGCCGCACCACGGAAGGTGTGCAGAGCAAAGTTGCTGCTGCCGGTATCTTTGTGTTTTGGCAGGTCAATAGACTGCTTCAACTGACCGAACAGAGTCAGATCCAACGGCTGTGCGCTGGCGTTCTTAACTTTGTAGTCCACGCCAATGGCGTAGTCACCGCGTTTAAGAACGAAGGTCTTGGTATAGACCACGCCGTCTTTCGCCGTGTACGTCAAAGGAATACGCAGCTCGTCCTGACCATTGACCAGTTCGAAGCTGGTTTGATCGGCGGCGTACAGAGGACGGTCACCGTTAGCTGGATTGTCTGGACCATTTTTACCTGTCAGGCCGCTTTGAGCCTGATAGATGAAGTTTGGTGTAGTTTCTAACAGCTGGAAAGGCTGGTCAGAACCTAAAGTAGCTGGATACGCCAACAGGTTAGCCTGTTCGATATCACCACCACGGGTGTTAATGGTCAAAGACAGCACATCAGTCTTAACCGTAATCAGTTTACCCTGGCCACTTTCTGGCACAGCCTGGCTAGATGCATCGGCTGTCGTGGTGTTCGCGGTCTGTCCTGCGGTCTGAGCGGTTGGCTGAGGATTGTTATCCGTTTGCCATGCTTGCCAGATCATGAAAGACACGAACAGCAGAGCGATGAGGAGTAGATTGCGTTGCGAATCCATCTTAATGTTCTCTGTTATCGTCAGTTTTCGGCGGCACGGGATCATCACCACCTGGGTTCAATGGGTGGCATTTTAATACGCGTTTCAGTGTCAACCAACTGCCTTTTATCATCCCAAACCTGCTCAATGCCTCAATTCCGTACTGTGAGCAGGTTGGTCTGAAACGACAATGCGGTCCGAGCAGCGGACTAATGAAAAGCTGATACCCGCGTATCAGCTTTATTAGGATACGCGAGCTTGCCGACAATGACGACGCCATAACTTTTCCAAAATCTCTGTCAGCGCCCGATTATCGAGCTCCTGAACCCCTTTTTTAGCAATTACCACAAAATCCATGGCAGGCAGCGAATGTTGGCTTAAACGGAAGCTCTCACGCGTTAGACGTTTGATCCGGTTACGCTCATGCGCACGCTTGACATATTTTTTGGCGACTGTAAGACCGATGCGGGGATGCCCCAGCGTGTTCATACGGCCGAGTATGGTAATTTGAGGAGTGCCGGCTCGTTGCGGTTGCTGGAAGACGAAATTGAAATGATTGGGAGTTAACAAACGTAACTCCCTAGGAAATGCTAGCTTAACCACAGAGGGTTAGCTTTATTACTTAGAAACGGTCAGACGAGTACGGCCTTTCGCACGACGGCGGGCCAGAACCAGACGACCATTTTTGGTTGCCATACGAGCACGGAAACCGTGTGAACGGTTACGTTTCAATACGGACGGTTGGAAAGTGCGTTTCATAGCGATTTCTACCTAAACTTAAATAATTACTGATCAGTAAACGCGTTTGGCTACTCGGCGTGAGAACGACCGACGCCTCAATCGCATATATAAAGAGGCGGGATTGTAATAATTGTACAGTCCTGAGTCAATTCTCATCGCAAGATAGCTCAACCGAATTTCACTAACGTGAGCCTCAATCACCGTCGCATCCCTAAATAGTCCCTAAGAGATACATAGGTTTGAGGCCTGTAAAAGTGACGAAAAAAAATCACTAAACAGAACTCAGGCGCAACGCGTGGGTGGGAAATTATACGGACTCCCTATCAAAGCGCAAGGATCTAACCAAGATCCTTCTGGATAAAGTGTAGATCCGTGATGATTTTATCACCCGCAAAATCTGAAAATAGTGGATCTGTGGGCTGTTTAACGCTGGACAAATCGCTTAAAAGCTTAAACTCCCTTTCTGAATGTTGCCTGTGGATAAAAACGATCTAATCTGTGCAGAAGGGGAGGATCTTCTGTGCGATTTAGGCTATGATCCGCCATTCCGATTGCGATCCAGATCTCTGGTGCATTGGAGATAATGAAATTTAATACATCGCATTTAAAAGCGATTCGTATGTGATGGTTTGCTTGTGGGTAACCTGTTTATGATCTTTTCATTTATTAAGATCTCAGCATCTTTTGTGCGGAACAGTGCCTTGACGAGGTTCAAACGATCACGTGCGTCAAAAAAAGTCAGTCTAAGTATCCTATTCATTTCTTTTTGATCTTGTTCGAGTGGAGTCCGCCGTGTCACTTTCGCTTTGGCAGCAGTGTCTTGCCCGATTGCAGGATGAGTTACCTGCCACAGAATTTAGTATGTGGATCCGTCCTTTACAGGCGGAACTGAGTGACAACACCCTGGCGCTGTATGCTCCTAACCGTTTTGTATTGGATTGGGTTCGTGACAAATATCTCAACAACATCAACGGATTGTTGAATGATTTTTGTGGCAGCGATGCGCCGGTTTTACGTTTTGAAGTTGGCACCAAACCTGCGATGGCCATTCCGGCACAAAGCCCGGTTACGGCCAGCGTTTCTGCGCCTGTCATCCAGACCGCGGCTCGCAGTATTGCACCTATGCGTCCGAGCTGGGATAACTCACCGGCGCAGCCTGAACTGTCTTATCGCTCGAATGTAAATCCTAAGCATACGTTCGATAACTTTGTTGAGGGTAAGTCTAACCAACTGGCCCGCGCGGCGGCGCGTCAGGTGGCTGATAACCCTGGCGGCGCTTATAACCCGCTGTTTTTATATGGCGGCACCGGTTTAGGTAAAACTCACCTTTTGCACGCGGTGGGAAATGGCATTATGGCGCGCAAAGCCAATGCCAAAGTGGTGTATATGCACTCTGAGCGTTTCGTTCAGGATATGGTTAAGGCCCTGCAAAATAACGCGATCGAAGAGTTTAAACGCTACTATCGTTCTGTTGATGCTCTGCTTATTGATGATATTCAATTTTTTGCGAATAAAGAGCGCTCGCAGGAAGAGTTCTTCCATACCTTTAACGCACTGCTTGAAGGCAATCAGCAAATCATTCTGACGTCAGACCGCTATCCAAAAGAGATCAATGGCGTGGAAGATCGCCTGAAATCGCGCTTTGGTTGGGGATTGACCGTCGCTATCGAGCCGCCTGAATTAGAAACGCGTGTCGCTATTCTGATGAAAAAAGCCGATGAAAATGATATTCGCCTGCCGGGTGAAGTCGCCTTTTTCATCGCCAAGCGCCTACGCTCTAATGTGCGTGAACTTGAAGGCGCACTGAATCGCGTCATTGCGAATGCCAACTTTACCGGTCGCGCAATTACCATCGATTTCGTGCGTGAAGCATTGCGCGATCTGCTCGCTTTGCAGGAAAAATTAGTCACTATCGATAATATTCAGAAGACAGTCGCTGAGTATTATAAAATTAAGGTGGCCGATTTACTGTCTAAACGCCGTTCCCGCTCGGTTGCTCGCCCACGCCAAATGGCGATGGCGCTGGCAAAAGAGTTGACCAACCATAGCTTGCCGGAAATCGGTGATGCATTTGGTGGTCGTGACCATACTACGGTCTTGCATGCCTGTCGTAAGATTGAACAGCTGCGTGAAGAAAGCCACGACATCAAAGAAGATTTTTCTAATTTAATCAGAACGTTGTCATCCTAATCAAATAACAGTCATCGTAGCGATATGAAATTTATTGTTGAACGTGAACATCTGCTAAAGCCGTTGCAACAGGTAAGCAGCCCGCTGGGTGGCCGACCAACGTTGCCTATTCTTGGTAATCTGCTGCTGCAGGTTGAAGACGGCCATCTATTGCTGACAGGCACCGACCTTGAAATGGAAATGATCGCCCGTGTTCCTCTTGCTCAAGAGCATGAGACGGGTGCGACAACGGTTCCTGCGCGTAAGTTTTTTGATATTTGCCGTGGCCTACCAGACGGTGCGGAAATCACCGTGATATTGGATGGCGACCGCATGTTGGTTCGCTCTGGACGTAGCCGCTTCTCGCTGTCTACGCTGCCTGCCGCTGACTTCCCTAATCTGGATGATTGGCAGAGCGAGGTGGAATTTACTCTGCCTCAGGCAACGCTGAAAAAGCTGATTGAAGCCACGCAGTTCTCAATGGCTCATCAGGACGTGCGTTATTACCTGAACGGCATGTTGTTTGAGACCGAAGGCGAAGAGCTGCGTACCGTTGCGACCGATGGACATCGACTTGCCGTTTGCTCCATGCCTATTGGCCAGAGTTTGCCAAGTCATTCGGTGATCGTGCCGCGTAAAGGCGTGATGGAACTGTCTCGTTTGTTAGACGGTGGTGAAACACCGCTGCGCCTGCAAATTGGCAGCAATAACATTCGTGCTCACGTGGGTGACTTCATCTTTACCTCCAAGCTGGTTGATGGCCGTTTCCCTGACTATCGCCGCGTATTGCCGAAGAATCCGGACAAAACGCTAAAAGCTGGCTGTGACGAACTCAAGCAAGCATTTGCGCGTGCGGCGATTTTATCGAATGAAAAATTCCGCGGTGTTCGCCTCTATGTCAGCCATAACCAGCTGAAAATTACTGCGAATAACCCAGAGCAGGAAGAAGCGGAAGAAATTCTGGATGTGAATTACGAAGGCACCGATTTAGAAATTGGTTTCAACGTTAGTTACGTTCTGGATGTCCTCAACGCACTCAAGTGTGAAGACGTGCATATGTTACTGACTGACTCCGTATCTAGCGTTCAGATTGAAGACGCGGCGAGCCAGTCAGCAGCCTACGTAGTCATGCCAATGCGCTTATAACCATACCCGTCATACTTCGCGCTGCACGTGCGTTGGCTGCCTTCGCTCACCCCAGTCACTTACTTGTGTAAGCTCCTGGGGATTTGCTCAGTTGCCGCCTTCGTGCAACTCGAATTATTTAGGGTATACGAATGCTGGCTTTGCACGGAATAGCTTTTGATGGCTTTAACGCGTCTAACGATCCGCGATTTTCGCAATATTGAATCGGCGGATCTCTCTCCTGCTGAGGGATTCAACTTTCTGGTCGGTGCCAACGGTAGCGGAAAAACCAGCGTGCTCGAGGCTATTTATACGCTTGGGCACGGGCGGGCTTTTCGTAGTTTGCAGGCGGGAAGAGTGATCCGCCACGACCAGAATGAGTTTGTTCTACATGGTCGCATTGATACTGGTGCAGAACGCGAGCTGTCTGTCGGGCTGAGTAAAAGCCGTGCCGGTGATAGCAAAGTGCGTATTGATGGCAGCGATGGTCATAAAGTGGCGGAGCTGGCGCAGATGTTGCCGATGCAGCTTATTACGCCAGAAGGTTTTACCTTATTGAATGGCGGGCCAAAATTTCGGCGCGCTTTTCTCGACTGGGGCTGCTTTCATAGCGACCCCGGTTTCTTTGTTGCCTGGAGCAACCTTAAGCGGCTGCTAAAGCAGCGCAATGCGGCGTTAAGACAGGTAACCCGCTATGGACAACTACGTCCATGGGATCAGGAACTGATCCCGCTGGCAGAACGTATCAGCCAATTGCGAGCGCAATACAGCGCGGCGATTGCTGAAGATATCAGCGCAACATGCGCGCAGTTCTTGCCTGAATTTGCACTAACGTTTTCTTTCCAGCGTGGCTGGGATAAAGAGAGCGATTACGGAGAGTTGCTAGAGCGTCAATTCGAACGCGATAGAGCTCTGACCTATACCGCGGTTGGTCCACACAAGGCAGATTTCCGCATCCGGGCAGAAGGTACACCGGTTGAGGATTTGCTGTCGCGTGGGCAACTGAAGTTACTGATGTGCGCGCTGCGTTTGGCACAGGGTGAATATCTTACCCGCCACAGCGGTCGCCGTTGCCTTTACCTTATCGATGATTTTGCTTCTGAGCTGGATACGGGGCGCAGACGTTTATTAGCCGACCGATTGAAAGCCACTGGCGCACAGGTTTTTGTGAGTGCGGTGAGTGCAGAACAGGTCTCCGATATGGTTGATGAAAAGGGCAAGATGTTCCGCGTGGAACAGGGTAAAATAGCGGTTTAATCACAGTTTTTTAATGAGCGAGAAAGGCTGATGTCAAATACTTATGACTCCTCAAGTATCAAGGTATTAAAAGGGCTGGACGCCGTGCGTAAACGCCCGGGCATGTACATCGGTGATACCGATGACGGCACCGGTCTGCACCATATGGTATTCGAGGTGGTGGACAACGCGATTGACGAGGCGCTCGCTGGCTACTGTAAAGACATTATCGTTACCATTCATAGCGACAACTCAGTGTCGGTTCAGGATGATGGCCGTGGTATTCCTACTGGCCTACACGAAGAAGAAGGTGTGTCTGCTGCCGAAGTTATCATGACCGTGCTGCACGCCGGTGGTAAGTTCGATGATAACTCTTATAAAGTTTCCGGTGGTTTGCACGGCGTTGGTGTTTCCGTAGTTAACGCCCTGTCTGAAAAATTGGAATTGGTTATTCGCCGTGAAGGTAAAGTTCACGAGCAGACCTACGCGCACGGTGTTCCCCAGTTCCCGCTGAAAGTGGTTGGTGATACTGAAATTACCGGTACCACCGTACGTTTCTGGCCAAGCCTGCAGACGTTCTCTAACCATACCGAATTCCAGTACGATATTCTGGCTAAGCGCCTGCGTGAGCTCTCCTTCTTGAACTCCGGCGTGTCTATTCGTCTGCGCGACAAACGTGACAACCGTGAAGATCATTTCCACTATGAAGGCGGTATCAAAGCGTTCGTAGAGTATCTGAATAAAAATAAAACCCCGATCCATCCAAACGTGTTCTATTTCTCAACCGTGAAGGATGATATCGGCGTTGAAGTTGCGCTTCAGTGGAACGATGGTTTCCAGGAAAACATCTACTGCTTTACCAACAACATTCCACAGCGTGATGGGGGTACTCATCTGGCCGGTTTCCGTGCTGCGATGACGCGTACCCTGAACAGCTATATGGAAAAAGAAGGCTACAGCAAGAAAGCCAAAGTTAGCGCCACCGGTGACGATGCGCGTGAAGGTTTGATTGCGGTGGTTTCTGTTAAGGTTCCAGATCCTAAGTTCTCATCTCAGACCAAAGATAAACTGGTTTCTTCTGAGGTTAAAACTGCCGTTGAAACGCAGATGAATGAACTGCTGGCTGAGTACCTGCAAGAAAACCCAGGCGATGCCAAAATCGTTGTGGGCAAAATTATTGATGCTGCGCGCGCGCGTGAAGCGGCTCGTAAAGCACGTGAAATGACGCGTCGTAAAGGTGCGTTGGATTTAGCCGGTCTGCCGGGCAAACTGGCCGACTGTCAGGAACGCGATCCTGCCCACTCTGAACTGTACTTAGTGGAAGGGGACTCTGCGGGCGGCTCTGCAAAACAGGGGCGTAACCGTAAGAATCAGGCGATTCTGCCGCTGAAAGGTAAAATCCTGAACGTCGAGAAAGCGCGTTTCGACAAAATGCTTTCTTCTCAGGAAGTTGCCACGCTGATTACCGCACTGGGGTGTGGTATCGGTCGCGACGAATATAACCCTGACAAGCTGCGTTATCACAGCATCATCATCATGACCGATGCCGACGTCGATGGCTCGCACATTCGTACGCTGCTGTTGACCTTCTTCTATCGTCAGATGCCAGAAATTATCGAACGTGGTCATGTATTTATTGCTCAGCCTCCGCTGTATAAAGTGAAAAAAGGCAAGCAAGAACAGTATATTAAAGATGATGACGCGATGGATCAGTATCAGCTTTCTATCGCTTTAGATGGCGCTGAATTGCACATCAATGCCGATGCACCAGCGATGTCTAACGAGCATTTAGAGAAGTTGGTGACCGAGCACTATCAGGTTCAAAAACTGATTGGTCGTATGGAGCGCCGTTATCCTAAGGCGTTGCTGAACCAGCTGATTTATCATCCAACGCTGGTAGAAGCCGATCTTGGCGATCAGGCTAAAGTGCAGCAGTGGATTGAATCACTGGTAAATACGCTGAACGAAAAAGAAGTTCACGGCAGCACCTACTCTGCGATTGTGACTGAAAACCGTGAGCGCCAGATGTTTGAGCCGTCGCTGCGTATTCGTACTCACGGGGTTGATACCGATTATCCTCTGGACTTCGAATTCATTCACGGTGCGGAATATCGCCGCATTTGCAACTTGGGTGGTACGTTGCGTGGTCTGATCGAAGAAGATGCGTTTGTTATGCGTGGCGAACGTCGCCAGCCAATTACCAGCTTCGAACAGGCGTTGGAATGGTTGGTGAAAGAGTCCCGCCGTGGCCTCGCTATCCAGCGTTACAAAGGTTTGGGTGAAATGAACCCCGAACAGCTGTGGGAAACCACCATGGATCCGCAGAGCCGTCGTATGCTGCGTGTTACCGTGAAAGATGCTGTGGCTGCTGACCAGTTATTCACTACGTTGATGGGCGATGCGGTTGAACCTCGCCGTGCATTTATCGAAGAGAATGCGCTGCGCGCTGCAAACCTCGACTTCTAATTTCAGAAGAACGACAAAAGGGACGATTTATCGTCCCTTTTTTTATGCTTTTGTTCCTCGTTTTTGCCTCGCATAAGCAATGACAACCTGACCTAGATTGATTACCGTTACACTATTATTCTGACCCGAAGGGAAAATGTGATGTCGATTAAATTGATTGCCATAGATTTGGATGGAACCCTGCTTAATAACGATCGGATGGTGGCTCCTGCGGTGA
>OLNN01003094.1_pt1 | contig 10885 bp, 10 predicted proteins | sample 1672141 | NCBI WGS metagenome assembly OLNN01 (sample SAMEA3136652, study PRJEB25190) | human gut metagenome | biome: human gut; feature: human-associated habitat; material: faeces | place: Austria | collected 2013 | reverse complement strand
TCCATTGCCGAAACTACAATTTATCATGAAACCTACATCATGGTGCCAAGTCAGTTTTTTGGCTTCTTCTATGGCCGAAGTGTATTTATCAGCTAATGATAAGAGAGTAGTGTCGCCACTTAACTCATATAGATACCACACTGACCCAGGGAAAAAACCACTTCGCCAGTCGGCGTAGTCACAATAATAAATGGTACTGTCAGTTTTCAGTGTCACAGGGTTTATAAATTTCTCTGATTTTTCTATAATTTGTATTTCATTCCCGATTTGTGCACGTGCAAATGCTACATTTTTTTCTATAAAGGAATCTGTTCTGGCGGATTGTTTATTTTTCTCTGTGCAAGATCCCCATAAAGTAGAGCAAGCGAGTATTGTAATATAGAGGACTTTCTTCATAGTACTTATTTTTTTATAATTTGCTACGAAGATAATGATAAATTTGTTGAAGAGAAACTTTAAGGTATTCTTTTACTTTGAAAACAGATTGATTCTGCTTCCAAAGTAAAAGAATATTGATCATAGAAATACAATAATCATTTCAGTTATTATTCTTCTTTTTGTAACTGAACTTTTATAGTATTGCTGTATCACTTAATAGTTGATATACCCCACTTATAATTCCTAAAACGAATATGCCGGCTACACATACCAACAGACTGATGCGCATCGGAGTTGCTGTACGAAAATTGCCGATAGGGTCTTCATTAGGTGTGATGAACATGGCTTTTACAATCAATAAGTAATAATACAATGAAATGATTGTATTGACCAATGCGATAAATACAATAAGATAATATCCGCTATGGAATGCTGCCATGAATACAAAGAACTTACTGAAGAATCCGGCAAATGGCGGGATACCTGCCAATGAGAAAAGAGCAAGTGTCATGACCATAGTTAGTTTGGGGTTGGTCTTATAAAGTCCGTTATAATCTTCGCGCTCTATTTTACCGTGGGTATGTTGCTCAATGGTATTGATGACACCGAATACGGCGAGATTGGCGGCAATGTATACTACTATATAATATACTAGGGATGCCATGCCCTGCGGAGTTCCAGCCAGTACAGCCAACATTATGTAACCGGCTTGTGAAATACTGCTGAAGGCCATAAAGCGTTTCAGGTTGTTTTGGCGGATGGCGAACAGATTGGCTATAGTGATGGTGGCTACAATGATAATACATAGTATTTCACTCCATTGTTCAGTCATTGGTCCGAATACTTTCATTAAAATAATCATTAAAGCAAAAGCAGCTGCGCCTTTTGAAATAACGGATAGGTAGGCGCTTACTGTAGTCGGTGCACCTTGATAAGTATCTGCTGTCCACAGATGAAAAGGTACCAAGCTTAATTTGAAGGCCAGTCCGGAGAAGAAAAATACTAGTGCAAGAACTTGTAATGGAGTTCCTGTCAGTCCGGCAGGGATATCTTCAAAATATAAAGTACCTGCTGTCCCATAAATCATAGAAATGCCATAGAGGAAAATACCGCTGGAGAATAAAGCCGAAAGAATGAATTTAGCTCCGGCTTCGGCACTATGCCCTTTATATTTATCGAAAGCTACGAGACAAGCCATAGGAACGGTTGCCAATTCCAATCCAAGGAAGAATAGCAGGAAGTGCCCTGCGCTTACCATGAAATACATACCCAGCAAGGTACTGAGGGTAAGGATGTAGAATTCGCCTTGTTTATGACGGGTGTCTTCACGTTTTAGCCAAGTGTCTGCTTGCAGAAACACCAGTATGGTACCTATGGTCAGGATGCTTTTCAGAACAGACGCCATAGGGGTTGAGTGATACATGCCGCCAAATAAAGTCACCTCTTCCGGCCATAGGTTTGCTAAGAGTTGAATGGTCAGCAGGATACATGCCATGGGGCGTAACCAGTGACGTTGTGGAGCCGGTAAAAATAAATCTAACAGAAACATCAGAATAAAAACGGCTGTCAGACTCAGTTCGGCATGCATATGGAGTATTGCAGTTATGTCCATCATTGCTATTTTTTTAATTTTTAATTCTCAAATTTTAATTTAATAATTGACTTATGATTGGTTCTACACTGTTACTGATCAGATCGCTTATCCAGAATGGAGCCATTCCTAAACCTGCTACACAGGCGATGAGGCAGATAACGGCTACTCGTTCATCCCAGGTTGCGTCTGTGAGTTTCAGATGTTCGGGATTCAAAACTTTACCATAAAGAATTTTACCTACTACACGCAGGATATAGACTGCGGTAATGACGATACTTGTTGTTGCCACTAGGGTACATACGCGATGGAATGTATCATCATTTTGGAAAGAACCTACAAAGACCGTCATTTCAGCAACAAAACCACTTAGTCCCGGAAGTCCCAAATTAGCAAGACCAGCAATAACATAACCTACAGCCAGGAAAGGCATAATCTTCATCAAACCTCCCATTAATCGGACATCACGAGTGTGGGTACGTCCGTATATCATACCAATAAGGGCGAAGAACAAAGCGGTCATTAATCCGTGACTCAACATTTGGAGAATAGCACCCGTACAACTGGTGCGTGTCATCATCAGCAGGGCAAAGAGCACCAATCCGCAGTGGGATACGGAGGAATAGGCATTGATATATTTTAAGTCGGTTTGTACCACAGCACTGAATGCACCGTAAACTACAGAAATAGTGGTCAATATCAGGAATACATCTCCCCACATGGCTGCACCTTCAGGCATCAGGTACATAGCAACACGGAAGCATCCGTAACCTCCTAGTTTCATCAATACTCCAGCGTGAAGCATAGAAACAGCAGTCGGTGCAGAAGCATGACCATCGGGACTCCATGTATGGAAAGGGAACAAAGCTCCTAAGACTCCGAACCCCAAGAAGATAAGCGGGAAGAAGATGCGTTGCATTTCATGAGGTATATGCAGTTTGGCGATTTCCAGCAAGTTCATAGTTTCACCGCCTGCACCATAAAAAATACCGAGAATTCCGATCAGTAGAAATGCAGAACCACCCATTAACATTAATGTAAGTTTCATGGCGGCATATTCTTTACGTCCGCTTCCCCATACACCGATGAGCAGATACATTGGAATTAAGGCTACTTCATAAAACATGAACATGGTGAACAGGTCTGTTGAAACGAAGAATCCGAATACCCCTACACTCAATAGAGTGAACCACATGAAATATTCTTTTGTCAATGGTTGTAACTTCCACGATGCAAAAGTACCGGTGAATACAATAATGGAACTAAGTAGCAACATTGCTACTGATATACCGTCTACTCCTACTGAGTAACATATATGGAGTGGTGCATACCAAACTGTGCTGGCTGTGAACAGCATCTCTCCTGTAGCACCGGCTTGGCGTAGTTCGATATAATCAATGGTGAGGTAAACGGATAATGCCAATAATATGGAAGATCCGACAACCATCACTCCGCGAACTTGATTGACGCTGCGCGAAGCCCAAAGGCTCGCGAGCATCAACAAGGGAACTATAATGAAAAAACTTAGTATGTTCATCTTTTTAAATTAAAAATTAAAAAATGGCCATGCGGCGGATTTTTTATTATTCATTAAATTAATAGTATCAGCGTCAATATCAATGCACCTGCAAGGAACCAAATACTGTACTGCTGTACGTTTCCACTTTGCATGTCACGTATTTCATCGGCGGTAGCATGAGTACTCCACGCAGTGAAGTTAAAGAATTGATCGATAACGTGCCGGTCCCACCAGGCTATCGGAGTACTGATGCACCGGAAGATGATTTTCTTGGTTACGAACAACCATATCTCATCCATATAGAAACGGTGGTAAGCTGCTGTGTGCAAACGTGGGAATGTGCGCGCCAGATAGTTGGCTACGGGTTGTCTCTTACCTGCATACATCCATGTAGCTAAAGCGATGGATGCTATAGCAATAATGATACTTGTAGCAGCTATCTGCATATCCAGATGAATGGTATAGGCTTCTCCGTTACTACTGATCAGATTGCCGAAAGGTATGAATCCGGCAATACAGGTGATAGCGGCTAAAAACATCAGCGGGAATGTCATGGTAAGTGGAGCCTCATGCGGAGTATGTGCATCAGGTCCGGATTCGTGGGAGTGTCCTTTCCATTCTCCATTCCAGAAAATACAATAATAAAGGCGGAACATATAAAATGCTGTCATGGCGGCAATGCCTGTCATTATCCATCCCATAACAGGATTGAATTGGAAGCAGGCAGTCAGAATTTCGTCTTTAGAGAAAAAACCTGAGAATGGCCAGATACCCGAGATAGCCAGACAAGCAATCAGGAATGTCCAATGGGTGACGGGCATGAATTTATGAAGTCCTCCCATGGCGCTCATCTCGTTACTGTGTACGGCATGAATGATACATCCGGCTCCTAAGAACAGCAATGCCTTGAACATGGCATGTGTGAACAGGTGGAACATGGATGCCATGTAGCCTAGTCCTCCTTCATGAGGATTCATGGAAGTACAAACGCCTAATGCAACAATCATAAATCCAATTTGAGATATAGTGGAGAAGGCGAGCACACGTTTGATATCGCTTTGTGCACACGCCACACTAGCGGCGTAGAATGCAGTGAACGCACCGATATAAGCTATCCAGTGCAGCACTTCGGGCGCATATCCTATAAACAACGGGAACATACGGGCTACCAGATATACACCGGCTACTACCATGGTAGCAGCATGGATTAATGCACTGACAGGAGTAGGACCTTCCATAGCATCCGGTAACCAGATGTGCAATGGAAACATCGCACTTTTACCGGCACCACCGATAAACATTAGCCCCAAGGCCAATGGTATCATACTTCCGGCAACTGCAAGTACCTGAAGTTGGGGGGTGAACGAGAATGTTTCGGCATAATAGCCGTAAATCAAGATACCGATCAGAAAGCCTAAATCAGCGAAACGGGTAACAATAAATGCTTTTTTACTGGCAGCAATCGCTTCTTTCTTGGTGTAATAAAAGCCGATAAGTAGATAAGAAGAAACACCTACCAGTTCCCAAAAGACATACATCTGGAAAATATTAGTTGCTACTACGAGCCCCAACATGGACATGGTAAACAGGCTAAGAAATGCGTAGTAACGTTGAAAGCCTTTTTCACCTTTCATATATCCGAATGAATAGATATGTACCATCAGACTGACGGTGGAAATAACGACTAGCATCATAACGGAAATAGGGTCAAGCATAATTCCCATGTCAATATGCAAGTTCGTTGTGAAAGGTAACCATTCGAAGTTATAAGGTGTGAGAGTAGGATAGACGCCTTCTGCCGTACGCCCTCCTGCAAAATAATTGAAGGCAGTGAGGTAGGAAAGCAACGTCCCCCCTGCCAGTGAAACGGTGCCGATGGTCCCTGCCAATCCGTTCTTCATACGCATACCTGCCAGCCCCAGTATCAGGAAACTGAGGAAAGGTAGGATAAGGATTAGTATTGTATGTTCCATAATTAGTTTTTCATTTCATTTAAGTTCTTCACTTGGATATTGCGTACATTGCGGTAAATATTGATAATGATAGCAATAGCTACTGCTGTTTCAGCCGCACTCACGCCGATAGCGAACAGGGCGAAAAAAAAGCCTTCCAGTTCTTCGGGAAAAAGGTATCGGTTGAATACGGCGAAGTTGATGTCTACCGAATTCAGTATCAGTTCCACACTGATGAGCATGGCCAATAAATTGCGGCGGGTGAAGAAACCATAGATTCCCGCAAACATCATAAAGGTGGAAACCACCAGATAATATTCCATGTGTACCATAAGTTCTATCTTTTTCTAGCGATTAGGATTCCTCCTACGATGCAAGCGAGTAATAACACGCTGATTACTTCGAAAGGAAGGATATATTGATATTTTTCCATGCCTATCAGTGCATGACCGATCGTGCGTACATCCAGTTCACCATGAACAAAATGAGAGGGCAAGAATTCGTTCTTCAGCATGACGAACAGACAGATAGCCAGTCCTGCTATAGTAGAAATAGCTCCGGCCACCATCTTTCCATTTTTTAATCTCTCTGCTTTGTCTCCCTGTGAAGAGGTCAATAAGATACTAAATACATAAAGCACTGTTATACCACCGGCGTAAATCAGTAATTGTACAGCTCCCAAGAATGAGTAGTTGAGTTGGAAGTAAATACCTGCTGTACCAAATAAAACGAACAGCAGATAAGTTGCTGCACGCAAGATACGTGAGGTCGTGACTGCCAATACCGAACAGACAGCGATAAACAACGCCAGTACAATGAATACAATTAGTTGTAGTGTCATAATATCGTTTGTTTTTTATTTTTTGTTCAGAGTGAGAACTAGTTTGCTGCGGTCGAATACAGCATTTTCGAATTCTGTATCGAACCGAATGGCATCGTGTGGACAAGCGTTCACACAAAGTTGACAGAACATACAGGCTCCCAGGTCGTACTCATACTTTACCAATATTTTCTTTTTCTTGCCTGTTTCTTCGTTGGTCACAGATTCGCTGGTAATGGTGATTGTATCATTGGGGCAAGCCATCTGGCAAAGTCCGCAAGCAATACATTTGTTATTACCATTCTCATCAACCGGCATGATAAGCCGTCCTCGGAAACGGGGCGATATTTTTAATGTGGCACGGTTTTCGGGATATTGTTCAGTGACTTTAGGAGTGAAGAACTCTCGTCCTGTCACTTTCATGCCGGTAAGTAATGTACCGATGCCATGAAGCAGCCCTTTTATATAGGAATGTTTTTCTTCTTTCATCAGAAATGTAATTTAAATACAACAATAATTACCATCAACAACAGGTTGCACAAACCTATTGGAACCAAGTACTTCCATTCCAGCGTTAGAATTTGGTCAATACGCAGACGGGGAAATGTCCATTTGATCCACATTAGTAACCATACTACAAAGAATGATTTGCCAAAGAACCAAATAAATCCAGGTATATAATCCATGATGGCATTGAATCCGTCTAGCCCAGGAATATGTAGCGGCATCCATCCTCCCAGGAAGATGGTTGTGGCTACTGCGGCGATGATAAACAAGTTTACAAATTCTGCCACATAGAACAGGCCGAAGTGCATACCGGAATATTCGGTATGATATCCCGCAGTCAGTTCACTTTCTGCTTCAGGCAAGTCAAACGGGCCGCGGTTGACTTCTGCATTTCCGGCTATCAGATAAATGATAAAAGCGATCAATGCAGGTATATGTCCTTTAAAAAGGAACCAGCCGTCAGCTTGGCGTTCTACAATTTCGCTTAGTTGCATGGTATCTGTTAAGATTACAATGGTAAGGATGCTTAATCCTACAGATAATTCATAACTAATCATTTGAGCGCCACTTCGCATGGCTCCGATTAATGAATATTTGTTATTGGAACTCCAACCTGCCAGCAAAATACCTACCACACCGATACTGGATGCTGCCAATAAGAAGAAAATACCTACATTGAAATCAAGGACCTCCATGCCCTTGTTGATGGGTAGGCAACTGAAAGCCATGATAGAGGCGAGGATAACAATGTAAGGTGCCAAATTGTACAGGAACTTGTCAGCATGCCGGATGGTGATAATTTCCTTGATCAACATCTTGAATACATCGGCAAACACCTGTATGGTACCTTGGGGACCTACACGCATTGGCCCCAAGCGGCATTGGAAAGCGGCGCACACTTTACGTTCCATGAAAATCATAATGATAGCAATAACTGCATATGCCAACATGATACATACGCCAATTACTATACATTCTATGAGCACTGCCAGTTCTTCAGGCATAAATGACGTGAGCAGTGAGTGTACCCATTGGGTGACTATACTAAAATCGAACATAATTTAATAATGTGTCAATTTGCTAATTTGCCAATAGGCAAACTTGTAATTATTTAATTTGTTAATTCTCAGTCTGATAAATAGTGCATTCTCCAAATTGTATATTGAAGAATCGGCACATTATTATCGGTCAATATCCGGTACTACATAATCCACCGTTCCACCAATAGCAATTAAGTCGGCAATTTTTGCGTTGCGGCACATAGTTTCCATTGCTGATACTAAAGGCAAACCGGTAGCGCGGAATTTCATGCGGTAAGGAAATTTGTCTCCACGACTTTCCAGATAAACACCGAACTCTCCGCGAGAACCTTCCACTGCGGCATAATAATTCCCTTCGGGCACACGTATAATCGGTTTCATCTTTTCCTGATAGTTCCCTTCAGGAATATTGTCTATCAGTTGCTCAATGATATCCATACTTTCCAGTATTTCTTCCATACGGACCATATAACGTGCAAAGCAGTCACCTTCAGTGTGGACAATCTCTTTAAAATCTACCTTGCCATACATCGCATAGGGATGACGCTTGCGGACATCGCATGCCCAACCGCTGGCGCGTCCTGTACCTCCTGTCGCTCCGAAAGAGATGGCATCTTCCCGTGAAAGAACTCCCACACCTTTCAAACGTTCTTGGGCAATGACATTTCCGGTGAATACTTCATGGTATTCTTTTAGCATCGGACGCAGATAAGCAATGAATTCTTTTACTTTCTGTACAAAGTCCGGAGCGATATCAGCTTGTACCCCTCCAATGGTGTTATAATTCTGTATCAAACGTCCTCCGGTAGTTGCTTCGAAGATATCCAATATCTTCTCACGATCACGGAATCCATAGAAGAATGCGGTCAAGGCACCCATATCCATACAGAGACAGGAGAAGAAAAGCAAGTGAGAATCTATACGTTGCAATTCGTCCATAATGGTACGAATGTATTGTACCCGTTCGCTTACTTCTACGCCCATTGCCTGTTCAATGCACATACAGAGAGCATGGCGGTTTTGGTGCGCACCTAAATAATCCAAACGGTCGGTCAGGGCCAAGGTTTGGGGATAGGTAAGACTTTCGCACATTTTTTCGATACCTCGATGGATGTATCCGCAGTGCACATCCAGTTTTTTGATAATCTCACCTTCCAGTGAAACACGAAAACGAAGTACACCGTGGGTTGCCGGATGTTGAGGACCTATGTTAATGATATATTCGTCCTCATCAAAAATGGTTTCGCGTTTTTCTATTACACTGCCATCATGTTGTACTTCTATATATTGTGTCGTGTCTACAGGTTCCTCATTGGTCATACGGAGTGGGTTGAGGCTTTCATCGTAGTCCTTACGCAATGGATAGCCTACCCAGTCATCACGCAGGAACAAACGGCGCATATCAGGATGTCCTATAAAGCGGATACCATAATAGTCGTACACTTCGCGTTCATTGAATTCAGCACCTTTCCAAATATCACTTACACTAGGAAGTTCCGGCTTTTCTCGGTTGGTTGTGCGAGTGCTGACCACTATATTTTCTCTTGTATTCGTATCTTCCAGATGATAGACTACACCTAGTCCTTCTTCGCCCCAGTCCATTCCGGTAAGGCTGCGTAGAAAATCCATATGTTTACCCTGCCGCAATTTCAGCATTTCTTCATGTAGCTTTTCGGCAGGTATTTCTATTCTTTCACTCATGCTTGTTCGGGATTTTGTGGTTCATTTTCTTTGCGGTTCACTCCGCCGAAGAATTTTTCCAGTTTTACTTTACGTTGCAATTGTATCATGCCGTACAACAAGGCTTCAGGTCGGGGCGGACATCCGGGAATATATACGTCAACGGGAAGAATTTTGTCTACTCCGTTCAATACGTGATATGATTTTTTAAAAGGACCGCCGCTAATGGCGCATCCGCCTACTGCAATGACGTATTTAGGATCCGCCATCTGGTCATACAAACGTTTTAGTACCGGAGCCATCTTGTGTGTGATAGTTCCTGCTACCATGATCATATCTGCCTGGCGCGGACTGGCACGGGCTACTTCAAACCCGAAGCGGGCGAAATCATACCGGGCAGCACCCACTGCCATAAACTCGATTCCACAACAACTGGTTGCAAATGTAAGCGGCCACAACGAATTGCTGCGTCCCCAGTTGATAAGGTCATCCAAACAGCCCACCAGTACTTTGGTACCGCCTTCATTGAGCTGCTTGACCATGTTTTCCAAATACTCATTGTCTTTGAAGTCTTCATAAGGAATAGACTTTATGGTTGGTTTCTTTACTTCCATTCCAACGCTCCTTTCTTCCAGGCATATGCCAGACCTAAAACTAATATAACTAAAAAGAAAAGGATGCTAAACAGACCGTACACTCCTAGGTCTTGTACCACTACAGCCCAAGGAAATAAAAATACTGTTTCCACATCGAACATCAGGAAGAGGATAGCAAATAGATAATAACCTACTTTGAATTGCATCCACGACCGTCCCCGCGTAGGAATACCACATTCGTAAGCTTCTCCCTTTTGTGAGTTGTATGAACGGGGAGAAATGGCACGGGCAATTCCCAATGCTACGGCAACTAATGCGATTGCCGTCAGGATAACGACAACTAATAATGTAAAATACATATCTAAACTTTTTTTGATTAGACAAACGGATAGAAAAATTTTCCTTATAAGACGTTTGTTATAAGGATTTCTACTCAGCAAAATGCTGAAAAAAGATTAAAAATTAAATGATGATCCGCCGGAGTGCATAGATATAATAATCTACTGCATCAGTGTAAAGCGAATGAAAAGTGTGGCAAACTATATGGTTTGTTTGTAGCTCCTGCTTTTTTAGTTCGTTCAATGCTGCTAAAATGCGGACTATACATTTGAACTTTGATGTGGAAGGGTTGTCAAGTGATATGGCTATTTGTGGCATATCTGCAAAATTATTGGTAAACAGGAAGTCCACTGTTCTTTTGCAGGGGTCTTGTTGTTGCTGGTAACAAGAGGTCTGTGGGGGTAAATCTGTTGTCTCAACCGTATGATAATCCTGACCTACTGTTATCGTAAACAGTAGAGAT
>OLNN01003089.1_pt1 | contig 10898 bp, 8 predicted proteins | sample 1672141 | NCBI WGS metagenome assembly OLNN01 (sample SAMEA3136652, study PRJEB25190) | human gut metagenome | biome: human gut; feature: human-associated habitat; material: faeces | place: Austria | collected 2013 | reverse complement strand
ACCACATCGGAGCAATCCCTTATGTGTTAAGAGAGATCAATGTGCCGATCTATTCCACCAAGCTGACGAACGGTATCATTGAGCACAAGTTAAGAGAGCACAATATGCTCACCAAGGTAAAGCGCAAGGTTGTAAAATACGGACAGCATATCAATCTCGGCTGCTTCCGCGTGGAATTCATCAAGACGAATCACAGTATTCAGGATGCGGCGGCGCTCGCAATCTACTCCCCGGCAGGTATTATTGTGCACACCGGAGACTTCAAGGTGGATTACACACCGGTATTCGGAGATGCCATCGATCTGCAGCGTTTCGGTGAGATCGGAAGAAAAGGTGTGCTGGCGCTGATGTGCGACAGTACGAACGCTGAGCGCCCGGGATTTACCATGTCGGAGAAGACGGTCGGTAAGACCTTTGATGAGATTTTCGCAGACAATAAGAATCACCGGATCATCATTGCAACCTTTGCGTCCAATGTCGACCGTGTGCAGCAGATCATCAATACAGCGTACAAGAACGGTCGTAAAGTGGTGGTTGAGGGACGAAGCATGGTCAACATTATCGGAATTGCTTCCGAACTTGGATATATCAGTATTCCGGACAATACGTTAATCGACATTGAGGAGCTGAAGCGCTACCCGGATGAGCAGACCGTCATCATCACGACGGGAAGCCAGGGTGAGGCGATGGCAGCGCTTTCCCGCATGGCAAGCGGCGTGCACAAGAAAGTGACGATCAAGCCGAACGATACGATTGTTCTTAGTTCCAACCCGATTCCGGGAAATGAAAAAGCAGTATCGCGCATTATCAACGAACTGTCGATGAAGGGCGCCAATGTAATCTTCCAGGATGTCCATGTTTCCGGACATGCCTGCCAGGAGGAGATCAAGCTGATCTACTCCCTGGTAAAACCGAAATATGCCATTCCAATCCATGGTGAGTACCGTCATCTGACTGCACAGAAACACATTGTGGAAGATCTGGGAATCCCGAAGGAGAATATTTTTATCCTTTCTTCCGGAAATGTTCTGGAGTTGGACGGACAGGATGCCAAGGTGACAGGAAGCGTTCATACAGGTGCGATCTTCGTAGACGGACTTGGCGTTGGCGATGTGGGAAATATCGTACTCCGTGACCGTCAGCACCTGTCTGAAGATGGAATCATGATCGTAGTTATGACACTGGAGCGCCACAGTAATGTAGTTCTCGCAGGTCCGGATATCGTTTCCAGAGGTTTTGTGTATGTAAGAGAATCTGAGGATCTTATGGAGCATGCCAGACAGGTTGTGGAAACTGCACTGGATTCCTGCCTGGAGAACAATATCACGGACTGGGGCAAGATCAAAACCGAGGTCAAGGATGCCCTTGGAGAGTATCTGTGGAAACGGACCAAGAGAAATCCTATGATCCTGCCTATCATTATGGAGGCGTAGGTTCATGGATGAGATCAGCATGGAGATCGAGAAGCTTCTCGATGCTGTGCACAGAAGCGATGAATATCAGGAATATCAGAAACAGGCAGCCCAGCTTGAAGCGGATCCTGAGCTGAAAGCCAGAGTGATGAGATTCCGTGGAGATAATTTCAGACTGCAGAATCATTCAGACAAGGATGAGCTGTTCCATATTGCGGAACAGCTCAATCAGGAGTCTGCAAGTCTGAGACAGAACCTGAAAGTAAATGCCTATCTCGACGCAGAGCTTGCGCTGTGCAGACTGATGCAGCGGATATGCAGGACGCTGGTGGACGGGATCGACATACAGATTCCTGACTTATAGGAGGAAAGACTATGGCAGACACAAGAGACAAGGTTGGCAGGGCCGGCGTTTTTCTGGCTGGAGGGGTATTTAAAACCGCTGTATATATCTTTATTATCGTATTTCTGATCTGGGTTGGAAAATCAGCATATCAGTTTGGCTACGATGTGTTTAACCAGCAGGCTATGAGCCCGGGAGAGGGACAGCAGGTCACGGTAGTTATAAAAGAAGGTGCCTCTGCATATAAAGTAGGCAAGACACTGGAGCAGAAGGGTCTTATCAAGGATGCGCTTGCATTTACCATACAGGAAAGAATGTCCGCATATCACGGACAGATCAAAGCAGGTACATACCTTCTCAGTACAGCTTATACACCGACCAGGATCATTGCAGTGCTGTCAGGAGAAGAGAGCAAGGAAGGATCGGACAGCCAGTGATCGTAGAAGAACGCATGCAGACCTATATCAATTCACTGGATATGGGGAATACTCCATTTCTGCAGAAGTTGGAGACAAAGGCACTTGCAGACCGGGTGCCGATCATCCGGAGAGATATGCAGAGCTTTATGAGGATGCTTCTGGCACTGAAACAACCGAAGCGCATTTTGGAGGTGGGGACTGCCGTAGGCTTCTCCACACTTCTTATGTGTGAGTATGGGCCGGAAGATATGGAAATTGTTACCATAGAGAATTATGAAAAAATAATTTCAGGCGCGCAGGAAGAGAGTCACAGATCACGCTTCTGGAGGGAGATGCCGGAGAGATCCTGAAGAATCTTACCGGAACCTTTGATATGATCTTCATGGACGCAGCCAAGGGCCAGTATATCCACTGGCTTCCTGACGTGCTGAGACTGATGAAAGAGGGAAGCGTGCTGGTATCTGACAACGTGCTGCAGGAAGGGGATATTATTGAATCTCATTATCTTGTGGAACGGCGTAACCGTACAATCTATAAAAGAATGAGAGAATATCTCTGGCAGCTGACTCACAGTCCGGTGCTTCGTACATCGGTGCTTCCTCTTGGAGACGGAGCGGCTGTAAGTGTAAAAACAGGAGAACAGGTTTATGAAACGACCAGAACTATTGGTTCCGGCGAGCAGCCTTGAGGTTTTAAAGGTTGCCGTCATATATGGTGCAGATGCTGTTTACATCGGCGGAGAAGCTTTTGGACTTCGTGCAAAGGCTAAGAATTTTTCAAAAGAAGATATGTGTGAGGGAATCGCATTTGCCCATTCCCATGGTGTAAAGGTTTATGTGACAGTAAACATCCTGGCGCATAACCGTGATCTTGAGGGTGTAAGGGAATATCTTCAGGAACTGAAGGAGATCGGACCGGACGCACTGATCATCGCAGATCCGGGAATCTTTATGTATGCAAAGGAAATCTGCCCGGAGATCGAGCGTCACATCAGTACACAGGCAAATAATACCAATTATGAGACTTACCGTTTCTGGTATAACCTTGGTGCCAAACGTGTGGTAAGTGCAAGAGAGCTTTCTCTGGAAGAGATCCGGGAGATCCGGGCACATATTCCGGAGGATATGGAGATTGAAACGTTTATCCACGGCGCCATGTGCATTTCCTATTCCGGAAGATGTCTTCTCAGTAACTTTATGGCAGGAAGAGATGCCAATCAGGGAGCCTGTACCCATCCCTGCAGATGGAAATATTCTGTTGTGGAGGAGAAGCGTCCGGGAGAATACATGCCGGTATTTGAAAATGAGAGAGGAACTTTTATTTTTAATTCCAAGGATCTCTGTATGGTAGAACATATGGAAGATATCCTTACAAGCGGTATTGACAGCCTGAAGATCGAAGGACGTATGAAAACAGCTCTTTATGTGGCAACAGTGGCAAGAACCTACCGCAAAGCCATTGACGACTGTATGGAAAGTCCGGAAAAATATCATGCAAATATGCCGTGGTATCAGGAGCAGATCTCAAACTGTACGTACCGTCAGTTTACCACCGGATTTTTCTACGGAAAGCCGGATGAGAATACCCAGATCTATGACAGCAACACATATGTAAGAGAATACACATATCTTGGATTTGCAGAAGAGATCGATGAGAGAGGTCTGGCAAGACTGACACAGAGAAACAAGTTTTCTGTAGGAGAGACCATCGAAATCATGAAACCGGACGGAAGGAATATTCCGGTCACAGTGGAAGCCATTTATAATGAAGAGGGCGAAGCTATGGAGAGTGCACCACATGCTCAGCAGAGGATCTATGTGAAACTGACTGAGATGCCGGAGGTATTTGATATTCTCCGAAGAGGTGAATGATCCGAAAGGGTGGATAAGAGAGTAAAGGGGAGAACGAAAAGAACGTTCTCCCCTTTACTGATTTTCAGGAAAAAGAGTACGGAGTTTTCGAAGAGCGTTCTTTTCGATACGGGATACATAGGAGCGGCTGATGGAGAGATTTTCAGCAATCTCTCGCTGGGTCAGTGGCTCCTGGCCATTCAAACCGTAGCGGCAGCAGATCACCTGGTATTCCTTTGGGGAGAGTACTGTCCGGATATAACGGAGAAGATAGGAAATGCTGTCCCTTTTGAAACAATCATCCACAACATCAACGGGTGGACTTTCAATGATATCGAGAAGGTTGATCTCGTTGCCTTCCCGGTCTGTGCCGATGGGTTCATAGAGAGAAACTTCTCTGGAACGTTTCCTGCGGGCACGGAACATCATGAGAAGCTCATTGTCAATGCACCGTGCAGCATAAGTGGAAAGCTTGGAAGTCCGGCTGGGATCAAAGGTGGAAATGGCTTTGATCAGACCTATGGTGCCTATGGAGATCAGATCATCCTGATCCTCGTCACATCCCTGATATTTTTTTGCAACATGTGCTACGAGGCGGAGATTGTGTTCGATAAGGATATTTTTTGCTTCCGGATCGCCCCTTTGGAGCTGTAGAAGATAGAACTGCTCTTCCGCAAAAGAAAGCGGTTTCAGAAAGGTTTTCAAGGGTTCACCTCAAAGGGGATTTCCTTATAGCTTATGAGCCGGACGTGCTTTTCGTGCTTTTCCAACAGAAACTTTATAAAAAGGACAGAGGCGAACACCTGTTGCGCCACATTCTGATCTGGTGTATAATCATAAAATACGAGTGACAACAATCAGTGTATATTGATGAGGAGTATATATTTTGAAAAAGAGGATAGAACAGCTTCTTAACGGAAAATTTATTTATGAACAGCCTGAGCTTCTGTTTTCACAGGACCGTATTTTCGCTACGCTGAAGGCAGGAGAGACTACAAAGGATGAGATTTATTTCGGTACCGATGACAACCGCAGGATCAGTGGCTTTGTGACTTCATCTGACCGGAGACTGGTGCCGGGATTTGACCGCTTTTCCGGAACCACAGTGCGCATGCCTTATGGGGTAGATGCAGAGGGAATGAGGCCGGGAGAGAGCTTTGAAGGCTGGCTGTGTTTTACTACCAGTATCGGAGAATATAAGCTGCCGTTCACTGTACAGGTACAGACGGAAGAGGTGAAGAGTGCAGGCAGAAAGGTAGCTTCTCTGGAAGAATTTCTGCATATTGCAAAGGAAGATTTCCATGAGGCTTACCGGATCTTTACAGAACGCCATTTTTCCCTGATCCTGAGTGATCAGAGCGAGAAGATCCGTTCTCTTTATGCAGGAATGTCACAGCAGCCGGTGACCTATCAGCATCTGGAGGAATTTCTGATCGCAGCTGGTGCCAAGGAAAAGGTGACATTGAGTCTGAACAGAGAAGAGGCCGGTTTTTATGATGTCAGTGAATCTGTTCAGGAATCCCTTTATATCCACAGGAGCGGATGGGGACACCTGCGGGCAGATATTGAGGTAAACGGGGATTTTCTGGAGGCAGGCAAGCATGTGGTCACAGAAGAGGATTTTATCGGAAGTACCTGTGAAATAAACTATGTGATCCGCCAGGAAAAACTGGGAAAAGGAAATCAGTACGGCGAGATCATTGTAAAAACCCCATACCAGAAACTGGTATATCACGTTCTTGCATCCAGAGGAACTGAGAGTGCCGTGAACCTGGATCTTCTGGAAAAACAGTATCGGATATCTCTGATGAAGGAATACCTGGGATATCTCTGTAAAAGAACAGATTTTCAGGCCTGGACAGCCTCTACTCATGAGAAGCTTGACCGTATGGGCGAAAACGGACTGAAATATCCGGAATATCAGCTTCTGGAAGCCTATCTTCTTCATCTGGAAGGAGAAGATGACCAGGCTTCAGAAATCCTTGAGCGTTATCAGAATAAATCCTTTCATCACAATGAACTGGAACTGGCAGGGATTTATCTGTATCTGTGTACACAGACCGGGCTGTACCGGGATAAGGAACAGGCCCTCCGCAAGGTACAGAATTTCCAGATGCAGAAGGAAGACAGCTTTATCCTTCTGAAACTGGTATTTGAAATGGATCATACGCTTTCTCCGTCAAAAAAGATCTTTCTGATGGAGGAACTTTTTGAGCGGGGATGTACAAGTCCTTTTCTATATCTGGAAGCATGGAACAGTATTTGTGCAGATATGTCTCTGCTGCATCGAATCAATGGGTTCTGGGCCCAGGTATTCCTTTTTGCAGGAAAAGAACAGATGCTGACGGAAGAGCTGGTCATGCGCCTGGCATATCTTTCCGGTTATGAGAAAGCTTTTAACGAAAGTCTGTACCGTGCTATGGCCATGGGATGTGAAGCCTTTCCGTCGGATGATACCGTGGAAGCTATCTGTAAATATATTATGAAGGGAAATCCAAGAAAACCGGAATATTTTCAGTGGTTTTCCGCTGCCGTGGACCGCGGGATCCGGATCACACGGCTGTATGAATATTATGTGGAAACACTGGATACTTCTTATCGGAGAGTCCTGCCGAAACCGCTTTTGATGTATTTTACCTATAACAACAATACTCTCGGTGATTCCAAGCGTGCCTATCTGTATGCATGCATCATTGCAGGGAAGGAACGTGATCCACAGACATACGAAAGTTATCGTGAAAGCATGGAGGAATTTGCTTTCCGTAAGTTACGGGAAGGCCGGATGAATGAAAATTATGCCGCTGTTTATCAGGAATTCATGCGGGAACCATCGGACAGCGAAAAAGCGCAGGTGATCGCCTCCAGAATGTTTACCTGCCGGCTATATACGGATGATCCGAAGGTTCGCAGTGTGATCGTCCGTCACAGACAGATGAAACAGGAAGAAATCTATCCGTGTATCCATGGGATCGCTTACCCAAGGATCTGCAGCGAAGATGCGGCCGTTGTATTTCAGGATGAAAAACAGAGACGTTATGCTGCTACGGTAGATTATAATCTGACACCACTTTTTGATGATCGTGAGATGGTTCCGGCAGTGTTGGAAAAAGGGGCGGATGAACCGGCTGTGCTTTTGTATTACTGTCAGGGTCAGGAGATCAGTCGTAAGAATCTGGGAATTTTTCAGAAACTGGTCCTTTCACCGGCGTTTACCGATGAATATAAGAGGCTGATCCGCAAAAAGATCCTGGATTATTATCGGGATCACGTGCAGGGAGAAGATCTGGATGCCTGTCTGGAGATGATGGATTATCGGGAATATGCCATGGTCGACCGGAAAACCCTTCTGGAGATCCTGATCCAGCGGGGACTGTTTCCGCAGGCTATGAGCGTGGTGGAAGCATTTGGATTTGAAGGAGTAGAGGAGCGTGCTCTTCTGAAGCTGGTAAGCCGTATGATCATCCGCTGTGACTGTGCGGAAGACGAAGAGCTGATCGCACTTTCCTCTCATGTATACCGACAGGGAATCTATGATGAAGTGATTCTCATGTATCTGATGAAATTCCGGTTTGGACCTGTGGATGAACTTCTGGATATCTGGAAAAGTGCCTGTGGGTTTGAGATGGATACCTATAATCTGGAGGAGAGGATCCTTTCTCTTCTGATGTTTAACTGGGATTACCGGCCAGAGGGTGCGGATATCCTGAAAGCATATATCCGTCATTCCGGAAAAGAGAGTGTGATCGGTGCGTATCTGACTCTGATGTCTTACGGAATGTTTGTAAAAGAAATGCCGGAGATGCCTGGACTTAAGGAGTATCTGAAAAATCGCAGAGAAAAGGAGTGGCCCGGAGACCGGATCTGTGACCTGACCCTTCTGAAACTGCTTTCCGAAGAAAAAACTGCTGATGAAGAAAATCTGGAAATGGCGGAAAAAATACTCTCCTCCTGTGTAAAGGAAGGAATGCTATTTGAGTTTTTCCGGAATCTGGATCAGAGTATCCTGCGACCGTATCAGCTGGATGATAAGACTTTTGTAGAGTATCATACTTCACCGGAGGCTTCGGTCACACTGTATTATTCCCTGGATACAGGTCTTGGAACTGTACCGGACTATAAAAGTGAACCGCTCAAAAATATCTATGAGGGAATTTTTGCCAGAGCATTTACATTGTTTTATGGAGAGACCCTGCGATATTATTTCCAGACAGAAGATGAAACCGGTGTACACAAAACGGAAGAAAAAATACTGACCATGAGCCAGAGTAATGACCAGGCATCCAGCAAATATCAGCTGATCAATCAGATACTCTGTGCAAGGAAACTGGAGAAAGACACGGAAGTGAAGGAGAAGCTGGCACAGTATCTCCGGCAGGAACAGTACGTTAATGAAATGTTTGTCATAGAGAAGGAACCGGAAAGATGAATGAAATTCGTGACTTGATCATAGGAATTGATATTGGAAAAGAATACACACAGATCTGTTATTATGACAGAAAAGTAGAAGAAGCCCGTTCTCTTTCCATGAAGGTAGGAGCCAGTCAGTACGAAGCTCCGGGCTGCATCTGCTATCGTACCGATCACGGTGATTACTGCGTAGGCCTGGAAGCAGAGTATTTTGCCAGGGAAAAGGGCGGGATCATGATCGGAAATATTTATGATATCTGTCAGAAGGAAGAAAAGATCCAGGTGGCAGGAGAGGAAAAAGAGCCGGCAGAGCTTCTGGCACATTTTCTAAGGGGAATCCTGAAATTTCTGGGAATCCAGGATATCGTAAAGAATACCCGGTGCCTTTGTATCACATCGCCGGAGCTTAGTACACTTCAGGTACGGAATTATCAGAAGGCCTGCAGCCTTGCAGGTTTTTCCCGTGAGAAATATATGCTTATGGACTATGGCGAGAGCTTTTATTATTATGCACTGGGACAGAAACGGGAAACCTGGAATCGAAGTGTAGGCTGGTATGCCTTTGCAGGCGATACGGTAACTTTCCGGAAGCTGACCATCAACGGCTCTTCCAGACCGGTGCTTGTAAAACTGGAGAATCCGGTCAGTACAAAGCTTGAACCGGAAGAAGAGATCCGTGATGTGGAATTTTACCGTTTTATCAGTAAGACTCTCGGCAAAGAGCTCTTCTCCAGTGTGCAGATCACGGGAGAAGGATTTGACCAGCAGTGGGCACAGCAGTCTGTAAAGCTCCTGTGTCATCAGGGACGGAAGGTTTTTTACGGAAACAATCTTTTTGCAAAGGGAGCCTGTATAGCCGGTAAGGACAGGCTGGAGGATAAAAAACTCAAAGGTTACCGCTATTTAAGTGATTCGCTGGTGACTGCGGACGTAGGAATGGATATGCGGGTGATGGGCTCTCCGGCTTACTATCCGCTGATCGAAAGCGGCAGCAACTGGTATGAATGCAGTGCATCCTGCGAGCTGATCCTGGATGATACCAGTGAACTGGTATTTGTGGTAAGTATTCCGGAAGAAACCGAGAAGAAACGTGTGGCCATGGCACTTGAGGGTCTGCCAAAGCGGCCTAATCGGACTTCAAGGCTTTCCCTCACGCTGAAATACGTATCGCCGAGAGACTGTGAGATCACAGTAGAGGATCTGGGCTTTGGCGAAATGTATCCTTCCAGTGGGAAGATCTGGAGGGAACTGGTACGATGGGATGAGCAGGAAGAAAGGAAGCAGGCATGAGCGGATATATTTTATGTCAGGTAAAAAAGGCAGAGAAGCCGTTTTATATCGAAAATATCAGTACCAATATCTATTCTATAGAAGAACTCTGCTATTATCTTTATAACAATCTTTATCTTGTGGACAGCTCATTGATCAGCAGTAAGCTCTGTACCTGGCTAGAGGAAGAACTGGAGCTTCCGAAGCTTGCGGCCAAGCTGAAACCTTATATTGGAAGAGAGGCCGGACTTGAAGAAGTACTGTATCCGATATTTAAAGAGATCAATTATCTGGCTTATGAAGAGCTTAAGACCTTAAACGGGCGCATTGAAGCCAGAAAACGTGAACCTGAAGAAATACGGGAGAAACGCAAAGGTGATGCGCTGATGGAGAATCGGATGTATGTGAATGCACTCCGTGTTTATCAGAAGCTTCTGGAGCATGGCGGGAAAGAAATCACCGGAGAGATGCGTGAAAGGATCCTGCATAATCAGGGATGCGCATACAGTTACCTGTTCCAGATGGATAAAGCGCTGGATTGCTTTTGGAAAGCATGGAAGGAGAATCATTCAGAGAAAGCGCTGAAGGTTTATCTTCTGGCCTACCGCAGTGTTCACGGTGAAGAAGAATACAGGAAACGACAGGAAGATCTGAAGACAGATGAAATGGTAAGGCAGGAAACAGACCAGGCGCTGAAAAGCTTTGCCGGTCTCCCGGAGCAGCATATCGCATCCGGAGAAACCGACAGGATCCTGGAGGATCTTACAAGAGAATATCACAGAAGTACCGGCTCTTAAAGCTGTTCAAGAAGTCCCAGCAGGATCTGCCGGGCTTCTTTTTTTGTATATACGGATTCTTCCTCAGACAGGGAACAGAGGTAATCATTCAGGGCCTGTCCGATACTGGTCTCTTTCAGATAGATACAGAGAAAAGTATCTTTTTCGGAAAGAAAGCAGAGAAAAACGGAATAGTCAGACAGAACTTCCAGATGGATCCCGGTTTCAGGAAGTACGGAAGGCTTCAGGATCCTGCATTTTTCATGTCCCATATCTGTGTCAAGAAGATGCTTGAGGGCCTTTTTTCGTTCTTCTTTCGGAAGAGGGGTCTGATGGTAGGAATAAGGTCCGTCAAGGAGTCCGGTACGGGCAAATTTTCGGATCCCGCTCAGTGTAAAATAATTGCAGGAAAAGGCAGCTTC
>OLNN01003081.1_pt1 | contig 10927 bp, 9 predicted proteins | sample 1672141 | NCBI WGS metagenome assembly OLNN01 (sample SAMEA3136652, study PRJEB25190) | human gut metagenome | biome: human gut; feature: human-associated habitat; material: faeces | place: Austria | collected 2013 | reverse complement strand
ATCCACGTGGAGCCCAACGAGTCCGGCAAGGGCTACGAGTTTGTCAACGCCATCGTGGGCGGCGCCATCCCCAAGGAGTATATCCCCGCGGTTGACGCCGGTATCCAGGGTGCCATGCAGGCCGGCGTGCTGGCCGGCTATCCCGTGGAGGACGTGAAGGTCACCCTGTACGACGGCTCTTACCACGAGGTGGACTCCTCTGAAATGGCCTTTAAGATCGCCGGCTCCATGGCCTTCAAAGAGGCCATGCGCAAGGCGGACCCCGTGCTGATGGAGCCCATTATGAAGGTCACCGTCATCACTCCCGAGGAGTACATGGGCGACGTTATCGGCGACCTGAACTCCCGCCGCGGCATGATCCTGGGCATGGACGCCATCCCCGGCGCCCAGCAGGTCAACGCCGAGGTGCCCCTGTCCGAGATGTTCGGCTACGCTACCGACATGCGGTCCAAGACCCAGGGCCGCGGCCAGTACACCATGGAGCCCGCCCATTACGCCGAGGTTCCCCGGAACATCGCCGAGAAGATCATCTCCGAGCGGGGCAAAAAGTCCGAGTAACATGGAAATAGCGCTTGCATTTTCGGCAGATACTTGCTAAAATGGAGCGTATAAGGCTGGAAGCAATTTTTCTGAAATAAAAGGAGGCTATCCCCAATGGCTAAGGAAAAATTCGAAAGAAACAAACCGCACGTTAACATTGGCACCATCGGCCACGTTGACCACGGTAAGACCACTCTGACCGCCGCTATCACCAAGGTTCTGGCCATGAAGGGCGACGCCCAGTTCATGGACTACGCCAACATCGATAAGGCCCCCGAAGAGCGGGAGCGCGGCATCACCATCAACACCGCTCACGTTGAGTATCAGACCGATAAGCGTCACTATGCTCACGTTGACTGCCCCGGTCACGCTGACTATGTTAAGAACATGATCACCGGTGCTGCTCAGATGGACGGCGCTATCCTGGTTGTTTCCGCTGCTGACGGCCCGATGCCGCAGACCAGAGAGCACATCCTGCTCTCCCGTCAGGTTGGCGTGCCGTATATCGTTGTGTTCATGAACAAAGCGGATCAGGTTGACGATCCGGAGCTGCTCGATCTGGTCGAGATGGAAATCCGCGACCTGTTGAACGAGTATGAGTTCCCGGGCGATGACACCCCGATTGTCCGCGGTTCTGCTCTCCAGGCTCTGGAGTCCGAGTCTAAGGACCCGAGTGCACCGGAGTACAAGTGCATCCATGAGCTGATGGCTGCTGTTGATAGCTACATTCCGACTCCGGAGCGTAAGTCCGACCTGCCGTTCTTGATGCCTGTTGAGGACGTCTTCACCATCACCGGCCGTGGTACTGTTGCGACTGGTAGAGTGGAGCGCGGTATGGCAAAGGTTGGCGAAGAAGTTGAGATCATCGGCTTGACCGAGGAGCGCAAGAAGACCGTTATCACAGGTCTGGAAATGTTCCGCAAGGTTCTCGACTTTGCTGAGGCTGGCGACAACGTTGGCGCTTTGCTTCGTGGTATTCAGAGAACGGAAATCGAGCGTGGACAGGTTCTCGCAAAGCCGGGTACCATTCATCCGCACACGAAGTTCCGCGGCCAGGTTTACGTCCTGACCAAGGATGAAGGCGGCCGTCATACTCCGTTCTTCAACAACTATCGTCCGCAGTTCTATTTCAGAACGACCGACGTTACCGGTGTTATCAATCTGCCGGAAGGCACCGAGATGTGCATGCCTGGCGATAACGTCGAGATGGACGTTGAATTGATTACCCCGATCGCAATCGAGGAAGGCCTCCGTTTCGCTATCCGTGAGGGCGGCCGTACGGTTGGTTCCGGTGTTGTTATCAAGATCAACGAGTAATTTTTACTTGCTCATGAAGGTTTTCATCCTAATGGATGAACCCCTTTTTCTATCTCTAAGAATTCTACAAATTTATGGACCGGAGAGTGTAGTCTATTTTTGTGTTTATGTAGGGTTATCCTATAAAGGAGTTTCGATTGTGCTGGATTAACTGTTGACAATGGTTCCCCCGTCCGGGTGAAGGATCTGTCCTGACATATAGCTGGCATCGTCGCTTGCAAGGAAGACATAACTGGTTGCGACTTCGAACGGTTGACCAGCTCGCATCATAGGAACTTGTGAGGTATAGGTCCCAAAAGTTTCCACTTCTCTTGCAGAGTAGGAAGCGGGAATCAGCGGGGTCCAAATTGGCCCGGGGGCAACGCCATTGACTCGAATGCCACGTTCTACTAGATTGAGGGAAAGAGAACGGGTTAGGGACACAATGGCACCTTTTGTAGCACTGTAGTCCAAGAGTTCCGGATTTCCTCTGTAAGCGGTGACGGACGTTGTATTGATGATGGAGCTTCCCGGCTTTAAGTAGGGCAGTGCAGCCTTAATCATGTAGAAATAACTGTAGACATTGGTACGAAAGGTCAAATCAAGCTGTTCGGCTGATAAATCCAGGATGCTTTTTTGGAGGAATTGTACAGCGTGGTTGTTGACAAGAATATCGATTTTTCCAAAACAATGGATTGCCTGTCGGACGATTTCTTTGGATACGGATTCTTTTTTGAGATCGCCGGAGATAAGAAGACATTTTCGCCCGAGCTTTTCGACGTGCTCTTTGGTTTCTTGTGCATCACGATGTTCATTGAGATAGGCGATGACAATATCTGCGCCTTCCTTTGCAAAGGCATAGGCAACAGCACGCCCGATGCCACTATCGCCGCCAGTGATAATGGCAACTCGATCTTGAAGTTTTCCACTTCCTCGTGTTTCGATATTTTCAGAGATCGGGCGAGGTTCCATCAGATATTCCATACCAGGTTGGCTATACTGATGTTGCGGTGGGAAGGGGACAGGAATTTCCTTGCATTTTGTCTCGTGCTTTATGTACGGATACATGGGAATCATATTCGATACCGCCTTTCCTTTTTTTCTGCGGGCGACTGCCGAAATCTCCCGTTTTTCATATAGAATATTCTCAAAAGGGATCAATTGTTCCTGATAGACTTGGAAAGGAACGCTTATCGTTTTAAAGACGCGATTGGTTGTACGTATGCGAGTGTTTTGCATTCTTTTTGAAAAAGATGAGAAGGCAATTCATCAAAAAATCAGCTTTATCCTTGCGATAAAACCGATATAGAAAAGGGAGCCATAACAAAGCTCCGATCATGCATACGATGAAGTCCTGCATGGTGTCGGATACGCCGGTTTCTGCGACGCGCTGTGGGTCGCAAGGAAAAAACAGACTAATCAGGTATTCCCCAATTTCCCACAAGCCTGCAATCGCCATGGAGACAGAAAAAGAGGTGATAGCCACCAAGGGATAGTCCTGTTTTTGAAATTCCTGCTTGTCCTTACACAGGTAGAACAATAGAACTCCCAGGAACATCCCTAAAGTTCCGGAAAGTGTGTGCATGATTTTATCATAGAGTGGAATAAAGTGATAGGCCTGCATCACCAGCCCTATGACATAGGAAAAGAATAAAAAACAGTAAGCTAAAAAATGAAATTGATAGACCGGAGAAAGGTTATATGCCCGTTCAAAGACGGTGGGCAATAGGAGCAGGAGAATTCCCCCAAGGCCCAATGCTGCATAATAGAGTTGTCCATTGAATAGGTAAAATCCCATGAGACAAAAGCTAAAAAGCAAATAGAAGATGACAAAATAAGTATTCAATTTGTGATACCAAATTTCTTTCTCCATGGAAACCTCCGAGTTAGGTTTTGTAAGGAAAGTATTTACAGCAAAAGGAAGGGAGCGAATGCGATGGTTATGAATTCAATTTTGCAGAGTTTATGGGATCGAAAATCCACACGGATCTTTTTAGAAAAACCGATTCCACAGGAGGTGCAGGAGGCCATCATACAAGCGGCGATGCAGGCGCCGACAGCAGGGAATCAAATGTTGTATACCATTTTACGGATTACGGACCCATCTTTGAAAGAACAACTGGCAGAAACCTGCGATCACCAACCATTCATTGCAAAGGCGCCGCTGGTATTGCTCTTTCTGGCTGATTTTCAGCGTTGGTACGATGCATTTGTTTTCGCGGGTTGCCACCCTCGCCTTCCGGCAGAAGGGGATTTAATGCTTGCGATGGCAGATGCCTGTATTGCGGCACAGAATAGCGTGGTTGCGGCCGAAAGTTTGGGGGTAGGTTCCTGTTATATCGGCGATATATTGGAGAACGTGGAAGAACATAGATGCCTGTTAGACCTTCCCGATTACGTAATGCCTGCGGCAATGGTTGTATATGGGTATCCGACGGAACAGCAAAAACAGCGAAAGAAGCCACAGCGCTTCTCTTCTGCTTATATTGTGCAGGAGAATTGCTATCGGAAATTTTCAGCTCAAGAACATGAACATTGGTTTCGAGAACAGGCAGAACGTGAAAATCGCCTGCCATTTGACTATACATCTTATATGAACGCTTTTTGCAAACGCAAGTACTTGTCTTCATTTTCCAGGGAAATGTCTCGCTCGGTTGCAATATATCTGGAGAAATTTCGGAATATTCCAACATAAACAGAAATCCGCATGACAGTAGGACAAGCATGCGGATTTCGTATAGCATTGCTCATGAGGGGCCTTGACTCTGCTCAGGAAGCATTGTCCGGCTAGAATCACAGCGAAGCTTGTAGATCGCTTTTGTGTTTGCCAAAAGTGCAAGCTGTTCTCCGATTACATTGAAAAGATCGCTTAACAATTCCAGATCTTCGGGACGGCACTCCTGTGCAAGCTGAAAGGCAATGGCGGTTCCAGCTGCGATCAATTTTTCCCCGTAACAACAGTCGTTCATATATCCCACCCAATTGTACCCGAAACGCTGGTTAATACGTTTTCGGCTTTTATTTTGCCCGCGTGTTACACACCAGTTTATGAAAAAGGATGGGATTCGGTGCGATTATCCCAAAGGGGCGTGCTCCGCTAAACGGTCTACATAAGCCTGCATCTCCTGTTTGGAATGAATCTGATGCGTATGGTTGATCACCATACGCTGCTCTTCATCGGTCAGTGCACAAAATTGCTGCATAGCTTCGGAACGCTGTGCGAGAGCCATACCAAGGCCAAGAGGCAAATCTTCCATGCTTTTCCCTCCTATCGTCAAATAATACGGATAGTTTGTGCGAAAAGAAAGAGAATCATCCGAGTGTTTCCCTGTAAAAACTTGGTGATTTCGCAAAATCGGTATGAATTCCCTGCTCCGTGTAACAATAGTTTCGGGAGAAATACCCGCAATGTTTGAAGGACAGGGATGAAAGAAGCCATGAAAAAAAGAAGATCCAAGGTGAAGATGTTTTTTCTTTCGGTCGGCGCTCTATTGGCGGCTGCAGTAACCACTGCAGCCGTAAGTACCGTTTTTATTTTTACGATGGAGCAGGCTTCTGCAAAGCCAGAAGAAGCGCCTATATCCTCTGCGGTGGAAGGAGAGCCAACCTTCTCCTCGGCAGAAAAGCCCAAAGGAGATGTTGCGCAGGCCAATGCAAAGCCAGAAAAATCGCCAGCGGAGGACGATTTGTTGGTATTGGTAAATTACAGTGAAACGATGCCGGATGACTTTCACCGCAATATAGTGAATTTATATGGCGTGGATGTAGACGAACGTATCGTAGAGCCTTTTCAAAAAATGCAGGCGGCCGCACAGGCAGATGGCGTTTCCCTATGGATTTCTTCTGGCTATCGGAGTGTGCAACGGCAGAGTGAATTATTTGACCGGGCAGTGGAGGAAAACCAGGACAACGGCATGGGGTTGCAGCAGGCAGAAGCTGTAGCGGCTCTTTCAGTGGCGCGGCCGGGCTGTAGCGAGCACAACACCGGTTTGGCGATCGACCTAAACGGCGTCCGTGAGGATTTTGACACCACGCCTGAATATGAATGGCTGGCAGAACATGCAGTTGAGTACGGTTTTATTTTACGTTACCCCGAGGATAAACAGGAGATCACAAAAATTCGTTTTGAGCCTTGGCATTATCGTTATGTGGGCCCAGAACATGCCAAAGCGATGCAGGAACGCCATTTTTGTTTGGAAGAATACGTGGAATACCTGGAAAATCAACGTTGAAATCCTGTGCATATTTGGTATAATAAAAGAATTGAGACGCCGGAGTTTGATCCGGGGCATGAGGGCGCGCGCTGGTGATTTTCCAGCGCGCTGATGAAAAGGAGAGGCGGGTTTAGGATGCAAAAGCAAGCAGTAAGAACAAGATTTGCGCCGAGCCCCACAGGATTCATGCATGTGGGAAATCTGCGCACGGCGCTATACGAATATCTGATTGCAAAATCTATGGACGGTCAGTTTGTATTGCGTATAGAGGATACCGACCAGGAACGCCTGGTGGAAGGTGCGGTTGATGTGATCTATCGTACCTTGGAACAAGTAGGACTCAAGCATGACGAAGGTCCGGATGTGGGTGGCGATTTTGGCCCATATGTTCAGAGCAAGCGCAAGGATTTATACAAGCCTTATGCGGAACAGCTTGTCCGAGAGGGCAAAGCCTATTATTGCTTCTGTACGAAAGAGCGTTTGGATGCCCTGCATGAAGCACAAGAGGGCGGCGGTTATGACCGTCATTGTCGTGATTTGCCACAGGAAGAGGTGGACAAACTCCTGAAAGCAGGGACCCCTTATGTAATCCGGCAAAAAATGCCAATTGAGGGATCTACGACATTCCATGATGTGGTTTACGGCGATATTACCATTGAAAATCGTGAGCTAGAGGATCAAATTCTTTTAAAGTCCGATGGGTATCCTACATACAATTTTGCCAATGTGATTGACGACCATCTGATGCACATCACGCATGTAGTGCGCGGTTGTGAATATCTCACATCGACTCCTAAGTATAATTTGCTTTATGAAGCATTTGGCTGGGAGGTGCCGACCTATGTGCATCTGCCATTAATCATGGGAAAGAATGAGGACGGAAGTGTTTCCAAGCTTTCCAAGCGGCACGGTGCGACCGGATTTGCCGATCTTTTAGCGGAGGGATATCTTCCAGAGGCAATCACAAACTATATTGCTTTGCTGGGATGGTGCCCAAAAGAAAACCGAGAGCTGTTTACATTACCGGAATTGGTGGAAAATTTCTCCATTGAGGGAATCAGCAAATCGCCGGCAGTATTTGATTATGATAAGCTGACATGGTTTAACGCGGAATATCTTCGCGCTATGCCCCAGGATACCTTTATCGAAGCGGCCATGCCATATTTTCAGCAGGTATTTGGGGATAAAAAAATGAATTGGCCCGTGTTGGCTTCTATTTTGCAGCCCCGCGTCACCAAGTTGACGGAGATCCCAGAAATCATCGGCTTCTTCCAGGAGCTGCCGGAGTATCCAGTGGATCTCTTCGTCAATAAGAAAAGTAAGACGAACTTAGAGAATTCCGTCACCATGCTCGAAGCAGCGATTGCTGAACTGGAAAGCGTTTCGGATTGGCAGCTGGAAACCATTCACGATCAATTGATCGCTTTGGCACAACGATTGGAAGTAAAGAATGGAACGCTACTTTGGCCGGTCCGAATCGCGGCGGCTGGCAAGCAGGTCACGCCCGGCGGTGCAATGGAGATTCTGGCAATATTGGGTAAGGAAGAATCCTTGCGCAGGCTGCGGGTAGGCCTGGAGAAGCTGAAGAAATAAAAAGGAGATGGCAGTATGAGTGACGAGATCAAAAAGCCGGAGGAAGCCGAGGGCTGGAGCAATTTTATCCACGACTTTATTGAGGAGGATCTTGCAGAGGGAGGCCGCTATGCCGGTCAAACGGTCCATACGCGCTTTCCGCCGGAGCCAAATGGCTATTTGCACATCGGCCACGCAAAGGCCATCTATGTTGATTTTGGTACAGCAGAGAAATACAATGGCCTGTGCAATCTACGGATGGATGATACCAATCCGACCAAAGAGGACGTGGAGTATGTCGATGCAATTAAAGAAGACATTGCATGGCTCGGTTATTCTTGGGAAGACCGGTTCTACTATGCTTCGGATTATTTCCCGAAGATGTATGAGGCGGCGGTACAGCTTATTCGCAAGGGATTAGCCTATGTCTGTGAGTTGACGCCGGAGCAGATGCGTGAAAATCGCGGTGATTTGACGCATCCTGCGGTCAGCCCCTATCGCGACCGGCCGGTGGAAGAAAGTTTGGATCTGTTTGCGCGGATGAAAGCGGGCGAGTTTGAAGATGGCAAGATGACACTGCGCGCGAAGATTGATTTGGCCTCCGGCAATTTTAACATGCGTGACCCGGTGATCTATCGAATCAACCACTTGCATCATCATCGCACTGGGGACAATTGGTGCATCTACCCAATGTATGACTTTGCGCATCCGATCGAGGATGCTTTGGAAGGGATTACGCATTCCCTTTGCACGTTGGAGTTTGAGGATCATCGGCCGCTCTATGATTGGGTGATCGAGCATGTCGATCTTCCTGCAAAACCGCGTCAGATTGAATTTGCGCGCCTGGGGATTAATTATACCGTGATGAGCAAACGCAAGCTGCGCAAACTGGTCGAGGATCACTATGTATCCGGTTGGGATGATCCGCGTATGCCGACCATTTGCGGGCTGCGCCGCCGTGGGTACACACCTACGTCGATCCGCAATTTTTGCGAGCGCATCGGTGTTTCGAAAGTGAACAGTACCGTGGAATATGGCTTTTTGGAGCACTGCCTGCGGGAGGATCTGAACGAACATGCGCAGCGCGTGATGGCGGTTCTACATCCGATGAAGTTAATTCTAACAAATTATCCCGAGGGGCAGACAGAGACCTTTGAGGTGGAGAACAATCCTGGAAAGCCGGAGGACGGAACACGGACAGTTTCCTTCTCGCGCGAACTGTGGATTGAACAGGAGGACTTCATGGAAGAACCGGTGAAGGGATATTTCCGCCTGTTTCCCGGCAATGAGGTGCGGCTGAAGACCGCCTATGTGGTACGTTGTACCGGTTGTAAGAAGGATGAGAATGGCAATGTAGTCGAGGTATATGCGGAATACGACCCGCAGACGCGCGGGGGCAATACACCGGACGGCCGCAAGGTAAAGAGTACCATCCATTGGGCGGATGCACAGACATCGATCGATGCAGAAGTTCGCCTTTATGGCAATCTGTTTGCCGTACCGGACCCGGATGCCCATGAATTTCTTGAAGTGCTCAACCCGGATTCCCTCGAGGTACTAACCGGCTGTAAAGTTGAGCCTTCTCTGGCACAGGCCAAACCCGGCCAGTCCTTCCAGTTTATGCGTCAAGGGTACTTCTGCGCGGACAACCGCGACAGCACACCACAACATCCGGTGTTCAATCGTTCTGTTTCCTTGAAGGATGGCTTCAAACGCAAATAAACTGAAACTGTACAATTGTACAGCCAAGTGGATTTTCACAGCAATTACAACTGCTATTTTCTGATAAATAAAAGACAAAAAAGACGCCTAGAATCACAGCCGGTTTGGCTGTGTTCCGGGCGTCTTTTTATTTGGCAATCAATTAAAATATCTTTTCCTATCGCATTTGGAACTAGAAAAAGTGATATAGATGAATGCAACGCTCCAAAACGCTGCCCGGTATGGCAGTTCGATCACAAATGGATCGCTTTCTCATTTGGAGACAAAAACTTCCGTATAAAAGCTCTTTTTTCTGCTCGATACCAGTTCTGTGGTCACGTCTACTTTGGATAGGATTTTTGCAGCTCATTTAGCTGGGACGGACGTCCCATTTGGGAGAGTTCTTTTGTACTGACGAAGGTACACAAGGTTGAAAAGCAGAAGCGTCCTCGTTGTACAGGAGTATAAGGAATGGGAATACAAGGGTTTTTTGTGGGAAACTTCGCGGGGGCATCCTTCTGGCAGAATCGATTTTTGGAGAATATGGGAATCCATTGCGATTCAACCCCTATTGAGAAATAAAAGCTCCTACTGTTTAGATTGCTTACAAATTTTACTGGTTTGTCTTCCAAGCCTCCGGAAGAACCTGTCCATAGATCCCCTGTACGACGACTTCCCCTGCGTTGATGGCTACATGGCCGCCCTCATCAAGCTCCACAATCAATTCACCCAAGGGAGAGATGTCCACAGCCGTACCCGTCTGCTTTTTGCCATCCCAGAAAAAGCCCACGCGGCGATGTAAGGAAATGCATAGGGACTTATACTCGTCGAGGACGTAAGACAGCGCATTGCCCATCTGAGCTTTTTTGAGAAGGGGTTCCAATTCTTCCAGCACGGCTCGTAGGACAGCGGCACGTGAAAATGATTTGCCAGCTTCCATTCGAAGAGAGGTGGCTTTTTCTGCCAGTTCTCCGGGAAAAGCTTCCATATTTGCATTGATTCCAATGCCTAAGACTATATACTCCACCCGATCGATTTCTGCCGCTAGTTCTGTCAAGATACCGCAGATCTTACGGCTGCCAATCACAACATCGTTTGGCCATTTGATACAGGCTTCACAGCCCGTCACAGAACGGACCGCCCTGCATACTGCGATTCCGGCCAGCAGAGTGATATTGCTGATTTCTGTAGGGAGCAGACTGGGACGCAGCAAGATGCTGAACCAAATTCCCGTACCCTCTGGAGACTTCCATGCACGCCCTAAGCGGCCTTTACCGCCGGTTTGACGTTCTGCAATGAATACACTGCCATCCGGTGCGCCACACTGGGCCTGGCGTTTAGCTTCTTCATTGGTAGAATCTACTTCCGCAAACGCAAAGATTTTTGCGCCTAGCGTCTTTGTTTGCAACCCATATCCCACTTCTTCCGGGGTGAGTACATCCGGAGAAGAAACCAAACGGTATCCCCGGTTGGTGGCTGAATCAATCTCATAGCCTGCGTCTCGCAGTGAGGTGATTGCCTTCCAAACAGCGGCACGTGAAACTCCCAGCGCTTCACTGAGCTGTTCACCGGAAAGATAACCTTCATTTTGGCGAAGGCGCAGC
>OLNN01003078.1_pt1 | contig 10930 bp, 7 predicted proteins | sample 1672141 | NCBI WGS metagenome assembly OLNN01 (sample SAMEA3136652, study PRJEB25190) | human gut metagenome | biome: human gut; feature: human-associated habitat; material: faeces | place: Austria | collected 2013 | reverse complement strand
TTCCAGTTGTTGTTGCCGAAGACCCGCTGACCTGTGTGGCGCGTGGTGGTGGTAAAGCGTTGGAAATGATCGATATGCATGGCGGTGATTTGTTCAGCGAAGAATAATCGGCCAGTAGGTAGGAGCTTGGCTCCTGCTTGCCGGTGATGCCACGTGTTTGCCACCGGATTGGGAATTCCCAAGCCGGTGGTTGTGCATCGTGGAATCGCTAAAACCGCTCGGGAAACGCTTGCCTGTTTCCCTGCTGTCGAGGATAACGCAATTTTATGAAGCCCATATTTAGCAGAGGCCCTTCTCTGCAACTCCGACTTTTTCTGGCGGTGGTTGTTGCTATTGGATTAGTGATTGCAGATAGCCGTTTTGGTACTTTTCTGCAGATTCGTAGCTATCTTGATACCGCCGTTAGTCCTTTTTATTATCTGTCAAATGGACCTCGTCAGATTCTGGACAACGTTTCAAGTACGTTGGCCACCCGCGAACAATTGGAACTGGAAAACAGGGCATTACGCCAAGAACTCCTATTAAAAAATAGCGATACCCTGTTACTCGGTCAGTTCAAACAAGAGAATGCCCGTCTGCGTGAGCTGCTGGGATCGCCGTTGCGTCAGGATGAGCACAAAATGGTGACGCAGGTCATCTCCACATTGCCCGATCCCTATAGCGATCAGGTGGTGATAGATAAAGGTAGCAACAGCGGCGTTTATTTTGGTCAGCCTATCATCAGTGATAAAGGCGTAGTCGGTCAGGTTGTTGCCGTCGGCAAAATGTCTAGCCGAGTGCTGCTGATCTGTAATGCTTCACATGCTTTGCCTATTCAGGTATTGCGCAATGACATTCGCGTGTTAGCCGCGGGTAACGGTTGTACTGACGATCTCCAGCTTGAGCATCTTCCTGCCAATACCGATATTCGCGTCGGTGATGTCTTGGTGACATCCGGCTTGGGTGGACGTTTCCCTGAAGGCTATCCGGTTGCCGTGGTTTCTTCGGTTAAAGTGGATAACCAACGTGCGTATACCGTGATCAAAGCGCGTCCAACGGCGGGGCTACAGCGCTTGCGCTATCTGCTGCTGCTGTGGGGTGCCGATCGCAATGGCACCATGCCGCTGCCGCCAGATGAAGGACATCGTGTTGCCAATGAACGTCTGATGCAGATGATGCCGCAGGTGTTACCGACGCCGTCAGAAATGGGGCCCCAACAACCCGCGCCAGCTGCAGGTATTATCCCGCCGGGAACGACTCCCGTTGCGCCAGTAACGCCTACCAATAACGCTACCAGCTCAGCCACTCCTGCGGTTTCGCCTTCAGCCACAACGCTTCCTGCTCGTGCGCAAGGAGGTCGTTAATGTCGGGATATCGTAGCCAAGGACGGTGGATTATTTGGTTGTTCTTTCTGCTGGCCTTCGTATTGCAAATAATGCCGTGGCCGGACGAATTGATGATGTTTCGGCCGAATTGGTTAGCCTTGTTTCTGATTTACTGGGTGATGGCGTTGCCGCATCGGGTTAACGTTGGCACGGGTTTTGTGCTGGGCCTGATCTGGGATCTCATTTTAGGCTCCACGCTCGGCGTTCGCGCGTTAGCGTTTAGCCTGTTGGCATATCTGGTCGCATTCAAATTCCAACTATTCCGCAATATGGCACTCTGGCAGCAGGCTCTGATGGTGGTATTACTCACGGCTGCCATGGACGTTGTTGTTTTCTGGGGTGAATTTGTTGTGGCAAATGCCTCTTTCCGTCCAGAGGTATTCTGGAGTAGTGTGGTTAACGGCGTGCTGTGGCCGTGGCTATTCTTGCTGATGCGCAAAGTTCGTCGTCGTTTTGCGGTGCAATAATTTACCTTAGGGTAAAGCTCATTTATTTATAACGAGAATTATCAATGGACTCTATCTATCTGGGATCTGGATCGCCGCGCCGTCGCGAATTATTAGCGTTAATGGATATTCCATTCGAGCGCTTGATTATTGATGTGGAAGAACAGCGCCAGCCAGAAGAAACGCCATTGGAATACGTTTGCCGTTTGGCTCAGGATAAAGCGCGTGCAGGTGTTGATGCTGCGCCAGAAGACAAACCGGTGCTGGGTGCTGACACGATTGTTGTGCTAGATGGCTTAGTGCTAGAAAAACCTAAAAATGAGGCTCATGCGGCACAGATGTTGCGCCAACTATCTGGGCAAACTCATCAGGTGATTACCGCGGTTTCATTGGCAGATAGACAGCATCAGTTATATTGTCATGTGGTAACCGACGTGACATTTCGATCTCTCAGCGAACAAGATATTCACGACTATATCGCCAGCGGCGAACCCATGGATAAAGCGGGTGCATACGGGATACAAGGAAAAGGTGGCTGCTTCGTCAGATCTATTACCGGTAGTTATCATGCCGTAATGGGACTACCGTTAGTAGAAACACAAGAGCTACTTAAACAGTTTATGGCGTTACGGGACGTGAGGAGAGACCATGACAGCTGAATTGCTAGTTAACGTTACACCTTCAGAAACACGGGTCGCCTACATTGACGGGGGGATCCTGCAAGAAATCCATATTGAGCGTGAATCTAAGCGTGGCATTGTGGGTAATATTTACAAAGGGCGCGTCAGCCGTGTACTTCCCGGCATGCAGGCGGCTTTTGTCGACATTGGATTAGATAAAGCGGCATTTCTACATGCCTCGGACATTATGCCGCACACCGAATGCGTGGCGGGTGATGAGCAAAAAAACTTCCACGTACGTGATATCGCTGAGCTGGTTCGTCAGGGACAAGACCTGATGGTTCAGGTTGTCAAAGATCCCCTTGGAACAAAAGGCGCACGCCTAACCACGGATATTACGCTGCCTTCTCGTTATCTGGTCTTTATGCCGGGAGCGAGCCACGTTGGCGTTTCTCAGCGTATTGAAGGCGAAGCGGAGCGCAATCGTCTGAAGTCTATCGTTTCTGAATACTGTGATGAGCAGGGCGGATTTATTATCCGCACGGCGGCGGAAGGTATTGATGACGAAGAATTGGCACAAGATGCCGCATTTTTAAAACGTTTGTGGACCAAAGTAATGGAACGCAAGCGTCGTAATAAAACCAAATGTAAGCTGTATGGCGAATTAGCCTTAGCGCACCGCGTATTGCGTGATTTTGCGGGTGCCGCGTTAGATCGCATCCGCGTTGATTCGCGCCTGAATTTTGATTCATTGACCGAATTCACCCGTGAGTACATTCCGGAGATGACGTCTAAGCTTGAGTTATATACCGGCAAGCAGCCCATTTTCGACCTCTATGACGTTGAGAACGAGATCCAGCGGTCGCTCGATCGCCGTGTTGAGCTAAAATCGGGTGGCTATCTGATTATCGATCAAACGGAAGCCATGACGACGGTGGATATTAATACCGGTGCGTTTGTGGGCCATCGTAATCTGGATGAAACCATTTTCAACACCAACGTTGAGGCGACTCAGGCGATTGCTCGTCAGCTACGGCTGCGCAATTTAGGCGGAATTATCATCATTGATTTCATTGATATGAGCAGTGAAGATCACCGTCGCCGCGTGCTGCATTCGTTGGAGCAGGCGCTTAGCAAAGATCGTGCGAAAACCAGCATAAACGGTTTTTCCCAGCTAGGATTAGTGGAAATGACGCGCAAAAGAACGCGCGAAAGCATTGAACATGTGCTGTGCAGCGATTGTCCAACCTGTCGCGGGCGTGGAACGGTGAAAACCGTCGAAACCGTATGCTACGAGATTTTGCGTGAGATCGTTCGTGTACACCATGCTTATGACAGCGATCGGTTCTTGGTTTACGCGTCACCTGCCGTTGGCGAAGCGCTGAAAAGCGAAGAATCTCATTCTTTGGCTGAGGTGGAGATTTTTGTGGGTAAACAGGTCAAAGTACAGATTGAGCCGCTTTACAACCAAGAGCAATTCGACGTGGTTATGATGTGATTTGAACGCTCAGCTTACGATTATGATTTCAAGGAGAAGAGCGTGAGGCGACTGTCTGGATACTTACTAGCGACACTGGTGGCATTGATTGTTCTGGTGGCGTTGATAGTGAGTGGTCTGCGCTTGGCTCTGCCTCACCTTGAAACATTTCGCCCGCAGATCGTTGAAAAGATTGAACAGTATTCTGGTGTGCCGGTAAAAATCGGCGCGCTGAATGCAAACTGGCAGTCATTTGGCCCCACGCTGGAAGTGCGCAATATTTCTGTTGCGCAGCCAAAAGGTAATATCAGCATTCAGCGAGTAACCGTTGCGCTGGATGTTTGGCAGTCCCTGCTGCATTGGCGTTGGCAGTTCCGCGATCTCACTTTTTATCACTTACAGGCCGATAGTAATGAGCCTTTAAGCGGTTCCTCGTCCGATTCAAAGGGCATCGAAAGTGACGGTATTACGGACATCTTCCTTTACCAGTTTGACCACTTTATCCTGCGCGACAGCAAGATCACCTTTCCAAGCCCGTCGGGCCCGCGTATCCAGCTTGAAATCCCTAATCTGACTTGGCTAAACACCGCCACGCGCCACCGCGCAGAAGGTCAGGTCATGTTCTCTACGCCAGAAGGTCAGCACGGCAATATGCAGGTCAGAATGGATCTGCATGACAAAAACGGCTTGCTCAGCGATGGCACCGTTTATTTGCAGGCCGATGAAATAGAGATGAAGCCATGGCTGAGCCGCTGGGTAAACCGCAATACTGGGTTGCATAGCGCGCGGTTCAGCTTAGCGTCTTGGTTAACCGTGACCGATGGCGAAATCCAAGGTGGGCATCTGTTGTTAAAACAGGGCGAGGCCAACTGGAGCACTGCGGATAAGCAACATGAACTGACGGTGGATAATCTTACGTTACAGGTTGGGCGCATTGCCGGCGGTTGGACGTTTGATATTCCGCAGCTTAATTTGAGCACCGATGGCGTTGCATGGCCGAAAGGCTCGTTGAGCGCCATGTATCGTCCCGAAAATACCCATTTTATCGGCCCAGATCAGCCTGAAGAACTGCGTCTGCGTGCGACAGATTTACAGTTAGAACGCATTGGACCTATTTTGCCTACGCTGGCGTTTCTTACGCCTGATGCCTTAGGGCGCTGGGACGATATTCGCCCCAAGGGCCATATCGCCTTCGCGGGTGTTGATATTCCCCTGCAACAACCTGAACGAGCGCGCTTTATCGGGGAATGGCAAGACGTCAGCTGGCAGCCGTGGAAATTGCTGCCTGGTGTTAATCATTTCAACGGCAGCATATCCGGTAGTGCGATGAACGCGGGCCTGAAATTCTCGTTGAAAGACAGCTTATTGCCGTATGGCGATATGTTCCGAGCGCCGCTCGAAGTGAGTCACGCCAGCGGTTTCGCCACGTTTATCAACAATGACAAAGGCTGGTCGCTGTCGGGGGATAATCTTGACGTACAGGCGAAGTCTTTGTGGGCGACCGGCGAGTTTAATTATCAGCATCCTAAAGAGGGCCAGCCATGGTTGAGCATCTTGTCAGGGATCCGTCTGTATGACGCGGCACAGGCATGGCGCTATTTCCCAGAGCCCTTGATGGGAACGCATTTGGTTGATTATCTCACCGGCGCATTGGAAGGTGGGAAGGTGGACAATGCTACGCTGGTCTACGCAGGGAATCCGCATTATTTTCCTTATCTGCATAATGAAGGGCAGTTCCAAGTCTTTGTTCCCCTGCGTGATGCCACTTTCCGTTTCCAGCCAAACTGGGAGCCGCTGAATAATCTCGCTATCGATTTGAATTTCCTCAACGATGGTCTGTGGATGAATGCGCCGCACACCAAGTTAGGCGACGTTGACGGCACAGATATCACGGCCGTAATCCCTGTTTACCAAAAAGAAAAGCTGCTCGTTGACGCAAAGGTGGCAGGTTCTGGCAAGGCTGTTCATGAATACTTTAAAACATCGCCATTAGCCGATTCAGTCGGCGCGGCCTTGGATGAGTTGGAAGTGGGCGGCGATGTCAGTGGGCGCTTACATCTTGATATCCCGCTGGATGGCAAAGAAACTCGTGCCACCGGTGACGTTGCTTTTAAGAATAACTCCTTGTTGATCAAGCCGCTGGATAGCACCTTTACTCAGCTCAATGGTTCACTGCATTTCGATAATGGCAATTTAACCAGTAGCCCAATGAATGCCGCTTGGTTTGGTCAACCGGTAAACTTCACCTTCTCAACGGCGGAAGGTGCACAGGACTTTGGCGTAGATGTGGCGATGAACGCTGATTGGCAGCCCGCGAAGCTGCCGTGGATGCCGTCGGCGTTAGCGAAAGAGGTTGCGGGCTCTGCGCCTTGGAATACCAAAGTGGCGATTAAGCTGCCGCATAAGGGCCATCCATCGTATGACGTTCAGGTTAACGCGGATCTGAAAAATGTAAGCAGTCACTTACCGTCACCGTTAGATAAACCACATGGCCAGGCATTACCATTGGTAGTGAATGCTAAAGGCGATTTGAATGGTTTCATGCTGACAGGGAATCTGGGGCCGAAAAATCACTTTAATAGCCAAATTATTCTGCAAAAACACGGTGTGAAGCTGGCTCGTGCCGCGTGGAGCGACAATAGCCGTAAAATCCCTGCGTTGCCTGAAAGCGAGTCGTTAACGTTGAATCTGCCGGCTCTCGATGGTGAAGAGTGGCTCGCGGCGCTGGCTCCCGCGCTGGGAGAGAAGGCGGGAACCGCAGCTTCAAACTTCAGCTACCCGCAACAGGTTAACCTAACCACACCACAGCTCATTTTAGCGGGACAAACGTGGCATCAGTTGACCGTTTCGGCTTCAAAATTGGCGAATGGCACGCATATCAGCGCTAAAGGACGTGAAATTAACGGCGAAGCTGATTTAGATAATAACAACGTGTTACGCGCCAACGTGGCCTACCTATATTACAACCCGCAGTGGAGCACTGTGTCTCCAAGTGCTGCGCCTTCAGCAAACAGCGATGCGCCACCGGCCGTGGAACGAGTCTCCTTTAGTCAGTGGCCAAGCATGATCCTGCGTTGCCAAGACTGCTGGATGATGGGACAGCGTCTACGTCAGGTAAATGCCGATCTAACGCCGAACGGCGATCAACTGATGCTGAAAAACGGCCTAATTGATACCGGAAATACCAAAGTTACGCTGAGCGGCATGTGGAATCAGAGTAACAGCAAAGATCATACTTGGCTGAAAGTACAGGTTAAAGGCGCTAACATTACCACCAGCAGCGACTATTTTGGTTTTAGCTCGCCGCTGAAAAACTCTCCGTTTGATGTTCATCTTGATTTGAACTGGATAGGCGAACCGTGGCGGCCGCAGGTGAACTCGCTTAATGGTTCGCTAAGCAGTAAGCTGGGTAAAGGTGAAATTGATAATGCGGGCGGCGGTCGCGCTGGACAACTGCTCCGGTTAGTGAGCTTCGACGCCCTGCTGCGTAAACTAAAACTCGATTTTAGCGATACGTTCGGTCAAGGGTTCTACTATGACAGCATTCGCGGCAATGGTAAGTTTAAGGATGGTATTCTATCCACCAATGATTTACTGGTAGATGGCTTAGCCGCTGATATTGCGATGGATGGTAACGTGAACCTTGTGACTCGCCGTATCGACATGCAGGCGGTCATCGCGCCGGAGATTTCGGCTACCGTCGGCGTTGCAACGGCATTTGTTATCAACCCTGTCGGTGGAGCCGCCGTGTTTGCTGCATCAAGAGTATTGGCGCCGTTGTGGAATAAAATATCGCTGATACGCTACAACATTACAGGCAGTTTGGATCACCCAACCATTAACGAAGTTTTACGCCAGCCAAAGGAGAAATAGCACGATGAGGAATGCAAATATTGCTTTATTGCAACTGTGCAGCGGAGATAACACCCGTTCGAATCTGGCGCAAATAGAACAGCAAATCAAGCAGTTGAATAACAATATCAAGCTGGTGATGACGCCAGAAAACGCACTGTTGTTTGCTGATTCGAAAGCCTATCACGAGCAGGCCGAGCAAGAAGGCAAAGGCCCGTTGCAGGATGCTATTCGTGATATGGCGCGCCGTTACGGGGTGTGGATCCTGATTGGCTCAATGCCGCTAATTAGCCGTGAAGACAGCAAGCAAATCACTGCCAGCAGCCTGTTGTTTGACGATCAAGGCGAGCTGAAAGCGCGTTACGATAAGCTGCATATGTTTGATGTTGATATTAAAGATACGCATGGTCACTACCGTGAATCTGATACCTATCAGCACGGTGAACATCTGACCGTGGTCGATACCCCAGTGGGAAAATTGGGTATGACTATCTGTTACGATCTGCGTTTCCCCGGTTTATTCCAAGCGTTGCGTGATAAAGGCGCCGAAATTATTTCCGTGCCTGCGGCGTTTACCCGCGTAACTGGGGAATCTCATTGGGAAATCTTGCTGCGTGCTCGCGCAATTGAAACTCAGTGCTATATTTTGGCTCCGGCTCAGGTTGGTCGTCATGGCGCAACGCGCCGTACGTGGGGACATACCATGGCGGTGGATGGCTGGGGCAATGTTATTGAACAGAATGCCGATTTGGTCATGCCGATTAAAGTGAAGGTGAATACTCACTCACTTGAAAATATTCGCACCCAGATGCCGGTCGCACAACACAACCGATTCCAGCCGAAGCTGGTTAATCCTTTGGATCAATAAGAGTAAAACGCTATGAGTCTGACGTTCGTTAGTGAGCAGCTATTGGCTGCTAACAAACTGAGTCATCGAGATCTGTTTTCAGTATTGGGTACACTGGCTGAACGTCAGCTTGACTACGCCGATCTCTATTTCCAGTCCAGTTACCATGAGTCTTGGGTGATTGAAGACCGTATCATTAAAGACGGTTCTTACAATATCGATCAGGGCGTTGGCGTGCGCGCTATTAGCGGTGAGAAGACCGGCTTCGCCTACGCTGACCAGATTACCCTTAATGCGCTGAATCAAAGCGCACAGGCGGCGCGTAGCATTGTACGTGAACAGGGTAATGGCAAAGTTCATACCTTGGGCAACGTGCCTTATAGCTTGCTGTATCCCGCCATTGATCCGCTGCAAAGCCTGCCGCGTGAAGAGAAAATTGCTCTGCTGCATCGCGTTGATAATATTGCGCGTGCGGAAGATCCCCGTGTGCAGGAAGTGTCTGCCAGCATTACTGGGGTGTATGAGTTAATTCTGGTGGCTGCAACAGATGGCACTTTGGCGGCAGATGTTCGCCCGCTGGTGCGTCTTTCTGTCAGCGTGCTGGTAGAAGAGGATGGTCGCCGTGAACGTGGTTCAAGCGGCGGCGGTCGTTCTGGCTACGAATATTTCCTCGAGCTCGTCGATGGTGATGTGCGTGCCGATGCTTTTGCCAAAGAAGCGGTACGTATGGCGCTAGTAAACCTGTCTGCGGTGGCGGCTCCAGCCGGTTCAATGCCGGTCGTGCTTGGCGCAGGCTGGCCGGGCGTGCTGTTGCATGAAGCGGTTGGTCATGGCTTAGAAGGTGATTTTAATCGTCGTGGTACGTCGGTGTTCAGTGGCCAGATGGGGCAACTGGTAGCCTCCGAACTGTGTACCGTTGTCGATGACGGCACGATTAGTGGACGTCGTGGCTCTCTGGCAATCGACGATGAAGGCGTTCCAGGTCAATACAACGTACTGATTGAAAACGGCATTCTGAAAGGCTTTATGCAGGATAAAATGAATGCTCGCCTGATGGGGCTTGCGCCAACCGGTAACGGTCGTCGTGAATCTTATGCGCATCTGCCAATGCCGCGCATGACCAATACCTATATGTTGGCGGGCAAATCATCGCCGCAGGATATTATTTCCAGCGTTGAATATGGCCTATATGCGCCGAATTTTGCTGGTGGTCAGGTCGATATTACGTCGGGTAAATTTGTCTTCTCTACGTCAGAGGCTTATCTGATTGAGAATGGCAAAATCACCAAGCCGGTGAAAGGCGCAACGCTGATTGGTTCAGGCATTGAAGCCATGCAGCAGATTTCTATGGTCGGTAACGATCTGGCGCTGGATAAAGGCGTTGGCGTATGCGGCAAAGAAGGACAGAGCGTGCCGGTTGGCGTTGGTCAGCCAACGCTGAAGCTGGATTCAATGACGGTGGGGGGAACGGCGTAAGCTACATCTTCCTCGCCATAGACCCCCTCCCAGCCTCCCCCTTGTCAGGGGGAGGAGCAGATCGAGATCTTTAATTGAGCGCCGATCTGTTCCCTCCCCCGCGAGGGGGAGGGTTAGGGTGGGGCAATCGGACCCTCACTCCTCCTGCCGATAATCCTGATAAATCTCCCCAACCTTGGTGAAGTATTCACTGAGGTAGTTAATACAAACCTGCACCTTGAGCGGCAGCTTATCTTTTTGGGTATGTAAGGCGTAAACCGGCCTTGGATCGGATTGGTAACGGCTGAAGAGAATTTCAACTTCACCGCGTTTTATCTCTTCGATGACCCACATCAGTGGCACGTAGGCAATTCCCACGCCTTCACTCAGCCAGCGGATGAGCGTTTGTGAGTCATTGGTGACGAAGCGGCCCTGAGGCGAGAGATGCAGGGTTTGCCCTTCTGGCGCAATCAGCTCAAATTCACTGTCGGGGCGAACGCTGTAGGTTAACCAGCTAAAACTGGTGATGTCTGCGGGTTTTTCTGGCGTTCCGTGCTGCTGAAGGTAGCTTTTTGCTGCGCAGACCACCATTGGCATAGAGCCTAGGCGCTTAGAGAAAAGGCTAGAGTCTTGTAATGCACCCACACGCACCACCAGATCGAGCCCGTCAGCGATAAGGTCTGGTGCAGGTACACCGGTGACTAAATCAATCGATAATCCTGGATATTCACGCAGCATTCTGGCCGTCATTGGCGCCAATACATTTTGTGCCATGGTGGATGAACTACCGATACGTAAGGTGCCCGTTGGCGTATTGTTGAAAGCGTAAATCTGTTCGTGGACTTCTTGCGCCTCAAGCAACATTTTCC
>OLNN01003067.1_pt1 | contig 10949 bp, 9 predicted proteins | sample 1672141 | NCBI WGS metagenome assembly OLNN01 (sample SAMEA3136652, study PRJEB25190) | human gut metagenome | biome: human gut; feature: human-associated habitat; material: faeces | place: Austria | collected 2013 | reverse complement strand
CGCAAATATTGCTGAAACAACAGCTACACCGCTGATTCCGGTATTTTTAAGCAAAGATATATTTTCCTGATTTATTCCTCCGATTGCCGCAACGGGAATAGAAACGTTTTCACAGATTTTTTTCAGTTCGTCAAAGGATAGAGGAACAGTATTATTTTTGGTGGACGAACCGAATACAGCTCCGCAGCCTAAGTAGTCAGCACCGGACTTAAATGCAGATACTGCCTCGTTGACATTATGAGCTGTAGCGCCGATTATGGCGTTGTCTCCCAGAATTCCCCTGGCTTTTTTTATGTTGCCGTCACTTTGTCCAAGATGAATGCCGTCTGCACCGCTTTTTAGGGCAAGTTCTACAGAATCATTGATAATAAGCGGTACATTATATTTTTCGCACAATGATTTTATTTCTTTTGCAGAATTTATAAAATCGTCGGTTGACATATTTTTTTCGCGTAGCTGAAGCAGTGTAACACCGCCTTTTAAGGCTTTTTCAACGTCATCATAAAGCGTTCTGCCGTCGAGCCATGTTCTGTCCGTGACAGCATAAAGTCTTAGTGTTTTTTTATCTATATTCAATTTCAATCCCCTCCAAATCAGGATTTGTCATTTCATCAAAAAAGTTGTTTTTATATGTTGCGATACCTATATTTTCTTTGTATGCGTTTCTTCCGCAACTTGCATATAAACCGAATGCAACAGATAGCGCATAAAAAAGATTATTCGGATTTGCGGCGGCAAATGCACCGATAACAGATGAAAGCATACAGCCGGAGCCTGTAATTTTTTTCATCATTGCGTGTCCGCCTGAAATAACGGCGGTATTTTTGCCGTCTGTAACAATATCCGATATACCGCTTACACCTATAATCGCGTTGGTCTTAAGCGAAAGATTTTTTGCAAGCTCAACAGTATCGTCAAAACTGTCAATATTAACGGCGTCCACACCCGACATATTTTTAATGTTAAGACAAATGCTTTTAAGTTCCGATGCATTAAGTCTTATAATATCGGGTTTTACTTCCGTAATTATTTTATGAACGGCAATTGTTCTGAATTTGGAAATGCCTACTCCGACTGGGTCAAGAACGATAGGTATTTCTCTTGACTTTGCTGTTTTACCGGATATAAGCATAGCGTTTAATCGACTTTCGGAAATTGTTCCGCAGTTTAAAACAAGTCCGTCGGCAATTTGTGTTACTTCACCGACTTCCTTAGGCTCATCAGCCATAATTGGTGACGCACCAATTGTCAATGTTATATTTGCACAATCCGTTGCGGCAACGTAGTTGGTTATGTTATGAACAAGCGGACGTTTTGAATAAACATTTTGTATAATGTCTTTTATCATTGCTCATCTCCGAAAAATTTATCAAGTGCGTGTGTTTGCTTTAATGCGGTAACAAGAAAAATTGCTATAACAGTACCGCCTGCCGAACTTATTATAAACGGAAGTACATATGCGAAAAGTGCAGCCTCTTTACCCATAATGTAAACGGCGATAGGATAAGCGGCAAGTGCACCGATTATACCCGTTCCGAACAATTCACCGATATAAGCAAGCGGCAATTTCTTTGAAAATTTATAGCACAATCCGCCGATAAGTGCACCGCACATACTTCCCGGAAATGCAAGAAGTGTACCCATACCAGTTGCAAGACGAAGAAGTGATGTGATAAATGCCATAATCACTCCGTAAAACGGCCCTAAAAATACTGACGCAATTATGTTTATAAGATGTTGAACCGGAAAACATTTTGACGCGCCGACAGGAAAGTTTAACGGCGAGCATACAACGCCTACAGCTATAAGTACGCCTGCTATTGCTAATTTTCTTGTTGTAATTTTATTCATTTGTAAAAATCTCCTTTGATTAAATTCTTCTAATATTATAGCATACGCAATATTTTTAGTCAATAAACCGTGGACGAATGAAATATTATGAAAAAATATTATAAAAACTCTTGTGCAAACGCGAAAAATTTGTTATAATGTTTTATACATAGATTGACGAGAGGAGAATAGAATAGTGGAAAAGAAGGGTAGATACGGAGAATTCGGCGGACAGTATGCCGCTGAAACTCTTATGAATGCACTTATTAATTTGGAGGAGGCATTTAACAAGTACAAAGATGACGAGGATTTTAACCGTGAGCTTAATTATTATCACAAGCAATATACGGGCAGACCGTCAATTTTGTATTATGCCGAAAAAATGACAAAGGATCTTGGCGGTGCGAAGATTTATTTGAAACGTGAAGATTTAAACCATACAGGTGCACATAAAATTAATAACGTAATAGGTCAATGCTTGCTCGCAAAGAGAATGGGCAAGAAAAAAGTCATTGCCGAAACAGGTGCGGGACAGCACGGTGTTGCAACTGCGACATTTGCGGCTGTTTTGGGACTTGAATGTGATGTATATATGGGTGAGGAAGATACAAAAAGACAGGCACTTAATGTATTTCGTATGAATTTGCTTGGTGCTACGGTTCATCCTATTACATCGGGAACAGGAACACTAAAAGATGCTACAAATGAAGCTATGCGTGCTTGGACAGCAAATGCCGAAGATACATTTTATGTATTAGGTTCAGCAGTAGGTCCACACCCTTATCCGCTTATTGTAAAGCATTTTCAGAGTGTAATAAGCAAGGAAACAAGAAAACAACTTCTTGAAACGGAAGGTAAACTGCCTGACGCAGTTATGGCTTGTGTGGGCGGCGGCTCAAACGCAATCGGTATGTTTGCCGATTTTATTGACGAGCCTTCTGTAAAGCTTTACGGTGCAGAGGCAGCGGGCGACGGCGTTGATACAGAACGTCATGCGGCGTCTATAACTAAGGGGACAGTCGGTGTACTTCATGGTATGAAGTCGCTGTTCTTACAAGACAACGGCGGTAATATTATGCCTGTATATTCAATTTCAGCAGGACTTGATTATCCTGGAATAGGTCCGGAACATGCCTACATGGCGAAAACGGGCAGAGCGGAATATTATCCGATAACAGATAAAGAGGCAGTGGATTCTTTTGTGTATTTGTCAAGAATGGAAGGGATTATTCCTGCAATCGAATCATCACACGCAATCGCTCTGGCAAGAAAAATTGCACCTACAATGAAAAAAGATGAAATACTTGTCGTGTGTCTTTCAGGACGAGGGGATAAAGATGTATATTCAGTTGCTAAGTATCTCGGAAAAGATATTTCAGAAGAATAATACTAAAAACGAGGCTTACAATTTTGCGTAGCCTCGTTTTGTGCTTAATGGAAAATATCTATTATATTATCCATAACAGAACCGATATTCCTAAAAATACCCTCAGTCTTTTTTGAAATTTTGCGACGCTCTCTGTCGGATAGAGGATCGGTCATTACACCTACTGCCGCACCGACAGCAAAACCTACCAGAGTACCTTTTATAAAACAGGACATTTTGTGCATATGTTTTAACCTCCTTATTTAATTGGTATGGTATTATTATTTGACGAAACAAACATAATAAAACAGAAAATAAATGGATTTTCAATATAAATTTTATATTTTTAACAGACGGAAAAGTTTTCGCCGTGGGGCGAATTAATGAAAGAAAGGATTGGTGATACTTTTATGGCTAATATAAAAGCGTTCAGAGGATACAGATATAATACGGATAAAATTGACAATCTCGGCTCAGTCATTTCGCCGCCTTATTATAATATGCCAAAAGAAGATAAGGATGCGCTTTATGACAAGAGCGAATACAATTCGGTGCGTCTGTTTTCAGGTAAAAAGTTTGAAAGTGATACAAGAGAAGAAAATACATTTACAAGAGCGAAAAATTATCTTGACAAATGGATTGAGGACGGTATTCTTGTCAGAGATGAAGAACCTGTCATATATATGTACGAACAGACGATAGAAATGTACGATACTCATTATTCAAATACAAGCTTTGTTGCACTTGTTGAACTTGAGGAAATAGGCAAGGGAGCGATTATGCCTTGCGAAAAACCACACGAAGTTTCTATGCTTGACAGATATGAGCTTTTGAAATCAACAAATGCCGATATGAGTATGATAAGTTGCCTTTATGTAGAGCCTGAAAAAGAACTTTTCAATTTGATGAATGAGCTTAGGGAAGAAAAGCCTGATCTTGAATTTTCATCTGACGATAATGTACAGCAAAAAATTTGGAAAATTTCATATAAGCCGACAATCGACTTTATTATTGAACATTTTAAGGATTTGTCGTTGTACATCACTGACGGTCAGACAAGATACGAAACTTGTTTGCAGTACAGAGATTATATGAAAGAGCATAATCCGAATCATACGGGAAAAGAGCCGTATAATTATATGATGATGTCGCTTTCAAATGCACATTCAGACGGTCTTGTTGTACTTCCTGTACACAGAGAAGTGAAAACGATAAAGAATTTCAGTGAATCACATTTTATTGCAGGTGCACAAGATCATTTCAGAGTTGAAAAAATTATTGTCGATTCAAATGACGAAACGCTTGTTCGTACAATGGTTAAGCAGATAAGCACTGTAAAAGCCGAAACAAGAATTGCGGCATATTGCGGTGGTGATTATTTTTACAGAATGGTGCTTTGGGATAAGGATTACATTAAAAATGACGTTTATCCAGATATGTCAAAGGAATATTGCAATCTTGACATAGTGGCACTTAATAAGCTGATAATTGATGACGTGTTCCATATTGATGAAGAAAAGTATGAGGATTATGTACATTCGACAAGAAGTTATGAATCGTGTTACAAAGATATTCAAGACGGAAAGTACGATATAATGTTCATAATGAACCCTGTAAGAGTCGAACAGATAAGAAACATAACTGCAATGGGCGAGAGATTGCCGGAGGTTACAATCAGCGTATTCCCGAAACCGTCGGTCGGTGTAATAATAAATTTAAAAGAAGATTAAAAAATGCTTGACAAGCTATGAATAATATGGTATTATGTAATAGTGACCGCATAGAATGGGTTTTAAATCTGCTCGCAGTACCTATGATAGCGTGTCCTCATAAATTTAAGAGGAGGTGTTTTGGATGTACGCAGTAATCGTAACAGGCGGCAAACAGTACAAGGTTAGCGAAGGTGATACACTTTTCGTTGAAAAAATCGAAGCTGAAGAAGGTTCAGCAGTAACATTTGATCAGGTACTTATGGTCGGTGAAGGTGAAGATGTAAAGGTTGGTGCTCCTACAGTAGCAGGCGCAACAGTTGAAGCTAATATCGTAAAGAACGGTAAAGCTAAGAAGATTTACGTTTTCAAGATGAAGAGAAAGAAGAACGAGCGTAAGAAGAAGGGTCACAGACAACCTTTCACAAAGGTAGAAATCACAAAGATTAATGCCTAATTACGCATGATAAGACATTAAGATAGCGAGGTGTTTTAAATGGCTCATAAGAAAGGTATGGGTAGTACAAAAAACGGTCGTGACAGTGAGTCTAAAAGACTAGGTGCAAAGAGAGCAGACGGTCAGTTCGTTCTTGCAGGCAACATTCTTGTTAGACAAAGAGGAACAAAGATTCATCCTGGTAACAATGTTGGTATCGGCAGCGATGATACATTGTTCGCACTAATCGACGGTAAGGTTAAGTTTGAAAGAAAAGGCAGAGATAAGACACAGTGCAGTGTTTATGCTGATTAATTTTTGAATAACCGAGTCGTTTCGGAATGGTTACACATTTCGGAACGACTTTTTTGTTGCACGAAATTAAAAAACGATTTTTCTGGTATATAAAATATAAGGATTTTAGTTGTTAAAATTAAACTTTTCAGAATGGCTTTTGTTGTATAAAATAAAAAAAAATACCGTTGCCTTTTGGTAACGGTATTTTGTGTTTTAATTATTTGTTTGTAACTGAAAATGAGCAATTTGCAGCATTTGAACCGTCTGTAAGTGTGATATTATCACCTGATACGGTGATGAAATATCCCGGCGTTGAAACGCTTTCAAATGAAACTTTACCGACTGTACCGTCGATAGCCTCAACTGTTTTAAATGTCATTTTCTTTGCTAAAGCAGTGCTTGTTGTATCTTGTTGTGTTAAAACTACATTTGTGCCGTCAACACATAGATACAATCCCGGTTTATAAACAGCTTGGATTGAAACGTAATTTTCGTTTGTGCTGTCTGATTTCCCTTTTTCTATTTCCCATTGAGTTGTCTTTAAATCAGCACCGTCGGCAGTAACTGTAAGTTGCTTTTTAAGCGGATAACTTGCATCGTCTGACGGGTTGCTGAATGCTGTGTAACCAAGATATTTGTTGTCAGCGGTTGTTATAAATGAGGCAGTACCTGTCAAACCTATTGAAGTTTCATCAATATACGGAACAGTACCGTCCTCGTTAAATGTCATTTCACTAACGCAGACACTTCTTCTGAAACCGCTGCCCCAAACAAGAGAGCCGTTGTGATAGATAAAGTATGTTTTACCTTTGAAATCTATAACAGATGGGTGGTTTGTGTTTGAAGTAGCCGTCGGCTCCATTATAATGCCGCCCCATGTCCAAGGTCCGTACATTGAATCTGATGTTGCGTAACCCATTTGCTCACGCCAACCGAAAGCACCGAACAAATAATATTTACCTGTGTAATTTCCGTCTGCATCTTGCTGACGATAAATACAAGGAGCCTCTGTAAATCCAAGACCGTCTTGAAGTCCTGTAAATTCTTGTTGAAGTACGTCTTTACCCATTGTGATAGAGCCGTCATTGTCTAAATCTTTTACGGAAATCATATCATCATTAAGTTCGCATACATAGAAGTTAGTATTACCCCAAGCAAGATAACGATGTTCAACGCCGTCAACTTTTTCTACCCAAACGGTAGGGTCGATGTCATCATGGTCATGAGCTTGCGGCTTTGTTAATGTACCTTGAACAAGCGGTTTTCCTATGTCTGTAAACGGACCTGTAGGGGAGTCAGATACTGCAACACCGATTGACTGCTTACCGCTTGAAGTTTTATCCCAAGTACAGAAGTACAAATAATACTTACCGTTGTGCTTGATAACTTGACTTGCCCAGGCTGATGTATCGTTTGATCTCCAAGAAATATCTTTAGCACTCATAACCGAGCCTTTATATTCCCAGTTTTCCATATCCTTTGAAGTGTAACATACCCATTCAGGCATTACATAGCTGTCACCTGTTGATGTGTCGTGTCCTGCATACAGATAAACTGTATCGTCCTCAACATATGCGGCAGGGTCGCCTGCGTATAGAGTTTTGCCGTCTGCGTCAAATCCAAGTATCGGATTGCCGTTTGTGCTTTTTGTAATTGTAGTCGGAGTCGTTTCAATTCTGTTTACTGTTTTTGTTGACACCGAAACTGCATTGCTCTTTTTAGCGAAGCTTGCAACGCTGTTTTGGTCAGTACCTGTCATTATAATTGCAGATTCTCTCTTATCCTTATCGTAACCTGTCATAACAAACAACTTCATTGTATCGCCTGACTGATAGAATTCGTAATTGTCATTGTTGCCGTCTGCGTCAAAGTTTAGTGTTACAGTATGGTCATTGTCGTAATCCCAAGTGCCGATACCGTTACCGATTGTACCGTCCGGTTGGAGAATAATTTGGCTTGAATGTACAGGCAAGTCGCTATTTTCACGTGCTCCGTAATAATTGGTTTCTTTATTATCCGGTTTACTTACATCGGTAACACCGTCAGCCATAATTGTATGACCTACACTTGATAAATCCCAAGTACCGTAAATCATTTCCTTTGGAATTTTTTGCTCTTTTTCACCTGCGTATACAAGAGGTGAGATTACCGGCCAACCGTCCTCAGTCCAAAGAATTTTCTTGACTTGAAGATAAGCAAATGCATTGGCTACCTTACGGCAGTGCTGAACAAGATACCATTGACCGTCATCGTCTTGAAATACACTGTTGTGACCGCTGCCGACATATTCGATACCGTCACCAAGCCGGAATGAACCTGACATCTTGTAACCCCAAAGTTCATCAAGCGAACCGCCTTCTTTAACCTGATCTGAATATGTTGCACCGACAGGTCTGTTTTTCTGGTCAAGAAGTTGTTTATGAGGATCTTTATTCGAAAGAATAGTACTGAAAGTCTTATCTGTTCTTGCAACTCTTAAGTTGTAGTTAGTGCCTAAATATCCGTATGAAGTGAACATATATCTGTAACCTGTATCTTTATTATATACAGCATACGGACCTTCCGGACCTACGACACCACTTGGAGTTGAGAATAATCTCGTACCGAATTTTTGACTGCTTGAAAGGATTGTTTCGTCAGAAGTATAGTCGATGCCTTTTACAAGACCGGTATCAGTATCAAGTTCAGCTATGTGAATACCTTTCCAGAACGAACCCCAAATAAAGTAGGTCTTGCCGTCTGTATCTGTAAAGATGTTTGCATCAATACAGTTAGTATTGTAATTGTTGTTTTCCTTACTTGCGATTACGACACCTGCGTCAATATATTCATCGTCCCATAGTCCCGGTGACTTAGCTTTTATAAGGCTGATGACTGAGTTTCTGCCACCAAAACCGCATGATGTTGAAAGATAGAACCAATACGGATATTCGTCACCCTCTTTATAGTATAAATCGGGTGCCCAATAAGTAGTGTTGGCTGTTGGATATATAATTTTTCCATTTTTATCTGTTTGCTGGTAGTTATCATCAATAAACTTTTTAGCCTTTTCCGGAACTGTTATTTCACTTCTATAATCGTGCTTTTCCCAATTAATCAAGTCATCCGATTCAAATACAAGATTGTGAGTTGAATAAGCATAATAACGGTGCGAAACAGGGTCTTTGAATATTGTTGGGTCGTGAGCTTCTTCTGTTGTGTCTGCGCTGTCGGCAGGTGTTGCGTCAGGGAACTCAACACTTGCGGTAGGCAAGTAACCTGCTTCGTAAGTTGCAGTCTTGTCATCAGCTGTGCTTGATACAAGAACTTTATAATATGAAACATTACTGTCACCTGTTATGTAATCTGTAAAATCGTAACTGTCCATAATACCGAGTGTTACAGAATCAAGTGTTTGTACAGGATCGGACTGCTTTCCGTCTTTGTCAAAAGGAAGAATTTGTAATGAAACAGACTGCTCCGACGGAGTGTAGTTTGTAACGCTTGTTTTCACTTTTACTTTATCGCCTGTACGGATTTGGAATGCTTTGTTGTCACTTAACGGTTGTAAGCCGTCTATTGAGTTCCATACGAACACTTTTACAGTGTCATTTTCGTTTTTCTTTATATTTTCAAAAGTAACTGTTTTGTCTGATGTTACATCTGATTTACTCTTCTTTGCTGCATTTGTAAGAACACCGTTTGAGTATGACGCGGCAATTATTTCGTATTTGTCCTCTGAAGGTGACGGAACTGAAACGGTAACGTTATTGCCACTTTCTGTAACACTGTAATTTGTATAGAATTGAGTGTTAATATCAAGACAATTTTTTTCTTTTACAGTTTCCTCTTGCTCTCTTTGTATAGCTTTTGCGGCAAGTTGATTAATTTCGGTTTCGTTTAATGCTCTGCCGTATACTTTGAAATCATCAATCATACCCGAAAAACCTTCAAATTTGCCAGTTTTGTCATCATACCAATTACCGTGACCAATCCAAGTAGAAGCGTCGGCGGTAAACAGTGACTTAATGTCAACTGCCGCAGTGTCTGAAGCTGAAAGCCTACCGTTTACATATACCTTTGTACCGTCAGCGGTAAATACTGCTGTGACGTATTGCCAGTCACCGCTTGCGTTTGCATTAACGCTGCTCAGACGTGTTCCGCTGTTGTTGTAACGCTCAACGGTATAACCTGAAGATGAGGCAAGCATACCTAAATATTTTTCGTTAAGATAATCTTGTGAACCGCTTATAGGTGTTGTCATAAACGCCCATCTGCTTGACGGTTTAATCCAAAAAGAAAATGTTGCGGCATCTTTGCCGTTTAAAAGACCTTTCGGAAGTTCAAGATAATTGCCTGCTGCGTCTGTTGAAATGCTTAATGCCTTGCTTGAACCGTCATAGTTGTCAACATAGCTTACACTGCCGTGTTCCGTAACGGTACCGCCGACCGTTGCATTGAATGAACCGGAGGAAGTGCCTGTTTCATCAAACGTGATGTCCATAAGCAGACCGTCCGTAGGCAGTGCGTCATCAGCCAATGCGGTGTGAGGTATGGCAAGTGCCGAACACAACATAGATGCTGAAATAACACCGCTTAAGACTTTTTTCAGTGTTTTGTTCATTGTATCTCTCTCCTTACGTATGTTTTTTAACTATATTATTATACCAAAAAAAATTGGTGGTGTAAATAATATAAGAAGATAAGCACAATAAATTAGTGATAAAACACTGATTTTTTGAATAATATTGAATTGGAGGTGGGACGTGTGAAATTAAACGACATTGTAGCCGACGAAAAACACGGTAACGGACTTTTGGGATTGCTTATTTTTTTGCTTGTTGTCGGTGTGACGGTAGGGAGTGTGTATTTGGCGAAAAACAGCGGCGATATGGCAGAGGGGATAAAAAATTATATAGGCAGTTTTTGTACGGCTGTAAGCGAAAATAAGAACAGTATGACTGTTTTTAAAAATTCGTTACAAGCTAATCTTATCAGTGTCGGAATTGTATTTTTAATGGGATGTTGTATTCTTGCCGCTTACTGTACCAATAAGCGCAAGAATATTGAAAAGAAAGAATATCCAATGCTTCTCAAAGGCTACCCGGAACATTGTAAAGGAAGGCTATAAAGGTAAAATATACAATTCTGGTAACTTTTAGACTCTACAAATGACAATCATAAAATATTTACTCTTTACATCATTAGTACTATTTAATTCTTGTCATTCTTACCCTTCCAAGAATGGACAAGATGATAAAACAGACGGCATTCGTTTGTAAGAGCATATCCTCTCAAAACGAATGCCCGATGGGCGCTGCTGCCCGCGCAG
>OLNN01003057.1_pt1 | contig 10976 bp, 9 predicted proteins | sample 1672141 | NCBI WGS metagenome assembly OLNN01 (sample SAMEA3136652, study PRJEB25190) | human gut metagenome | biome: human gut; feature: human-associated habitat; material: faeces | place: Austria | collected 2013 | reverse complement strand
CATTCAGGGGGCTGAAGCTTACCGCATTCAGGGGGCTGAAGCTTACCACATTCAGGGGGTTGAATGAAATCGGGCATCCGTAGATGCCCGTATAAAAGGGTTATAGCATTGACAATCAGCCCATGCTTCCTCCACCGCCTTCTTCTTCGCCGCCCCCCGGTTCGGTAGCCTCCCCTATGGTGAAAGGCATGTCCATCGTAAAGCTGCGTGGCTTTTTCACCGTCTGCTTGGCATGACTGTACTGCGTAGTCACCGTCACCTGCCAACTGCCGTCCGTCACCTCCTTGGGCAGTACGAACATCAGGCGTTTGGGCTCGTTGATGAGCATGGCCGTGGGAGGGATGAAGTAGGATGCCTCGGGGTCGGATACCGAGGTCAGCGTGACGCCCACCTGTGGCGAGTCGCCCACCAGCTTGATGCGGCTGCCCTCCACCGTCAGTGCGCCGCCTGCCTCGATGGGTGCCCGCGTGGTGCCGTCGGCCTCGAAGCGTCCGCTGCTGGCGCCGTTCACTATCGGGCCCACGGGGGCGGGCTGGGTAAAGATTTCGAGCTGGCAGGCATCCAGCGACTCGCGCAGGTCGGAGCCCATGGTCAGGTTGGCATATACCTTGACGCGGCTACGGTCTACCGCCTTGCTCAGGTCGGTCTTCATCACACTCCCGCTGGCAGCCGGGCGGGCCTGGCAGAAGGGCGTGTTAATCATGAAGCCGCTGCTCACGGCATCGCACTTCACGCCCTCTGCGGCATTCAGGATGGCGTAAACCTCGTCCTCGTTCTTGCCGCCCAGACGGGCAGCGACTTCACGGGCCACGGCATGCAGGTCAATGCTATCGGGCATGGTCTTCACGCGGAGGTAAAAGTCACCTTCCTCCTCTGTCAGCTTATTGTCATAAGCCATCAAGCTCATCAGCTTGTTGAATGTCTTGTTCTCAGCCATAATAACAATATGATTAAATGTTTGACATTGCCTTAGGAAACAGGTTCCAAAGGACATTGACTGTGATGGAAGGGGTTCTCCCCCTGCCAAAGGCAAATGTAAATAAAAGCCCGTAAGAAGCCAAGCATCGGATGCAATTTTTTTTATCGGCCTGCGCGGCCAAAAGCCATAAATAGCCATAAAAAAGCGGGCCAAGGTGGGCAAAGGCAAAGAAATATATATAACTTTGTCTTCAGATTCATGACAGATGCCCCCGCCCGGGAAGCTGCCCATTGTTGAACTAAAAACACTTAATTATGAAAACAATGAAATTTACAGCATTGCTGCTGGCTGCCACCATCGTGCTGGCCAGCTGTGGAACCTTGAACAATACACAGAAAGGTGCCGCCATCGGAGGCGGAAGCGGCGTGGCTGCCGGTGCTATCATCGGTGGACTGATAGGCAAAGGCAAGGGCGCAGCTATCGGTGCGGCCATCGGTGGAGCCGTAGGTGCCGGAACGGGTGCCCTCATCGGCAAGAAGATGGATAAGAAGGCTGCCGAGGCTGCACAGATACAGGGTGCGCAGGTAGAGACAGTGACCGACAACAACGGACTGAAGGCTGTCAAGGTGTCCTTCGGGTCCAACATTCTCTTTGCCTTCAACTCTGCCAACCTCAACAACGAGTCGAAAGCCTCACTGCGCGAACTGGCACAGATACTGAAGGATGACACTACGACCGACATCGCCATCATTGGCCACACAGACAAGGTGGGTACATACGAGGCCAACATCAAGGTGTCGAAAGAGCGTGCCTACTCCGTCGAGAACTATTTGCAGGACTGTGGTGTATCACCGGCACAGTTCAAGCAAGTGACAGGTGTGGGCTACGACCAGTATGACGAGTCGAAGACCGCCGACCAGAACCGCCGTGTGGAAATCTACATGTATGCCAGCGAACGCATGATTCAGGAAGCACAGTCAGCACAATAACGTAGAAACGGCATGAAGCGTCTGTTCACTTTCATCACCCTTTTATATGCCCTCACAGTAGGCAGCCGGGCCTTGGCCCAGGTTGCCTACGTGGGACATTCGCATCTACGCACCTGCCGGGTGGTGGCCAATGGCGATGTCTTCGCCCCGCCCGTCATCAAGCTGGATGAGGGTGAACAGATAGAGCTGTCGTTCGACGAGCTGTCGCATCAGTACCACCGTTACCAATACACGCTCACCCACTGCAACGCCGATTGGACTCCCTCTTCGCTGCCCGAAAACGAATATCTGGAAGGCTTTAACGACAATCCTATCGAGGATTATGCCGTATCCTTCAACACCACCATGCCCTACACCCACTACCGGCTGACGCTGCCCAATGAAGACGTGCGCCTCAAGTTGTCGGGCAATTACCTCGTCAACGTCTACGACACCGATGCCGACGATCCTACGCGTCCCGTCCTCACCACGGGGTTCTCCGTGCTCGACCCGCAGGTCAGCGTATCGGCACAGGTCAGCACCAATACCGACATTGACCACAACCTCAGCCACCAGCAAGTCAGCTTCAGCATTGCCCACCGTGGCTATACCATCCGCAACCCGCAAACAGAGCTGAAACCCGTGGTCAGGCAGAACAACCGCATGGACAACCAAGTCAGCGACCTCCGGCCGTCCTACATCAGCACCGACTGCATCACCTACGAGCACAACCGCGCCCTCATCTTCAAGGCGGGCAACGAATACCGCCGCTTTGAAACCGTAAGCACGCGCTATCTGCCCCTGGGCGTGGAAGACCTACGCCTGCACGACCCCTACTATCATGCTACCCTCTACACCGCCCAGTCCCGCACGGCCAACTACATCTACGACCAGGACCAGGACGGCCACTACCTCATACGCTACGACCAGGCACAGGACCAGGACACGGAGGCCGACTACTTCTTTGTCCACTTCTCCCTCTCCTGCCCCGAGCCCCTGACCGGCGGCAACCTCTACCTGCAAGGTGCCTTCACGGGTGGGCGCTTCGACGAGAGCACACGCCTCAGCTACGACCCTGCCACACGCACCTACCAGACCGTACAGCTCCTGAAGCAGGGAGCCTACAACTACCTCTACCTCTTCCTGCCCGACGGTTCCGACCGGGGCAGCACCACACAGGTGGAGGGAGACTTCCATCAGACCGAGAACGAATATCTCATCCTTATCTATCATCGTCCCTTCGGCTTGCGCTACGACAAGCTCATAGGGATGCAACGTGTGAAATACGAACCCTGATTATCAATCCCCGAGAACGTCCCATGAAGAAGAACCCACGCAACAACCGTCCAAGCAGCCTGCGCTTCCGCCGCTGGAGCCGCAAAAGCTATGCTGCGTTTGCCAGCCTGGGGCGCACTGTCACCATAGGCTGCCTGCGCAAGGATGCAGCCGACGGGTCGCTGCGCAAACAAGGCATGTCGACGTCCTCTACCTTTATATATAATAACAGTATGAATATAGAAGAACTCAAAGACCGGGTAATGGCCGGAAAGGGCTTGTCGCCCGACGAGGCCGCCTGGCTGGCCGGCACTGCCGACCGCGAGGTGCTCTACCGCGCCGCCCATGAGATTACCGAAGCTTGCGCTCCGCGCGAATTCGACATGTGCTCCATTGTCAATGCCAAGTCGGGCCGCTGCCCTGAGAACTGCAAATGGTGCGCACAATCCTCCCACTACCACACACAGGCCGACATCTACGACCTGCTTCCCGCTGAAGAATGCCTGCGGCACGCCCGTGCCAACGAAGAGCAGGATGTCAACCGCTTCTCGCTGGTGACCAGCGGACGAAAACCCTCCAAGAAACAGATTGAACAGCTATGCGACACGGTGCGCTACCTGCGCCGCCACTCGTCCATACAGCTATGTGCCTCGCTGGGGCTGGCCGACGAGGACGAACTGTGCATGCTTCACGAAGCCGGCGTCACGCGTTACCACTGCAACCTTGAAACGGCGCCCAGCTACTTTCCCACCCTCTGTTCCACTCATACGCAGGAAGAAAAGATACGTACACTGGAGGCAGCCCGCCGTGTAGGCATGGACGTGTGCAGCGGCGGCATCATAGGCATGGGCGAAACCATGGAGCAACGTATCGAACTGGCCTTCACCCTGAGGAAACTCGGCGTGCAGTCCATCCCCATGAACCTGCTCAGCCCCATAGCCGGCACTCCCCTGGAACATCAGGCTCCCCTGTCGGAAGAAGAAATCCTGACTACCATTGCCCTCTTCCGTTTCATTAACCCCACAGCCTACCTGCGCTTTGCCGGCGGACGCTCCCAACTGAGCCGCGAGGCCGTGAAGAAAGCACTTTACATCGGCATCAACTCGGCCATCGTGGGCGACCTGCTCACCACCCTCGGCTCCAAGGTAGCCGAAGACAAGCAGCTGGTGCGCGAAGCAGGCTACCGGCTTTGCGACTCGCAGTTCGACCGCGAACACCTGTGGCACCCTTACACCTCCACCACCAACCCGCTGCCCGTCTACAAAGTGAAGAGTGCACAAGGCGCCACCATTACTCTGGAAAGCGGCGAGACACTGATAGAAGGCATGTCGTCGTGGTGGTGCCAGGTACATGGCTACAACAACCCCGTACTGAACCAAGCCGTGGAAGAACAACTGAAACGGATGTCGCACGTCATGTTCGGCGGCCTGACACACGACCCTGCCATTGAGTTGGCCCGCCTGCTGTTGCCACTCGTGCCGCCTTCCATGCAGAAGATATTCTATGCCGACTCAGGCTCCGTGGCCGTGGAAGTGGCGTTGAAGATGGCAGTACAATACTGGTTTGGCAAAGGGAAAGAAAAGAAGAACAACTTCGTCACCATTCGCTCGGGCTATCATGGCGACACATGGAACGCCATGTCGGTCTGCGACCCCGTCACCGGCATGCACTCGCTCTTCGGCAGTGCCTTGCCCGTGCGCTACTTTGTGCCGCAACCCGGCTCACGCTTCGACGGCGAATGGAACCCCGACGACATCCTGCCGCTAAAGGCCACCATTGAGCAGCATGCCGACGAGCTGGCCGCCCTCATTCTGGAGCCCATTGTACAGGGAGCGGGAGGCATGTGGTTCTACCACCCGCAATACCTGCGTGAAGCTGCTCGCCTGTGTCGTGAGCACGGTCTGTTGCTCATCTTCGACGAGATTGCCACCGGATTCGGCCGCACAGGACGCCTCTTCGCCTGGGAGCATGCCGGCGTAGAGCCGGACATTATGTGCATAGGCAAGGCGCTGACAGGCGGATACATGACACTGTCGGCGGTACTGGCCTCGAACGAGGTAGCCGACACCATTTCCAACCATGCCCCGGGTTGCTTCATGCACGGACCCACATTCATGGGCAACCCGCTGGCCTGTGCCTGTGCCTGTGCCTCTGTCCGCCTGCTTACCTCTCCCCAGTACGACTGGCAAGGAAAGGTGTGCCGCATCGAAGCGCAACTGCGTCGCGAGTTGGAACCTGCCCGCGCACTACCACAGGTAGCCGACGTGCGTGTGCTGGGCGCTATCGGAGTCATTGAACCCCGCGAGCCTGTAGACATGGCCTGGATGCAACGCCGCTTCGTGGAAGAAGGCATCTGGGTACGCCCCTTCGGACGACTGGTGTACCTGATGCCGCCATTCGTCATCGAGCCCGAACAACTGAGCCGGTTGACGGGAGGATTGCTGAAAATAATATCAGAGATTTAAGAATACAAATAGAATATGGACTTCACCGAAAAACTGCAACAAGAACTCGACGCCCTGCAAACCAAAGGCAACCTGCGACGCTTGCCCACACTGGAGCACGACGGGCGTTACGTCATAGTCAACGGACAGAGGATGCTGAACCTCTCGTCGAACGACTACCTGGGGCTGGCAAGCGATATCGACCTGCGACGGGAGTTTCTGGAGACACTGACACCCGAAACCTTCCTGCCCACCTCGTCATCATCGCGCCTGCTGACGGGCAACTACCACATCTACGACGAACTGGAGGCCGAGCTGGCCAGCCGTTTCGGCAAAGAGGCCGCTTTGGTGTTCAACTGCGGCTATCATGCCAACACAGGCATCTTGCCAGCCGTGGCCGATGCCGATACCCTCATATTGGCCGACAAACTGATACATGCCAGCCTCATCGACGGACTGAAGCTGGGCAAGACACGTTATCTGCGCTACCGCCATAACGACCTTAACCACCTGGAACGTCTACTGAAAGAATATGGCTCTGCATACCAGCATATCATCATCGTTACCGAAAGCATCTTCAGCATGGATGGCGACAAAGCTCCCCTGCGCCAACTGGTGGCGCTGAAGCAGCGCTATCCCAACGTCATGCTCTATGTAGACGAAGCTCATGCCTTCGGCCTGCGAGGTGCCAGCGGACTGGGTTGTGCCGAGGAAGAAGGTTGTATAGCCGACATTGACTTCCTCATGGGTACCTTCGGCAAAGCAGCAGCCTCATCGGGTGCTTACCTGGTATGTAGCCGCACGGTGCGTGAATACCTCGTCAACCACATGCGCCCCTTCATCTTCACCACTGCCCAACCGCCCGTCTGCGTGGCCTGGACACTGTTCATCGTACGGCGTCTGGCAGCCATGAACGACCGCCGCCAACACCTGGACCACCTGGGCAAGCTACTGCGCAAACGGCTTGTAGACGGTGGATACAAGACGTCGGGCACCAGCCAGATAGTACCGATGATAGTAGGAGAAAGTGCTGACACCGTACTGCGTGCCGAGGCTCTGCAACGCCACGGCTTCTATGCCCTGCCGGTTCGCCCGCCAACGGTGCCCGAAGGCACGTCGCGCATCCGCTTCTCGCTGACGGCTGCCCTGACCGAAGAAGAAGTATGCAGCATCCCGCTCTAAAAAGCATCCGATGCCCTGATTGGTTTCTGCGGCTGAAAGTTCCGTTTCCTGCCTATGAATATGAAAGTTTCAACCTATGAAACCATTGGTTTCAGGGCATGAAACTAAAGGTTTCAAGCAATGAAACTACTCGGAACTAACGGGCAATAGCGATGTAGAGTTAAATCATATAATCAAATCAAGCCATCAAACAGATGAAACAAGTATATATCATTCACGAAAATCACCCGCGGCTGCTCCTGTTCTTTGCAGGATGGGCGGCGGATGAAACGCCTTTCAAGCAATACAGCCCCATGAACATGGACTACATGGTGTGCTATGACTACCGCACGCTGGATTTTGATGCCACGGCCGTCCGAGGCTATGCCGAAATATATGTCGCAGGCTGGTCGATAGGAGTATGGGCCGCCTCACACGTGCTCCCAACGCTGGAGCTGAACGTGGCGGGTTGCATTGCCCTGAATGGCACCCCCTTCCCCATAGACGAACGTCGCGGCATCCCACCTGCCATCTTCCAAGGCACGCTACAAGGACTGACAGGCGCCTCGCTCCACAAGTTTCTGCGACGGATGTGTGCCGACAGCACCGCCTTCCGCGACTTTCTGAGCCGCACCCCACGCCGACCGCTGGAAGAAGTGCGCGACGAGCTGGCCTGCATTGCCCGTCTCGATGCCGGGCTACCAGCCCCCACCCAGACATGGACCGAAGCCGTAGTGGGCAGCAACGACCGTATCATCCCTCCGGTCAACCAGCTGAACGCCTGGCACGAACTGGGCACAAAGGTGACAGAGACCGACGATGCACACTATCAGGAACCTCTATTCAAACATTACCTGCAAGACCGATGGACAAACAACTGATAGCCGAACGATTTGCCCGTGCCCGAGCCACCTACAGCCGCGAGGCACGCGTACAACAACAGGTGGCCGAAAAGATGACAGGGCTGCTGCAACACACGGTGCCCAATGCCCACTTCGACCGCATAGCCGAGTTTGGCTGCGGCACGGGACTCTACTCCCGTCTGCTCCATGAGACGTGGCATCCGTCTCTGCTCCACCTTAATGACCTCTGCCCGGAGATGCACTTCTGCCTGACAGAACTGACCGAACAGCCGGGCGTCAGGTTCGAAGCCGGCGATGCCGAAACCTGCTACCTGCCCGACAGGCTGGACCTACTGACCTCGTGCTCTACCCTGCAGTGGTTCAACGCTCCGGCTCGGTTCTTTGCCCACAGCATCAGCCTGCTGCACCCCGGCGGGATACTGGCCTTCAGCACCTTCGGGCTGCGAAATCTGCACGAAATCCGTACACTGACAGGCAACGGGCTGAAGTACACGCCCCCCGAACAACTCCAAGAAGAGCTGGAGAACGTAGGCTACCGCATACTGCACCTGGAGCAGGAAGAAGCCGTGCTTCACTTCCCCACACCGGTCGACGTATTGCGCCATCTGCGCATGACGGGTGTCACAGGCACGGAGAAACAGACGTGGAGCCGCGGCCGACTACAACACTTCTGCGATGAATACATCAACCGGTTTAATTCAGAGCAAGGAGTAAGCCTGACCTATCAACCGATATATATCATTGGAATAAAACAATAAAGGAAAGATACCATCTTTTCATACCAACACTAAAGAAAGAATCATCATGGACAACATTTATTTTATCAGCGGTATTGATACAGATGCAGGAAAATCATACTGCACCGCCTGGCTGGCACAGCAACTAATAAAAGAAGGGAAACGGGTCATTACCCAGAAATTCATTCAGACAGGAAACGTGGGACACAGCGAAGACATAGACCTGCACCGCCACCTCATGGGTACCGGACTGCTGCCCGAGGACCGGGAAGGGCTGACCATGCCTGAAATCTTCTCCTACCCCGCCTCGCCCGACCTGGCCGCACGCATCGACCAACGGGAAATAAACTTTGACCGGATAGACCAGGCCACGCAAGAACTGGCCCGCCGCTACAACGTGGTGCTGGTGGAAGGTGCCGGAGGGCTGATGGTGCCGCTCAAGGACGAGTATCTGACTATTGACTACATTGCCCAGCGTGGCTATCCGCTGGTGTTTGTCACCTCGGGAAAGCTGGGCAGTGTGAACCACACGCTGCTCAGCCTCGAAGCCATTGCCCGACGCGGCATCAGACTGGACACGATGCTCTACAATCTCTACACCACCATAGCCGACACCACCATCCAGCAAGACACACAACAATATCTGCAACGCTACCTAGCGCGCCACTTCCCTGACTGCCGGATGTTGACCGTACCCGTGCTGGACACTGTCCGCTAACGGACAATGTCCTCGAAGTCGGCCTCCAGCTCGGTGTTGCGCTCAAAGTCCCACAGGGTGACGCTCCTGATTTGATAGAAATAATACCAGTAGTAGTAGAGCTCGGAAATGTGTTTCTGCCGTGCCTCGTCCTTGGAGTTCTGGGCGTCATTAAGGTCAAGAGTACTGATGCGGCCTATCATAAAGGTCTCCACACTGGTGTCGTAGCGTTTCTGGGCAATGCGGTCGGCTTCGACGGCTATATCAAGCTGGCGTGCCTGGTTGTTGAAGTTCTCAACCAGCAGGAAGATGTCCTGGTTGAAGTCGGTCTGCTCCTGCCTGATTTGCGAAAGCACCACCTCACGATTGCTTTGGGCCACCTTCACCTGGCCGCGGCGCTTTCCCCAGTCGAGGATAGGAATCTTGACACCAACCTGCACCACCTGGTTTTCCCTCAGATTGCGATAGGCGGCATTGAATTCACGGTCTTGTCCCGTATAACCGATGGAGGCAAAGAGGTCGATGCTCCTCAGATTGCCCTTGGCAGTAGCCACTTCGTAGTCGGCCTCCAACTGTCGGCGACGAATGTTCTGTGCGAAGGAGTTGCGCTCCAGAGCCTTGCCCAGCACCTCTTTATAATCCATTTCAAGGTCGGGCACACGGTCGGGCAAAACAGGATTCAAGCGATAGTCTTCGGACATGCCCAGAAAGGAACGCAGCTGAAACATCTTGGCATTCAGGTTGCTGCGGGCTGCTGTCAGGTCGGCCTTGCCCTGAAGGGCATTGAGGCGCAGCTGAAGGAGGTCGTTCTCCGATATTTGTCCCATCTTGCGCTTGGCCACAGCCACCTCGTAGAGACGGTCGGCATTCTTCTTGTTCTGTTCGGCGGTAGCCAGCGATTCCTTTGCCAGCAACAGCTCAAAGAAATAGGTGATGGTCTTCATGGTCACCTCCTCGGTAGCCGTGATGAAGGCCGCTTTGGCTTCGGCATAGCGCACGGGCTCTATGCGCCGGTTCCACTTCAAAGTATTCACACCGAAGATGGGCTGCGTCAGCTTCAGACTGATGGGCACGGACATGTATTGATGGCTGCCACCACCCAATTCTTTCAGGTAGTCGAGCGAAGAAGTAAGAGACAGCTTACCACCCGTAAACCAAATATTCTGGTCGATGGACAGTTCGCCCGACAACCCTAACGAATTGCTACGCACAAAGGTATAGGAACCATCGGAGTTCTGATAAGAACCATAAGACTTGTTATAGTCAGGCAATGTGCCGGTGAAGTTCACCTCGGGCAAGAGGTCAGCCCGGAAAGTGCGATACTCCCAATAGGCCGTCTTCAGCTGGTTGAGCGCCACAGCGGCATCCACACTGCGGATGCGGGCCAGGGCAATGGCTTCGGACAGAGTGATGGATTGTTCATTTCCGGCAGTGACAACGTCCGATTGTTCTTTGTCAACTACGGTAGCGGAGGTCAGCGTATCGGGTTGAGCCACGGCAGTCTGTGCCTGAACGCCCAATGCAGTCAGCAGCCCTCCAAAGAGCCATATACAAATGTGATATTTTCTGTTTATCATATCGAGAAATTAAGTTGGTTCATTTTTTCCCAACTTAACGGGCAAAGACTGTGCCAAGTGCCTCCAGGGTCTTCTGAAGGGGGTAATTGTCCGAAATCGAACACCTGGACTGACCGTTTCCGAACAGTGAGATAGGCCGGACAACCCTACCGAAGGTCTGAAGATTATCATCCTATCTCACAGACAGCATGAATAACATGCCGGTGTAGCTCCAGCTACACGCTGCTCCGATTCCAGCTACACGCTGCTCCGATTCCAACTACACGCTGCTCCAGTTCCGACTACACGCTGCTCCAGTTCCGACTACACGCTGCTCCAGTTCCGACTACACGCTG
>OLNN01003056.1_pt1 | contig 10982 bp, 9 predicted proteins | sample 1672141 | NCBI WGS metagenome assembly OLNN01 (sample SAMEA3136652, study PRJEB25190) | human gut metagenome | biome: human gut; feature: human-associated habitat; material: faeces | place: Austria | collected 2013 | reverse complement strand
CTTCTTGGGTATAGAAGCGGTCCTCCTTGATGAGCTGGGCGATCCGGCGCTGTACTTTGGGCCACGGCACATCGCCCGCCGCGCCATCCGCTGTGACAGGAAAGGCAGGCAGCGCATCGCCGTATTCCTGTCGCAGCCAGGCGGCGGTGTCCTTTTCACGGGCATGGTCCTTCATATAGCGGGCAACCGCGTGCTTGCTCTCGATATTGCCGTTCCATTCCTGGATGGCGGCATCAATGTCGGCCTGGGTAAGCGCCCGGCGAGGGGCCGCCGGTGCTGGCGGGGCCGGTTCCGGCTCCGGGACAGCAGAAGGGCCAGACGCGAAAACGCCTGGCCCTTCATCAATCCGCCGTATTTGTTCCTGTTCCGAGGGGAACAGGGTTAGCTGTATATAAGTTCCGTCAGAAGGATTTCCTCCGCCTGGGCTTTGCAGTTGTTCATCAGCCCCACCCAGGTCATCGGATCGCGGGCTTTCAGTTCCTCCGTCACGCCCGCCGCCTGCATCAGCTCCGGCATCATCTGCTCCAGCCGCCGGTTCATGGTCTGCTCGATCTCGTTCAGGTGCGGGTACAGTTTCCCGCTCACCATCATGGCGTTGAACAGGACCGGCCGATGCTCCTTCAGATAATCCCGGCGCATCCTCCCGTACCGTCCCAGGGGCTTCGTTTCCTCCAGCTTCAGGTCGGGGATCAGGTAATCTCCGTTCCTCGTGTAAGTCAGGTTGTTCTCCATGTGTGACGCTCCTTTCCGCGAATTTGGCTCGTTCATAGTTTTGGATGGTAATACCGATCTGCCGCAGCACCGGTTGGTTGCTCTGGCTGACCGCCGTTCCCAGGGCGGCTACCGCCTCCGGGGTGTTGAAATCGAAGATACTTAAAAAGTCCTCATGGTCGAAGTAGCCTTCCGGCTCCAGTCCACACCGGGACAGCAGCGAGTAGGTAATGCTGACCGTTGCGGCATTTCTGAACTGCACTCCGATGTTAAATTCATCATAGCCTTCCAGAAAGCTCCCGTCAACGATGTCGAGGATGTCCTGTTTGTGTTCCACCCAATATTCGCTGACAAGCTGGGCGGCGATGCTTTCAAGCTGTTCCGCCAGGTTGTTTTCCGGCGGCGCGCCAAACCGCTCAGTGAGGGCCTGAGCCACCGCCGCCTCATGCTCCGGGCGAAGCTCCCACAGGAAGGGGTGGCGGGAATTCTTCCGCAGGCCGGTGTCGGAAATGTCGAACACATACCGAAGCCTGGGCTTTTCGCGGGAATTGTCCACAAGGGCGATGCCCTTGGAGCCGCGCCGCACATACCGGCGCATGGTGTCGTTCCAGAGGTCATATTCCGCACAGGCCGTTGCGTCCGGGCGCTGGGCGAAGATCATAAGCTGCTCATGGAAGGGGTACTTATACAGCCGGGAGGCGGTGGTGAGAAATGCGGTCCATTTCTGCCAGCTATCCGTCAGGTGGGTGGCGGTGTAGCTGGCCATCGCACTGTAAAACTGGACCTTCGATGTCATTGGTGTTCCTCCTTTCTCCTGTTTTCAGGCAAAGAAAAAGCAGGAAACCATTGTTGATTTCCTGCTAAGTCATAACGCCGGTGGCAACAAATATTCAGTTTGTGAAATTATTCAGGGAAGATCGTCTGATACTCACCGTTATCGTCAAGGATGGAAACATCTGTAAGAGTGCCACTAACACTCATTCCTTCAATGATGCTCTCATTGATAATGATTTGGAGCTGTTCTTCAATAGTATTTCCAGCTTCTGATGAAGCCAAAAATTCTTCATCAGCATTATCAATATATTCTTGCATCTGGTCATGTATATTCTCTAATACATCATCTCTTTTGGAAACTGTTAAACTTTCATCTGAAACCGCATAAGAGAGCGTATATTCAATGTTACAGCTAAATTCCACTGTGTCCATAATTATACGGCCAGCAGTTCTTTCCTTTTCTACATTATCAGTAAAAGTCCCTGAATTATTATCAGAAAGCAACTCCGAATAGGTTGCCGGTAATGAATATGCGACAATTCGGGCTTCGGTACTTCCATCTTCAAAATAATCTTCTAAATCACTCAACACAGAGTTCAGTGTATTGGTGTCACTAAAAACATCTAATGTTAATGTACGAAAATCCGAAAGTGGCATATTTTGATAATCAGCAGCAATCAGTTGTCCTATCATTTCCTCTTCGTCATCAAAGCTATAAACAACCGGGGTGCTTTCCTGTGAATCAGATTGTGAGCCACTTTCATCATTGATCGAACACCCTATAATTTCCGTATCTTCTGCGTCATGCACAATAGGGAAAAAGGACAGCGCATCAATATTGGCGTTTTCTAATATTACATCTTTAATGACTGCGCCTTTAGCGGCTCCAAAAAATCCCATATCATCGGTTTTCTTTGTTACGGTTAGGTTATCAATAATATAACCATTCCCATCAAATATTCCAGTGAAAGGGTCCTCAGGACTTCCTATGGGCGTCCATTCATCTGACAAGGTAATATCATTATCCAAAATATAGTTGCCGGATAATGGATACTGCTTTCCGATAGCCTGTAAATCCTCCTCCGTTGTGAGTAAATAGTATTCTTCGTTATCAACCGTAGTTGTTTCCAAGACAGGGCCAGCACTATCTTGTGTAGAAGCCTGTGGCGTTGTCTGTACTCCACATCCGCTGCTAAGAATAAGGACGCTACAACATAATACGGCTACAATGGATTTTTTCAACTTTATCCCTCCTGTTCTGTCTACACATCTTGAACATTATATCACTATGGCACTCCGAAGAAAACTTATTTTTTCCTTAACGCTTTCCATATAAAGATATTGAATAAGGGTTTTATCAGAAATCCGGGTACAGTTCCAGCTCGGCAAATGCTTCATCGGTCATGGCGGACAGCTTTTTTAGGGCAGAGTCGGTAAGTTCTAAAAGCTCCGTCTCATCTGCGCCCAGGTAGCCGCGCATCTCGGTGAGGGCCTCGATCAGCTCCTGGCGGGTCCCGTCCCCGGAATTGTAAATGCACATCAGGTTGATTTCTTCAAAGGTAAAGTTGTTCATATCAAAGCTCCCTTTCCGCGCTCTTTTTCGGCGCTGTCTTTTTCCGCTCCTGTTTCGGACTCTGCCGGAGCTGTTCCATCACAGATTTTCTCTTGTCCCGTTCCTCCCGGTGGACGGCATCTGCCAGGTCCATCAGAGAAATGGGCTGTCCGCTTCTTGCCTGCGCCTCCAGCTCCGCAACCGTTGCTTTGGGGCCGTTGTTGATGATGCCGTCAATCATGCCGTAATCATCCTCAACGGTCATTTCCGCATTTTTCAGCGGATTGGACGGGAGAAAGCCGGGGATTTCCTGAAAACCAACACTGTCACAGTAATGGCAGGATACCACGCCATCCCTTTTTATCGCAACGATGTCGCTGACGCTCATGGATGGGCTGTGGAAGTCTGCCGGGCGGTGAAAGTTGAACTGTTCAAACAACTTGTGAAGCCGCCCGTCAATGCTGCCGGTTTCCGAAAGCGGGGCGGTATAGACCAGATCATAGTTGCCCCGCTCCACAGAAAGGTCATGGGCGTTCAGCCAGTCCATATTCATAAAACGAAGCCTCTGCGGATCATTTTCGGCCACCTGGTAAATGGCGAAGCAGTCCCCCTCATGGGAAAGAAATGCCCGTTCCCGTTCTTCCTGATGGTTCAGGCGGTCCTGCACCCGCGCATCGAACTCCGGGCTTTCCTCCCATTCCTCGCGGGAAACGGCATACATGGTCCCGGCGGCCTGGGTGTCAAATTCTTCCCGGTCAAACAGCATCTCCGCGCTGCCGCCATCCACCACCGCATACACCGTCAGATCCCGCTCGTAAAGCTCCATCGCCCGCTCTTTGGAGAGGGGGAGCATATCCCCGTCCCGGTAGCCGCACTTTTCCAGGTCGTCCAGCGTGAGCATCGGGTCCGGCATGGGGTACTCATCCAGCGCCTGCTCCGGGGCATCCGGCAGCATGGTACTTTCCGGGGCGGCGGCCTGGGCCGCTGCCTCCTCCATCTGCTGGTAGGCCGCCTCCTGCAAGGTTTCGATCATGGCAAGGGGCGCATACTTGATGGACTGGCCTCCCAGGTCGTGCATCTCGCAGATTTTCAGGGCGGCGGTAGACAGGGGCAGCTCCGGCGCATCCAACTGGCCGCCATCCATCTGGCGGAGGGTGTCTTTGTCATAGAGGGTGTAGTCATAGCCGCCCTCGGTGGTTTGCAGATGCAGATACACCGCTTCATCCAGAAGCAGCAGTTTTTCCTGTACAGGCGCAAGCTGATCCAGCCGCTGCATCAGCTCCGCAGCCTTTGCGGTATCTTCCCCCGGCTCATTTTCATCCAGGACGCTTTGAAGCCATTCCTGGACACTATGCGCTCCGCCATGCCGGAGAGAAGCCGCAAGGTCTTTCACCGCAGCCTCCCGGTCCTCCACCTGGTCCCGATATTCATAAGGGTCAAACTCAAAGGCAAACTGGTCGATGTCAGAGGCAAGCCGGTCGATGGGGTCCAGTTCCGGCGCAGCGGGTTCCTCCGCAGCCGGTTCTTCCACAGCCGGGGGTGTCTGCTCCGGCTCCTTTTTCTGCTCGGACAGGTCAATGCCCTGTTCCTTGCAGACCTCGGCAAAGTGCTTTTCGATACCAGCGATCATGCCGCCAGCAGCTTTGTTGATGGTATTCAGACAGGCGCGAAGCTCTGACAGCTCCCGGTCCTTACAGTAGGAGGCCACATAGCCGAAGCTGTTCTCCCCGGTTTCGATGCCGAAATACTGGCAGACCATGTAGGAAGTGCTTTCCGCCTCGATTTCCTCGATCTGGTGTGTCTTGGGCTTCGGCGGTTCTTTGTCCGGGTCCCCGGCTGCGGCCTCCATCCGCTGCTTTTCATAATTGTGCAAGGTAGCATGGGTCATCTCATGGATGCAGGCGCATACGGTCTGGACCTCGCTCATCCCTTGCCGGATGGCAATGCGCTGGGCGGTGGGGCTGAAAAAACCGTCCATGTTGTCCTGCATCGGTTCGATGGTCAGGGGAACCGGCGAAGTGCGCCGCAGAGCCTCCATAAAAGCCTCGTAGTGCTGGACATTTCCGAACAGGTCAGCGGCAAGCTGGGGCAGCGGTTTCCCTTCGGTCTGTGCGTAGTCAAATACTTTGATAGGCCGGAAAGTGGGGATTTCGATTTCCTTTTCCTCCATCACCACCTTGCCGTTGGCGTCCAGCACCGGGGCCTTGGTGTCCGGATCAAGCTTCTGTTCCTCGATTTTCTTCTTGTAGGGTGTGGGGGCGATAATCGTAATGCCATGTTCGCCCCGCTTCACATGGCGCTCAAATTGCTGCCACTTGTTGTAACCGGCCACTTTGGTCGCGTTAGGGCGCTGTAAGCGAATGAGCATCTGGTTGTTGACGGAGTAGGTGGGAAAGCGGGACATGACTTTCAGATACTCGGCATACTTGCCGCTGTCAAACACTTCTCGGATGCCTGCCTCGATCTTCTCACCCAGCTCTTTCAGGCGTTCCTTGTTGGTGGGCTTATCAGCCATAAGGTTCAACTCCTTTCTAAAAATGACATGAAAAAAGCAGGAAACCATTTGATTTCCTGCTCGGTGGTGCCGCCGGTGGGCGGCTGGTATTCATTTTTTACAATATAATCAGCATCGGTTGATGTTAGATGACCTAATAGGCGTAGAGCTATCTCACCAATGATAAACGGAAGTTTATTTCATCTCTACAATAATAGAACCATCCATTATTTTGCTATCCTCAAGCGAACTGCTATACAAACTTTTTGCTACATCTTCAAAAGTTAGATTTTCATTGTCCGTAAGAACGACATACGAGCTATCTGATTTAGCATTAGGCATTCTCCCGGCTAACTCCAATCTAAATTGATATATGTTATCATCACATTGCCATGTTCCATCATTCATTTCATAATATGTGGCTACAATTCCATCACTCTCTGATTTCTCATACACTTTAGCAATATCGTTTTTTCCACAGCCAGCGAGCAATACAGTCAAAAGTCCAATCATGGCTATCAGCTTTTTCATTAGGCAAACCTCCTTCAAAATTGGTAAACACGCATTTTTCGTTGGCTCCATTATACTATGAATGGCTGCCTTTGGGAATAGATGAATTGTAAACTTGCTGAACGGGAACAGCTTGGCGTTGGTTTTGTAACGGTTTCAAACACGGTTTTGAGGGGTTAAGGGGAAAACATACGGCAACGCACAAACAGGGCCGGAAATGCCTTGAAATACCTGGGCTTTCCGGCCCCGAAAGCGTTACATCTGCCCCCGGTGGCGGCGCACCCGTTCACGGGTTTTCTTCCGCTGTTCAAAGGCGGCACACCTGGGACAGTACAAGGCCCGGTTGCTTCTGGCCTGGAAGGGCTTGCCGCAGGAGCGGCAGCGTTTCAGCTCATCGGCTCCCTGGCCGATGGCCGCGCACAGCTCCGCATCCGCAGGCAGGACCGCCTCCTTAAAATACCGGCAGAGAAGGGAGTAAGAAATGCTCTGCACGCAGACGCATCCCTCGCCTTCATCCAGAGCCAGGCAGTTGCCCTCATCATAGTTGGCGCACAGGCGGCGGATCAGCTTTCGGGCGCGCCGAAGCTGCCCCTCCGTCATGCGGGGCTTATCCATTCCCGAACACCAGCTTGAAGTTGGTCTTTTCGCCGGTGTCCTCCATCACCACCGTTGCGTCATAGGTCTTGCCGGTTTTCTCCGAATAGCAGCCGGTGAGCTTCACCCGGCCATCCTTCAGGAGAGAGGCGGCCACCGACTTGGTGAGGTTCTTTTTCTTGGCGGTGAAAAACTTGCTGTTTTTCCAAAGGGCAAACCGGCAGCCAGCGTTTTCGCAGAAAAATCCCTGCTTGCGCTCGGTGACAGCCCCGCCGCAGCGGGGGCATTTGCCCACCGTCTCCCGGTCAGAGGGGAAAAGCACCTGGGAACCGTCAATCACCTTGTAGGCCCCCACCAGGTCCCGGAGCATATTGCAGATACCGTCCATGAACTCGCTGGGCTTCACTTCGCCGCGCTCCACCTCTTTGAGCTGGTGTTCCCATTCCGCAGTCAAAAGCGGCGATTGAAGCTGCTCCGGCAGGACGGTAATCAGGGAAACGCCAATCTGCGTGGGGATGAGGTTGGTGGTCTTTTTCTGTTTCCTGCGCTCCACAAAGCCGGTAGACACCAGCTTTTCTAAGATACCGGCGCGGGTCGCCGGTGTGCCGATGCCTTTGCGTTCCGCATCCTCCGGCATATCCTTTGCGCCAGCCGTTTCCATCGCGGAGAGCAGCGTGTCCTCGGTGTAGTGTTTCGGGGCGGTAGTCTTGCCCTCCTTGATGGTGACAGCGGTGACGGGGAGCGTCATTCCTTCTGTCAGTCCGTCCGGCAGGACGCTTTCTTTTGCCGGGTCTGCCTTTTCCCGCTGATAGGCTTTCCAGCCCGGATCGGTGATGGCCTTTCCTTTGGCGGAAAACTGGTTCCCGCCGCAGGCCAGAGTGACAGCCGTTTCCTGATAGCGGTAAGGGGAGCCGGTGGCGCACAGAAGCCCCCGCGCCACCAGACGCAGGATTTCCCGTTCCCCGGCAGGCAGGGCCTCCACATCCGCCCGGCCAGCTCCCTCGGTGGGGACGATGGCATGGTGGTCGGTGACTTTGGCGCTGTTGCAGACCTGGGCGGCCAGAACGGTGTCCGGCACAGCCACCCCGCAGATCTTTGCCGCCGCAGCCGCCAGAGCCGGGACCGTCCCTTCCATATCGGCGGTCAGATACCGGCTGTCGGTGCGGGGATAGGTGCAGAGCTTCTTTTCATACAATGCCTGGAGATAGTCCAGGGTCTGCTGGGCCGTGTAGCCAAGCTGCCGGTTGGCATCCCGCTGGAGGGTTGTCAGGTCGTAGAGGGCAGGCGGCTTTTCCGATTTTTCTTTCTGCTCCACGGTCTGGACCAGGGCGGGCTGACCTTTGCAGGCATCCGCCACCGCCTGGGCCGACGCTTTCTCGGCGCATTTCTCACCGGCGGCAGAAAATCCGCCGCAGTCCAGGACCGGCGTATAAAACGGAACCGGCTTGAAGGCGCTGATCTCGGCCTCCCGCTGGACAATCAGGGCCAGCGTCGGGGACATCACACGCCCGATGTTCAAAGTGCGGTGGTACAGCACGCTGAAAAGCCGGGTGGCATTGATCCCCACCAGCCAGTCGGCTTTGGACCGGCACAGGGCGGACGCATACAGCCCGTCATAGTCGCTGCCCGGCTTGAGGGCCGAAAAGCCCTCCCGGATAGCGGCATCCTCCATGCTGGAAATCCACAGCCGGAGCATGGGCTTCTTACAGCCGGTCAGGTTGTAGACAGTGCGGAAGATGGACTCTCCCTCGCGCCCGGCATCACAGGCATTCACCACCTCGGTCACATCAGACCGCTCCATCAGTTGTTTCAGCAGGTCAAACTGCTTTTTCTTGTCGGAGGCCACCGAATACTGCCATTTCTCCGGCAGGATCGGCAGGTCCTCATAGCGCCACTTGGCATAGTCCGGGTTATAGGCGGAGGCATCCGAAAGCTCCGCCGGGTGGCCGAAACACCAGCTCACCAGATACCCGCCGCCTTCCAGATAGCCGTCCTTTCGGTTTACGGCCCCCAGCACAGAGGCAATGCTCTGTGCAACGGAAGGTTTCTCTGCAATCACAAGTCGGCTCATGGGTTCGCGCTCCTTTCTTTGGGTTTCATTGCCGCCTGCTCCGTCACGCCCCGGTAACAGGGCAGGATGCAGCCCTCCCCGTAGCGTTTGCAGCCGTGGCAAGGGTGGCCTATGGCCGGACGGGAGGGGTCAGGCCCCCGCTCCTGGCGGGGGACCTGCATCATCATGCGCTCCAGAGGGTTGTCGGTGAAATATCTCATAGCTTCTCATCCTCCGGCTCCGCATCCATAGTAAACTCATCGGCCATTTCTTCCTCTGCGTCCTCGTCCAGATCTTCCTCCCCGGTGGGTTCCTCGTCCTCGCCGTAGTCGTAATCATCCAGGTCGGTGTCGCCTTTGGTCTTGGGCTTATTCTTGATGAATTTGATGTAGTAGAACGCGCCGCCGCCCGCCAGGGCCGCGATCAGCAGGATAATCAGCAGGCCGCCCATACCGCCGCTTTCTTCCTCCGGCTCTGGCTCGGTTTCCTCGGCGGCAGGCGTTTCTTCCGGTTCCGGCTCTGGTTCCGGGCCAGCGCAGGCGGTCATATCCGAAGCGCAGATTTCGCAGTTCATGTTGACCGCTCCGGCCTGACAGCGGGTGGTGCAGGAACAGGTGGCCGGTTCGCCATCATCGGCCAGGGCCATCAGGTCCGCCTCGTCCACCTGGTTCAAGAAGTGGACCGTTTCCTCACCCTTATCATCACGGTCAATAATCAGGTAAAAGACATTCCCGGCTTTTGTTTCCAGTGTGATAAACTGCTTGCCGGTGCCGGTTGTGCTGCCGTAATCATCAATCAGGGTCAGGTTCCCGTCCGGGGTCAGGGCGCTGCCGCCTCCGCCGCCAAGCAGTTCTGTCAGGGAGGAAAGTTCATCTTCGCCAAGAGAGAGGGAAAAGCTGCCATCGCCGGTACTGGTATCGCTGATGGTGAGGTAATCACCGCACACATAGCCCTCGCGCTCCGGCAGGAGGATTTTCACCCATCCGCCTTCGGTGCCGATCACCTCCACCTCGGTCCCGTTGGGGAGCTGGGTGATGGCGGCATTGTCGGTCCCCGCGCCGGTACGGACATTTAAGTTGCCGCCGTTGGTAGTGACGGTCCCGGTCCTGGTACTGGCCGCCTCGCCGTTAGATGTAATCTGAAGGCCGCTGTCCGTGGTGGTGACTTCCACCTGGGAGCCGAACAGGGAGGAAAGCAGCTCGGCCACATCTTCCTCGGTCATGGTTTCGGTTTCTGCCGTATCAGAGGCATTTTCGTCTGCATCCGCAGTATCTTCGATGCCGCCGGTGGTAGGGGCCTCCGTTTCCTCGGCCTGTTCGGTGCTGGCCGTGGTTTCCGGCTTTGCCTCCGGGTCGTTCCCGTTGGCAAAAGCCACCGTAGAAAAAGCCGTGAAGCAGAGCATCACGGCCACAAAGCTGGCAAGGATACGAGATTTAGTTTTCTTCATCGCCGGTTTCCTCCTTCTCCGTCATGGCAGGGGCCATCTGGCCGTTTTTGGACGCTTCGATCAGGGCCGCCAGTTCCTCCGGCGTCATGCCCATGCTGCGGACCATGCCCACAATGTCCAGGTTTTCCAGCTCGGTGCGCTGTTTGTCCAGTTCCTTCTGCCGGGCCTGAAGCTCCGCGATCTTCGCGGCGTTTTTCTCATACTCGGCATTGATTTTCTTGATTTTGGCGTTCATACAAAAGCTCCTTTCTGTTACGGCAGTCTCGCAAAGGTGTAAAAATGCTGCTGCCAGTACGATGTGTTGATATTTGCGTAAGAGATCGGGGACCCGCAGTGGATCATCATTCCGTCCCCCACATACAGCCCCACATGAGAGGCCCCGGCGGTGTCATAAGTCCCCTGGAAAAAGATCAGGTCGCCGGGCCGGGCATTCTCGCGGGAAACAGGGGTGGAGATGTTCAAAAGCCCGTTGGCGGTCAGCCGCCCCACATCCCAGCCGGAATGATTGATGACCCATGAAATGAAGCCGGAGCAGTCAAAGCTGGTGCTGGGAGAGCTGCCGCCCCACACATAGGGATAGCCCAGGTACTTTTCCGCCTCGGTAATCATGGCCCGGAAAGTTTCATCTTCCAGGGCCTCCGGGGGAATGTCGTAGTCGGTAAATTCCAGGCTGCCGCTGTTTGAGGCGTTGGGATTGCCCTCAAAGAGATCGGGCCGGTTGCCCAGCGTTGCCATATAGACCGCATAGAGGCTCACCTGTTCCTCGCCCATGATGTAGACAGGCAGATGGGACAGGTCAAAGTTTTCCAGGGTCACATAACAGATGTAGTAATCGTAAGGGACCTGCTCG
>OLNN01003049.1_pt1 | contig 10993 bp, 5 predicted proteins | sample 1672141 | NCBI WGS metagenome assembly OLNN01 (sample SAMEA3136652, study PRJEB25190) | human gut metagenome | biome: human gut; feature: human-associated habitat; material: faeces | place: Austria | collected 2013 | reverse complement strand
CACGAGCACGAGCAGCGCCGCCGCGGCGATCATGAGCGCGGCGAGCCACTTGGGCAGCGCGGGCGCTTCATCGCCGCCGGCCGCCCGGCGCAGCACCACGAAGGCGACCACCATGAGCGCGCCCACGACCACCACGCACACGAGCTCCTGGGTGATGCCGGAGGTGGGGTTGCCGAAGCCGTTGAAGATGCGCTCGAAGTGCTCCAGGTGGAAGAACACCGCCACACCTCCCACGGCGAGCAGCGCCGCCGAGCCGATGAGGGCCGGCATCTGGGCGCGGCGCCCCTCGCCCGCGAGCGCCGCGGCGCCCTGGGCCCCGAAGAGCCCGGCCGACCACGCCACGAAGGTGGTGAACAGCATCAAGGGCCATTGCAGTTCCATAGTTACTCCTCCCCCTGCCAGGTTGCGTCTCGGAGGATGTAGAGAAGCGAGGGGCGATTGCCCACATCTGGCAAATGGTAGACATCAGATGACTCGTAGCTTCGCATATAGCCTTTCTCTATGCTCTCTCCCAGCGTTGCGCGCACCGTCTGCAGCCCTTCGTACGATCGCTCTTCATTTCCCGAGGCAATTTCCGGGGCCTCAAAGGAATCGAGGCCCTCGTCCAAATCGCCAAAGAAGCGGGCGCGCCCGCCGCACTGGGCGACGCACTGGGGAAGCTCGCCCTGGGCGATCTTCTGCTCGCAGAGCGTGCACTTCTCCACGACGCGCTCCTCCTCGTTGAGGTAGCCGTAGGGGCAGCTCATAGCGCAGAACTGGCAGCCGATGCACTTCTCCTTGTCCACCTGCACGGTGCCGTCCTCAAGCTTGTGCGAGGCGCCCGTGGGGCACACCGCCACGCAGGCCGGGTTCTCGCAGTGCTGGCATTGGATCGGCAGGAAATACATATCCACATTGGGAAAATCGGAACCCTCTGTTGACGGGTTGGGACCGATTCTCAGCACCTTGTTCCAAAAGCTGCCGATGGGAACATTGTTCGCCACCTTGCACGCGACCGCACAGGCGAGGCAGCCCACGCACCTGTTCAAGTCGGTGACAATTGCATATTGCGTCATCTTGCGTACTCCTCCCATTTTGCCGTGTCGCTGCCAATCGCATCAATCGCGCTCGCCCACTCCTTGAGCCTCGGATCGTCGGCAGAGGTGATGATCTCGGTGCCGTCGTTGCCGCAGGGAACCGGATTGCCAAAAGGAGAGTTCTCAGGAGTCGCTTTGTATATCTTCCCAAGATAGGCGCGCACATTGCCCGTGCCGCAATGGGGGTCTTGGGCATTCCTGTCGACCAAATGGTTGACCGCGCACAACTCGTGCCCCTTGCTCGCCTGCTTCAGCTCGGGGAACCACCACTGATGCTCGCAGTTGATCGTTCCCGGATCGATGCCCATGTACAAATCCGCAACCTGGCGTATCTTTCCGAAGGGCGTCTCAATCCAGACCCAATCCCCCTGCTCGATACCGTATTCCGCAGCTGTCTTGGGATGAATCTCCACCCGGGGCACGGGCCACTGCTCGCGGCACCACGGCAGCTGGCGGTGCTCCGAGTGGAAGTACACGGGAATGCGGCGTCCCGTCGTGATGATGAGCGGGTATTCCTGGGCCATTTCAGGATCGGAAAGGGGAGAATGGGGCGGCTCGGCGTAAGACGGAAGCTCCCAGCCCTCACCGGGATGATAGGACTCCATAAGCGTTGACCAAATCTCCACTTTCATGGTGGGAGTGTAGAACCCGGGTTTGAAATCGCCCTTGGTGCCCAAAATACCGCCGGAGTTTCGCGAGCGCAGCGCGCCTGTCTCATAGCGCCTATAGGTTCCCCACAGCTCGGGCTCTACGGTCTTCACATCCCACCAACCGTTGTTCTGGAATTCCTCGACATACTCATCCCACGAATCGCGGAAGAATTTAACGCCGTCGTCGAGCAGGTCCTTCTCTGTGGGATAGGAACAATCCGGCTTTTGCGGCCAATAGGGGACACCGGCGTATTTATGGAAGTTCACCAGTATCATCGGATCGAACATGGACTCGCCGATAGGCTCGATGCAGTTGACGTTGGCGCCCATGGCTCCCGTCGAGCCCTGGGACGCTCGGGGGCAGCCGGGTATCTCGAGCCAATGCTGCGCGGGAACGAGAATGTCCGCCATGCCAGCCGAGGGCCACAAATTCGCCTCGAAGATGAAATCGAGCTTGCTCAGTGCCTCCCAGTTGTAGGCGGTATTGCCCTGACACATGAAATCACCCGAGGAGTTCATCGCCATGACTACCGGGTAGGGCTCGCCCGTCGTCATGGCCTCCCACACACTGTTGGCATCGGCCCACGAGCGCCACCAGCGCAGCAACGGGAACCGATCGGTTCCCAATCGCTTCAGCTGGTTCTCCTCCGGCATAGGCGGGCACCCGGGCGCATTGGAGCCGAAGCCCGCATGGCCGCCCTCAACGGGCGCGCGCGTCGCGCCGCGATGTCCTGCCGGAGTATCCATGTTCCCCGTCAGTTGCGCGAGCATGTCCAGGGTGCGGCACGTCTGGACCGCATGGCCGCTGTGCTCGACGGCCAGCATGTAACGAATTCCCCCATTGCCGTATCCCGTGGTCGGATCGATGCGCGTGGCCCATGCCAGGCAGGCCTCTTCGATGAGCTCCGCATCGACGCCGGTGATCTCGGCAGTCTTCTCGGGCGTGTAATCTTCCAGCGACTCGACGTAATATTCCCAAACAGGGCGCGCGCTATGAACCGAGCCGTCCTTGAGCGTAACCTCGAACTCCCCGTAGAGCGCCGGGTCGATTTCGGGATCGAAGGGCGTCGGATTCGGACACCAACCTTGGGAAATCCCTTCGACTACTTTCTGATTGGGCGTGAACCCTTCCGTCGGCTTCGCCCACTTTTCGCCTTCCCATTGGCCTGTTTCGCTATCGAAATAGGTGAGTCGATCCGCGAGGGCGTCCCATACCATGTAATGGTGGGGATTGCCGTTCTCGTCCAAATCGCTCGCTTTGAGCAGGCGCGTCTTCAGCGTGAAGGGGTCGCCGTTGGTCGAAACCGTGTCGTAGCCGGACGGCTCCATGTCCTCGACGACCAGAAACGGCGCGTTGGTCCATTTCTTGACATAGAGGTCGTCGTAAAGCTGATGGTCGACAACGATATACGCCCATCCCATGGCCATGGCGGCATCGGTACCGGGCCGCAGGGCCAAATGGTAATCGGACTCCTTGCCGAGATTGGTCACACGGGGATCGACGATGATCCGCACATCCGCCTGGTTGGAGGCCTCGACGCTCGTTCGGCACGAGTCGTCGTAGTTCGAGATTTCAGTGGAGCCGCCCCACGCGGTGTAAACCCGCGGCCGGTCGACCGTCGCCACCCAGGAGTGCGCGAATTGGGAAACGAGATTGCCCGTGAAGTGGCGAGGCCCCTTGCAAATCTGCCAAGCCTGAATGCCGTTCGGCGAGCCCCACATGCGAATCCACCCTGCCGTGCCTGCCATGGGCCACACGCGCGAGGTGCCCGTGATGCCCGCAATGGAGCATCCGCCATAGCGCTCCTGAACCTCCTGCGCCTTCGCCACCGTCGTCTTGAACGCCTCGTCCCACGTGATGCGCATCCAGCCTGGATCGTCATCGGTCTTCGGATTGGTGCGCTTCATCGGGTAGCGCAAGCGATCGGGATGGTAAGCGGCCTCAAGCGAGGCCTGCGACTTCGTGCAGCAGTTCCCTCGCGATTGGAACGCCGACTCATCACCCTCGATTTTCACCGCGCGACCGTTCTCCACCGTCACCCATACGCCGCATTCCATCTTGCCGCAGCCTCGACACGCCGTGCGTATCCGCTTGACCTCCGGCACGGCAGTCTTCTCGCCCGCCGTCGCCCCGAGCGCTTGCGCACCCTCTAAGCTCACCGTGGCGGCAATCGCCGTTGCAGCGGCGAGCTTGGTGAACGCGCGTCTTGTCATGGACGTCTTCTTGCCCATGGGCCTCTCCTCTCTCTTCGAGATTGCTGAAAGAGCCGCGTTGTCGGTTTCTCCACTTCCGATTCAACGCTCGCCCAAAAGCGTGGGGCCCACAGGTGTTTTTGGCCATCGATACGGAACGCACAATTCCGAAAATCGAATCATAAGGCGCTTATGATTCACAGATCGAACCCGTCGTTGTAGGCTGTATGGGTCACGTGAAGAGGGAATGAGACGAGGGGCATCGTGAATATTGCTTTTAACGACATCAGAATCGACGACAAATCCCTCGCGCGAGTGCTCGGTTTTGCCTGCAACCGAGCTTGGGCCTATGTCTGCTTCTTCTGCATCGCCCTCTTCAACACCTCGGCCTCTCCGCAGCCGTCTTTTCTGAACAGCCTCTACATCGGATCCATCTTGACCCTCTGTGCGACTTTGACCATAAGCGCGTTGTGTCCCAAGCGCACTTGGGCGCTGCTGCACTCGTCCGTGGGCCAATTCGTGGGACCGTGCGCGGCCGCCGTGGGGAGCGCCCTCATTCTTTTCGTATCCCAAGGAGCGCACCCTCTCCTCTTCCTTGCGGCGTCATCGGTTCTTACCGGATTCGGATCGGGGCTTCTCCTGCTCTCTTGGGGCATCTCCTTTTCGGAGCTCTCGCTGAACCGAACCGTTCTGGAATCGTGCATTGCCTTCTTTCTTGGCGTGGCGCTTTACGCGCTGATCTCGGTCACCTCCCCCCTTTTCCAGTACCTCTTCGCCGTGGCAATGCCGCTTTTGTCGGGATGGCTCTTCGCGAATTCCCGCCATCCCCACCAAGAAAGCGACTTTGCCAAGCCGATTCTCGCGAAAGAGGGCATCGCCTTTGCGAAGTTTCTGGCGGGCATCACGCTTCTGGGCTTTATCGCCGGATTGACGCGAGATATTCAGCCCAGCACCATGCAGGGAGAGCTGTCGGACGGATACTGCACTGCCATCGCCATAGTGACCACGTTCATCATCGCCGTGTTTCTCGTTATCGCGAAGAGGAGCAGCACGTTCGAAATCGAGCCGCTCTTCCGGCCGGCGCTGATAGCCATGCTCGTCGGAGTGCTGCTTCTGCCCGTGTTCGGAACGTCGAGTCTCGTTCCCGCCGCTTTTGTCAAATCGGGCTACACCTGCTTCGAACTGCTTGTCTGGATCATCTTGAGCGATCTGTGCCACCGCTTTCATTTCTCCCCCATCCAGGTATTCGGCTTCGGCCGCTCCGTCATAGCGGGCGCCGGCGTCATCGGGAGCTTGGTGGCGTTCACCTTCCTGCCCGGGATTTTAGAGGACCAATCGCAAACTGTGACGCTGTCGGCCATTATCGCCATCGCGCTCACCACGCTTTCCAATCTGCTCTTCTCCCACTGCAACATACTCGACTTGCTTAAGAACCCCGTCGATCCCCAGGCCACCTTCAAAGACCGCTGCGACGAGGTGTTTGATCTTTTCGAGCTGTCGCCCCGCCAGAAGGAGGTGGCGTGCCTTCTCGCATACGGGCGCGACGCGAACTACATCAGCGAGAAGCTGTTCATCTCAAAGGGCACGTTGAATTCGCACCGGCTCAATATCTACCGGAAAATGAACATTCACTCACGGCAGGAACTGCTCGATCTTATTCTCGGCGAGGATCAAGAGGGGCACTCGCCCACAAAAGAGAGTCCCCTAGCATAGGGGGCGACTCTCCGAGCCCCGCAGTCGATGACGGTCACGGGGCTCCTCTAGTTCATCCAGCTGGAAGATTGAAACCCTACAGAGACGCCACGTACTCGGCCGTCAAGCGCCCCAAGGTATTGGCCGTCGTGAGGCTTTCACCACCGATTGATGTGGAGTACTGCCAGCCAAACCGGCCTCCTGACGCATTGCCTGCGGCAAACAGTCCCGGGATCGGCCGGTAGTCTTTACCAAGTACGGCGCCGTTTTCATCCACGAGCAGACCCCCGACGGTCACCATGAGCACCCCCAGGGCCTTCGTGCCGGCAAAGCCATAAAATGGCGGGGTCTTAATGGGGAACAAAAGACTCGGGTCTTTTCCAAAATCTTCATCGAAACCTTTTTCGCACAGCTCGTTGTAACGCTCGATGGTTGCAACAAAATTCTCAAGCGACTGACCCGCGTACCCCAGGTACTTTCCAAGGGTCTCGTAATCATCTGCCGCATACAACGTCGGAGGACTCATAAGAGCCTTGTCCGCACCAGCCGTATTCTCCGCCTCATCGCCATCAGCGGATCCCTGCTCGCCACCCGCATAGGCCTTTTCCATCGTCTCATGCAGCCCGTCGAATCCTTTTTCGGCGTAGTCGTAGCTCATATGGCCGAAAGCCTGAGCTTTGATGAGCTCTTCCACGTTGCTATCAAACACGGAGCAAGTAACGCCGTCGGGCTGTTTCGCGCCCGGCATCGCTTGCAGCTCCGTAGAGCCGAAGCCCTCGTTGCAGTACCGTTTGCCGTCAGCGTTCATCCACAAGGAGGAGGTGGCCCCTATGGGATCAATAGGGCTATCCGTTGGATACCAGTAGGCTCCATCCATCGTGCCCATACAGGGATCCAATCGTCCACCGGCCCAATAGCCCATCTGAATACCCGATCCATCGCAATCCAAATTGCAGCTAATCTGGTCTTGCTCTCCCATACTTTCTTTGATCTCGTACAGCAGATCTTCTCTCATTTCCTCATTAGAGCCAAAGCCGCCTGTCGTGAGTATAACCCCCTTCGAGGCGTTCACCTTCACGTAGCCGTCGGGGCCAAGTCCGATAGCGCCAACTACCTTCCCAGCCTCATCTGCTACGAGCTGGCACCCCTTCGTCTCCCACAGCACTTCGGCGCCGCCCGCTACGGCCTCGTCGATAATGCCGCGGTACATTTTCTCCACTAGCTCGGTGGTCAAACGAGCCGTTCCGATCCATGTTTTCACGCCCGAAAACTCTCTTTTGAAAGGAATGCCTTCCATGAGATAGCAAATGTAGATGCTTTGCTTCTCCTCGTCGGTCAACCCCTCGATAAGCCAGTCGAATGTTTCTCCCACGTGCGTAATGTAGCGCATGATGAGACCAGGATTCGAGCGGTTGTTCGAACGAACCTGCCAATCATTGAAAAACTCCGTCACGTCCACCTCGGGAACGCCGCGACTTTTGAGGAACTCGGAATTAATATGCCCGTAAGAATGGCCTTTGAATAGAAGAGCGTCTTCCGAGGTCTCTTGCATGGCGCATACTTTGGCGCCGGCTTCAACGGCTGCCTTCATGGCGCAGCATCCCGCATGTCCTAGACCGATCACGAGGACTTCGCAGTCTCGCGTTTCCGCGATCTCGTCGTCGCCTATCTTGGCCGGAGCATCTCGCCAGCTGGCCCCCGCGATGCCCGCCTCGCCCCCGCTGGTTTGCGAAAGAGATTCTCCTCCACGACGCTGAGGCGCGCAGGCGGACAGCGCACCCATGCCGGCAATGCCTGCAAAGGCAGCTCCTCCTAAGAAGGCACGTCTCGATAATCCGTTTTCCATCTCGGTTCACCTTTCTCCTAGCACGTAGCTCCTCTTGAGGAGCTCTCATGGCGCATTCTAGGAACGATGCCTTTTTGCGCTGTCATGCAAAAAAGGTGAACTTCGTGAGGGGCGGCATGCCGCGTCGCCCGAAAAGAATGAAACTAGGCCTCCTCCATCATGTCAAGAAGCTCGCGGCGGGAGTGGATGCCGGCCTTCTCGTAAATCCGGCGCAAGTGTGTCTTCACCGTATTGGTGGAAATGAACAGTTTTTCAGCAATAGATGCCGCCGACCGGCCCCGAGCGAATTCCTCAAGCACTTCGAGTTCACGGGCCGAAAGCCCGATCTGCTGCGCCAAGCGTTTTGCCCGATGGGACACGGTGTCAATGAAGACAACGTCCGGCTTGCGAGACGCCTCCGCCTCCGCGAAAGACTCGCCCCGCGGCCGCCCCTCCGCATGCCGTATCGCGCCTTTGTCCTCGCCGAGCTCGTCCAGCGCAGAGCCTTCCTCGTCGCTCGCACCACTTTCATCGTCGCGAGAAGCACCTCCGTCTTTCCCTCTGTCAGCGCCCTCCTGCGCTTCCAGCATCGCAAGATCGCGCTCAACGGCCCGGCTGCGGGCCAGCCAATATGCGGCGATCGCGATAAGCGCAAGCACCCAAAACAACCCGAGCGAGATGGCAGAGAGCGCTTCCGAGGTTAGGACGCCCGACCCAATTGCCGCGCCGGCGACCAAGCGCCCGATCTGCGAGAAGGCGAGCAGCGTTCCCACCGTCCAGGCGAGCACAGGTATCGAGTAGGTGCGAAACGGCGGAGCATCGCGTCTGACGAGTATCCACGAGGTTATGAAAAACAAAAGATAGCCCACCATAATGGCGAGACGCGAGAACGACACATCACCCGCTTCCGCCGGCCCCGAGAGAAGCGCCAGCGCGAACAGGGGCAGGGCCATCGTCAATGCCGCATCAACGCGGAAAGGACGGCGATGCAAGGCGAACACGACAGCCATGAATGCGGCAGCAATGCCATTGGCAACCTGGATCGTGCAGGCAGCTTGCTCGCTGGCCATCCATCCATGCAAGTCGGTCATCACGCCGAAGACAAATGCCAGAGCCACGGATCCGGCAGCCAAAACCGCGTAGCGTAGCAGCACCGAGCGGACGGACAGACGACGCTGCGCGGCCCTCGCATTCGAAACAGACGCCCCTTTCCCGTCTCCCTCGTCGGCGCACGCGAACCACAGAACGAGAAAGACCGCGCATGATGCACCGAGGAAGGCCATGCGCGTCGGCGCCCCGGCGGAGAGCGGGCCCGCGAAGACAAGTGCGAGCGCGCTTCCGAGGAGGAGCCCGAGCGGAACCGCGCAGTCGGCGATGCCGTCCCGAAAGCGCAAGAACGCAACCAGCCAGCAGAAGAACAGCAGGCCGTTCAGAATCGGCCGCGCATAGACGAGGCCACCTGACGCGGCCGGCCAGAAGCCAACTGCGGCGCACCCGGCAAGAGCGACCGCCGCCGCGAGCGCGAGCTTTGGGCCTCGCTCGAGCGCAGCTCCACAACATTGCGCGACCCCCAACGCCGCCACCGTCGCACCAGAAAGAATCGGGACGACGAGCGACGAGATCCCCTCCCCCACAACTGTGGCGAGCGACGGCGCGAACCCTGCGGCCCACAGCATCCCCAGCCCGATAACGAATAGCGTGCTCGCAGCGGCTCTTCCCTGCGTCTTCACCACTCACCTCCATTGTCGCGCGTCACCTTGTCCAGTAGCGCCAGTATACCCGAGTCTTTCCAGCAAAAGGGCCTCTGAGCGCCCATTACTTCTTTTTGGGTGACAAATGATCGATAGGTTTTCAGGGTCATTTTCACTCCCAAAGGATGACAGCGTCTGGACGTGCGGCTCCTATCATGCGAAGCACACCGCTCCAACGGAGGAGAGCGCAACGAATCAGGGAGGTTCCCATGAAGAACAAAGGATTATCGCGTCGTGCGTTTCTAGGAAGCGCGCTTGCTGGTAGCACCATAGCCGCACTTGGCCTCGCGGGCTGCGCACCCAGCACCGCAAGCCAAGCCGCCGCTGAAAAAGCACCTGCATCCGACCTGGCATCAACTTCTTCAAACCCCAGCTTTCTCAATGCTCCCGAACCGATTGCCGATGCCGATATCACGACAACCAAAGATGCAGATGTGGTAATCGTCGGCTGCGGTATTGCGGGCATGGCCGCCGCGAGAGCCGCCACCGACGAGGGCGCTAAAGTCGTTATCATCGAGAAATCGGAGCGTTTCAACTGCCGAGGAACGATGGGTTCGCAACTAGGTGCGGTCAACAGCATTTATCAGCAGCAGGCCGGCTACCCCACTTTCGACACCGCCGCACTCATCAATCGCTACATGCAGGACACCCTGCAGATGGCAAATCAGAGCTTTCTCAAGCACTGGGTCGATCACTCCGGCGCCGACGTCGAATGGTTTCTCGAGCTTTGTCAGAACGTGGAGGTTCTCGAGCCAGGCGCCATGGTGCCAGAAGGCGGACTGAGCGGCAATGTGTACCTTATGCCCAAAGCCACAGCCAACCTAGAGGGTCGCTATCCCGCCTATCCTACGGCCATGAGCGTCAATTTCGACACATCCTTCCCCGACGACGCAGGCTTCTACTACCCCATGAAGAGCTTCCAGGAGCACATCGAGTCCCAAGGCGGCGAATTTCTGTACGCCACTTGGGGACGCCAGCTCGTGAAGGACGGCGATCGGGTAGTTGCCGTCATCGCGCAGAATGTCGACGGGGACTACATCCGAGTGAACGCCAAGGCCGTGGTACTCTCTTGCGGAGACTTCGGCAATAACCAGGAAATGGTGGAGTACTACGCACCCCAAGCGGCCAACCTGAACTGCACCTACAACTGCATGGACGCTAACGGCGACATATGCAATATCGGCGAGGGACATCAGATGGCCCTTTGGGCTGGCGCCGCCATGGAGAAGACTCCTATGGCGCCTATGAGCCACCTCTCCGACGTAGCAGATTTGCTGCTCGTCCGTCGCGACGGCACGCGCTTCATCAACGAGGATTTGGGCGCTCAATCGCTGAGCAACGTCATCATGCGCTGCCCGGGCGAAGTCGCCTACTGCGTGACCGGTGACGCCCAAGGCCCCAAGGTGCTGCAACCCGGCCCCGATGCCGTGAAACCAGAGCCTTCCGCCACCGTCGAAGAGGCTGCTGCCATCGTAGGGTGCGACCCCGAGGCCCTGAAGGCCACCATCGACCGTTACAACGAGCTGGTCGCCAAGGGCGTTGACGAAGACTTTGGGCGCGATCTGAGCAATGCTCAGCCGCTGGAGCCTCCGTTCTATGCGATGGCAAAGTATCCGGGCGGCTGCACCACGCTGGGTGGACCCAAGAAGAACGAGAACGCCCAGATTCTCGATGGCGCAGGGAACCCCATCCCCCGTCTCTACGGTGCCGGCAGCATGTGCAACTGCCATAACCACACCTATGGTATCTCCGGCGGCGGCAATGCCGAGAACATGGTCTTTGGCCGCATCGCCGGCGCGAACGCCG
>OLNN01003046.1_pt1 | contig 11000 bp, 10 predicted proteins | sample 1672141 | NCBI WGS metagenome assembly OLNN01 (sample SAMEA3136652, study PRJEB25190) | human gut metagenome | biome: human gut; feature: human-associated habitat; material: faeces | place: Austria | collected 2013 | reverse complement strand
CTCCCCTCCGGGACCAAACGAACCCGTCCCCTTTGGTCCGCATTCACGCTCAGGAGGCTCCCAGCGTGCAGAAACGCCACGGCAACGCAGGCGTCGTGTCGCAAGCGCTCAAAAAGGGCCGGCATGCGCCCCCGCTCACCGTCGGGACGCACAACCAGTAAAATAACGTCATCTGAATACCGCCCACATGCAGGGAGTTCCATGGACTCGGCAGCAACCTCTCACCGCGCGCGGCGACGCGCCGGCCTCTCGACCTCGCTCTGCGCCCTTCTCGCCTCGCTGTTGCTCTGCGTCGGGACGTTTATGCTCGTTCGCCCCTGCTACCCGCTTGCCGACGACTACGTGCAGCAGCTCTACGTGAGCGGCCGCCTCCTGGGCTGCGGCGCATGCGGGCTCATGCCGTACACGCTCTGGCCGATAAGCGCCCCCATGTCGGCGCTCTACCAGGTTCTGCCCGCCGTTCCCTGGTACGCCATCACGCTGTTGGCGCTCACGACGGTCTCGTTCTGGGCATGCGGAACGCAGGCGCTTCGCACGCGGCTGAGCGCGCCAGCCAAGGCGTGCGTCTGCATGGCGCTCGGCGCACTCGAGGTCATCTCGAGGTCATCTCGACCATGTACTTCACCTACACGGTCGTTGCCTTCCTCGCAACGTCCGCGGGGCTGGCGACGCTCGTGGCGCGCTCCTCGTTTGGGAGAGAGGGCCTCGGCGTCCCCGACGCCTGCGCGCTCGCGCTCGTATGCCTCGGGTTTGCCCTGCGACCCGAGTCGGGCCTGGGCGCGCTAGCCGTGTTCTCGCCGTTTGCCGTCTACGTCATCGCGCACAACCGCCACGCCGCACCAATCTGCCGCGGCGTCGTCACGGTCCTGGCCGCGCTTGCCGTCATGGCGACCGGCGGGCTTGCCTATGACGCCACGCCGGGATGGGAGAGCTATGGCGACTACCTTGGACACGGTCGCGACGCGCTTGACTACCCCGAGCTCACCGCCGACGAGATGCGCGAGATAGACCCGAGCATCACCGACGCAAGCGCCTCCATCCTCAACAAGTGGATCTTCATCCAGAGCGACCCCTTCGACGTCGAGTTCTTCGAGCGACTCGGGTCCTCTCGCGCACACGTCTCGCGCGCCTATCTCCTCGATGCACTCAAGGCCAAGACGACCTGGCTTGCACTTGGGCTCATCGCACTGTTCGGCGTTGCCGGGGCGGCGATGATGCGCAACATCCATGCCAGCTCGGCGGCACACGCCCTGGCCATGGGCGTGTGCGTCATGGCGCTCGCAAGCTGCCTGCTCCTGGCAACCAGGGCACGCGTGCGGCTGCACGTGGTGTTACCGCTGGCGATGGCCACTTTCATGGCGCTCATCGCCTGTTGCCAGGCACCGGAGGCCAAGCGCGGCGCGCACTGCGCCCACCGCGCGGCCAGCCAGTCAAGGTCTCGGAGCCGCCTGCGCCGCCTCGCGCTTCCCGTGGTTGTGGGCCTGTGCTGCGTGGGGGCCACGCTTGGCCTGTGGTTCAAGGCCGTTCGTCCCACGAGCGTCCAGGGCAAGAGCTCCCTCTCGCAGGACTACCTCAGCTACCTGCGCGAGACGGACGACATGGTGATCCAGGGCTCGGCCCAGACGGCCTTCATCGCGCGCGACGCCCTCGCCTTCGAGCAGGGCGCGTATCCGGCGAACGCGATCGTCCCCGGTGGCTGGATGGTATACACCGCCCCATGGCAGGACTTTCTCGCCTCGAGGGGGCTCTCGGACTCCGACCTCCTCGAGCAGCTCGCCCAGCGAGACGACATGACCCTCGTCACGGGCGAGGACACGGCGGAGACCGTGCGCGAGTTTGTCGAGGAGCGCCTCGGCCGCTCCGTCGAGAAGCGGTCCGTGCGTACCTTTGGCGACGACTCGCAGCTGTCCGTCTGGAAGTACTCGCTGACCTAGCGATCCATCGGCATCGCCTGCGAGCCCATCGCGTGCTCATTGGTGCAGCGTTTCTGCACGCTCAGGAGGCTCCCAGCGTGCAGAAACGCCACGGCAACGCTGGTGGCGTGCAATAACGCCACGGCAACGCTGGTGGCGTGCAATAACGCCACGGCAACGCTGGTGGCGTGCAGAAACGCCACGGCAACGCAAGCGTCGTGTCGCAAGCGCACAAAAAGGGCCGGCGCCCGAAGGCACCGGCCCTGTGTCCGCTCGATGTGTCGCAGCGTCAGCCGCCGAGGTAGGCCTGCTTGACGCGCTCGTCGTTCGCGAGGTCTGCGGCGTTGCCGCTCATGGACACCTTGCCCGTCTCGAGCACGTAGGCGCGGTCTGCGATGGAGAGCGCCATGCGGGCGTTCTGCTCCACGAGAAGCACCGTCGTGCCGGCGTCGTGCAGGGCCTTGATGATGTTGAAGATCTCCTGCACAAGGATGGGCGCCAGGCCCATGGAGGGCTCGTCGAGCATGAGCAGGCGTGGCTTGCTCATGAGGGCGCGGCCCATGGCCAGCATCTGCTGCTCGCCGCCGGAGAGGGTGCCGGCGCTCTGGCCCTCGCGCTCCTTGAGGCGCGGGAAGCGCTCGAACACCATCTCGAGCGAGTCTGCGACCTCGGCGGAGTTCGTACGCGTGAAGGCGCCCATCTCGAGGTTGTCTCTCACGCTCATCTGCAGGAACACGCGCCTGCCCTCGGGGCACAGCGCCATGCCGCGGCTCACGATCTTGTGCGGCGGGATGCCCAGCAGGCTCTCCCCCTCGAACTCGACCTTGCCCTCGCGCGGCTTCAGCAGGCCAGCGACGGTATTGAGCGTCGTGGACTTGCCGGCACCGTTCGCGCCGATGAGGGTGACGATCTCGCCCTCCTCGACGTCGAAGGAGATGCCCTTCACCGCGTGGATGGAACCGTAGTAGACGTTGAGGTCCTCAACGTGAAGGATGCTCATGCTAGGCCTCCTCATCCTGCTTGCCGAGGTAAGCCTCGATGACCTGCGGGTTGCTCTGGATCTGCTCGGGCGTGCCCTTGGCGATGATCTTGCCAAAGTTGAGCACCGCGATGCCCTCGCAGATGCCCATGACGAGGTCCATGTCGTGCTCGATGAGCATGACGGCGATGTGGAACTCGTCGCGGATGCGGCGGATGTTGTCCATGAGCTCGGCCGTCTCGGACGGGTTCATGCCGGCGGCCGGCTCGTCGAGCAGCAGAAGCTTGGGGTTCGTGGCGAGGGCGCGCACGATCTCGAGCCTGCGCTGGGCGCCGTAGGGCAGAGAGCCGGCGACGTGGTTGGCATAGACGCCCATGTCAAAGAAGTCGAGCAGCTCCAGCGCGCGCTCGTGCATCTGCTTCTCGGCCTTCCAGTACGAGGGCAGGCGGAAGACGGCCGGGGCCGTGTGCTCCTTGATCTGGTTGTGCAGGCCGATCTTGACGTTGTCCTCCACGGACAGCGACGAGAACAGGCGGATGTTCTGGAACGTTCGGGCCACGCCGGCGCGACTCGCGGCGGCGATGTCCATGCCGGCCGTGTCCTGGCCGTCGAGCATGACCATGCCGTGCGTGGGGTTGTACACCTTCGTGAGCAGGTTGAACACCGTGGTCTTGCCGGCACCGTTCGGGCCGATGAGACCGGCGATCTCGGTCTTGCCCACCGTGAAGTTGAAGTCGTCGACGGCCTTGAGTCCGCCGAACTCGATGCCAAGGTGGCGGCATTCGAGGACGGGACGCTCGTTGACGTCGCGCTCGGGGACGATGGAGTCGGAGGGCAGCGGCACCATCTTGGTGCGCTCGCGGCGCTCGGCGGCATGACGCTCGGAGGCGGTCGTGTTACTCATCGGCCTCACCACCCTTCTCGGCACGCCCGGCCTTGACGGGGCGCCTGAACTTGGCCTTGAGCGTCTCGAAGAACTGGTGGAGCGTGGGGTTGTTGGAGACGATCATCACGAGGATGAGGACCACGGCGTAGATGAGCATGCGCCAGTCGGAGATGGCGCGCAGCATCTCGGGCAGCACCGTGAGGACGGCAGCGGAGATGATGGAGCCGCGGACGTTGCCCATGCCGCCGAGGACGACGAACACGAGCACGAGGATCGACGTGTTGAAGTCGAACTTCTTGGGGACGATGGAGCTGTAGCCCATCGCGTAGAAGCAGCCGGCGGCACCAGCCAGGGCAGCGGCGACCACGAAGGCGATCATGCGGTACTTCGTGACGTTGATGCCCACGGACTCAGCGGCGATGCGGTTGTCGCGCACGGACATGATGGCGCGGCCCGTGCGGCTGTTCACGAGGTTGAGCACGACGGTCACGGTGACGAGCACGAGCACGATGCCGATTGCAAACGTGGACATCTTCGTGATGCCGGCCGCGCCCTGCGGGCCGTTGATGAGGAGCGACCCGCCCTGCATGCCGAGCGACTTGGCGTCGGTCAGCGAGAAGTGCAGGCCGTTGGCGTCGAGGCCCACGTAGAGGTTGTTGAGGATGTTCTTGATGATCTCGCCAAAGGCAAGCGTCACGATGGCGAGGTAGTCACCGCGCAGGCGCATGACCGGGATGCCGATGACGAAGCCGGCGACGGCCGCGATGAGCGCCGCGATGATGAGGGCAAGCACATAGGCGAGAAGCCCGTTGCCCACGATGCCGCCCATGACGGAGAACGCGACGACGCCCGAGAAGGCGCCCACGCTCATGAAGCCGGCGTGTCCCAGCGACAGCTCGCCGGAGATGCCCACGACGAGGTTGAGCGAGACGGCCATGCACACATAGGCGCAGATGGGCACGAGCTGGCCGGCGAGCGAGTTGGTGAGGATGCCCGCGGCGTCGAGCGCGGTCATGATGACGAAGAACGCGACGACGATGCCGTACGTGATGAGGTTGGACTGCAGGCGCTTGCTCATGCGACGGGGAGCGGCTGCGGTGGTAGTGGTCTCTGCCATGGCGCTACACCTTCTCCCTGACGGTCTTGCCAAGCAGGCCAGACGGCTTGACGAGCAAAACGACGATGAGCACGCCGAACACGATGGCGTCGGCGAGCTGCGTACCCACGTAGGCCTTGGCGAAGATCTCGATGACGCCAAGCACGAGGCCACCCACGAAGGCGCCGGGGATGGAGCCGATGCCACCGATGACGGCGGCCGTGAACGCCTTGATGCCGGGCAGCGAGCCGGTCGTGGGGATGAGCGTGGGGTACGCCGAGCACATGAGCACGCCGGCGACGGCGGCCAGGCCCGAGCCGATGGCGAACGTGAGCGAGATCGTCGAGTTCACGTTGATGCCCATGAGCGTGGCGGCGCCGCGGTCCTCGGAGCAGGCTCGCATGGCCTTGCCCATGCGGGTCTTGCCCGTGAACATCGTGAGGCCAACCATGACGACGACGCCCGCGATGACCGTGACGATCGTGATGGCGCTCACCACGAGCTGTCCGTCGAACAGCGAGACGGACGGCAGGTTGACCACGGACGGGAACGACTTGGTGTCAGATCCCCAGATGAGCAGCGCGGCGTTCTGCAGGAAGTAGCTCACGCCGATGGCGGTGATGAGGACGTCGAGCGAGGGAGCGTTGCGCAGCGGCTTGTAGGCCAGACGCTCGATGACGATGCCGAGCACCGTGCACGCCGCGATGGACAGCAGCACGCCCACCCCCGTGGGCAGGCCCAGGTAGTTAACGGCGCAGAAGCACACGTAGCCGCCAACCATGATGATGTCGCCGTGGGCGAAGTTCAGCATCTTGGCGATGCCGTACACCATGGTGTAGCCCAGGGCGATGATCGCGTACACGCTGCCGAGTGACAGGCCGTTGATGAGGTTCGTCAGAAAGCCCATGTCTTGCCGCCTCCTTTCCTTTCATGTTGCGAGAAACGCTCCGATAACCGCTTGGACCTGTTCCCGCAACCTTTCTCTCCTACCGACGAGCGGGGACCATCAAGCCGATGGCCCCCGCTCGCTCTTGACACTCTATTGGACGGCGCATCGTGGCTCGCGTCTGCGAAGGACGCTCGTCACGCGCTGCTGGCTAGTCCAGCGGCTGGTACACGCCGTCCTTGATGACCATGCCCTTGGGCTCCTTGGAGACCTCGCCCGTGTCCTTCCAGCTCATGTTCTCGCCGGTGAGGCCGGAGTAGGTGTAGCCGTCGACGATGGCGGCCTTGAGCTTGTCGCAGATGTCGGAGGCGCTCATGTCGGGGGTGCAGCCCGTCTTCTCAAGCAGCTCCTTGACGACGTAGACGCAGTCGTAGGCGTCGGCGGCAAACTGAATGGGCTCGTCACCGTAGGCGTCCTTGTAGGCCTTGGTGAAGGCGGACGTCTTCTCGTCGGTGGCGGTGGCCACGAACGGGGTGAGGAGCATGAGGCCCTCGGCGAGCTTCGTGTCGAAGCCCTCCACCGTCAGGATGCCGTCCATGCCGTCGCAGCCGAAGAAGTCCGGCTCGTAGCCCATGCCGTTGGCCTGCGTGAGGATCAGAGCGGCCGGGGTGTAGTAGATCGGCAGGAAGACGAGGTCGGCGCCGTTGTTCTTGGCGTCGTTGAGCTGCACGGAGAAGTCCGTGGCGTTGTCGTCCGTGAACGTGGAGGTCGAGACGATCTGAAGGCCCTGGTTGGCGGCCTCGGCCTCGAACTTCTTGTAGATGCCCGTGGAGTAGGCATCGGAGTTGTTGTAGATGACGGCGATCTTGGTGCCGAGCTGCTTCTTGGCCAGGTACTGGGCGGAAGCGGTGCCCTAGTTGGGGTCGGTGAAGCACATCTGGAAGACGTTGTCCTTGCGGGCGGTCGTCACGTTGCCGTCGGCGTCCTCCTGGCCGCCGATGACGTCGTTGGAAGAGGCGGACGGCGTGAGCTCGAAGACGTTGTCGGAGTTGGTCTCGGCGGAGACGGCCACGCAGGGGTTCGTGGTGGTCGGGCCGACGAGAACCTGCAGGCCCCAGTCCTTGAGGTTGTTGTAGGCGTTGACGGACTTCTCGGGATCGTGCTCGTCGTCCTGGCAGTTGTGCTCGAACTGAATCGAGCCGCCAGCGGCGTTGATCTCGTCAACGGCGAGCTGGGCGCCGTTCTTGGTGGCGTTGCCGTAGATGGCGGCGGCACCGGTCAGCGGGCCGATGTTGCCGAGCTTGAAGGTGGAAGCGTCGCTGCTGGAGCTACCGGCGCTCGAGGAGCCGGAGTTGCCGCAAGCAGCGAGGCCGGCGACGCTTAGAATGCCCGTGGCACCAGACAGCTTCACGAAGTTCCTACGGGACATGCCAAAACGCTTGGACTCCATCTTTCATCCTCCTCGTGCATGGCCTTTAGCTATTGACGGTCACGGGCGTGGAAGGCCTACCCCGCTCGTGGTGGTTGACTACGATAGCGGGTCGACTATGCAATAAGTCGAACGTTTTACTCTCGGTACCTCGTTTTAGCAGTGCGGAAATAAACGCATCAACCAGCAGATGGCATCGTTCGCGCGGCCAGCGGCACGGCTCGGACGGCAGCCCCGGCTCAGCCTAGCTACGGCAGATGTCGGCGAGCGTGGCGCCGAGAAACGCCGCGAGCTCATCGGGCGCGAGCTTGAGCGTGAGGCCAAGGCGTCCGCCGGAGATGTAGATGTCATCGAACAGCTGGGCCGTCTCGTCGATGAGCGTGGGGAACTGCTTTTTCATGCCCACGGGCGAGCAGCCGCCGCGCACGTAGCCGGTCGTGGGCTCGAGGTCGCGCACGTGCATGAGCGTAAGCGACTTCTCGCCGGCCGCCGCGGCGGCCTTCTTGAGGTCGAGCTCGTCCCCGGAGGGGATGCAGCACACGACGTGACCACCGTGCGGCGCCACGCACACGAGCGTCTTGAAGCCCTGTGCCGGGTCATAGCCAAGCATGTTGGCGATGCGCACGCCCAGGTCGCTCACGCCCGTGGGGTCGGGCTCGTCGAACTCGATGGCCTCATAGGCCACGCCGCCACGCTCGAGCTCGCGCATGGCGTTCGTCTTCTGCACGCGTTGCTTCCTAGCCATCGAGGTCCTCCTCCCCCGGCATCGCGATGGGCGGCACCCACTCGGGCTCCCCGCTCTTCTCGAGCCTCTCCTGCAGCTCGCGGGTGCGCGCCAGCACCGGCCCCAGGAACTTGCCCGTATAGCTCGCGGGACATGCCGCGACCTGCTCGGGCGTTCCGCTGCACACGACGGTGCCGCCGCCGTCGCCGCCCTCGGGGCCCATGTCGATGAGGCGGTCTGCCACCTTGATGACGTCAAGGTTGTGCTCGATGACCAGCACGGTGTTGCCGGCGTCCACGAGGCGCTGCAGGACGTCGAGCAGCTGACGGACGTCCTCGAAGTGCAGGCCGGTCGTGGGCTCGTCGAGGATGTAGAACGTCCGGCCCGTCTGCTGGCGGTGCAGCTCCTTGGCGAGCTTCACGCGCTGGGCCTCACCGCCGGAAAGCGTCGTGGCGGGCTGCCCCAGGCGGATGTAGCCCAGGCCCACGTCATAGAGCGTCTGGAGCTTACGCTTGATGCGCGGGATGTTCGCGAAGAACTTGAGCGCCTCGGTGACGCTCATGTCCAGCACCTGCGAGATGTTCTTGCCGTGGTAGGTGACCTCGAGCGTCTCGCGGTTGTAGCGCGCGCCATGGCACACCTCGCACGGGACGTAGACGTCGGGCAGGAAGTTCATCTCAATCTTGATCTGGCCGTCTCCCTTGCACGCCTCGCAGCGGCCACCGCTCACGTTGAAGCTGAAGCGGCCCGCGCTGTAGCCGCGCGCGCGGCTCTCGGGCGTGCTCGCGAACAGGGCGCGCAGGTCGTCCCACAGGCCGATGTAGGTGGCCGGGTTGGAGCGCGGCGTGCGGCCGATGGGGCTCTGGTCGATGTCGATGACCTTGTCGATCTGCTCGATGCCAGAGATCTTCTTGTACTCGCCAACCGGGCGCTGCGAGTGGTGGACGGCGTTCGTGAGCGCGGGCGCGATCGTGTCCGTGACCAGCGAGCTCTTACCCGAGCCCGAGACGCCCGTGACCACGGTGAGCGTGCCAAACTCGATGCTCGCCGTGACGTTCTTGAGGTTGTTGTGGGAGGCGCCCACGATCTTGAGCGCGCCGCGGCCGGGGTTCCTGCGCTCCCGAGGCACGCGGATGAGCCGCCGCCCCGTGAGGTAGGCGCCCGTCGTGGACTCGGGGCAGGCACAGATCTCGTCCGGCGTGCCCGCGGCCACGACCTGCCCTCCCAGCTCGCCGGCGCCGGGGCCCATGTCGAGCACGTAGTCTGCCGCGCGGATCGTGTCCTCGTCGTGCTCGACCACGATCACGGTGTTGCCCTGGTCGCGCAGGCGCTCGAGCGTGTGGATGAGACGGTCGTTGTCGCGCTGGTGCAGGCCGATGGAGGGCTCGTCGAGGATGTAGAGCACGCCCATGAGGCCCGCGCCGATCTGGGTGGCCAGGCGGATGCGCTGCGCCTCGCCGCCGGAGAGCGTCGCGGAGGCGCGCGCGAGCGTGAGGTAGTCAAGGCCCACGTCCACCAGGAAGCGCAGGCGCTCCACGATCTCCTTCACGATGCGTCCGCCAATGAACTCCTGACGCTCCGTGAGCCTGAGCGTGCGGAAGAACTCGAGCGACTCGCGGCAGCTCATGCAGCACACGTCGTAGATGGACTTGTCGCCCACCGTGACGGCGAGCATCTCGGGCTTCAGGCGCGCGCCGTGGCACGTGGGGCACGGCACCTCGTGGATGTACTTCTCGAGACGTGCGCGGAGCTTCTCGTTGGTGGTCTCGCCGTACTTCTCGAACAGGATGGAGCGCACGCCGGCGTAGGTGGTGAGCCAGTGGGTGTCGCGGCCGTCCACCGTGTGGTAGTCAACGCGGATCTTCGTGGCGCCCAGGCCGTCGAGCAGTGCCATGCGCACCTTCTTGGGGAGCTTCTTCCACGGGGTCTCCGGGCTCTCCCCAAAGTGGCGGCACACGGCGGCCAGAATCTGCGGGTAGTAGTTGGAGCGGCCGAAGAAGCTGCCGAACACGCCGTCTGCCACGGACAGCTCCGGGTCCTCGATGAGGGCCTCGGCGTCCACGATGCGGCGGAACCCCAGGCCGTCGCAGTCCGGGCAGGCGCCGTAGGGCGCGTTGAACGAGAAGTCGCGGGGCTGCGGGTCATCCATGGAGTGGCCGTGCACGGGGCAGGCCAGCGCAAGCGAGTACTGCAGCAGCTCGCCGGGCATGCGCTCGGGGTCGTCGCGGTCGGGCAGCAGGTAGACGCCCACCTTGCCGGCCGCGAGGCGCGTGGCCGTCTCCACGGCCTCGGCGATGCGCCCCAGGCTCGTCTCGCGGATGACGATGCGGTCCACCACGACCTCGATCGTGTGCTTGAGCTTCTTGTCGAGCTTTATCTCCTCATCGAGCTGGCGCACCTCGCCGTCGACGCGCACGCGCGAGAAGCCCTCGCCGCGCAAGTCGCCGAGCAGCTTGGTGTACTCGCCCTTGCGGCCAAGGACCACCGGCGCGAGCACGAGCGCGCGGCGCCCCTGGCCGGCAGCGAGGACCTTGTCGGCCACCTGGTCGGTCGTCTGGCGCTCGATGACGCGCCCGCACTCCGGGCAGTGCGGCGTGCCCACGCGGGCGTAGAGCAGGCGCAGGTAGTCGTAGATCTCCGTCACGGTGCCCACGGTGGAGCGGGGGTTCTTGCTCGTGGTCTTCTGGTCGATGGAGACGGCCGGCGACAGGCCGTCGATGGAGTCCAGGTCTGGCTTGTCCATCTGGCCGAGGAACTGGCGCGCGTAGCTCGAGAGGCTCTCGACGTAGCGGCGCTGGCCCTCCGCGTAGATGGTGTCGAACGCCAGGCTCGACTTGCCCGAGCCCGACAGGCCCGTGATGACCACGAGCTTGTCACGCGGGATTGAGACGTCGACGTTGCGCAGGTTGTGCTCGCGCGCGCCGCGGATGACGATTGCGTCGGAGGCCATGGACCGCTCCCCTGTCGTGTGCTTCTCTCGGCCTCACAGTTTAGAACATTCGTTCGTCTGCCGCCAGGGCGCCATTGGGGACGGGTTCGTTTGGTCCCTCGCCTTAGGCGCCGTTGGGACCAAACGAACCCGTCCCC
>OLNN01003044.1_pt1 | contig 11020 bp, 7 predicted proteins | sample 1672141 | NCBI WGS metagenome assembly OLNN01 (sample SAMEA3136652, study PRJEB25190) | human gut metagenome | biome: human gut; feature: human-associated habitat; material: faeces | place: Austria | collected 2013 | reverse complement strand
GAGCCGGATTCAGCATCAGCTCATTGGAAGCCTTGGGATAGGGCTGCGTACGTATCTTGTCGCGATAGGCATCGGGAGCATCGACAACCGGAGCCGGCTGAGGGTCGGAGACGGAAGCCGGCAATTCCTGGTCGGCACACGAGGACGACGCCAGCAATGACAAGGCCAACAAGGCAAATAACAAGTGTCTGAACATGAATATCTATATCTATGATTAAGGGATTACTATTCTAGGGAAGTCCCCCCTCACTTTGGTGAGAGGGACACTTCTTCTGACCTGCGGATTTATCCCATTCCGCCTCCCTCTTCTTCGCCTCCACCAGGAGTAGTGGAAGTGCCTTTATCTTCTTCGCCTTTCCAGCGGGTCCAGTGCACACTGTCGGGGGCCAGTGTGCGGGTAACGGCACGTCCTTGCGTATAGTTGGTTTCGGGGGTAAAGCGGATGCGAGTCAGTTCAATATCGTCGGCAGTCACCTTGTCGGGCGTGTCTTGCCCGCCCTTGCGTGCGGCAATGGTGTAGCGGAAGAAACCGATATCCTGCAGGTGGACGCTGCGACCGGCGTTCATGCCACGCGCCATGACACTGGGCAGCACTGATAGCACAGCCAGCACGTCGGCCTTGTGCACGGTAGACATTTCCATGATTTGTTCCACCAGTTCATCCGTCTCCATCGGACGGTCGGTAATAACGGCGTAAGGATAGTACTTGCCGTTGGATTTCAATTGTTTGGGTTTGAAATATGCCATAGTCTTTCAGATTTTCACCTCTTGCAGAAGAGGCAGTTAAACATTTGGTTTTCTGTGTCATTCTATAGTAATCGACGACACGGCGACTCGTTGGACACCAGACGGCGACCCGTAGGGTACGAGACGCCGTGTCGTCGGCAAGGCTTCGAAAGGGGGTTATTCGAAGATGGTCAGCATCGGACGGATAAAGCCTCTGGTGCTATAGGCTGCATCGGCCTGGCCAGCCTGGCATGTGTATGCAGAAGCCTCGGCTGCTGCATCATTGCCATTCCCAATGGTAAATACAGAGAATTTAAGACCCGAGTTGATGGTGCTCGACAACATATACCAACCGTTTGAAGCAACGGCTGCATCACCGCCGGGATTGGTCAAGAAGCTTTGTGGAGTCACGATTTTTGCAAGTTCGGCATCAGCCTCTTCACCAAAGATTTTTCCAGTCAACACCTCCAGCTGCTTATAGGTAGGGATATACCAGGAACTGATGTTAGCCCCTGAAACTGAGTTGCTTTCCAACCATGTTTTGTAACTGGTATAAACGCCACCTGTAAAGTCCTTGCAAACGCCTGTGGCGGAGTTCAGCAGATAATCCGTGGCAGTGAAACCTTGGAAAGTAGTGGCCGATGCGGTCAGAGTCGGAAATGCTTCTGCATCGGAGGCCGTCAGGTTCATGCGAGGCGTGGCATTGCCCAATGCTACTGCATAAGCCTTGATAGTCTTGGTCGCATAGCTTTCGCCATAGCTGGCAGAAGTATCATCGGTACCTGATATTGCCATGGAGAACACCACAGCCACTGCATCTGTAGCCTCAGCCACCACTTCGCCCTGGGCATTGATATAGGCACCTACCTTCAGTTCGCCTGCCGGCTGAGGTTCTTCGGGGTCGGTTTCTTCACCCTCGAAAGCGTCGTCAATCACAATTTCCACCTTGATTTTGTCATCGCCCGGCTCTTCACCCGGCTTCAGGCTGACGCTGGTGTTGCTTTGAAGATTCATCATCTGGTCAGGGGTAAGCTGGATGCTCTTGGTAGAGGTTCCGTCTTCGTTGCTGAAAGTGATGGTAGAAGTACGGTCTTCTTCGGCTACAGTAGCCAGCACATAGCAATAGAAAGCAAACTCACCATCAGTCAACACAGGCACGTAGCTATCGGCTGCAGCCTGAAGCTGTCCCTTAGTAGCAGCCTTGCCCGTAACGACGTTGAATCCGGCTCCTGCATAGAGATTAGGATTGATGCGAGTAAGACCCGTCAGGCCCAATGCTTCCACGTCAGCAGCCTTCACGGCAATGCGAGTGAAGGGGCGCTTTAGGGTAACGCTGCCTGATAAATCGCCGGTTGCCACGGCTGCACAGAAGGCATCGGCGGCAGGATTGTTGAACAAGTCGTTGGTTTTGTTCAAACGATAGGTAATGTTGGTCAAAGCATCGGCCTTGTAGATGGTGGTCGAAGTAGACGTATAGTCGTCACCGGCCACATAGTCGGCCCAGAACAGATACTGGGCAGCATCGGCATTCTTTTCAAACTCAAAGGTAGCCTTTCCGGCAGTCACGGGCTGCACCATGCGGGTGCCTTCGATGAGTGTCCCTTCGCTGTCCACTGCTTCCATGATGCAACGCATCACATATCCCTGTACATCAGCCACTGCACGCGTATCGGGTGTGGCACCGCTTACATTCACTGAGAGAACGACTTTACCGCCGTTGGTTCCATTGTTGGAGATGATTTCCTCCTGGCTGCACGCTGCCATAAAGAGCAGGGTGAACGCAGCCATCACTGAATAGAAAAAGTTCTTTTTCATGGTTACTTGAAAGTTTGATTTGTGAATAAATATAGTTATCTCAATTGTGCATAGTCTTCGTTCAAATGACCTCTACTTCCATGTCTATCTCGTCGTCGAAGTCGGGGTCGATGCCCACACCATCCTCAGCCAGGGCCGGGTCGGCCGTAAGGAAGTTGTCGCGAACGGTGGTAAGCATGCCGGGAGTGCAGCGCAAACGTATGATGGAGCGTGCCACGGTCTTGCTCTGGCTGTCCACCACTTCTACTTCCACAGGCACAGCTGTGTCGGTCTCGTTGCACAACACATAGTCAAAGCCTATCTCAAAATCCTTGACGGGTGTTTCGGGCAGGGTAAACTCCTTACTATAGCTCATGTAGAGCAGAGAATTGCGCAACTGTCCGGTGAGCACGTCAAAACCCATAGGCAAATAATCGCTGTACTTCACACGCACAGTGAACTTGTTGCCACTTACTTCGCCTGCTGAGACCTTGTCCATCAGCTTGTCGAGGTCGGTGGCCAGCAGGCGATAGCGTGCCACAGGACGGCTGAGGGTCAGTTCTAGAGGCACCTGCACGTTCCAGTCGTTACGATAACTGCTCAAGTCCACTTCTTGCATGGCATAGAAGGCGTCTTTCCAGTCGGTGTTGCCTTGGTAGCGTCCGTTGCCTATGACAGGAGTCAGGGTGGTGGTATCGTAGAACCAGTCGGCCTTCTGGTCGGCCTGCACATAGTCGGCCCAAACGGCCAGCCGGTAAGGGCGTGCGTGAAGTTTCAGGGATACGGGCACGGTGAGCAGGGTGCGTCCGTCCACCACTTCTTCGTAAACCACCTGCCGTACGGAAGTGGCGTCGCTCAGATAGGCATCCACAATAAAACGGTGCAGGTAGGCAGCATCGCCCTCTGCGCGGGTGGAGAAAGCTTTCGACGCGGCATCGGAAACAGTTAGACGAAGCGACAACTGTGCCTTAACCGTCACCTCAGTGGGGTCTACCCCCCACTCTCCTGTAGCAGTCATTTCGGGTTCTTCGTGCAACTGGCAAGAGGCCAACAAGAAGGTGCAACCGCTCAGGAGGCTGAAAATATGTCTGAATATCTTTTTCATTGTCTTCATATATTTAGGATTAAAGGCGATAGACCAGCGACAGTCCCAAACGAGTCAGTCCCCAATAGTGGCGGATGCGGGTATTAATCAATGCGCCGTTCTCTATATTATAATAGGTATTGTATTTCAGGTTGGCATAACCCACACCTACATTGAACTCGGCTCCCCAGTGTTGTCCCAAGGGCAGTTTGTAACCATAGCTCAGTCCGGCTCCCAGCAATGGACGACCGGCATCTTGATAGCGGTTGTCCTCCCACTTAAAGTTGAACCAGACAGCATGGGCATGCAACCCCAAGAAGTGTCCCCGTCCGACCTCGCTTCCCGTCCACCAGCGCAACTCGGGCTGTAAGGCAATGACACGAAGGGCATGTTCACGCTGCGCATCCCACAGACTCCACATCACAGGCAAGTCGAGAGTCATCTTGCGGTGTAGCTGCACTTCGTAGGCCAGGTTAAGCACACCGATGGCATCGAAAGCCACGTTAGTTTTCAGGGCATGATAGCGTGCCGGAACTGCTTGTTGCCGCACATCTTGCTGCCCGGCAGAAGTTCCTTGGCCAGCTGGTTTCCTACTGGAAGGTTTCTGACGCACAGGCTTCTTATTGTCCTTGCGTTGGGCTGTGGGCATCTGTTCTGCTTTCATTCCATCTGCTTCCTGTCGGGTATCACCTGCGTCGCTTTTCTTTCTTTTCCGGGCAACCTGAGGAGTACTGGTAGCTGCGGCTGCGGGAGCCTCACCGGCAACAGGTTTCCACACAGCGGTTTCTTCGGGCGCGGCAGAGGTCTGCACGCGGGGTTTCTCAGGTGTCTGTGCCCCACAGGCCAACACAGTGACCAGACATGAAACCAATACAAGAATGCGTATGTTTTTGAGATTCATGGCGAAATATATTGTTTTATTATGGTAGTACATATCAGATTTCCAACTCGGGCACTACGTCGCGCATGGTAGTGACGTAGCCATTCTCATCAACGATGGTCTCCTGTCCCTTGTAGGTAATGCTTACCTTGTCCTTGGTACTGCGTATAAAGAACGAGGGTGCACCTTCGGCCTTGAGGTTGACACTGATAAGCCAGCCACCGGCCTTAATGCGGCCGTCCTCCAGTATTTCGGGTGCCTTGGCCGGATGCTTTACAGCGTGAGTGTTAATAATGGTGCCAAAACGGTAGACTTTGGCTTTCTCCGACTTGGCGGTAAAATGATAATGGTTAGGATACTTTTTAAAGTTACCTTTATCATCGGCACGCAGCCAGTTATGGGCCGGCACAAAGAATTGGCTGGTAGTATCGGTCTGCAAAGCACCTGTAGAGAAAATGTAAGCATCTGAAGCTCCGCCTCGTCCCGAAAGGCCCTGTACATGAATATAACGTTTATCTGTCTTATCCACGGTCATTGGTTGAGTCACCGTATGCAACATAAAGGTATAGTCAGCCGGTTCGGATGCTTCCAACTCATCGTAAATGAAAATATAGCCGGTAGTACCCAAGTTAACGATGTGACGACGGAATTTCGTAAGAGGTACATCATCCCAACCATTTTCTGGTGTATAATGTACATCGCTCTGTTCACCACGTTTCAACCACAGCGGCGAGATTACCTTACCGTATGCATTGGAAGCGTCACCCAGCACATAGCCTATTTTCTCTCCTACATAATAGCGGGGAATCCATCCATAACCTTCCACACCTATGCGTTGCCCCATGCCATTGACAAGAATTGTATTGTGGGCACGAGTACCACGATGACAAAGCATGCTATGTACATCAGTAAATTCAATGTGGTGGCCACTGCTGTAGAAAATGGGCTTGCCGCCAAAGAAGGTGTTGAAAGCATTCTGGTTGGCCAAAGCATGGGAAGTAGAACCATAAGGGCTACTGCGAAAGCTCCACATGGCATTGCTGCCCACACGGTCCCAATTAGTCTGGAAAGATGCCAAGCCGGTTTCAGGGAAAACATATCCCCAAGGCAAAGCTGTCAGGCCGGGGCCATCAGGCAAAGCTTTATCACACTGCAGCCGGAACCAGGCCAAATCACCGGGCTTAGCCAGCAAAGCCTTCTTCAAGTAAAGGGGTTCGACTTTAAGGGTACGGCGTACAAAGTCGGCTGCATAAGTATTGCCGGTAAGACGAGCCAAAGCATCCAAATAACCGATACGTATGCTATTAGGACGCATAACATTCTGGTGTGAACTGCCATTACCACCCGATTTGGAGAAAGGAGGCTGCTGGAAGATGGTATACATTACATTGTTGGTATACCAAGGATCACTGAAGAAATCAAAACCTGTAAGTTTTGTATAATAATAAGGCACTTCAATAAGAGTACGCGTATTGACCGTGAAATAGGAATCACCATTGTGCCAACCTCCATCTTTGTTCAAACCCGGAAAGCGCGCCAACCATACGTTGTAGCAATAGTCAGTCCATGTATCGGCCTCGGGCAGCTCGCCATAAGTGGCAAAAGCAGCCATGGTTAGAATACGTAGGGTCATTTGCCAGATATGATTTTCGGCAATGTGATTCTCCATATAGTTATTGAAATGATTATACATGCCGGTACCTTTCTGACGAATATCATCAAGAAGTTCCTTCTTTTGGTCAGCAGTCAGCAAGTCATAAAACGAATCATAGGCCATGGAACAAAGCGACAAAAGTGTGAAATCGCCTTTGACATTTTGATTCTTATTCCAGTCTGACATGGTCATAACACGTCTGATAGCCTCGTCAGCATATTTTTTGTCTTTGGTCAGAAGATAAGAGCGTATCAGAGCTTCCACATTCTGTTCCTCAGCGTCGATGATGCGACGGCTCTCACGGGTAAGATAAGAGTTTATCTGCATCTGGTTAGTAAGGTTCTTCACTTGGTCAGTTTTGATGTCTTTCACATCTTTCATGGGTGTCTGCAATACCTTGTCGGCCCGCTCCAGATACCATTGTCTTTCCGGCTTGGCCACACTGCCGGCTATGAAAGCATCCCATTCGTCTTTCATGACCCACACACGCGGATGACTTTTAGGTACTTTGGTTAAAAGTTCCTTTAGCGAAGGAGGACAAAACTTGGCATCATTCTTACCTACAGTCAAAGTAAGTACTTCACTCCACTGAACATGCCCATCTTTTACATAACCATACTGCCAGAACCATTTACCCGGCTCCAATGTTTTTTCCGGATTATAAAAAGGCCAGCGTGTATCTACTTCCACCCTATTACGAGTGAACTCCTTATCACGGGCATACCTTATCTTATAAGCCAATTTCGTTTTATCTACTTTCTTACTGAGATGTTCAAATCCATCCATTGGTGCACCATCCGACTGTGCTTCAACCGGCAAAGGCCATTGAAAAGATATGAAACGGTCATCAATCACGGCTCCGTCAAGCGGAGAAGGAGTAGCACGCGACTCATGCATCAATGATTGTTCAGTTAAACGGATGTTGGCAGTGGGCTGTGCCAGCAGTGGCAAGCCTACAGATGCCAGAAATAGTGTAACAAAGATTTTTCTCTTCATGGTATTTTTCCAATAATAAAAACCAACTCTATATTTTACGTATGCAAATATCAGAATTCACATCCGGTTTATATTTCTTTATTGTCTTTTTCCACTTTCACTTTTGATGAAATATCTATCATTTTTGTCCATCAGACTGTTACTCATGTCCAAACTCGCAGTATATTCATCTGGGAACAAAGCGAATAATAGAATAAGGACCAGGAGTAGGATGCTTTTTCATCCATTCCAGCAGAAGAAGCCTATGCTGCTTCAACTGTTCCTTATATTTGGCCTCAACAGCCAAGTTACGCATCTCTCCCCTATCGCAATACATATCATACAACATTTCACGATTTTTCCCTGCTTCATACAACACATACTTATATTGAGGAGTACGTACCATCCATCCACAAGTACCTCCGGTTTGGGCAAAAAGGGTTTCGGTCACCACATACGCCTGATGTTCCATCTGTGTGTTGCCGCTTTCTGCCACTTTACAAAAACTGACACCACATGCCCCAGTCGGAGGCTTGATGCCAGCCCACTCACAAATACTGGGCATAAGGTCAACTCCATTATTAATCAGCTGAGGCATGACAGTGCCGGCATTTTTTCCACCCGGAAGGCATACTACGAAAGGCACGTTGACCACTTCCTCATAGAGTACAGTCTTTTGATTCCATTGATGGGCCGCAGCACCATCACCATGATCGGAAGTAAAAATAATCACTGTATTCTCCCATAATCCCAATCGTTCTATTTCGTCCACAACCTTGCCTATCTCTGCATCAACATGCTCCACCAAACGATAATAAGCATTCAGATAACGACGCCAATCATCTGGAGTATAATTGCGTGTAGGATACAAGCGGTAACTCTGTTCACGTTCATAAGTCAGTACATCAGCATCGTAAGGCGACACCGGGAAATTTGCCGGCAAATTGGGACAATCGGCCAAATCAGCCTCTGGTAACTGCGCAAAGGGAGTATTTTGGCAACGTGCATATTCGCATATATTATGCGGATTATCGAACGATGCTACTAAAAAGAATGGTTTGGAATGCGGACGACGCAAAAAGGCTACTACCGATTCAGCCAATCCATTATCATTATGACCATGCAGATTTTCAAAACCAAAGGCATGAGAAGCCGGTAAGGAATTTGTGTTCACATGCCACTTGCCGGCATAGGCTGTTTCATAGCCAGCCTGCTCCATCAAAGTTCCCAATGTACGAGTGCGCAATGAATCGGGCATAGGTGTTTCGTTCTCAGCCATACCAATCTGTGACGGTGTATATCCTGTAAACATGGAAGCACGCGAAGGACCACTCAGAGGTAACGAACAGTACGCATTCGGAAAGCGCAAACCATGCGCAGCCAAACGGTCCATATTAGGAGTCTGCAAATCAACATTTCCCGCACAGCTCATGGCTGTTGCCGTCTGTTGGTCGGTCATGATATAAATGATATTAGGACGTTCCTTAGCATACAAAGCCATAGGAAACAAAACACCAACCAACAGTGAAGGAATTATATATCTACTACCTGACATAAATGTTCACTTTATATTGAAAATATCACTACTGTTTCTTTTATTGCCGAACATAGCCTACATATTTGTTCAAAGCCTCCAGATAATAATAGTCAGCATAGTTAAGAGGAACATCAATTTCTGAACCATGTGGTAACGAGCCGGTAGAATGCTGTAATATAAATCCGGCATTTGTCCCTTTGGCAGCCAAATAGTCCTTACCGGAAAGACTCTCGAGTATTCTGCGAGCATAGTCAAAATACTTATCTCCATCCTGTACCAAGCCACTCAAATCAATCAAAGCTGAAGCTATAACAGCCGCTGCCGAAGCATCACGAGGCGTATCAGGCTGAATCGGCGCATCCAAATCCCAATAAGGAATACAATCTTCGGTCGTAATGCGACGCATAATCATATCGGCTACCCTAACTGCCTGTTGCAAGAAGGCCGTATCCTTTGTCTCTTTATAACAAAGTGTATATCCATATACAGCCCAGCCCTGTCCTCTTGACCAAGACGAATTATCGTTCTTCCCCTGAAACGTCTGTTTAGTTTCTACAGAACCGTCACTGTTGTAACTAACCAAATGATAACAGCTATAATCGGGACGGAAATGATTTTTCATCGTCGTGATAGCATGAGTTACGGCTATATCAGCATATTTAGGATTACCCGTCAGCTTACTTGCTTTAAACAACAACTCCAAATTCATCATATTATCAATAATAACCGGATAATGCCATGTTCCGAAATCCCATGAACGAATACAACCAACCACTGAATCAAAGCGACTACACAAATTATCGGCTGTTTCTACCATTACTTGTACAATCGAATCGTGAGGAGCCAAACGCAAAGCATTACCGTAACTGCAATTCACCATAAATCCTACGTCATGAGTATTTTTCATATAACGTACCAAATTCAGTTTATTGGTAAACCGTATAGCCTGCGCTTTCAATGAATCATTGCCTGTCAACTCATAAGCATACCATAAACTCCCAGGAAAGAAGCCACTAGTCCAATCGGCCAAAGAACACAATCTTCTTTTTCCTATTAACTCCTGAGATGGATTAGGATGAATGGAATCGATATTGACTTTATGTTCCAACTGTTTCTCCAGAAACTGCAGTTCATAACCGGACCAAACTGTACGCGGCATTTTCAATGAATCCTCTAAATCGGTTGCTGTTGACAATAATTGATATACTGCTGCATCTTCAGCCTGCTCTATCCACGTATCGTGCGAAACTGAAGTATGATTTTTGCAAGCTGTCAATCCAAAGAGCAAAGCAGTTCCAATAAGCAAATAATTTTTTCTCATGTTCATGGTTCTTGTGATTTACAGTATTTACATATTACAAAAAAAGTGCTGCCGAACCTTTCTTTGTCCGACAGCACAAAATTAAACCATGAATAACGAACCGACTTTCAAATGCGATTTCTCTTATTTCGATTCTGTTGAAAAGACTATTCATTCTGTTGAATAGACTTTCATTTCTGTGCAAAAAGACGACTTATCTTCCTTCCTTGGCGTATTCAGAGGGCAAACAGCCAAAATATTTCTTAAAGCTTATGGTGAAATAAGAAGGAGTATTGAAACCCACCATAACACTGATTTCGGCCACACTGTACTTACCTTCTTTCAGTAACTTGCATGCCATGTTCAAACGCATTTTCCGTATAAACTCATTGGTTGACTCACCTGTCAGCGCTTTCATCTTCAAATGCAGATTGGAACGACTCATGCACATTTCTTTGGCAAATTCATCGGTAGAAAAATCTGTATCATCCAAATGACGCTCTACTATTTCCATGGCCTGTTTCAATATTTTTTCATCCAATGGATTAAGTGCAATCTTTTCTGGTACAATCTCATCCGATTTGGAATAATATTCTATAGCCATATAACGGGTACGGAACAGGTTGCGAATCTTTGCAACCACTACATTCAGCACAAAAGGTTTCGGAATATAATCGTCAGCTCCTACTTGCAATCCCTCCAATTGCTCCTTAACATCAGCCTTGGCCGAAAGAATAATAACCGGAATATGACAAGTATTCATATTCTGTTTAATAGAACGACATAACTGCAGACCATCCATCACCGGCATCATCACATCGGTCAAAACAAGGTCTATTTCCTGTCTCTTCAATATTTCCAGAGCCTCCTCTCCATTTCCAGCCGATTCTACCTGATACAAATGACCTAACTCTTCTGACAAGTAACGACGGATATCCACATTATCCTCCACCACCAGAATATGTTCCTTCTTTGAGGTCCTTTCCTCCTCCTGTTCCTTTTCGCCATCAACTATCTCCTCTTCCGGCATGTCTTCCAGAAGCTTGTCTATGGCTTCAATAAAACGCCAC
>OLNN01003042.1_pt1 | contig 11021 bp, 9 predicted proteins | sample 1672141 | NCBI WGS metagenome assembly OLNN01 (sample SAMEA3136652, study PRJEB25190) | human gut metagenome | biome: human gut; feature: human-associated habitat; material: faeces | place: Austria | collected 2013 | reverse complement strand
GCAGATAGATCCCATCCACATAGACATACGGATATCGTCCGCCTTGCAGAGGACGACACACCATTCTGAAAGGAGACAGCAACTCTGCACATAGCAATCTGGAGACTCTTTTTCTGCGAAAGTACTAAATCTTTGGTCGGATCTTTGTGGAAATCTTATAAGGAAAGATGATACACACATTGGTTCACCCTTTCGGCACCTTCATTAAAAAGTCAAATACAAATTCCATAACGATAAGCTCCCCTTTCGGCCGCATCCACACATCGTCCGCGCTTTTTATCAGGACGGCAACTATTTTCCTCGCAGCCGCGGGACACATTTCGTTCATGAGAAAACAATCCGTAGATAACTGTATCCTGCCAAATGCCCTGTCTGTCTGCACCGTGATGTCCAGGGTCAGGATCTCCGCCATCCGGATTGCTTCTGCGGAAAGCTCCAAAAAATATTTGATCCTCTCCTGGTTAATGATGGGAAGCATAAACTTTTGGACTAAACAGGTAACCTCATGTAACAATCTCTACCTGAAACGTAAGAAAAAAAATAAAACGTCATGCCCTGCGATTTGGCCGCCTTTCCAAATCCGCGGGGCATGATTTTTATCCAGTTATATTTACGATAATTTAATTGTGCATTATACACATAATTTAACTTCAAAATTTTCTGCTTTGACTTCGACACTTTTAGAAGCTAAAAGATATGATTATATATCTTTGATGCAAAATCAGCCTTACCAATACCAGGCTGGTTTTCGCTATTCAATACGTATTCAATACGAAGGCTATAGGCCGAAAGCCAGGCAGCCCGCATTATGCTCCCGGACATAGCAAAAGGACCGTGAAACGTAAGTTTCACGGTCCTTTTGACGGGCTGATCTGACGGCCTCTGTTTGGTCCGAGTGGCGAGAGTCGAACTCACGGCCTCTTGAACCCCATTCAAGCGCGCTACCAAACTGCGCTACACCCGGTCACTCCGGGTCGTCAATCAGCGTATATTATTATACCGGCCCGTATAGCGTTTGTCAAGAGGGAAGCCCCTGTTTTTGCATGTTTTTTTACAAAATCCCCTCGGCAGTGCGGCTGCGGTGGGGCGTGTGCGTGGGTTCGTCAAAAAAAGCTACATCTACAGCACGGGCCACAAGGGGAGGCGTCTTACCGCGAAGGCCCCCTTGCGACCATCCAAACACAACAAAAAACAAATTAAGATGCATAAATTGCGCCTTCATCACGCCGCAGGCACGGGAAAACCTGCCGAGAAGAGGCTCCCACCGGTCTATTTGGCAGGAAATTCCGTCGAAAATCCCTGCATACCGGTTGCGAACGGAAGCGACGTGCGCTATAATGGTAGATAATTGGGTTTCGTGCAGCTGTCCGTGCGCCAAAGCACGACATAAATAAAATTATGAATAGTTAAAGCGAAAGGGGCTTCCATGGTCGGCGTCGTCATTTCAAACTATAACGGCTGGGCGGATACGGTCAAGTGCCTGGAAAGCCTGCGGCGGCAGACTTTCCGGGACTTCCGCGTCTACCTGATTGACGATGCCTCCACGGACGATTCCCCCGCGCAGCTGCGCGCGGCCTTGCAGCCCGGCGATGTCTTTCTGCCGCAGGCGCGCAACCTGGGCTTTGCGGCGGCCAACAACCTGGGCATCCGCCGCGCATGGCAGGACGGCGCGGACGCGGTGTTGCTGCTCAACAATGATACCGCCTGCGCGCCCGACCTGCTCGAACAGCTGCTGCGGCACACGCCGCCCGGCGCGGTGTCCTGCCCCAAAATGCTGTTTATGGACCCGCCGGACGAGATCTGGTTCGCCGGCGGCACGCTGGACCGCCGCCGCTGTACTGTCACCCATGAGGGCGGCCACGCCAAGGACGGCCCGGCCTACAACCAAAAGCGGCAGGTCAGCTTTATCACGTTCTGCTGCGTACTGCTGCCGCGCGCGGTGATTGAGCAGGTCGGCTACCTGGATGAAAGCTTGTTCATGTACTGCGAGGACGTGGACTACTGCCTGCGCCTGGCCGATGTCGGCATACCGCTGTGGTACGTCCCGCAGGCCAGGCTCTGGCACAAGGCAGGCGGCACGGCGGGCGGGATGCTTTCGGTATATTACATCACCCGCAACACGCTGGCGCTGCGCTGCCGCGGGCGCTCGCGGGCCTTCCGCTGGGGGCAGACGGCCAAAGCGCTGCTGGCTGGCGGCGCCAGCTGCCTGGCCGCCGCGCTGCTAGGTCACCGCCACGGCCGCAGCTACGGCCGCTGGCGCGGCGCGGTGGACTTCGCCAAAGGCGTTACAGGCCGGTTGCCGGAGCGCCGGAAAGGCGGTGATTAAATGCAGGAATTGATCTCGGTCGTGGTGCCCGTATACAACTGCGGGCCGTATCTGGATGCCTGCCTTCGCAGCCTGACCGCCCAGACCTGGCAGAACTGGGAAGCAATTTTGGTCGACGACGGCAGCACCGACGATTCGCCCGCCCTGTGTGACGCCTGGGCGGGGCGGGAGCCGCGGGTCCGGGCGCTCCACCAAAAGAACCGGGGTGTCTCGGCCGCCCGCAACGCCGGTATGGCCGCCGCGCGGGGCCAGTACCTGGCATTTGTGGATGCAGACGATTGGGTGGAGCCGGAGTTTTTGCAGGTGCTGCGGGAAACATTAGGCAGCGCGCAGCTGGCCGTTTGCTGCGTGCACGACCCTTCCGATTGGAACGAAAAAGTGCGGGACGAAACGATCCCCCTGGCGCAGTTCCGCGCCACGCCCTCCCGCTACGCGAACCCGGTTTATACAAATTACCCCTGCAATAAGCTGTTTTTGGCGGATATTATCCGCCAAAACGGGATATGCTTCCCGGAAAATGTCCGCCGCTGCGAGGATGCCTATTTTGTGGCGGATTATCTGCTTTGCTGCAAAGAAATTGCGGTCACAACGCAAAAACTTTACCACTATGTTCAACGTGAAGGTTCTGCTATGCACAGCTTTTATGAGGGCGTGTGCGACGACGAGATACCGCTGATGCAAAAGCAGTACGAGTTGTTTCATGAGCACCCACTGCCAGAAGCAGAGGAACAGGCCTATCGGTTATGGGAGTGGGGGAAAAACCTGTCTATATTGCGGTATATAGTCGAATACGCCCCGCGTCGACAGCGAGCACACCATATTAGGAAGCTGGTGTCTGACGCGCACTTTTTTGTGCCGACTGAGCTGTTGGGGAAAAAGGCCGGGGTATTGGCCTTTTTGGTTAAAGTGAAAGCATATTACTTATTAAGCTGTCTGGTAAAAAGTATGTGATTGAATTTTTAGTGATTTGGTAAAGGAAGATAGAGAATGCAGGAAAATGAAAAGTATCTTTTTTCTGTTGTTATAGCGGTGTATAACGCGGAAGAGTATCTGGAAGAAACGGTTCAAAGTCTGATCAATCAAACCATTGGCTTTGAGAAGATTCAGCTGATTTTAGTCGACGATGGCTCGGTAGACCAAAGCGCGCTGATTTGCGACCGATATGCGGCGCAATACAGCAATGTGGTGGCGCTCCACCAGCAGAATACCGGCGTGTCTACGGCCCGAAATCTGGGGCTTGCACATATCAAGGGCAAGTATGTCAATTTTCTTGATTCCGATGATAAATTGTCTCACAACGCCATGGAAGAGGCTGCCGCCTTTTTTGCGGAATACCAGAGCCAGACCGATGTCGTTTCGATGCCTTTGGTCTTTTTTGATGGGCAGAGGGGTCAGCATGTACTAAATTATAAATTCAAAAAAGGTACGCGCCTCATTGATTTGAAAACAGAATATAATGCGATTCAGCTCTCCATGTCCAGCACTTTTGTGAGTGCAGAGGCTTTGAAGGGGAAGAAATTTGACACCAGACTGGCTTATGCGGAAGATGCCAAATTGATGCAATCTATTCTTATTGAAAAAGAAACGCTCGGCGTTATCCCGAAGGCCACCTATTACTACCGCCGCCATTCTAATGGAGCAGGCTCGGCAATTCAAAGTTCTACCCAGCGCAAGGCATGGTATTTGCCATATATGACGTATTTTCAGCATGAGGTATTGGATTGGTTTGTAAAAAAAGAAGTAGTGGTTCCCAAGTTTATCCAGTTTACATTGCTCTATGATCTGCAGTGGCGAATCAAAATTAGTAAAATCCCCGTTGGTGTATTGACCGAGCAGGAAGAGAAGGACTACAGGGAACTGGTGGAAGAAATGTTCCACTATTTTGATGATGACGTGATCTTGGCGCAAAAAAATATAGGCAAAGCATATAAACTCTATATTCTGCGTGAAAAGTATGGACATTTGGCCGGGCGCATTTTCGACGGGGAAAATATCTTCCTGACCTATGGGAACCGGCTTGTCACATGGCTTTCGTCCTCGCCTTGCAAATTAGAATTCTTGACCTTAAAAAAAGATCGTTGTGTGCTGGAGGGCACATATGAAATGTATGAACCAATCGGCCCGGAATCCGGTTTCCAGGTTCGTTTTGGTGATACATTTTTTACTGCGGAAGTATCGGCAGACCGCAAACCGGTCTGCTCCCTGGGAACGGAGATCATGTACCAGCTGTGCTTCCGCGTAGAACTTCCGCTGGAACAAGAGATGCAGCCCCGGCAGATCCATTTCTATTATGTATGGAATGGGAACCGCGTGCACTGCAATGCTTTGCGATACGGCAAATTCTTTCCGCTTACGGGTGCGTATGCCAACGCCTATTTCGTTGCTAACAGCTGGAAGCTGACCAAAGGCAGGCACTGCCTGCATATTGCGCAGATCGGACGCAAAGAACATCTTCGCTGCGAATGCCGTTTTTTGAAAGAATTGTGGAAAAAGAATAACGAGGGCGCAAGAAAGGCGGTTATTGCCCGAATCATCCGGGGAGTTGCGAAAACGGTTTATAAAAAGCCTGTCTGGCTGATTTCAGACAGAGAATCGAAAGCGGATGATAATGGCGAAGCATTCTTTCTCTATATGCAGCAGCATAAAGAGATCAAAACTGTTTTTATGCTCAAAAAGGATTCTCCTGATTTTCAGCGCTTAAAAAAGGTTGGTACAGTTCTGCCGTATTTTTCGTACAAGCAAAAAATGGCGGTTCTGCTGGCGGACTGCATCATCTCAAGCGCAGGGGAAGACGAAGTGGGCAACCCGTTCGGGAATTATAAAGATGCCTATAAGGATGTTTTGACGAATATCCCGTATGTGTTTTTGCAGCATGGGATTATTAAAGATGATCTTTCCGGCTGGTTGTGCAGAGAAAGTAAGAACCTCGCGGGCTTTGTAACATCAGCCTTCCCAGAGTATCAATCGATTATGAAGTGCCCTTATCATTATAAAGACGGACAGGTTTGGCTTACAGGCTTGCCGCGGTATGACCGCCTGTATTGCGAGAAAAAGCGATTCGTTACGGTTATGCCCACTTGGCGCCGCTATCTAATGGTTGGAAGGGACGAAATGACCGATGTTTGGAAGATTTCCCCTGATTTCAAAAACAGCTCATACTTCCAGTTTTACAATGGTTTGATCAACAACGCCAAATTGTTGGATGCAGCGGACCGTTTGGGCTTTCAAATCCAGTTTTTCCCGCACCCGGCCTTGCAGCCTCATTTGTCTATATTTGACCGGAATGACCGCGTCAAAATGCTTTCGTTGGATGCACATTACCGCGACATTTATGCCGAGAGCGGACTGGTGATCACGGACTATTCTTCGGCCGTTTTTGATTTTGCTTATTTAGAACGGCCGGTGATTTATTGCCAATTTGATGTGGATGAATTCTTTGCGGGCGAACACACATATTCAAAAGGCTATTTTGATTATGAGCGCGATGGCTTTGGCGAAGTAGAGTACGATTTAGAACACACGGTAGACCGTATCATCGAGTATATGGAAAACGGCTGCCAGATGAAAGAAAAGTACAAAAAGAGACGCTCCAGCTTCTTTGCTTATCATGACAAAAACAACTGCCAGCGGGTGTATGAAAAAACCATACAAATGCTTGCGGAACGAAACGACTAACAAGAATCCGGCTATAAGTGCCTTATTATCACAATCTGTGTTTTAAAGAGTCGGAGGAAAGAAATGATATTTTTCGTTCTGGCAATAACTTTGCTAGCTTTGCTCACCAGTAAGTTTAATTTTGAGGCGCCGCATCTGGACTATATTTCAGCGCAAAGAACGCTTCCAATAAAGGGTGCTTTTGTTCTTTTGGTGTTTGCAAGCCATTTCTGCAGTTATGTAGAGTTTGAAAATGTGTATGACAAAGCCTACTTGGTTTTCCGCAGTTTTATGGGGCAACTGATCGTTGCGCCGTTCTTGTTTTATTCTGGTTATGGCGTGCTGCTTTCGGTGATCAAAAAGGGCGAAGAATATGCGAAGGGGCTTCCTTTAAAGCGTATTTTTAAGGTTTGGCTTCAATTTAACTGTGCGGTAGCTCTGTTTCTGGTCGTTCAAGTCCTTCGGGGGAAAAGATACACGTTGGGACATATGGCGCTCACAAGTATCGGCTGGGCAGGCATAGGAAACAGCAACTGGTACATTTTTTGCGTTCTTTTCCTTTACCTCTTTGTTTGGATGGCGGCAATGGCGTTTTCCGCTGAACAGCCGAAGGACCGTTTTCCGATGCTGGCGACCGTGACGATATTGACGGTTTGCTTTGTCTACGTTGTGGCCAAACTAAAAGGTGCGGCAGGCAGCTATTATTACAATACGGCTATTGTGTTTGTGGCAGGGGGATGGTATGCGGCCTATCAGGTGAAGATAGAGAAATTTGTGCTTGATAACAGGAAACGCTTCTGGCTGATAATGCTTGTTACGGCCTTGGCCTTTTTTATCCTGCATAAGGAGCGGGGAGCACTGATATGGTATGAGTTTCACGCCGTTGCTTTCTCTGTTTTGGTCGTTTTGCTTACTATGGTTGTACAAATTAGAAGCCGTTTTTTGACATATTGTGGCAAACATCTGTTTAGCCTGTATATTTTGCAAAGATTGCCTATGATGGTTTTCCAAGGAACGGAATTGGCAAAATATAATTATTCGTATTTTGCCGTTTGTGTTGTTTGTACATTCCTCTTGAGCGCTGCTTTTGATTTTGGCTTCGATAAGTTATGGAAGCCTATCCAAGATGGGTTGTTGGCTTTGGCTGGCTTCGGCAAGAACAGGCAGGAGAAATAAATTATGATAAAACTTATCCAAAAATACCAGTTCCTTTTTGAAGAACTCGTCAAACGGGACTTCAAAAAGAAGTATAAGCGCACAGTGCTGGGTATGGCGTGGAGCGTGCTTTCGCCCATGCTGCAATTGCTTGTTATGCGTATCATTTTTACGCAGTTTTTTGGCAGTGGGATGGAACATTATACAACATATCTGTTCAGCGGGAACATCGTATACAGCTATTACCGCGAATCGACCAATGCAGGTATGAATTCGCTGATGTCTAACGCTGGCATTATCAGCAAAGTCAATGTGCCGAAGTATATGTTCCTGTTGTCCAAAAACGTCTCTTCCATCATCAATTTTGGCCTGACCCTCATCGTATACATCATATTTGCTGCGATCGATGGCGTAACGTTCGGTCCGCATTTTATTATGCTCATCTACCCGATCCTCTGCCTCATCGTATTTAATTGCGGTGTAGGCTTGGTTTTGTCCGCGCTTTATGTTTTTTTCCGCGATATCAATTATATCTATGAGATATTTACGTTATTGCTGATGTATATGTCTGCCATATTCTATACAGTGGATGGGTATCCACCCATCCTTCAGCGCCTGTTCCTGTGCAATCCTCTGTATTGCTATATCAAATACTTCCGGGTCATTGTACTGGATGGCGATATCCCTTCCGTCCAGTTCCATCTGCTTTGTGCTTTTTATGCGGTTATTATGATGCTGATCGGCGCTTTCTTCTATAAAAAGTACAACCACAAATTCCTGTACTACATGTAAAGGGGGCCGCTTATGTCAGTGCTTAAAGCGGACGGTGTCTCCATCCGCTATATTACAGGAGACTTTAAAGATATCGGCCTCAAAGAATTTGTGGTCCGCAAACTGAAGCGTAACTATAAAGTTACAGAGTTTTGGGCGGACCGGCATGTCACTTTTTCTCTCGAAAAAGGTGATATGCTCGGCATCATCGGCACAAACGGTGCGGGCAAGTCCACACTGCTCAAAGCGGTCTCCGGCATTATGGTGCCGACCGAGGGACACATGGAGATTAACGGCACCGTTGCCGCCCTGCTGGAACTGGCCAGCGGTTTTGACGGCGAGCTGACCGTGCGCGAAAATACCTATCTGCGTGGTGCCATGCTGGGCTATACCCGCAAGTTTATGAATGAAAAGTACGATGATATCATTGCATTTGCGGAACTCAAAGATTTTCAGGAGCGCCCGTTCAAGCAGCTTTCCAGCGGAATGAAAAGCCGTCTGGCTTTTTCCATCGCCTGTCTTGTCAGCCCGGACATTTTGATTTTGGACGAAGTCCTCAGTGTGGGCGATGGTTCTTTCCGAAAAAAGAGCGGAGATAAAATGAAAGAAATTCTCAAAAGCGGCGTGACGGGCATCCTGGTATCCCATTCCATCGCCCAGGTGCGGGAATTGTGCAACAAGATCCTTTGGCTGGACCACGGCAAACAAGCTGCTTTCACGTCAGAGGTCAAGGTTTGCTGTGATGCCTATGAAGAGTTTCTGCAAACCAAAAAGCTCCCCCGCAACTGGGGAGAAATCGAGAATTTGGCGAAGGATTTCGATAAACGCTTGAAGGAAAAGCGCGAAAAAGAATCCCGCACAGAAGCGCAAAAGCTGCAGTCTATCCTGGAGGCGGGCAAGAGTGATGCGGCCGTGGAAGCAGCGCTCAATGTATTGCGGAAAAATCATCCGGAATTGTTGAGCGAAGCCGGGAAGGCACAGCACATTTAGGCAAGTTCACAGAAAACAGAACGCAAACACAGCCGGTCGAAGGCCACCCCGCCACCGAAAGCCGCCTGCGCGCGGCCCGTTTCCTGCAGTCGAAGGGCGTGCGCGTCAAGGGCCACCCGCTGTGCTGGCACACCGCCTGCGCGGACTGGCTGATGGCGTATGACAACGACACCATCCTGAAAAAGCAGCTCGACCGCATCCAGCGCGACGTTACCGCTTTCAAGGGTGTCGTCGATATGTGGGACGTCATCAACGAAGTGGTCATCATGCCCGTCTTCCGCGAGGACAACGCCGTCAGCCGCATCTGCAAGCAGCTCGGCCGCGTCGAACTCGTCAAGCAGGTGTTCAACGCCGCCAAGCAGGCCAACCCGGACGCTGTGCTGCTCATCAACGACTTCAACCTCTCGGAAAAATACCGCGACCTCATCGCCGCCTGCCTGGACGCCGGTGTGCCCATCTCGGCCATCGGCCTGCAGACCCACCAGCATCAGGGCTACATGGGCCGCGAAAAGCTCGAGGAAGTGCTCGAGCGCTTCTCGGTCTTTGGCCTGCCGCTGCATTTCACCGAGAACACCCTCGTCTCCGGCCACCTGATGCCGCCGGACATCGTCGACCTCAACGACTATCAGGTGCCCGAATGGCCCACGACGCCGGAAGGGGAGGAGCGCCAGCGCCGCGAATGGCGCGAGATGTACGAGATCCTCTTCGCGCATCCGCTTGTCGAAGCCATCACCGGCTGGGACTTTGCCGACGGCGCTTGGCTGGGCGCGCCCAGCGGCCTGGTGCGGGCCGACAACACCCCCAAACCGAGCTACTACGAGCTGCAGCACATGGTGCACGAGGAGTGGACTTCCCGCGGCACGCTGCACACCGACGAAAACGGCGTGGCCGAACTCGAAGGCTTCCGCGGCGAATACAGCCTGGAGGCCGGTGAGGCCAAAGGCAGCTGCCGCCTGCAGAAGAACGCAGGCGCGGAGCCTGTGCCCGTGGCGTTGGCGTAACGCGGCGGGGCGCACTTGCCCGCCCGGGGCCGCTGTGTTACAATATACGCAGAAAGGAGCGCAGCGCTATGGAATTTACACAACTGATCCGTGAACGCTATTCCTGCAAAAAGTATGACGGCCGCAGCGTCGACCCGGCCCAGCTCGAGGCGATCCTGCAGGCGGGCCGCCTGGCGCCGACCGCCAAAAACCAGCAGGAGCAAAAGATCTATGTCATCCAGTCGGACGAAGGCCTGGCGAAGGTGGACAGCATCACGCCCTGCCGTTACGGCGCGGCCACTGTGCTGCTCGTGGCGTATGACAGCACCAACATTTACCACTACCCGGGCGGGAAGCGCGATTCCGGCGTAGAGGACGCCGCCATCGTCGCCACCCACATGATGCTGGCCGCCCGGGACGCCGGTGTGGACAGCTGCTGGCTCAACCGCTTCGACCCTGACGAAGCCGCCCGCGTTTTCGGCCTGCCGGAAAATGAGAAGCCCGTCATGCTGCTGGACCTTGGCTATGCCGCGCCGGGCGTCGGTCCGCTGCCGCCGCACAGCGCGCGCAGGGACCTGTCCGAGACGGTCCGTTATCTTTAATCTTCTTTCTGCTGTAAAGCACGCCCCGCCCGGGCCGCCCTTGCGCGCCTGGGCGGGGCATATTTTTGTGCCGGCGGCATAACCGGCCCCGTTTCTGCTTATACTAAACGGCGGGAGGGATGCCATTTGAATCCGTTTACGACCAAACCGGAAAAGATAAGGTACAATAAGTTTCGCAAATTGGAAAGTAGATAAAAAGAGACATGGTTTGCAGATGTCTGGTAGAATGAAGTTGCGACACTAACCATTCTGAAAGGAGACAGCAAACCATGTCCGAGAAGATTGTACAGCTAAACGAGGAAATTATCAAGGGGCAGCTTAAGGAGCTGGTGCGCGGCAGCGTAGAGGAAACCCTCAACGAACTGCTGGAGGCCGAGGCGGAGAAGCTGACCCAGGCGGCCCGGTACGAGCGCAATGAGCAGCGTCAGGGCTATCGCAGCGGCCACTACAACCGAAATCTCACCACTACATCCGGGGACGTTACCCTGAAGGTGCCCAAGCTCAAGGGGATCTCCTTTGAAACCGCCATCATTGAGCGGTATC
>OLNN01003040.1_pt1 | contig 11024 bp, 9 predicted proteins | sample 1672141 | NCBI WGS metagenome assembly OLNN01 (sample SAMEA3136652, study PRJEB25190) | human gut metagenome | biome: human gut; feature: human-associated habitat; material: faeces | place: Austria | collected 2013 | reverse complement strand
TACTTTCTTAAGGAAAGTACGCATCATGGAGCGACGGCTAGCGTTGTGCTTGCGGCGCTTCTCAGATTGTACGGCGCGTTTCTTAGCTGATTTGATATTAGCCAAGGTCCAACTCCCAAAATATTCTATGAGGACAATTCAAAGGCCGAGAAATATGCCTTTTTAGCCCTCTGTTGTCAATGGATTTGTGCAAATAAGCGTCGCTTGTACGAACGACACTTTCGCGTTGTGATGGCGCGGGATTTTACCAGCTTTGTCCCTTGGAATACACCCTTTCGAGAGTTTTTTCCTGTGCGGTTGCTGATTATATCAGCGTTTGCAATAAAAGCGCAGGTTTATACCCCTGCATCTTGAAAGGCGACGAGGTGAGTAACCGATATGATTTTATCGAAAGGTAAATAGAGTGGTAGAAATCATGCGTAATGTATTTAACCGGCGGCTTATCTCCGGTATGGTGGCAGAATCCCTTTAAACTCTCTAATCGCTGGTTAACCTTAGTCTCTGTACAAGGTATAATCCGCCGATTTCCACTGTTTTGAGCCTGATATGGAGCTAATTCGCGGCATTCACAATCTACGGGCGCGCCACCATGGCTGCGTGCTGACGATCGGTAACTTCGATGGTGTGCACCGCGGTCATCAGGCCTTGCTGGCCCGTTTGAAGCAGGAAGGGAAGCGCTTGGGGCTGCCCGTCATGGTCATGATCTTTGAGCCCCAACCGTTAGAGCTGTTCAGCGCAGATAAAGCGCCAGCTCGCCTGACTCGGTTACGCGATAAATGTCACTATCTGGCAGAAGCAGGAGTTGATTATCTCCTGTGCGTACGTTTTAACCGTGATTTTGCGGCGAATTCAGCTCATGACTTTGTGAAAAAGTTACTCGTTGAAAAGCTCGGCGTAAAATATCTAATGGTCGGTGATGATTTTCGTTTTGGCGCAGGGCGTCAGGGCGACTATGAGTTGTTGAAACAGGCCGGAGAACAGTTCGGCTTTACCGTGACAAACTCTGACAGCTTTTGCGAAGGAAACAAGCGCATTAGCAGCACCGCCGTTCGACAGGCATTGCAGGAAGATAAGCTTGAACTCGCGGAAAGCCTTTTAGGCCATCCATACAGCATTTCTGGGCGCGTTGTGCACGGTGATGAAGTTGGGCGAACTATCGGTTTTCCAACCGCTGAAACGGTTGGTTGCACCGGTAAAGGGCGTATACGCCGTTGATGTTTATGGGTTGGGAGCGACACCGTTGCCCGGTGTGGCGAATATTGGTACCCGCCCAACCGTCGCTGGCATACGTCAGCAGCTAGAAGTTCATCTGCTGGATACCACGATGGATCTCTATGGACGCCACATTGATGTGGTGCTCCGCGCAAAACTGCGCAATGAACAGCGTTTTGCTTCGCTTGATGCACTTAAGCAACAAATCGCCAATGATGTGGTGACGGCCCGAGAGTTCTTTGGGCTGGCGACACCGGTTTAATCTATATACATATGCCCAAAGTCATAAAAGCTGCATGAGTAGCTTATTGAGCCAAGGGGATAGCCGAAAACGGAACCGAGAATCGAATGAGTGATTATAAGAATACCCTGAACTTGCCGGAAACAGGGTTCCCGATGCGCGGCGATCTCGCCAAGCGCGAGCCTGGCATGCTGCAACGTTGGTATGAGCAGGATCTGTACGGGATTATCCGTAACGCGAAAAAAGGCAAGAAAACCTTCATTTTGCACGATGGCCCTCCTTATGCGAACGGCAGTATTCATATTGGTCACTCAGTAAACAAGATTCTTAAAGACATTATTATTAAGTCCAAAGGCCTGAGCGGTTTTGACTCACCGTACATTCCTGGCTGGGACTGCCACGGTCTGCCTATTGAACTGAAAGTTGAACAGTTGATTGGTAAACCAGGCGAAAAATTCAGCGCCGCTGAGTTCCGTGCAAAATGCCGCGAGTACGCCGCTGAACAGGTTGAAGGCCAAAAAGCGGATTTCAAACGTCTGGGTGTGCTGGGCGATTGGGATCACCCGTACTTGACGATGGCGTTTGACACCGAAGCTAACATCATCCGTGCACTGGCTAAAATCGTTGATAACGGCCACCTGATGAAAGGTGCGAAGCCGGTTCACTGGTGCCCAGACTGTGGTTCTTCACTGGCTGAAGCTGAGGTTGAGTACTACGACAAAACTTCTCCGTCTATTGACGTGCGCTTTGCCGCGGTCAATAAGAACGAAGTGTTGGCTAAATTTGGTGTTAAAGAAGCCGAAGGCAACGTTTCCGTTGTTATCTGGACCACCACGCCGTGGACAATGCCCGCTAACCGCGCGGTTTCATTGCACCCTGAATTCGAATACCAGCTGGTTCAGGTTGATGGCGAGTGCCTGATTTTGGCAGCCGATCTGGTTGAAAGCGTCATGAAACGCGCCGGTATTGCCTCTTGGACCGTGCTGGGAAGCTGCAAAGGTGCCGATCTAGAACTGATGCGTTTCCAGCATCCATTCATGGGCTTTGATGTGCCTATCGTTCTGGGCGAGCACGTTACGCTCGAAGCCGGTACAGGTGCAGTACATACCGCGCCGGGCCATGGTCCAGATGACTATGTCATTGGTCAAAAATATGGCTTGGAAACCGCTAACCCAGTGGGCCCGAACGGTTGCTATTTGAAAGGCACCTTCCCAGGTCTGGATGGTTTGTTTGTATTCAAAGCCAATGACGTTGTGGTTGAGCTGCTGAAAGAGCATGGCGCTTTGCTGCACGTTGAAAAAATGAATCACAGCTATCCATGCTGCTGGCGTCATAAAACGCCGATCATTTTCCGTGCGACCCCACAGTGGTTCATCAGCATGGATCAGAAAGGACTGCGTAAACAGTCTCTGGCTGAGATCGACGAAATCGAACAGGTTGGCCTGAAAGAAAAAGGCTTGAGCGGTTGGATCCCTGCATGGGGTAAAGCACGTATCGAATCAATGGTGGCAAACCGTCCCGACTGGTGTATCTCTCGTCAGCGTACGTGGGGGGTGCCAATGTCGATGTTTGTGCATAAAGACACTCAGGAACTGCATCCACGCACCATCGAACTGATGGAAGAAGTGGCGAAGCGCGTTGAGAAAGACGGTATTCAAGCTTGGTGGGATCTGGATCCAAAAGATATTTTGGGCGCAGACGCCGACCAGTATGAAAAAGTACCTGACACCTTGGACGTATGGTTTGACTCCGGTTCAACCAGCTTCTCCGTGGTTGATGCGCGCCCTGAATTCCATGGCAACACCGCCGACATGTATTTGGAAGGCTCTGACCAGCACCGTGGTTGGTTCATGTCTTCTCTGATGATTTCTACCGCGATGAAAGGCAAAGCGCCTTACCGTCAGGTACTGACTCACGGCTTCACCGTGGATGGTCAGGGACGCAAAATGTCCAAATCTATCGGTAACACCGTGAGCCCTCAGGATGTGATGAACAAACTGGGTGGCGATATCCTGCGTCTGTGGGTGGCTTCTACCGACTACACCGGTGAAATCGCGGTTTCAGACGAGATTCTGAAGCGTTCCGCCGACTCTTATCGCCGTATCCGTAACACCGCACGTTTCTTACTGGCTAACCTGAACGGTTTCGACCCGAAACAGCACATGGTGAAACCGGAAGATATGGTGGTTCTGGATCGCTGGGCGGTAGAGCGTGCGATGGAAGCACAGAAAGAAATTCTGGTTTCCTATGAAAACTATGATTTCCACGAAGTGGTTCAGCGTCTGATGCAGTTCTGTTCGGTTGAGATGGGTTCCTTCTATCTGGATATCATCAAAGACCGTCAGTACACCACCAAAGCTGACAGCATTGCGCGTCGTAGCTGCCAGACTGCGCTGTTCCACATTGCAGAAGCACTGGTTCGCTGGATGGCACCGATCATGTCCTTCACTGCCGATGAACTGTGGGGCTACTTGCCGGGCGACCGTGCTGACTATGTCTTCACTGAAGAGTGGTATCAAGGTTTGTTCGGCTTAGGTAATGCAGAGTCTATGAACAACGAGTTCTGGGCCGAGCTGCTGAAAGTTCGTGGTGAAGTGAACAAGGTCATCGAGCAGGCACGTAACGACAAGCGTGTAGGCGGCTCTTTGGAAGCTAGCGTGACGCTGTATGCGGATGATGATCTGATCGCCAAACTGAACAGCCTAGAAGATGAACTGCGCTTCGTGCTGATCACCTCTGCGGCTCAGGTTGAACCGCTGGCAAACGCACCGGCAGACGCCGTACAGAGCGACGTGCTGAAAGGCTTGAAAGTTGCGTTGAGCAAGGCTGACGGCCAGAAATGTCCTCGCTGCTGGCACTTCTCTACCGAGATTGGTCAGAATGCTGAGCATCCAGACCTGTGCCCACGTTGCATTACGAACGTTGCCGGTCACGGCGAAAAACGTAAGTTTGCATAATGGCTGACGCGATGAAACGACCAATAATGTCTACAGGACTGCGCTGGCTTTGGCTGGTGCTTGTCGTGTTAGTGATTGATTTAGGCAGCAAGTATTTAATTTTGCAGGACTTCGCCTTAGGCGAAACCAAAGCACTGCTGCCATCGCTTAATCTGCACTATGCACGCAACTACGGCGCCGCTTTCAGCTTCCTAGCTGACAGCGGTGGCTGGCAGCGCTGGTTCTTTGCCGGTATCGCCATCGCTATCTGTGTGGCGTTGTTAGTGATGATGTATCGCTCTCGGGCGACACAAAAACTCAATAACATCGCCTATGCGCTGATCATCGGCGGAGCACTGGGCAATCTGTTCGATCGTCTGTGGCATGGTTTTGTTGTCGATATGATCGACTTCTACGTGGGAGATTGGCATTTTGCCACCTTCAACCTCGCGGACTCGGCGATCTGTATTGGCGCAGCATTCATTGTTTTGGAAGGTTTCCTTCCCGCGAAGAAAAAGGGATAGCAGGTATGACTCAGCAAGTGCAAAGCAACAGCGCAGTGTTAGTGCATTTTACCTTGCAGTTAGAGGATGGCACGCAGGCCGAGTCAACGCGTAGCAGCGGCAAACCAGCGCTGTTCCGTTTGGGTGATGGCAGTTTATCCGATGCGCTGGAAGAGCACTTGCTGGGACATCAAGCGGGCGATAAGTTTCAGTTCACCTTGCAGCCGCAAGACGCGTTTGGTGAAAATAGCCCCGATCTGGTTCAGTTCTTTACCCGTCGTGATTTCGCTGACGTAGGCGTGCCGGAAGCGGGAACCATTATGATGTTCACTGGCCGAGATGGCAGCGAAATGCCGGGTATCGTGCGTGAAGTTGCCTGTGATTCAGTGACCGTTGATTTTAACCATCCGCTTGCGGGACATCCGGTAACCTTTGATGTAGAGGTGCTGGAGATTGACCCGCAGCAGGGAGACGTTGATGCAAATCCTGCTGGCTAATCCGCGCGGCTTCTGCGCGGGTGTCGACCGAGCCATTAGTATCGTAGAACGCGCGCTAGAGATTTACGGCGCGCCGATTTATGTTCGTCATGAAGTGGTGCATAACCGCTATGTTGTCAACAGCCTGCGTGAGCGCGGAGCCGTGTTCATTGAAGAAATCAGTGAAGTGCCCGATAACACGATTCTGATTTTCTCGGCTCATGGTGTTTCTCAAGCCGTTCGTGCTGAGGCTAAAGCCCGTAATCTCACCATGCTGTACGATGCGACCTGTCCACTGGTCACTAAAGTCCATATGGAAGTTGCGCGTGCGAGCCGTAAAGGAACCGAGGCCATTTTAATTGGTCATGCTGGGCATCCGGAAGTTGAAGGCACGATGGGCCAGTACAATAATCCTGAAGGCGGGATGTATCTGGTTGAGTCGCCGGAAGATGTTTGGAAGCTGCAGGTGAAAAATGAAAATAACCTGTGCTTTATGACTCAGACCACGCTTTCCGTTGATGATACGTCAGACATCATTGATGCTCTGCGTGAACGATTCCCTAAGATTGTTGGCCCGCGTAAAGACGATATCTGTTATGCCACAACTAATCGTCAGGAAGCGGTGCGCAATCTTGCTAGTGAGGCTGAAGTGGTGCTGGTGGTGGGATCGAAAAACTCCTCCAACTCTAACCGCTTGGCAGAACTGGCACAGCGTGCAGGGATCCCCGCATTTTTGATTGATTCAGCGGAAGATATTCGCGAAGAGTGGCTGAAAGATGTGAAGCGTATCGGCGTCACCGCAGGTGCTTCAGCCCCTGATATCTTGGTTCAAGACGTGATTAAGCGCCTTCAAGCGTTAGGCGGCGAAGATGCCGTTGAGATGCAAGGGCGTGAAGAAAATATCGTTTTTGAAGTGCCTAAAGAATTGCGTGTGGATGTGAAGCAAATCGACTGATTGCTTGGCTATATCAAACGTTGATGAGATGGGATACCGGAAGGTATCCCATTTTTTTATATCTGACAGGTATCCGCGATCGGGTGTTAGTTATCGCAGCATGCCTTAACCGCACGGATCACCATTTGATAGCCCGTGCAGCGGCAGAGGTTTCCAGCTAATCCACGGCGAATTTCTTCATGAGTTAACGGGCGGGACGGATGCTTGGCGAGCAGCGCCGTGGTTGCCATTACCAGACCCGGCGTGCAGAAACCACACTGTACCGCTCCGGCATCCACGTAGGCCTGCTGTACCTGAGAGATCCGGCCATTTTTTACCTCACCTTCAGCGGTACGAATGCGTTTTCCATCGGCCCATACGGCGAGATATAAACAGCTATCGGTGGCGACGCCGTCGATAAGCACGGTGCAGGCGCCACATTCTCCTACGCCACAGCCCTGCTTCACGCTCGTTAGCCCTTCATCTCTGAGAAGCTCCATCAACGACAGCGCGGGAGAAATCGTAAAGGGGTAACGCTTCCCGTTTATTTCACATTCAATATCAACCCAATGCTTACGGTTCATGCGATTTTTCCTCCAGCGCGTTCAACGGCGAGTGAAATAGCGCGTTGAGCCAAGGTGCGAATGAGATGCAGGCGAAATGATTTCTCTGCGCGCCATGATGAGCGCGGGGAAACATCCTGAGCCACGGCTTCGCTGATAGCCGCCAACGTTTGTTGGTTCAGCGGTTGACCCATTGCGCTTTGTTCGGCGTGCGGGCAGCGAATTGGCGTTGGTGCAGCAACGCCATAGGTGAGACGGAGATCGGTGAAGCGCCCTTGAGCGATGCGACATGCCGCCGAACAGCCAATTGTGGCGATATCCATTGCGCCACGCATGGCGTATTTAATGTAGCTGCTGCCAATATGTTGGTAATACTCGGGAGCAAAATGGAAGGCCACCACGATTTCCCCTTGCTGGAGTGCAACTTTTCCGGGACCCGTGTGAAAACCCTCAATAGAGCGCCGATAACAACCGTGGGCAGTCGCAATTTCTAGCTCTGCTTTCAGGGCTAACGTAGGTGACGCTGAGTCTGCGCTTGTTGCGCCGTTGCAAATATTGCCGCCATAGGTGGCAACGTTACGTACCTGAGGGCCTGCGATCGTCGCAGCGGCTTCGGCGAGCAAAGGCAGATGCTGCTGAATCAGCGGATGTTCAATGAGCTCAGTAAACGTGGTGGCTGAGCCGATGCGTAAATGATGATGGCGATCGATGGCGATCCCTTTTAACTCGGGTAAATCATGAACATCAACGATGTGGCGATAGTTAGGATTCAGGTGATGGAGCTGGATCAGCACATCGGTGCCACCGGCCAAAAGCCGCGCTTGGGGATATTCGCTGAGTAGCTCACAGGCATGCTGTACGCTGCGAGCACGGTAGTAGTTTTCGATATCGTACATGATTACTCCCTGATGAGTCCGGCCTGAACGAATTCAGCAAACAGCGTTTTAGGCGTGATGGGCAGTGTGTTAATGGGGATGCCGGTTGCCATACGAATCGCGTTTCTAATCGCGGGAGCGGGCGAGATAATTGGCGGTTCGCCGAGCGCTTTGTGTCCGTAGGCAGACTGGGGTTCATAGGTTTCAACAAATGCGCACTCCAGATCGGGCAGATCCATAATGGTGGGGAATTTATAATCCAGCAGGTTTGGATTTCGAACTACGCCGGTTTTTTCATCAATGATCATCTCTTCAAATAAAGCCCAGCCGATCCCCATGCCCATTCCGCCATGCACTTGGCCTTCGGCGAGCTGTGGGTTAAGAATTCGGCCTGAATCATGCAGGTTGATAATCTTATTGATGGTGACTTTGCATAGAGGAATATCGACGCTGAGATCGACAAACGTGCAGCCAAAAGCCGGTGGGTTAGTGGTGGTTTTATGGGATATTTCAGCCAGCAGCTGGGCACCGATTTCCTGATGGTAGTAAGCATGCATCGAAACCTCCGCCACGCTCATGAGTACCATTTCAGGTTGAGCCGCCATCACCACATTTCCGTTGAGTAACGTGAGTCCCCACTGTGGCTGGTGGCTAATTAATTCAGCATGAGCCAGTATTTTACTGCGCAATTCGCTTGCCGCTTGCATTACCGCCGGTGCGGCAACATAGCTCTGTCGAGACGCAAATGCGCCGGGGTCGTAGGCAGTGATATCGGTGTCTTGGGTGGATATCACGCGTATATGTCCAAAGGGAATGCCAAGCGTTTCGGCGGCCATCTGGGCGAAAACGGTATCTGAACCTTGGCCGATCTCTGTGGCACCAATTTGCAGATTTACCGTGCCGTCTTGGTTGAGCAACATGCGGGCTCCCGCAATTTCAACGCCAACGGGGTAAGTATTAGAACCGTAGCTAAAACATGCGACGCCGACGCCACGGCGCAGATCGCCTGTTTGATTTTGACAGGCGGCCTTACGGGCGTTCCATTCGAACAGATCGCGTCCTTTCTCAAGGCATTCAACGAGTCCCGCGCTATAAATCTTTTTGTGGTTAACCGGATTGATATCACCACTGCGTGCCGCATTCAGCAAACGCACATCGACGGCGTCGAGAGACAGTTTTTCTGCCGCGTCATCTAATAAACATTCAAGTGCAAAAGCCACCTGCGGTGCGCCATAGCCGCGCATGGCGCCTGCGGCGGGGGAGTTCGAATAATGCGTGAGAGCAGAATAGCCGAAGGCGCTACGGGGATAGAGATAGCTGATTTTGTTGGCACCGGCGGAAGCGATGGAATGCCCGTGCGAAGCATAAGCGCCGGTGTTCGACAGCACGTCCAACTGATAGCCCGTTAAAATACCGTCGTGATTAAGCCCCAGTTCAGCGTCGATACTGAAGGCATGGCGCGTGCGGGAAGCGAAAAAGCACTCTTCACGGCTGAGTTCGACCTTCACCGGAATACCGCCCATCTTTTGGGTGAGAAATGCGGCCATCGGCTCTTCGAGTACGTCCTGTTTATTGCCGAATCCACCACCAATATAAGGCTTGATCACGCGTATGTTTGACCATGGCATACCCAGCGCCTGAGCGACGGTACGGCGCACGATCTGCGGGATCTGGGTGCTGGAGACAATCACAATATGATCTGGCTGTTCCATATAGGCAAAACAGGTCACGCCTTCCATATGGCAGTGCTGGATCACCGGCGTTTGAAAATGCGCAGAGAGTTGAAAATCAGCCGATGAGATTGCTTCTTTAGGCTGATTCGCGCTGATATTACTTTTTTTCAGCGTATTGCCTTCTGGATGAATCAGCGGTGCGTCTGGTGCTAAAGCGCCCTGTGCGGTGGTTATCACCGGCAGCTCTTGGTATGCCACTTCAACCAGCGCGGCGGCACGTTCTGCGGTTAGCGCATCACGCGCAACCACAATCGCAACACCGTCGCCATAATGCCGCACATGTTGGGTGAGTAGCTGGCGATCGGCAACGTCTCGTTTAGCGGGTTCCAGTGACCAAGCATGTCCCGCGGTGGGGAATCGTAATTCAGGCACATCTTGATAAGTAAATACGGCTTCAACGCCGGGCAAAGCCAGTGCCGCATAAGTATCAATGGCCGTGACATAAGCATGGGCGAGAGGACTACGTACATATTTAGCGTAACGCATGCCATGCATTTGATGATCGTCGGTATAGCGAGCGTGGCCGGTAACCTTAGCTTCAGCGTCCACCCGCTTGAGTGGGGATCCTAACGACATAGCTTTCTCCTTAGAGGAGCGTGGGATTTTTAATTTGAATGAAATGAATAATCGAAATTTATAAATCAGCGATAAAGCAGCAAGATGTACGCCATAGGGCGTAGAGCCGTAAGGTGATTGGTGGAAACGTGAGGGGGATCGAGCGTTTTTTCTTAGACGAATTACAGAATGTGATGGCTGAAGGTCGGATGACGGTGATGGAGAGTGGAAAACTATCAAAATGGGAATGTTAGTATCAAATTGAGAGCGAAGTTATCGTAATGAAATGCTTAGTATCGCTATGCTAACTGATTGGTTTTGCATGATTATGCGGGTGCTGTATTTTTGTTCTGAATACGGGGCAACACGTTTTGTCAGCGCGTAAAACTGATGATGAACCGCGCTAATCGCAAATTTCTAATTACCGTATATTTACTCTGGCAGTGAGAGGGAAGAGTCGTTAACCTGAAACTAACATTGAAAGCCTTTGGCTATCTTGCTGAGTGAAATTAGCTGAGTGAAATTAAATAATTAAGAGAGGGAAGATGTCTAATTCTCATATCCGTATTGCTATCGCCGGTGCCGGTGGCCGCATGGGAAGACAATTAATTGCTGCGGTGGCAAACGTTGAAGGCGTGGTGCTCGGTGCCGCTTTTGAGCGTGAAGGCTCTTCATTGCTAGGCGTAGATGCTGGTGAATTAGCGGGTATTGGCCAAACAGGCATAAAAGTCAGCGCAAGCCTACAGGATGCCGCCGATAACTTTGATGTCTTGGTCGACTTTACGCGCCCAGAAGGCACGCTAGCGCATTTAGCGTTCTGTGTATCCCAACGCAAAAATATGGTGATTGGTACCACCGGCTTTGATGATACGGGCAAAGCCACCATTAGCAAAGCGGCTGAATCTATTGGTATTGTGTTCGCTGCTAACTTTAGCGTTGGGGTTAACGTGATGCTTAAGCTGCTAGAGAAAGCGGCAAAAGTGATGGGGGATTATA